>Ga0207676_10000020_pt1 | contig 301541 bp, 256 predicted proteins | sample KBSSwiS72_FD_184307 | JGI IMG/M metagenome (GOLD analysis project Ga0207676, IMG submission 184307) | Switchgrass rhizosphere microbial communities from Kellogg Biological Station, Michigan, USA - KBS Switchgrass S7-2 (SPAdes) (version 2) | ecosystem: Host-associated > Plants > Roots >...
TGAACCTGCGGCGACTCATCGCCGTCGGCGGCGGTTAATCAATCGCAGAGGCGCGCACACTCAGTGGCGGCAGTTCATGGCTGCCGCCACTCACATGCGTTGCGTTCTGGTTTTTGAGACGGTCTCCAAGCCGCCGCACTCCGGTCGTAGATCAAAACGACAAAAACGAACATCCGATCTTGCACGCGACCGTCGGCGGGATCGTGCTGAACGGATCGCGATACGGCACCACGATGCTCACGTCGTTCGTCTTGTTGTCGGTCTCCGCGAGATAGACGATCGCGCCGCCGGGCAGAAATGTGTGCGAGTTGCGATACGCGTCGAACGTGAGCGTGTCGCCGGCGGCGATCGGGACGCCGAACCAGTCGGCGATCGGAACCTGCTCGTGATACTCGGCGGGGAAGACGCGCGTCTTCGAGGCGCGCTCCACTCCCGCGGCATCGGCGAGACGCACGGTGAGCCTCACCTCGTCCGACAACGTGCGCACGCCGAGCGCGTAACGCTTCTGCGCGGTGTCGGTGATGAGAATCCGCGGCTGGAACGTCCCGGCCCAGACCGAGCCGTAATACGCGCCGGTCATGGAGACGGCCGGCAGATCGGCGCTGAACAGGCCGCCGTCGGACGCGATGCTGACGATCTGCGCGCGGATGCCGGGCGCTGTATAGAAGCCGGAAGTGCCGGGGTCGGGAAGGATGTCGAGCGTCCCGACACCCTCGGCATGCAGGGCACTCATGATGTCGTCGTAGATGACCGACCCATTCGGCGCGATCGAATAGTTGATCGACGGATCGCCGGCCGATGCCGTCGTGCCGGTGCGATGGAACACGATCCGTCCGGTGATGACGTCCGAATCGCCCTGCCAGCGATTCTCCAGCAAGAGGCGTGTCCGGAACGAGCTGTTGAACGCTCCCTTCACCGACCCCGCGACCGGCACGACGAGGCGCGTGCTGTCCTTCTGCAGACGCGCGTCCGTGGTTACCGTCACAAGCACGTCCTGCGCGCAGGGGACGAACGACGGATCGAAGGCATTGAGGGCCGTGACGACGTAGTACACGGAATCGCTCTCGTCGCCGGGCCACGTGCCGTAGACGGTCTCGCTGATCTTCAACGGATTGCGTTGGGTGACGATCTCGTAGGTCGAATTCCCGAGGATCAGCCAGGTCTCGTTCGGCAGTTGCTGAAAGAAGGCCGCGGTCTGGACGAAGTAGTGATTCGCGCCGCTGCGACTCGTGACCGGCAGGTCGAACTCGACGCCCGATTGCACCGAGAGCGTCTGCAGCGTCGTCCCCGGACATCGCACCGTCGCGTGCATCGGAATCGTGAGCAGGATCGCGAGGACAACGACGAAGCGTCGCATATGCAATACAAGATACGCCCGCGGTTGCGAACGGAAAAGTCACATTCCAGTGGGGAACGTCTCCGGCGCCTCGCCTCCGTGCCACACCGGCTCGCGCTCCAGCGGCTCGACGGCATTCGTCTCGTCGATGTGGATCACGGCGTCGAACTGCTTCGGCATGACGGCGTGAAAGTAGTGGCTCATCCGCTCGGTCTCCGGCCGGTAGATGACGCCGATGGCGCGCTCGAGCCGCGTATCGGACAGCTCCTCGCTCGCGACGGGGTCGTCGCGGAACATCAGATAGAACGCCGGCTCGCCGGTCTCGTGGAGGAGCTCTTCGTACGAGCCGCGCAGTCCGGGACGCACGGTCTTGCGCTCGGCGGGACCGTCCCAGTCGGTCGCGGCGGTCACCGTTCCCTTGTACGTGGAGAAGCCGATGATGAACGCCTTCTGGCCGTAGCGCTCGCGCACGAGCTGGCCGACGTTCAGCTCTCCCTGCCGGCCCATTTCGGTGAAGCGCGCATCGCCGAGGTGCGAGTTGTGCTCCCAGATCACGGCCTTGATCTCGCGGCCGTTGCGCCCGAGGTAGGCGAGGAGCGAGTCGAGCGTCTCGGCCATGTGGCGGTCGCGCAGGTTCCACGACGACACCCGCCCGCCGAACATCGACCGGTAGTACTCCTCGGCGTTCTTGACCAGCCGTGCGTTCTGCTCGGCGAAGAAGTGCTCGTCGGGCGGGATGTGTCCGTCGCGCTCGCGCAGCTCCGCGGCGCGCCGGCGCAACTCGGTCAACTGGTTGACCACTTCGTCCTCGCACGACTGCGCGATGCCGAAGGCCGTGGCGTAGCCGTAGGCCTGGCTGTCGTCGGCGAAATGATCGAAGCAGGCGTAGCGCCGGCGCGCCTGATGCGCCAGCGCGGGGTCGACTTTCTCCAGGTAGCGGATCACCGCCTCGATCGACGAGAAGAGGGAGTAGAGATCGAGACCGTAGAAGCCGCACTTCCGTTCGTTCTCCGTGATCGTGTCGTTGTAGGCGCGGAGCCAGGCGACGAACTCGAGGACGTCGAGGTTGCGCCACATCCAGGTCGGGAAGCGCGCCTTGAATCCCTCCAGCGCTTCGCTCGGTCCGGCATCGCTGTCGCGCAGGCCGCGGACGTAGCGATTCACGCGATATGCATCGGGCCAGTCGGCCTCGACCGCGACGAGGTTGAACCCTTTCTCCTGGATCAGCCGCTGCGTGATCTTCAGACGTTCGCAATAGAACTCGTGCGTCCCGTGCGACGCCTCGCCGATGAGCACGAGCGAGGAGTTGCCGATGCGCTGGATGAGCGCGTCGTAGTCGCGATCGCTGCCGGTGACGCGGTGGAGCGCGCCGCGGAGTCTGCTGGTCAGCACGGCCATGACTGAAAAGCGTGCAAAGGACGGTCCGAAAACTATGATTCGCAGTCATGAAGAAACTCGCGCTCGCCATCGCATTTCTCGCCACCGCCGCATTCGCGCAACGACCCGATGGTCCGCCGCCGGAGCGGATGCCGGAGCCGCCGGCGACCTGTTCGCTCGGTACGCTGCGCGGCGACTACCTCTTCGCGCAGGACGGCCTCGACAACGGCAAGCCGATGGCGGCGAGCGGGCGCGAGACGTACGACGGCAACGGCCACGTCAAAGGGATCTCGACCGTCAGCGCAAACGGCACGATCACGCGCGGCTCGTACACCGCGACCTACACGATGAAGCCCGATTGCAGCGGCTGGCTGACGATCACCGACAGCGCCAAGAAGGTGCATCACTACGACATCTTCACCGTGCCGTCGGGCGACGAGGTGGCGTGGATCCAGACCGATCCCGGCTCGGTGTCGGCCGGCTGGCAGCGGCGCCGTCCGAGCCGGCCGCCGATGCCTCCTCGTTAGAGCCGCACCCGCCGCAACCGCAGCGCGTTCGCGATCACCGTCACGCTCGACAGCGTCATCGCGGCGCTGGCGATCATCGGACTCAGAAACGCGAGGGCGGCGATCGGGATGCCGATCACGTTGTAGACGAAGGCGAAGAAGAGGTTCTGTTTGATGTTCCTCATCATCGCTTCCGACAGGCTGCGTGCGCGGGCGATGCCGCGCAGGTCGCCGCGGACGAGCGTCACGCCGGCGCTTTCGATCGCGATGTCGGTGCCGGTGCCCATGGCGATGCCGACGTCGGCGCGCGACAGCGCGGGCGCGTCGTTCACGCCGTCGCCGGCCATGGCCACACGATGTCCTTCGCTCTGCAGCTTGCGAATGATCGACTCTTTTTCCGCCGGCAGCACTTCCGCTTCGACGTTCGTGATGCCGAGCGATTTCGCGACCGATTCCGCGTTCGTGCGCGCGTCGCCGGTGAGCATCGTGACGTCGATGCCGCGGGCGCGCAGCTCTTCGATCGCGCGCGGCGTCGACTCTTTGATCGGATCGGCGACGGTGATCGTGCCGGCCGGCTGGTAGTCGATGACGACGTGGATCGCGCCGGGCGCGAGGTGCATGCCTTCGAACATTCGGGCATTGCCGACAGCGATGTGATGGCCCTCGACGGTGCCGCTGACGCCGAGGCCGGGGAGGGTGCGGACGTCCTTTGCGGGCCCCGCGTTTGAGTTGGCGTACGCGACGATCGCGTCGGCGAGCGGATGCTCGCTGGCGCGCTCCAGTGATGCGACGAGGCGGAGCTGGTCATCCGAGATCGTCATCCCAATTACGCGCGGCTTCCCTTCCGTCAGCGTGCCGGTCTTGTCGATGACCAGCGTGTCGATCTTCGCCAGCGTCTCCAGCGCCTCGGCGTTGCGGATCAGGATTCCCGCGGTTGCTCCTTTTCCGGTCGCCACCATCACCGACATCGGCGTTGCCAGTCCGAGGGCGCAGGGGCAGGCGATGATCAGGACGGCGACGGCGTTCGTGAGCGCGGCGTCGAATGAGCCGAGGAAGAACCAGGCGACGAACGTGATCAGGGCGACGACGATCACGGCCGGGACGAACCAGGCGGAGATCACGTCGGCGAGGCGCTGAATCGGTGCGCGGCTGCGCTGCGCGTCGGCCACCATTTTCACGATCTGCGACAGCAGCGTGTCGGCGCCGACGCGCTCGGCGCGCATGATGATCGAGCCGTTGGTCAGCACGGTGCCGCCCGTGACCTTGTCGCCGGCACTCTTCTCCACCGGCATCGGCTCGCCCGTGATCATCGACTCGTCGATCGAGCAGTTGCCTTCGATGATCACGCCGTCGACCGCGACGCGCTCGCCGGGCCGCACGCGGAGGCGCATGCCGGCGTGGATCTGCTCGATCGGCATGTCGTGCTCCATGCCGTTATCCATGATCACGCGTGCGGTTTTCGGCGCGAGCCCGAGGAGCGCCTTGATCGCGCCGGAGGTCTTCTCGCGAGCGCGGAGCTCGAGCACCTGTCCGAGGAGGACGAGCGTCGTGATCATGGCGGCGGGCTCGAAGTAGAGATCGTGCCGGCCGAGGAAGAACGCCGCGACGCTGTAGGCGAACGCTGCGCCGGTGCCGAGCGCGATCAGCGTGAACATGTTGAGGTGGTGCGTGACGACCGAGCGCCAGCCGCGCGCGAAGAACGGCGCGCCGCCCCAGAGGACGACCGGCGTAGCGAGGACCAGCGCGAGCCACGCCGGCATCGGGAACATCAGCGGCGCCGTGAGGATCGCGCTGACGACGAAGCGGCGCTGCATGTCGAGCAGCTCTTCGTTCGGTTTTTCTTCGAGCGTGATGACGCGCGGCTCGAGGGCCATGCCGCAGATCGGGCAGGGGCCCGGCTTGTCGGCGATCACCTCGGGGTGCATGGGGCAGGTGTATTCGACGGGGCCCTCACCCGCCCTCCGGGCACCCTCTCCCGCTGCGGCGGGAGAGGGAGGTTTATCGCAGCAGCTCATCGGATGTGTTTGGCGAAGAGGTCGACCAGTTCGTCGTACATCTTTTCGCGGCGTGTGTCGTTGGTTGAACGAATCGCGTCGGTGGCGCAGTGCTGTAAGTGATTTCTGAGTAGCAACTGGGCCAGCGAGCGAAGCGATTCGTGAATGGCGGAGACCTGCATCAGCACGTCGGCGCAGTAGCGCTCCTCCTCGATCATCCGCGCGACGCCGCGGACCTGACCCTCGATTCGTTTCAGGCGGTTCAACGATTTGCGGCGCAGGGCGGGATCGGTCATGGAAACAAGGATACCCGGTAGGGGTATTGCGGCGGTGACAGCCATCACACCAATTTTGGACGCTGATGCGTCCTTGTCGACATGCTGCTAGACTGACGGGTACATCCCCGGAAAAAACGCATCGTCCGCTAGGGTCCAGCGAACAAGACGCGCTTAAGAGGCTGTGGGGCGTTCCGTTATGGACGTCGAAGAACTATTTCTGAGACATCTCGGCACGATCGAAACGATCGTTGCTTACATCGGACGGTCGAACCACCTCGACTGCCTCGAAACGGAAGAGTTCGGCGCGCAGGTCAAGCTCGAGCTCATCGAAGGCAACTACGCCATCATCCGCAAGTTCGAGGGCCGCAGCTCCTTCGCCACCTACCTCACCACCGTCATCCAGCGAATGTTCTACCAGCACCGCGTGAAGCTCTGGGGGAAATGGCGTCCCTCGGCCGAGGCGCGGCGGCTGGGCGACAAGGCGATGGCGCTCGAGCGGCTGATGTCGCGCGACGGTTTGTCCTACCACGAAGCGGTGGAAACGATGACCACCGGCTGCCACGCGAACTGCACGGAAGCGGAGCTGGAGGCGATCTATGCGCGCCTGCCGGCCCGCCAGCCGAGGCCGGTGCTCGTGTCGGGCGACGTCGTGCCGGAGACGCCGGCGGTCGACGACGACACCGACGGCCGCGCGCTGGAGCACGAGCGGGCGCTGATCGCGCGGGCGGTGGCGCGGGTGCTCGACCAATGCATCGGCGAGGCGGAGCCCGAGGATCAGATCATCCTGAGGATGCGGTTCTGGGGCGCCCGGCGCGTGCCGGACATCGCGCGCTCCCTGGGGCTCGATCAGCGGAAGGTCTACAAACGAATTGAACGGTTATTGCTGAAAATGCGCTCCGCGTTGCAAGCTGGCGGGGTGAGTCGCGCCGACATCGACGAAATTCTTGCCCGAAGTGATCAGGAAATCCGGATGGAGTCGGGGGAAAATCTCGCTGCGGGTCCCTCTCATAGAACAAGCGAGGCGATCCGGGAAAACGGCGAGAGCCGAATTGTCCGTTGAGGATCTTGATCGATGGAGCATTCCGGATTTCCATCCGATGAAACGCTAGCGGCGTTCATCGACGGGCGGCTGGACGACATCACGCGTCGCAGGGTCATCGAGCACATGACCAGTTGCGACGAGTGCTACTCGGTCTACCTCGCCGCGACCGAGATGCAGAAAGCCGCCGGCGCGGCGCCGCCGCGGCGCCGGATGCTCCCCCGCCATTTCTGGGCTGCGACGCTGTCGATCTCGATCGCCGCGGTGCTCACTGTCGTCGTTCTCCTACATCTGCATTCGCCGATGGATCGACTGATCGCCGGGACCAGCAATCTGAAATACCGGTCGGTCGAGGGACGCCTGTCGGGTTTCGATGCGTACCGGCCGCTGCTCGAGACCGAGCGTGCGACTCCGGCCGATGTGCAGAAGGATTCGGAGAAATGGGAGCTCCTGACGGCCGCGACGGAAGTCCAGAAGGCGGCGAAAAAGAAACCATCAGCGGCGAACCTGCATGCTCTCGGCGTCTCGCATCTCCTCCTCGGAAACTGGGACGAGGCGATCGACACCCTGAAGGCGGTCGACCGGAAGTGGCCGAACGATGCCACGGTGATCAACGACCTGGCGACCGCGTACCTCGCGCGCGCCACGTACAAAGCACGTGCGTCTGATTACGTCGACGCGGCCGAACAGGCGAAGCGCGCGTGGGAGCTGAAGAAGACGCCGGAGATCGCCTGGACGCGCGCGGTGGCGTTCGAGCATCTCCATGTGCGGGAGGCGGCGCGCGCGGCGTGGAACGACTACCTCGAGCTCGATGACAAATCGCCGTGGCGCCGCGAAGCGGAAAGCCACATCCACGAGCTCGGCGGACCGACGGACGCGCAGAAGTGGAAGATCGAACGGCCGCTACTCGAGCGCGCGGTGACGGCCGGCGACGCGAAAGAGATCGCGCGGATCGCGGACGCCTACCCGGCGAAGGTCGCGGAATTCAGTCAGGAAAAGCTGACCCGCTGGGCAAGAGAGAACGATGCGCCGTCGTTCGATGCCGCCGAGCGCACCGCTGCCGCGATCGCGCCGCGTGGCTACGGATACCTGCAGGCGGCCTGCGTGGCCGCGCGCAACGCGTCACCGGAGAACGTCGCGCTGACGAAGAACGCAATGCTGGAGCTCGATCGCGGAATCGGGCTGTTCGTCGGCCAGAAGTACACCGGCGCTCACGAAGCGCTGACGTCGGCGCGCGCGCTTGCGCTTCGTGCCGGCTCGCCGATCGCGCAGCTCGCTCTGACGCATCTCGCCGTCTGCACGTATTACGAGAACGATTACCCCGGCGCGACGAAAGTACTCGACGCGATGGCGAAGGAGCTCGATCCCTCGGCGACCGTGCTCCGCGCGCGCGGCGAGTGGATGCGCGGTCTGATCCAGATCGAGAGCGGACATCCGGACGACGGATTGCGCAGCTACCTGGACGCGGCGGCGCTGGCCAAGGCGGCCGGTCATCGCGACTGGGAAGCGGGGCTCAACGCCATGATCGGTCAGAGCTATCAGATCCTCGGCAAGCCCGATCAGGCCTGGGAGCATCGGCTCGTCGCGCTGAATCTGGCGATGAAGGCGGGACGTCCCGAGCGCGTGCAGCACGTCCTGATGGAGTCGACGATCGCCGCCGTGTTCTACGAACGGAGACACGAGCTCGCCGACCTGTTGACGCGGCGTCTGCTCGACGTTGCGTACGCGCTGAAGACGAACACCGCCATCGCCGACGCGCACATCTGGCGCGCGCGCTACCTCCGCGACGTCGGCGACTCCAGCGGCGCGCTCGAGGAGCTGCGCAGCGCGTGGAAGGCGGCAGTCGAGATCACGGACGACGATGCCCGCGACCGGCTCATGGCGAACCTGGAGCTGGCGGAAGGGGAGCTGCTGGCGCACGAGGAGCCGAAGGCCGCGGTGGCGCGGCTCACCGAATCGCTTCGCTTTCTGGAGAGCAGCGGAAATCACCTGCTGCGCGCGCAGGCGTATTCGGCACGGGCCGGCGCGTACGAAACCGTCCGCGATCGGAAGAGCGCGTCGCTCGATCGCAAGCAAGGCATCGCCGAGGTCGAGGCCCAGCGCGAACGGATTTCCAATGAACAGCTTCGCACCGCGTTCGTCGCGGTGGCGCGGCGCCTGTACACCGAAGAAATCGATATGGCGGTGGCGTCGGGCGACTACGCGCGGGCATTCGATCTGGCTGAGCGCTCGCGCGCAACGACGGTGGGCGTGGCGCCGGCGGTGAGCCTCGAGCGACTCCAGCAGGTTCTGCCCGTGGGCGTGGCGCTGGTCGAATATGCGGAATTGCCGCAACGGACCGTGGCGTGGATTGTTCGCCGTGATGGCGTGACCGCGACCATCCTTCCGTCGGACGGCAAGGCGGTCTCCGCGGCCGCTGAACGGTTGATCGCCGCACGTAACGACCGGCGTTCGTTCGACGTCGCCGCCGCGGATCTCTACACCCGCATCATCGCTCCGCTTCCGCCGCAACCCCCGAGCATCGGCACCATCGTCTTCGTCCCCGAGCCGACGTGGACGCATTTCCCGTTCGCCGCGCTGCGCGATCCGGCGCGGAACCGTTTCCTGTTCCAGGACGTCGACGTCGCCAATGCGCCGAGCGCATCGCGGCTCGTCGCCGTCATCGATGCGGCCTCGCGGCCGCGCGGTCCCGAGAACGTCCTCGTCTACTCCGATCCCGAGAGCGGCAATGCACCACGCCTTGCGGCCGCGCAACGGGAGGGCGATCTCGTCGGCCGGACCTTCCCCGGCGCCGCGGTGATCAGCGGCAACGACGCGACGCGCGAAAACTTTCTCGCCCGCGCGCGCTTCGCCACCCTCATTCATTTCGCCGGACACGCGCGCGACGATGCGCGCAACGGCGACTACTCCGCGCTCGTCTTCAGCGGCGATGGACGCGGCGGCTCCGGGCTTCTCTACGCGTGGGAAGTCCGCGAGCTCGATCTCTCCCGCACCCGGCTGGTCGTGCTCTCCGCCTGCGGCACGGACGCGATCAGCGATGCCTTCCTCGCCGCCGGTGCACCGGCGACGATCGCCACGCTGTGGAACATCGGCGACGCGCACGGACGCGAGCTGATGTTCGAGTTGTATGGACGACTACACGACGGCGATTCGCCGTCCCACGCCCTGCGCGCCGCGCAACTCGCGGTGATGCAAGATCCAGGTTCCCGGCCGGCCGACTGGGCCGGATTCGAGCTCGTCGGCCTCTAACGGACAGGTCCCGCCGCCTGCTCACAACTTTTTAGATTTCTGGGGAGAATCAATGAAGAACTCTAAAGTTCATACGCACGAAGTGCGCTCAAAAGCTGCCGCGCTTCCGGTCACCGAGGCGTGGGTACGCTTCCATCTCACCGGCATCTGCGGACTCGTTCTCAACAGCGGTCACACGCCGCTGCTCACCGTCATCCCGGACGGCCGCCGGCCGCGTTTCTCGGTCAACGATCCGGCCATGGAGATCCCGTCGCATCACGCATTCGTGATGTTCCCCGCGGCCGCCGCGTCGGGACGCGAGGCCGATTTCAACGTGAAGGACGGAGAGCTCGGCGTCTGCCTCCTGGAGCAGGAGTTGATCACGCTCGCCGGAGGAACGATCGAGCCGCTGCCGCCGAAGGGGACTACGACGACGGAGATCATCAATATGGCGCGCGTCTGCGGTCACGCGAAGGTGGCGAAGAGCTGCGTCGCGTTTCCGCCGCGCGAGGACGTGCTGGCGCAGGTGAGCCTGCCGTCGGGCGACCTCTGGGTGCAGACGCTGAGCGAGGACGACTACGCGTTTGAGCCGCCATGCACGCTCGTCACCGATCCGCAGACGGGGCAGTTGGCGGAGGTGGCGGCGGTCGATTTCCACATCACCGACGCCAGCACGCTGATGCTGGAGTCGCACGCGTTCGGCGGCGGTCCGTCGCGCGAGGCGCTGGTGCTGTCGCTCGCGGGGACGTCGGTCGAGGAGCCGCTGATCGTGACCATCGCCAACTCGCCGCTTCCCGATCTGCAGCGCTTCGTCGATAACACGCCGGGCGGACATGAGCACGATCGCGACGTGCACTTCGAGCTGTACTACACGCTCGCCGCGACGAATCCGCCGCTGCTGCCGGTCATCCCGGTGAAGCAAATGACCAAGGTGCCGCACGCTAGCAACTGCGGTTCCGCGATCATGGACGTCGAGGAGTGAGTCGAATCTCGCTGCACGCCGGAGTGTCGCGCGGCGTCGCCGGACGGCTTCATTCGCCGGCCGTCGACGCGCGCGATCTCGCCGCCGCAGCCGCGGCGCGCGGGTTCGGCGTGCAGCGAGTTCTCATCGATCCGACCGCGGACGAATTCCTCGCCGAGCTCCGCCTCGGCCCCACGCTGATCACGTTCTCCGGCCACGGCCGCCCCGGCTCCTGGTGCTTCGCCGACCGCGACCTGCCGCTGACCGAGGTGATCGCGTTGCTCCGGCAAGACGAGCCGGTCTGCGTAGTCTCCGACGCCTGCCACTCCCGCGAAGCCCCCTGGCCCCCGAACGTGATTTTGCTAGCCCCGCCCGCCCCCCTCGCCCTCGACGGCCACGGCAAAAACACCCGCAGCCCGTTCACGGCAATGTTGATCCGGGAGTGGGTTGGGGTCGCATCTGGACAATTAACTTAACGGCGCGCCGTTAAGTTAATTGTCCAGATGCGACCCCAACCTCCATCTTCCGCGCGTGCTTGTTGCGGTAGAGGCGCTCGTCGCAGGCGGTGATGAGGTCGCGGAGGGTCTCGCGGGGGGACGACGCGGTCGCGATGCCGCAGCTCATCTTCACCGGGAGGTTCGCCGTCCGCCGCAGCCGCTGGGCGATGGCGCGCGCTTCCTTGTTGGCGGTGTCGGGGAGGAGCAGGAGGAACTCGTCGCCGCCGTAGCGTCCGATGACGTCGTCGACGCGTGTGTTCGACTTCAGCATCTTCGCCACCTCGGTGAGGATGCGGTCTCCCTCGAGGTGTCCGAAGCGGTCGTTGATCTCCTTGAAGTGATCGAGGTCGAACAACACGACGCTGAGCGTGCGGCCGCGCGCGAGGATCTCGGTCGCGGCGCTGAAGAGCGCGCGGCGATTGGGGATGCCGGTCAGTTCATCGGTGAGCGCGAGGGTCTGCAGCTCCCGGTTCTCGACGTGCAGCCGCCGCTCGATCTCCAGGCGGCGCGCCGCGGTGCGCAACTTGGCGACGATCTCCGACGAGGTCGCGCTCTTGGGGATGAAATCGTCGAGGCCTGCTTCCAACGCGCGGAGCCGCGTGTCGACTTCATCGAATGAGGAGTGAAGGATCGTGTAGAGCTGCTGTTGTGCGTCGTCGGAGAAAATCCGTTGCACGGTCTCGATGCCGTCCATGCGCGGCATCGCCAGATCGATGAGCGTGAGCCTGATCTCGCGGTCGGTGCGCAGCGCCTCGAGTGCCGCCGGCCCATCCTCGACCGCCACGACGTCGAATCCGGCGCGGATCAGAACCGCTTGCAGCAACTTCAGATACGCGGCGTCGTCGTCGACGATGAGAACCTTGAGGCGGGGTGCGTTGGCATCGCTTTCAAGATCGCTCTTCCTCCTCGAAAGGAACCCCATGCAAGCAACCTAGACGTCGCTGGGCGATGGGGGTGTGAGCTGCATCACGTTGTGCAACAACCTGTCGAAGTCAGCGAGCGCGAGCGTTTCGGCGCGTACGCCGGGATCGATTGCCGCCGCCACCATCGCCCGCTCGATGCTTTCCTTCGTGGCGTTCCGCCAACCGGTCAAGTTGTTGACCAGTTTCTTGCGGCGCATGCGGAAGGAGTGGCTGATGAGATCGAGGAGCAGCTCGCGATCGGAGCTGTACGCCGGCGCGATCGGATCGAGCACCACGACCGCGCTGCGCACTTTCGGCGGCGGATAGAACGAGCGCGGATCGAGCGTCATGACGATGCGCGCCCTGGCGAACATCGCCACGTAGAGCGTGAGGTAGCCGTACGGATCGGATCCCGGCTTCGCCACGACGCGATCGGCGACCTCCTTCTGCAGCATGAAGACCGCGCGCCGGCAGTGCGGATCGGCGATGACGCGCCGCAGGATCGGGGTGCCGACGTTGTACGGAAGATTGCCGACCGCGCGGAACGGGCGGGCGGGGAGTTCTGCATCGACCGCGTCTTCGTGGCGGAGGTTGATCCGATCGCCGAACCGCGCGCGCAATCGCGCCGCGAGCTCGGGATCGATCTCGATCGCCTCGAGCTCGTTTGGCAGCTCGGCGAGCTTCTCGGTGAGCACGCCCTCGCCTGGTCCGATCTCGAGCACGAGCTCGTCAGGATGGGGCTCGATCGCTTCGACGATCTTCCCCACCGCGCCGCGATTGCGCAGGAAGTTCTGGCCCCAATGCTTCTTCGGCTTCACCATTCGTGCACGATAGACTCATCTCGCATGGATCAGGCCACGGCTACCGCGCAAATTTCCTCCGCTCACGACGTCATCGCCCGCCTTCGCGCCGAGGTTTCGCGCGCCGTCATCGGACAACAAACGATCGTCGACCGGCTCATCGTCGCGCTCCTCATCCGCGGGCACGTGCTGGTCGAAGGGCTGCCCGGACTGGCGAAGACGCTGCTGGTGAAGACGCTCGCGGCGTCGATCGACGCGACGTTCAAGCGCATCCAGTTCACGCCCGACCTCCTGCCCGCCGACATCACCGGCACGCTGATCTTCGATCCCGCCGGCCGCGTCTTCAACGCTCGCCTCGGGCCGATCTTCGCGAACCTCGTGCTGGCCGACGAGATCAATCGCGCGCCGGCAAAAGTGCAGAGCGCGCTGCTCGAGGCGATGCAGGAGCGGCAGGTGACGATCGGCGACCGGTCGCACGCGCTGCCCGATCCATTCCTGGTGATCGCCACGCAGAACCCGATCGAGCATGAGGGAACGTATGCGCTCCCAGAGGCGCAGGTCGATCGCTTCGTGATGAAGCTGAAGGTCGACTATCCGAGCACGGAGGAAGAGCTGCGCATGCTGGCGCTCTACCTCGATCCGACCGCGGCGCAGGTCGCGGTGCGGCGCGTGCTGACGCTCGACGACATCCACAAGGTCGCGCAGCTCGCGACCGCCGTGCATGTCGACGAAAAGATCGGGCGCTACATCGTGCAGCTCGTCACCGCGACGCGGCGCCCGCTCGACTTTCGCCTGCCGTCGCTCGTGCAGCACATCTCGTTCGGCGCCTCGCCGCGCGCGACGCTCGCGCTGGCGCACGTGGCGAAGGCGCACGCCTTCATCCAGGGACGCGCGTTCGTGATCCCCGAGGACGTGAAGGCGGTCGCGCACGACGTCCTCCGCCATCGCCTCGTGCTCAGCTACGAAGCTGCGGCGGAGCAACTGACGTCGGACCGGATCATCGATCAGATTCTCGGAGCCGTGCCGGTACCTTGAGTAGTTGCCGGTTTCCAGTTACCGGTTACCAAGGCGACCGGCAACTCGGCAACCGGCAACCGGCAACCGGTAACTCAACCATGTTCTTCAAACGCAAAAGCCCCGAATTCAAACGCCCCGTGCCGCGGCGCGTGCGCGAGCTCGAAATCGCCTCCGCGCGCCTGATCCGCGCGGGCTTCGCGGGCGACTACCACTCGGCGTTCCACGGCCATGGCATCGAGTTCTCGCAGGTGCGCGAGTACCAGCCAGGCGACGACATCCGCACCATCGACTGGAACGTCACCGCGCGACACAGCACGCCGTACGTCAAAGAGTTCGTGGAGGAGCGCGACCTCACGATCATCATCGCCGTCGACGTGTCGGGCTCGATGGGCTTCGGCTCGGTCGACTGGCGCAAGGCGGACATCGCGTCGGAGCTGGCGGCGGTGTTCGCGTTCTCCGCGGTGCAGAACGCCGACCGCGTCGGACTGCTGCTCTTTTCCGACAGCGTGCGCGCGTTCATCCCGCCGCGGCGCGGACATGCGCACGCTCAGGTGATGGTCCGCAGCGTGGTCGATGCGGCGATGCGCGGCTGCGAGGGAAACGCGGACATCGAGCACGCGGCGATGTTCCTCGATCGCGTCAACGCGCATCGCGCGGTGCTGATCGTCCTCTCCGATTTTCTCGACCTCAACTTCGAGCGCCCCATCAAGCGCCTCGGGCGGCGTCACGACGTCGTCGCGATCTCGCTCTTCGATCCGCGCGAGGATCGTTTTCCAGCGCGCGGGTTGGCGCGCTTGCGCGACGTCGAGACAGGCGAGGAGCGCCTCGTCGATTTCGCCAAGGCCGACGTCGCGCGGCGCGCGGCGCAACGTCATCAGCAGCTCGAGCGTCGTTTCCGCAGCGCGGGCGTCGACTGGCTCGCGGTCAACACCGCGATTCCGTACGACCGCGACCTGCTGCGTTTCTTCCGCGAGCGGACCCGCAGATGATCGCGCTCTTCTTCCTCTTCGCCACGGCGATCTACCGGCCGGCCCAGCCGACCGTCGGCGACCTCGTCACGATCGAGTATTCCGAGCCGGTGACGGTGAAGCCGTCGCCCGATTACGAGATCGTGTCGCGGACGCCGACGCGCGTGGTGGTGCGGACGTTCGAGCCGCGCCCGATCACCGTGCATTCGACCGGCGCCGACGTCGTGATCGGCATCAAGTCGGTGCTCGCGCCGAACGATGCGCTCAAACCGGCGCCGATGCAGCCGCCGCGCGAGGTGCCGCCGTCGCGCAACGCGTGGATCGCGATCGCGATTGCCGCCGCGTGCGCCGCGCTGACCTGGCTGTTCGTCTGGCTGCGGAAGCCGGCGAAGGAAGTGGTGATCGAGCCGCTCGTCTCCGCCGACATCCGTTTTCGCAAAGCAGTGCAGGCCGCCGCGCGTGCGCCGCGACGATGGGCCGCGCTGGCGGATGCGACGCGCGAATACCTCGCCGCCACGTATCCGCGGCTCGGCGTCGAGCTGACGACGGAGGAACTGCTCGCAAGAAGCGGAGGCCTCACCGCCGCGCTGCGCGGAATTCTGCGGCAGGGTGATCTGGAGAAGTTCTCGCCGTGGGGGGCGGAGGCGGCGGATTTCAACGCCGCGGCGGAGCGGGCGCTGGAGTTGATCGTCGTGCCCGAGGAGGTGGCGGCATGACGCGTCTCGCTACTCCTTTCTTTCTCGCCCTTCTCCTCCTCGTCCTTGCGCGTGTCTTCCTGCTTTTTCGCGACCGCCGCGCGGGGTTTGGCGACTTCGGTTTCTCCACGCTTTCGCTCGTTAGTACGAAACGTACGATTCGCACCGAACTGGCCTGGCTGCCTTTCCTGCTGGAGTGCGTCGCGATGTTCCTCGTGATCTACGCGCTCGCCCGTCCGCAGCGCGTGGTGCGGATGGCGGCGAACGATCGCTTCGGCATCGACATCGTGATCGCGCTCGATGCCTCGGGGAGCATGGCGGCGGAAGACTTCCGTCCGCGCAATCGCTTCGGCGTGGCGAAGGAGCTGATCGGCGACTTCATCGCGCGGCGGCAGGACGACCGCATCGGCATCGTGACGTTCGGCGTCCGCGCGGCGACGCGCGTGCCGATCACGTTCGACCGCGACGTTGCGCAGGCGATCCTGAACAAAGCACAGGTCGGCGAGAACGGCGACGGCACGGCGATCGGCCACGCCATCGCTACCAGCGTGAACCGGCTGCGCACGTCGAAGGTGCGCAGCCGCGTGATCATCCTCGTCACCGACGGCGTGAACAACGCCGGCTCGATCGATCCCGTGACCGCGGCGTCGCTCGCGCAGCATTACGGCATCCGCATCTACACCATCGGCGTCGGCAGCCGCGGCGCCGTGCCGATGCCGATCAGGCGCGAGAACGCCTTCACCGGCGAGATCGAGACGACGTACCAGCTCGTGCGCGCCGACCTCGACGAGGAGTCGCTCGCCGAGATCGCCCGCCGCACCGGCGGCGCCTACTTCCGCGCCACCGACGCGCGCTCGATGGGCGACATCCTGCAGCGGATCAACCAGCTCGAGAAGTCGCGTCTCAACGCGCCGCGCAATGAGAAGGTGGATGAGCTGTACGTGCGGCCGCTGGCGTACGCGCTGGCGCTGCTCGCGCTCGCGCTGCTGGCGGGGGAGACGCTGTGGGAGAAGGTGAGCGCATGAGCTCGAATGCAAAATGCAAAATGCAAAATGCAGAACCGGCAGAGCAATTCTGCATTCTGCATTCGGCATTCTGCATTCGGCGTCGCGGAGGTCGTGCCGAATGACATTCCGCGACCCCACGTCGCTCTGGCTTCTCGCCGCGATCCCGTTCGCCGCGCTCTTTCTCGTGGCGCGCGAACGTTCGCGCGAACGGCTGGCGCGGCGCTTCATCGCGGAGCCGTTGCGCGGCGTCTCGAACCCCGCGCGCTGGTTGCGCCCCTGGCTGCTCGTCCTCGGGCTCGCGGCGGCGATCGTCGCGCTTGCGGGCCCCGAGGTTGGCTTCGCGACGCAGACGATCGAGGCGCGCGAGGCGAATCGCGTGATCCTCCTCGACGTCTCGAACAGTATGGAGGCGGAGGACGTCGGCGCGTCGCGGCTAACCGCGGCGAAAGCCGTCGCGAAGCGGATCATCGCCGCGCATCCGGGACGCGTCGGTCTGATCATCTTCGAGGCGGACGCCGAGGTCGTGTCGCCGCTGACCAATGACGCCGATGCCGTCGCGGAGCTCGTCGACTCCATCGCCGCGGGCGAGGTCGGTGAGCCGGGATCGGACATCGGCAAAGGACTCATCGCCGCGCTGAAGCTGATCGACGCCGATCCGACGCAGAAGGCCGACGTCGTGGTGATCAGCGACGGCGAGGATCAGGGACATCGGCTCCCCGATGCATTGGCGAAACTGAAAGCGCGCGGCGTCGCGGTGTCGACGATCCTCATCGGCACCGAGACCGGCGCGACGATTCCGGCGGGGGAGGGGAAGTGGCTCGTCGACAACGACGGCCAGGTCGTCCGCACCTCGGCGCAGCCTGAGACGCTGCAGTCGATCGCGCGCGAGAGCGGCGGCACGTTCTTCGTGAATCCGTTCGCGGAGCACGCGCTCGACTCGCTGGCCTCGAGCGCCAGCGGCTCGTCGCGCGAGAAAAAGGTTCGCGTGCCGATCGATCGCTATCAATGGCCGCTGGCGTTCGCCTTCCTGGCGCTGCTCCTCGGCTCCGTCGCCAATCGAGGTGCGGAATGATCGCGCTGCTGCTGCTCGTGACGTGGAGCGAGTTGTGGCAGAGCATGACGCGCGCGACGAGCTCGTACGCGGCGACGGCGCGCGGCGTGTCGCAATACGCGCGCGGCAAGTTCCGCGAGGCGGCGGCCTCCTTCACCGACGCCGATTCGATCCGCCAGACGCCGCAGACCGCGTTCAACCTCGGCACGGCGCAGGTCGCGACCGGCGACCGCGAGCGCGGATCGACGACGCTGGCGAAGGCGATGCGCGATCCGAAGCTGCGCGCCGATGCGCTCTACAACCGCGGCAGCAGCGCGCTCGCGTCGAACGCGTTCGATGCGGCCATCCGCGATTTCGCCGACGTGCTGCGGATGCGTCCGAACGACGCGAAGGCAAAGCGGAACCTCGAGATCGCATTGCGCCGGAAGTCGCAACAGAAGCAGCAGGAGTCGGGCTCCGGCGGCCAGAAGAATTCGCAGGGCGCGCAGCCGCAGCCGAACCAGCCGAACAAGGCTCCCGCGCCGGGCGACAAGCAGTCGAATGAGCCGAAAGGCCAGACCGACGCCGAGGCGCTGCTGCGCGCCGTGCAGCAACAGGAGCAGGAAGAGTTGTCGCGGATGAGGAGGGTGCGGCCGGAGCCGGGGAGGGTGGGGTGGTGAACCGAATGCAGAATGCAGAATGCAGAATGCAGAACGGCTCGCGCTGGGCGATGCGCGTGCTGCTTTTGCATTTTGCCTTTTGCATTTTGCATTCCGCGTCGGCGAACGAGCTGACGGTCGATCGCACAACACTGAACCCCGACGACACGCTCTCCATCGTCGTCTCGCTCGACGGCTCCTTCACCTCGCTCGACTCGGTGAACATCCCGCTGCAGAACCTGCGCATCGTCGGCGGCGCGTCGGTGTCGACGCAGATGTCGTGGATCAACGGGACGCTGACGCAGCGCAAGACCTTTCAATATCAGGCGCGGCCGATCGCGTCGGGAGCGGCGCTCGTGGGACCGGTCGTGCTGGAGACGCGCGACGGTCAGCGCGAGACGCTCGCGCCGATCCCGGTGCAGATCCTGCCCGACCTCGCGGCGGGGACGAACGACCCCGAGCGGATCCTGCGCGAGCTGCTGGCGACGCATCGCGATCCGTTCTTCGTCGTCGCCGAGGTCGATCGGACGAGCGCGTTTGTCGGCGAGGAGATCGTCGTCACGTGGACGCTTTACAACGGCACGAGCGTGGAGGGGTGGGAGCTGTCGAACGTGCCGAAGCGCGAGGACTTCTGGTCGGAGCAACTCGAGATCCGGAGCGAGCGGCCGGAGACGGTGATGTTCGGCCAGGTCCCGATGCAGAAGATGGTCATCCTCCGCCTCGCGCTTTTTCCGCTGCGCTCGGGACCGGTGACGATCGCGCCGCTCGAGGTGCGCGCGGAGGTGATGCGGCAGGTCGACGTCGGCTCGCCGTTCGGTATGTTCGAAGGAAACGTCGTCGGCATCACGCGGCACAGCGCGCCGATCACGATCGACGTACAGCCGATCCCGCCCGGGCCGCCGGTCGACGTCGTCGGCGACGTGGCGATGAATTGCGGCAAGGCGGTGCAGGCGAACGGCGGACCGGTGGTCGTCGACGTCGCGCTCTCCGGCCGCGCGAATCTGCGCACCGCGGCGCCGCCGCACTGGGCGTCCGCGCTCGACGGCAGCACGCAGATCGAGGAAGGAAAGCTGAACGTGGTGCGCAGCTCCGACGCCGCGACGATGACGCGGCACTGGAAGCTGCTCGTCTTTCCGTCGCACGCGGGGAGATTCACGCTGCCGCCGCTCGCGACGCGGATGTTTTCGCCGGCGGGCGGGAGACAGGAGCTGCGATGTGAGGCGGTGACGTTGAATGTGACGGAGGCCGTGGCACCGGCATCAGGAGGGGTGCGGACGTCTCGTCCGCACAGTGCGGACAGGACGTCCGCACTCCTCATTGCGGCGGTGGTGGCGCTTGCACTCATCGCGTTGGCGTTGATCATCCCGCGCCTCCGCCGCGCCTCCGCCCTCCGCAAGCGCGTGCGCGAAATCGCCCGTCCACCCGAGGAAATCCGCGCGAAATTGCAGGCGCTGCTCGCCGCGCACAACCTCGACGAAGCGGCGTTATTGCGCGAACAGACCGATCGCGGCGACGCGTATCGGAGTCTCCACTCGCGGCTCGATTTTGACGGATCGCAAGAAGAGGTCGAATTCCGCCTCCGCGATTTTCTACAATTACTGAAGTGAATCGTCCCGTCCTCGAGACTCCGCGCCTCACTTTGCGCCTGCTGGACAAGGAAGACGCGCCCGCCGTGCAAAGTCTCGTCGGCGCGTACGAGGTCGCGTTGAACACGCTCAGCATTCCGCATCCGTATCCCGAGGGCGCGGCGGCGGAGTGGATCGCGCAGAGCGACAAGGCGTTCGAGGAAGGGCGGGCGATCAACCTCGCGATCGTCATCCGCGAGAGCGGCGAGATCGCCGGCACCATCGGCCTGATGATCAAGCCGGAGCACGACAAGGCGGAGATCGGCTACTGGATCGGCGTCCCGTTCTGGAATCGCGGCTACGCGACGGAAGCGGCGAAGGCGGTCATCGACTACGGCTTCAGCGAGTGGAACCTCAATCGCATCGACGCCGGGCACTTCGATCGCAACCCGAGCTCGGGTCGTGTGCTGCAGAAGCTCGGGATGCAGTACGAGGGCAGACTGCGGCAGTCGATCAAGAAGTGGGACGAGTATCTCGACGTCGAGTACTACGCGATTCTGCGTTCCGAGTGGGCCGCGGAGAATCGCTGAAGACGGCGCGCGCCGACCGCATTGCGAACGATCGACACCGCGCGTCCCGCGTCGTAGGCCACGGCCGCGGCGGCGATGACCGCGACGACCGCGAGGAGCCCGAGGATCGCCAGGTCGCCGTTCGCGACGGCGACGATGCCGAGCATCACGATCACCGCCAGCGGCGCGGCGGCCGGGACGTCGAGCACGATGCGCGTGCCGCTCTCGGCCGCGGCGAAGCGTCCGGAGACATTCGACTGCCACATCGCGCGGCGCGCCGTGCGGCGGCGGATGCGGAACGAGCCGTTTTCGACACGTCCCACCAGCGGGCGGAACGATGCGGTGGCAGAGTCGTTGCGGACGCGGGGACCGACCACCCGCGCCAGTCTGCTGCGTACCTCATCGGGGGCCAGGTCGGTTTGAATGCTGATGGCGAACATTTGCGTGTCTCACCTCAAGTACGGATGAGACGATCATTTCGTTCTGTCTGGACAAGCTAATGGCGGAATTGAGGAAAAACTGTGGCGGGGGTCACGAAAGGCGGGTATTGAGGGATTGACTGAGGTGTTGAGGTGTTGAGGTGTTGAGCTGTTTAGCTGTTTAGCTTGTTGAAGGTTGTTGGCAGGACCCAAAGCTCAACGGCTCAACCGCTTAACAGCTCAACCGCTCAACACCTCAACACCTGATTCACCATCCACACGCTTTCCCCTCATTCTCCTGATCCAGCCACGCCTTCAACGGCGCGAAGTAATCAATGATGGCAGTCGCATCCATTTCTCTCTGCCTGCTGATCGCCTCGAGCGCTTCGGGCCAGGGGCGGCTCTGACCCATTGAGAGCATCCGGCTCAGGCGGTCGCCGGCGGCTTTGTTGTCGAAGACGGAGCAGCGGTTGAGGGGGCCGGTGTTGCCGGCGGCCTGGCAGAGGGCGCGGTGGAACTGGAACTGGAGGATGTCGGCGAGGAAGTAGCGGGTGTACGACACGTTCGCGGCGACGTGGTACTTCGCGCCCGGATCGAAATACTCCTCGCCGCGCGGCTCGGGCGGGGCGATGCCCTGGTACTTGAGGCGCAGCGCCCACCACGCCTTGTTGTAGTCCTCCGGCTTGATCTGGCCGGAGAAGACGCCCCAGCGCCAACTGTCGATGACGATGCCGAAGGGGAGGAAGGCGACTTTGTTGAGCGCGCGGCGGAGCAGCAGCGGGATGTCGGCCGACGGCGGCGGGACGCTTTTGATGAGGCCTAGCTTCACCAGGTAATCGGGCGTGATGGAGAGCGCGATCGTGTCGCCGACGGCCTCGTGGAATCCATCATTTGCAGAATTCTTGTAGAGGTACGGCTGCCTGTTGTAGGCGCGCTGATAGAAGTTGTGGCCGAGCTCGTGATGGATGGTGGTGAAGTAATCGGACGTCTTGCGGATGCACATCTTCACGCGCAGGTCGTCGTTGTCGTCGACGTCCCAGGCGCTGGCGTGGCAGACGACGTCGCGGTCGCGCGGCTGCGTGAAGAGCGAGCGCTCCCAGAACGTCTGCGGCAGCGGCGGGAAGCCGAGCGAGGTGAAGAAGTGCTCGCCGATCTTCACCATCCCCTGCGCGTCGATGTCGCTGCGTGACTCGAGGATCTGCGTCAGGTCGTAGCCTTGATCGACTTCCTGCGGCGCGACGAGGTCGTAGACGTTCGTCCACTCCTGGGCCCAGATATTGCCGAGGAGGTGGGCCGGGATCGGCTTGCCGGGCGGCACTACCTCGGGGCCATAGGTCTTCGTCAAGTTCCACCGCACGTAGCAGTGCAGCGACTCGTAGAGCGGGCGCACCTGATTCCACAGGCGGTCGACTTCGGCCGCGAATTCGTCGGGCGGCATGTCGTACTTCGCGCGCCACATCGCGCCGGTGTCGGGATATCCGAGCTCGTGCGCTCCCTCGTTCATCAGCTCGACGAAGCGGGCGTAGTCGGTGCGCATCGGCTTCGCCACCTCGTGCCAGCCGTGCCACATCTCGAGCAGCCGCTGCGGATCGCGGCTCGTCTCCATCGCCGCGGCGATGTCCTCGATGGAGAAGCACTCGGTCGGCCGCGGGCAATACTTGCCGGAGCCGTACGCGGCGGTGAGGGCGGACGCGATGCGCGACACTTCCGCGGTTTTCGCCGCATCGCTCGGTGCCGCGGCGCTCAGTCCGGTGTTCGTCACCGAGAGTTTGATGAGGTCGAGCTTGCGGCGGATGTCGTACGGCAGATCGGCGACGTTGTCGAACTTCGCCGCTTCTTTCGCCAGCTCGACGCTCGCCGCGACCTGCTTCGCGATCGCGTTCGAGGCGAGGATCTGCGTGTCGTAGGTGATGAAGTTCTCCTGCACCCACTCATTGCGCTGCTGCTCGACGTTGAGCTGTGCAAGCGTGGCCTCGGCCGTGTTGACGAATTTCGCGGCGTCTACGACCGGTGGAGGCGCGGTTTTTGCGGCGGGAGCCGTCGTACTGCAGGCGGCAAACACGAGCGCTACGATGAGTAGCGAGCACGACTGGCGCATGGCGTCCCTCCAACGATGAGCTGCCGACTGCCGTACAAAAAACGGATGGTAGGATCACGGAACTTCGCGGCCCACCACCGCGTCGCATCATAAATTGCTTCAAGGAGATATCTGGTGCCCCACTTCACCCGCATTGCAGTCTCGATCAGCGCCGTGACCCTTCTCTCGTTCTCCGCGCTGGCCGCCACGCCGCGACGTCACGCGTCGCCGGCTCCCTACAACGTCAAGATCACCGGCGTCGTCATCGACGCGACCACGGACAAGCCGATCGCCGCCGTCGACGTCTCGATCGTCAACTCGAAGACCAAGGTCCCGACCGACGCCGAAGGCAAGTTCTCCATGACCGCGCTCGGCGGCTTTTCGGTCGGCGTCGAGGCCTCGCGCAGCGGCTACACCTCGCAGACGAAGACCATCTCCGCGACTCACGACACCACGGTCAGTTTCACGCTCACGCCGACCGCCACGGCCACGGTTCGCGAAGTGAACGGCACGACGACGCACGTCGACGCGGAGAGCATCAAGCTCGCGTATCTCGTTCCGTTCAGCGGCTACGTCTCGTCGACCACCGGCAACTTCTGTCTCGCCGACGGCAACGTCACGCATCCCGACATCAGCGAGATCTCGAAGCTGATCGGACCGGCGACGCCGCAGAGTGTTTCGAAATGCTGCAACTTCCCGATCATGTCGATGCAGGTGTTGTTCAAGAACGGCCAGACGCAGACGGTCTACTTCGCCGACAGTTGCTTCGGCAACGAGGTCGACATCCTCGGGCGCGAGCACAACTCGGGACAATTCGTCTACTTCAATCTGACGAACGTCGCCGAGGTGACACTTCCATAAAAGCGTAAAATCGCGCGCGTGGTCGAGCTCCCCCACCTCGGACAACCGCCGCGTCTGACGCAAATCTACGAAGCGCAACAGCGAGCTCGCGCGCGGGTGGCCGCAACCACCGCGCGCGAGCGCATCGCGAAGATCCGCGGCCTTCACGACGCGCTCCTCGCGCATCGCGATGACATCCGCGCCGCTTTGTGGGACGACTACCGCAAGCCGGTCGCCGAGGTCGATCTGTCGGAGATCCTGCCGGTGGTGCAGGAGGCGCGTTACGCGGCGCGCCGGCTCAAGCGCTGGATGAAACCGCGGCGCGTGCCGACGCCGATCACGCTGCTCGGCTCGCGCTCACGCATCGTCTACGAGCCGAAGGGCGTGGTGCTGATCATCTCGCCCTGGAACTTCCCCTTCAATCTCACCCTCGGGCCGCTCGTCTCCGCGGTCGCCGCCGGCAACTGCGTCGTGGTGAAGCCGAGCGAGCTGACGCCGCATGCGGCGGCGTGCATGAAGCGCATCCTCGCCGAGGTGTTCGATGAGGACGAAGTGGCGGTCGTCGAAGGCGACTCTTCGGTCGCCGAGGCGCTGCTGCGCAAGAAGTGGGACCACATCTTCTTCACCGGCAGTCCGCGCGTCGGACAGCTCGTGATGAAAGCGGCGGCGGAGTACCTCACGCCGGTCACGCTGGAGCTCGGCGGAAAGTCGCCGGCGATCATCGACCGCACCGCCGACCTCGACGAGGCGGCGAAGAAGATCGCGTGGGGGAAGGCGTTCAACTCCGGACAGATCTGCATCGCGCCCGATTACCTGCTCGTCGATGAATCGATCCGCGCGCCGTTCGTGGAGAAGTTGCGCAGCGCGTTCGAAACGGTGAGCAGCGAGAGCTCACGCGGCTGGATCGTCAACGCGCATCACGCCGGACGGATGAAGCAGCTCTTCGACGACGCGGTAAAAAACGGCGCGGACGTGCTCGCCGGCGGCACGTTCAACGAGCGCAACATCGCGCCCGCGGTGCTGGAGAACGCGCCGGAGAGCTCGCAGATCATGCAGCAGGAGATCTTCGGACCGCTCCTGCCGATGCAGACGTATCGCGACCTCGGCGAAGCGCTGCAGAAGATCGCCGCGCGCGAGAAACCGCTCGTGCTCTACCTCTTCAGCCGCGACCGCGAGGTCAAAGCACGCGTGCTGCGCGAGACCAGCGCCGGCGGCACGGTCATGAACGACACGCTGATTCATTTCTATCAACTCAATCTCCCCTTCGGCGGCATCGGCCACAGCGGCATGGGCAAGGCGCACGGCCGCTTCGGCTTCGAGGCGTTCTCCAACGCGCGCGGCATCCTGGAGCAACCGCTGACCTTTAGCGGGATTCAGTTGATGTATCCGCCGTATACGAAGTTGAAGCAGAAGTTGATCGACTTCACGGTCAAGTATCTTTGAGCGATTAAGCGGTTGAGCGGTTGAGCCGTTGAGCTCAACGGCTGAACAGCTCAACCGCTCAACAGCTCAATACCTGTTTTCCAACCGTCACATCGCGCGCCGCTCGTTCGTGCTATCACCGCCCGCGATGAAACGCCTTGCGCTCCTCCTTCTCCTCGCTCTCACCGCCACCGCCCAGGAAAACCTCACCCGCCTTCTTCGCCAGCCCGACATCCACGGCGACAAGGTCGTCTTCGTTTACGCCGGCGATCTCTGGCTCGCGTCGACGAACGGCGGCGAGGCGCGGCGGCTCACGTCCGACGACGGCATCGAGCTCTTTCCGAAGTTCTCGCCGGACGGCAGGTGGATCGCGTTCAGCGGTGAGTACAGCGGGACGCGTCAGGTGTTCGTGATCGGCGTCGACGGCGGCGCGCCGCGGCAGCTCACGTTCTACAACGACGTCGGTCCGCTTCCTCCGCGCGGCGGCGTCGATTACCGCGTGCTCGACTGGACGCCGGACGGGAAGAACATCCTCTTCCTCGCGCATCGCGTGGCGCAGAGCGATCGTCTCGCGCGGCCGTACATCGTCCCCGCGGCGGGCGGAACGGAACAGCCGCTGGCGATCCCCGAGGCGGGAGGGGGAGCGTATTCACCCGACGGCACGAAGCTCGTGTACACGCCGATCGACCGCGAGTTCCGGACGTGGAAGCGCTATCACGGCGGACGCGCGCAGGATGTCTGGATCTACGACCTGGTGCACAACACCTCGGAGCAGATCACGCGCGAGCCGATGACCGACAACCAGCCGATGTGGATCGGGGACACGATCTACTTCACCTCCGATCGCGACGGCAAGAAGCTGAATCTCTACGCGTACGACCTCAAGTCGAAGCAGACGCGGAAGATCACGAATCACACCGACTACGACGTCCTCTGGCCGAGCGCCGACGCGACGCAGGTGATCTACGAATGCGGCGGCTACCTCTGGCGCTTGGCGAACGGCAAGGACGAGCGCATTCCGATCCGCGTGGTCGGCGACTTCCGCGGCACGATGCCGTACTTCAAGAACGTCAAGGCGAACATCGAGAGCTTCGTCGTCTCGCCGACCGGCGCGCGTGCGCTGCTCGTCGCGCGCGGCGAGCTCTTCTCCGTGCCGGCGAAGAACGGCGAGATCCGCAACCTGACGTCGACTCCCGGCGTGCGCGAGCGCGACGCCGCGTGGTCGCCCGACGGCAAGTCGATCGCGTACCTCAGCGACAAGAACGGCGAGGAGTACGAGCTCTACGTCCGTCCCGCCGACGGCACCGGCGAGCGCCAGCTCACCACGAGCAGCAAGGCGTGGAGCCAGGGACCGCTCTGGTCGCCCGATTCGAAACTGATCGCGCTCTCCGACAAGGAGCACACGCTGCACGTGATCGACGTCGCGAGCGGGAAGGCGACCGACGTCGACCGCGGCACCTTCGACGACATCAACTCGTACTCCTGGTCGCCCGACAGCAAGTGGATCGCGTACACGAAGGCGAACCGCGCGCGCTTCCACGAGATCTGGCTCTACTCGATCGCCGACGGCAAGACCTCGCGCCTGACGAGCGGCATGACGGACGACGACGAGCCGGTGTTCGATCCGAAGGGGCGCTACCTCTACTTCACGTCGAACCGCGACTTCAACCTGACGTTCAGCGCGTTCGAGTTCAACTACGTCTACACCGATCCGACGCGCGTCTACGTCGGTGTGCTCGCGGCCGACGGACCGGCGCTCTTCCTCCCGCAGAGCGACGAGGAGAAAGCGACCACTCCGCCGCCGCCCGCAGCGGAGGAAAAGCCGAAGGACGAGAAGAAAGTGGGGGGACAGGCGCCCCCGCCTGTCACGGTGAAGATCGACGTCGCGGGCTTCGAGTCGCGCGTCCGCGCCATTCCGGCAGCCCCGGGGAACTATCGCTCGCTGTCGGCGGTGCCGAACGGCGTGCTCTATCTCAGCGGCAACGCGGCGAAGACGCAGCTCAATCTCTACAACGTCGATGACCGGAAGGAAGAGACGATCGTCGACAGCGGCGTGCGCGGCTACGACCTCTCCGCGAATCACGAGAAAGCATTGGTGCGCAGCGGCGAGACGTTCGCGATCGTCAACGTGAAGCCGGCGCAGAAGGTCGGCGAGAGCGCGCTGACGCTCGACCGGCTGGAGATGAAGATCGATCCGCGCGCGGAGTGGCGGCAGGAGTTCATCGACGCGTGGCGCATCCTCCGCGACTGGTTCTACGATCCGAACATGCACGGCAACGACTGGAACGCCGTGCGGGAGCGCTACGCGCAGCTCGTGCCGTTCGTCGCCCATCGCGCGGACCTCGACTACATCCTCGGCGAGCTGGCGGGTGAAGTCGGCAGCGGCCATGTCTACGTGCAGGACGCGCCCGACACCGATCCGGTGAAGCGCGTCGACAGCGGACTTCTCGGCGCGGAGATCGTTCCCGCCGACGGCGCGTTCCGCATCAAGCACATCTTCCCCGGCGAGAACTGGCACGACCGCTGGCGCTCGCCGCTGACCGAGCCGGGCGTGAAGGCGCGCGAAGGGGAGTACATCGTCGCGGTCGACGGCGTGCCGGCGAAGGGCGTCGACAATTTCTATCGCCTGCTCGAGAACCGCGGCGGCCACGTGGTGACGCTCACGCTCGCGTCGAACGCGGACGGCAGCGGATCGCACGACGAGAAGGTGCGGCCGATCACGAACGAGACGAACGTCCGCTACCTCGACTGGGTGCAGTCGCGCCGCGCGTACGTCGAGAAGGCGTCAGGCGGACGGATCGGCTACATCCACCTGCCGAACACCGCGGGTGAAGGCAATCGCGAGCTCTTCAAGTATTTCTATCCGCAGGTCGGCAAGGAGGCACTGATCGTCGACGACCGCTACAACGGCGGCGGGTTCATCCCCGACCGCATGATCGAGCTGCTCGATCGCCCGCTGCTGAACTACTGGGTCCGCCGCGACCTCGAGCCGGGATCGACACCGGCGTACGCGCACGACGGGCCGAAGGTGATGCTGACGAATCAGTACGCCGGCTCCGGCGGTGACGCGCTGCCGTACTACTTCCGCAAGCGCAAGCTCGGCACGATCATCGGCACGCGCACCTGGGGCGGCCTGATCGGACTCTCCGGCAGCCCCGATCTCATGGACGGCGGCAGCGTGACCGTCCCGACGTTCCGCTTCCTCGACACGCAGGGGATGTGGGCGGTGGAAGGGGAGGGCGTCGCGCCCGACATCGAGGTGATCGACCGACCGGAGCTGATCGCGGCGGGACACGATCCGTCATTGGAGAAGGCGATAGAGGTATTGATGAAGCAGCTTGCCGAGCATCCGCCGGTGAAACTGGTGGTGCCGGCGCCGCCGGGGCGCTAAATTATTCAGGCTGTTGTCGTGATGTCCGCAGCGCACGTCGTCACAGAGGAGGATTCTGATGAGGCTCACGGCGGTAACGATTCTCAGCTTCGCGCTCTCCATCACTGCATTCGCACAACTGAGGCCGGGCGCGGTCGTGCCGGGCGGCGGCAACGGCTTCGCGATCGTCGCGGATTTCAACGGAGACGGGCTCGATGACCTGATCCAGGAGAAGAACATTCTCCTCAGCGACGGCAACGCGCCGACCATCGTCTACATGACCGGCATTTCGCAGAACGAGCGGGTGATCGGTGTGGGCGACGTCAACGGCGATCATCGTCTCGACCTCCTGACGGTGCTGCCGCCGCAAGCCACGCCGCCCTCGGTCGGCAGCGACACCGGCACGCGCGAGTACATCTATCGTCTCTATGTCGCCGACGCGTCGCGCAACTTCGGCAAGGGAATCCGGATCACGAGCGGCCGCCAGCCGGCGTTCGTCGACGCGAACGATGACGGGCGCGACGACCTCCTCCTGTTCCGCGACCTGCGAGGCGCGGACGCCGCCCGCAGCATCGCCACCGAGGTGACGGTGATGCTGTCGAACGGCGACGGCACGTTCGAGGCTGTCTCGCCGGTGATCCGCATCGGAGCCGACGTGCAGGCCGACGCGCGCGCGCTGGCGGGCGATCTCAATCACGACGGCAAGACCGACGTCGTCATCCGCTGCACCAACGACCTCGTCGTTCTGCGCGGTCTCGGCAATGGCCGGTTCGCGCCGGAGAGCCGCTATCTGCCGTTCACCACGGAGTTCGGCTGGTGGTCGGCGCGCCTCGCGGACATCGACGGCGACACGAATCTCGACGTCGTCATCCCGGGAATGCGCGCCGTGCGCGTCTTCTTCGGCGACGGTCACGGAAACTTCACGCGCACGATGCGCGCGGGGATCGGCCAGTTGCATCACACCACCCTGCCGGCGGGCCTCGAGTTCCTCGACGTCGACAAGATGAGCCAGCCGAAGGATCTCGCCATCGGCCATTTCACGCGCGGCGATCGGAACGAGATCGCGGCGGGGACGGGCGAGGGCGACATCGCGATCTTCGCGTTCGAGCAGGGACAGTTGCGCGAGGTGTCGCGCACGCCGACCGAGTTCTGGATGACGAGCCTGCGCGCCGGGTCGTTCCGCACGCCCGGGGTGAGCGATCTGTACGCCATGGGAACGCTGATCTGGGGCGACAACTGGCCGCGTCCGCGCATCTACAGCGCCGACCCGGTGGGGACGGCCGCGAGCACGTCGATCGGCGCCGCCGGTCCGCGTCGCGGCCGCGCCACGACTCCGCCGGCGCTCTCGCGCGCGATGTCGATGGAGCTGCGCGGCGACTGCGTCGACGCGATCGCCGGCCGCTTCGACTTCTCGCGCGAAGGGATCTTCGGCGTGGCGCAGCGCGGCGACGCGAAGATCGAAGGGGTGTTCGACGACGGCGTGATCTACGCGCGCATCACCGCGCCGTTCGCGCTGGAGCCGGCCATGGCGACGCTCACCGCGACCAGCAACGCGTTCAGCGGCATGGCGTCGACGCTCACGCCTTGCGGCTGGAGGAGCGTGATGGTGACGGCGACTCTCGGCGAGTAACCCAGCGATATTTCTTCAGTTCGCACCTTCCGCGCGTATCGAACACGACTCCCTCGGCCTCCAGCAGCATTCGCTGGAGCTCGTGGGAGTCGCCCGAGGTGCGGGGGGAGACTTCTCCGCGGGAGTTGATCACGCGATGCCACGGCACATTGTTCTTCGACGGGAGGGCGTGCATGGCGTAGCCGACCTGGCGGGCGTGGCCCTCCATGCCGGCGAGCTCGGCGATTTGTCCGTAGGTGGCAACGCGGCCGCGCGGGATGCGTCTGACCACCTTGTAGATTCGTTCGTATGCTGGCGAGGTCATGTTAGGATTGCACACCTCCTTGGGCAGTAAATTTCGGAACAACCGGGAGTGAGTGACTGTTTTTGAGGTTCCATCATGCCCAGAGCCATTGCTACCGCACAGATCGCATTCGGCCTCGTCTCGATTCCTGTGAAGCTCTTCTCGGCGGCTGAGTCGTCGGAAAAGATCAGCTTCAACATGCTGCACAAAGAGTGCGGCAGCCGCATCCAGCAGCAGCTCTTCTGTCCGAAGGACGAGCGAACCATCGACCGCACCGAAGTGGTCAAAGGATACGAGTTCGCGCGCGGGCAGTACGTCCTTTTCAACGAGGAAGAGCTGAAGATGCTCGAGGAAAAGGCGACGCAGACGATCGACATCACGGAGTTCCTTCCGTCGACGGAGATCGATCCGATCTTCTTCTCCAAGGCCTACTACCTCGGCCCCGACAAAGGCGGCGATCGCGCCTACACGCTCCTCTCGAAGGCGCTGCAGGAGACGGGACGCTGGGCGCTGGCGAAGTACGCGGCGCGCGGCAAGCAGTACCTGACGATCATCCGTCCGCTCGGCAAGGGACTGATCCTCCAGCAGCTCTACTACCCGAACGAGATCCGTTCGATCGACGAGATCGAGCTCGGCGATGCGTCGGTGAAGGACAACGAGCTGAAGATGGCGATCCAGCTCGCCGAGATGGGCGCCACCGAGGAGTTCCATCCCGAGAACTATCGCGACGAGCAGACCGAGAAGACCCGCGCGATGATCCAGCGCAAGATCGACGGCGAGGAGATCACGTCGCTCGATACGCAGGAGCCGCGCGCGCAGGTCATCGACCTGATGGAAGCGTTGCGCGCGAGCCTCGGCGGTTCGCGTCCGGCGGCATCGACGAACACGCGGTCGTCGTCCACGAAGACGGCGACGAAGCTTCCGATCCGTGCCGACCAGAAGCGTAAGCCGGCGAAACCGGCGGCACGCGCCGTGGTGAAGGCGAAGAGCAAAGCGAGATAGGGACAGGCGAGGGCGCCTGTCCTACACTAGCGGCGGTATGTCCTACTCCGTCCGCGAGGTGTCGGCGATGCTTGGCCTGACGCCGGCGCAGATCCGTTCGTACGCGAATAAAGGTTTCCTCACTCCCGAGCGCGGCGAGCGCGGGGAGCTGCGCTTCGGATTCCGCGACCTCATCATCCTCCGCACCGCCGGCGAGCTCTCCGCCGCGCACATCCCGCAGCGCAAAGTGCAGCGCGTCCTCGAGCTGTTGCGCGAGCAACTGCCCGCGGGACGCACCCTCACCGGCGTGCGCATCGCGGCCGACGGCGAGCGCGTCGTGGTGAGTGACGGCGATGCGGTGTGGAACCCCGAATCGGGCCAGGCGCTCTTCGATTTCTCCGCGTCGGAGCTGCCGACCGACGCGCCGGTCCCGGTCCCGCTCAACTATCACGAGGCCGATCAGTTCTATCAGCTCGGCTGCGAATACGAGTCGGTCGATGCGCCGAAAGCGCGCGAGGCATACGAGCGCGCGATCGAGCTCGACCCCGAGCACGCCGACGCACGCGTGAACCTCGGCCGCCTCCTGCACGAAGACCGCGCCCCCGCCGCCGCGGAGACGCAGTACCGCGCCGCGCTGAAGTCCGATCCCGAGCACGACGTCGCCTGGTTCAACCTCGGCGTCGCCCTCGAAGACCTCGGCCGCCTGCAGGAAGCGGCGGAGGCGTATCGGCATGCGATCGAGCTCGATCCCTCGAACGGCGACGCGCACTACAACTTGTCGGGCATCCTCGAGCGCCGCGGCGACAAACCGGGAGCGTTGCGGCATTTGAATGCCTATCGGAAGTTGAGAAGTTGAGGTTGTTGAGTTATTGAGTTGTTAGGTTGCCAGTGAGTGACGCGGTATGACGACGAGCGAACAACCCAACAACCCAACAACCCAACAACCGCGCGAGCGCCTCCTCTCCCTCGACGCCTTCCGCGGCCTCACCGTCGCCGGCATGCTGCTGGTGAACGATCCGGGGAGCTGGAACGCGATCTATCCGCCGCTCGAGCATGCGGAATGGCACGGCTGGACGCCGACCGATCTCGTCTTTCCTTTCTTCCTCTTCATTGTCGGTATCACGACGTTTCTCTCGCGCAAGGAGCCGAAGGCGATCCTGCGGCGCGGCGGGCTGATCGTCCTCTTCGGCCTGCTGCTCAACGCGTATCCGTTTTTCTGGTGGGGAAAGATCGCGGGCAACGCCGATCCGACGTTCCTGCAGCGCGTGGCGTATCGCTTCGAGCATTTGCGATTCATGGGCGTGCTGCAGCGGATCGGGATCGTCTACGCGATCTCCGCGCTGATCGCGAGGAAGACCAACACACGGCAGAAGGTCGTCGTCATCGCGGCGATCCTCGTCGGGTACTGGGGCGTGATGATGCTCGGTCCGCTCGAGCCACCCGAGGCGACGGTTGCGGCGGCGGTCGACCGCGCGGTGCTCGGCGCGAATCACATCTGGTCGAGCACGAAGACGTGGGATCCAGAAGGTCCGCTCTCTACGATTCCAGCAGTGGCCACCGCGCTGCTCGGCGTTCTGGCAGGCGAGTGGATCGCGCGCAAGGAGCGCCCGCTCATCGATCGCATCGCCGGACTCTTTGGCGCGGGCTCGATCGCCCTGCTCGGCGGCTCGCTCTGGAGCTGGCTCTTCCCGATCAACAAGAATCTCTGGACCAGCTCGTATGTCGTCTTCACCGCCGGCTTCGCCTGCGTCGTCCTCGGCGCGTGCATGTGGCTCATCGACTACCTCGATGTGCGCAAGTGGGCGAAGCCGTTCGTGATCTACGGGACCAATCCGCTCGTGGCGTTCGTCGGCTCGGGCCTGATGGCGCGCACGACGGATTCGCTGATCAAGGTCATGTGGACCGGGGAGAAGACCTCGCTGCATCAGGCGACGTACGTCCTTTTCTTCGAGCCGTTCTTCGCGCCGAAGTTCGCGTCGCTGCTGTGGGGACTCTGTTTCGTCGCGCTCTGGCTCGGCGTCCTGACGCTGCTTTACCGGAAGAACATCATCCTGAGACTGTGAACGTTCTGTAAACCGAAACGGCAGCTCGCCCGTCCTCTCCGTATCATGCTTGCCATGCGCTCACTGTCCCTGGTCCTCGCGGTCGTTCTCCTCGCGCCGTTCGCAATGGCGCAGCATCACCATCATCGGACGATCTCGCTGGAGACCCCGGTGCCGAATGCGGTGACGCCGACCGGCGTGACGCGGACGTTCACCATCACGGCGCGGCAGTTCAACTACCAGATCACGCCCGAGCCCTTCACCGTGAACCTCGGCGACACGGTGACCATCAACGCGACGTCGGCCGACGTCCGCCACGGCCTGGTGATGGAGCGCTACGTGCTGAAGGCGCTGGTCCTCGACAAAAACAAAACCGTCACCACGACCTTCGTCGCCGACAAGACCGGCGAGTTTCTTTTTCTCTGCGACCAGCCGGCATGCGGCGTGGGGCATGCGGAGATGGACGGCCTGTTCCGCGTCGAAGCGGTCGTGATTCCCGCGCCTACGATCACCAGCTTCGAGCCGGCCAGCGCCACCACGAGCGGCGGCACCGCGGTCACGATCACGGGGACGAATTTCCAGAGCGGCGCGACGGTGAAGTTCGGCTCGGTCGATGCGTCGAGCGTGAACGTGCAGAGCCCGACGACGATCGTCGCCATGGCGCCGCCGCAGGCCGCGGGTACGACGTCGATCACGGTGACGAATCCCGATGCGCAGAGCGCGACCGCGAACGGTTTCACCTACGTCGTGCCGGCACCGGCGGTGACGGCGGTCTCGCCGGGCTCGGGGCCGAGCAACGGCGGCACGGTCGTGCAGATCAGCGGCTCGGGTTTCCAGAGCGGCGCGAGCGTGACGTTCGGAACGAAGCTCGCGCAGAACGTCGTCGTCAACGGCACGAATCAGATCCTCGCCATCACTCCCGCCGCGCCGGCGACGGAGCAGCAGTCGCTCCCGGTCGACATCATCATCCGCAATCCCGACGGCCAGAGCGTCACCGCGACGGGCGGTTTCACCTACACCGCCGCGCCGCTGTCGATCAGCGCGATCAGTCCCGGCAGCGGATCGAATGACGGAGGAACGATCGTCTCGATCAGCGGCTCCGGATTCACATCGGCACTCACCGGCGCCTCGGTGACGTTCGGTGGTGTGGCTGCGACCGAGCTCACGGTGCACGACGCCGCGACGCTGACGGTGAAGCTGCCGCCGCACGCGAACGGTAACGTCGACGTCGCGGTGACGATGGGCGGGCACACCGTCACGGCGCTCGCCGCGTTCACGTACGAGGAAGCGCCGACTCGACGCCGCGGAGTGAAGAAGTAGACCGCGCGTAAATCAACGCGAAGAGCGGCGACGCCATCACCGTCGTCACGATCGCCATCAGCACCATGATGGTGAAGAGCGTCGGCGTGATGAGCCCGCGCTCCAGGCCGATGTTGAGGATGATCAGCTCCATCAGGCCGCGCGCGTTCATCAGCGCGCCGATGGTCCACGACTCGCGCCACGGCTCGCCGCTCGCGCGCGCCGCGAGCGCGCAGGCGAGGCCTTTGCCGATGATGGCGACGCCGATGACGACCGCCGCGAGCATCCAGAGCCGCGACGAGCCGAGCAGGCCGATCCGCGTGTTCAAGCCCGAATAGACGAAGAAGACCGGCACGAGCAGCGACTGCGTGACGGGGCCGAATCGTTTCTGCACCGCGGCGGCGAAGCGCCCGCGCGGCATGCATGCGCCGAAGATGAAGGCGCCGAAGACGGCGGCGACAGCGATCGATGCGCCGGACTTCATCGCGCCGAGGATGACGGCGAGAAGGCACCACGCCATTGCGTCGTCGAGCGAGCTGGCGGCGAGGGTCACGGTGCCGATTCGCGTGTTCAGGATGCCGCGCTCCTGCAGGATGCGGGCGAGAACCGGGACGGCGGTGATCGACATCGCCGCGCCCATGTACATCGCGGCCAGCGGCAGGGAGACCTGGGCGGTGAAGAAGCTGCCGTCGTTGCCGAGACCCCACGCCAGCGCGGCACCGAGGGCGAAGGGGACGATGATGCCGGAGGCGGAGATGAGCCCCGCGCTGCGCAGACGGGCGCGGATGACGGCGGTGTCGAATTCGAGCCCGACCATGAACATGTAGAGCACGAGTCCGAGCTGGCTGATGGCGTAGAGGATCGGCATGCTCGCCTTCGGAAAGAGCCACGCCTGCACATCGGGCGCGAGCACGCCGAGGAGCGAGGGACCGAGGAGAACGCCGGCGATCATTTCGCTGACCACCTGCGCCTGTCCGGCGAAACGGCCGAGCCAGCCGACGGCGCGGCAGACCGCGAGGATCACGGTGAGCTGCAGGAAGAGCTTGAGGACGAGATCGAAGTTCGACAAGCGGAAACGATCGTAGCATCCGACGCGATAAGCTCTGGCGATGAGAAAGTACCTTGCGCTGCTCGCCGTTCTTTCGGCCTCCGCGTTCGGTGCGGAATCGCGCCGCGTCGAGGCGACGTACACCGCGACCGTTGCGAACATCCCGGCGGGCATCGGGAGGCTCAACCTCTGGATCCCGCTACCGGTCTCGCGCGGACCGCAGGTCGTGAGCGGCGTGATGATCGAGTCGCCGTACCACTTCACGATGATGCACGAGAGCGAGTTCGGCAACGACTACGCGTACGCCATGATCGACCATCCTCCCGCGGGCGACGTGACGGTGATCGTTCACTTCAACGCCGAACGCCGTGAAGAGACGATGAGCAGCCTGGCGGAGACGAAGGCGACGAAGCCCGAGCTCGAGCGCGCGCTGCGCGCGGACAAGCTGGTCACGCTCTCGCCGCGCGTACGCAAGCTCGCCGCGGAAGTCACCGCCGGGAAGCGGTCGCCGATCGACGAAGCGCAGGCCATCTACGATCACCTCCTGGCCACGATGAAGTACGACAAGACGGTCGCGGGCTGGGGCAAGGGCGACACCGAGCGCGCCTGCGACATCCGTGCGGGAAACTGCACCGACTTTCATTCGTTGTTCATGTCGCTCGCGCGTGCGAAGGGAATTCCGTCGCGTTTCGTGATCGGCTTTCCTCTCACGGCAACGGATGGTCAGGTGAAGGGCTACCACTGCTGGGCCGAGTTCTACGTGAAGGGGAAGGGCTGGATTCCGGTCGATCCCTCCGAGGCGTCGAAGTCGAGCGATCCGGCGGTGCGGAAATACCTGTTCGGCAACCTCGATCCCGATCGCGTCCAGTTCACGATCGGACGCGACCTCCTGCTCCAGCCGCGTACGGCCGAGCCGCTCAACTTCTTCATCTATCCGCACGCCGAGGCGAACGGCGCCGAGGTGGGGACGGCGACGGCGGCGCTCGAATTCAGGGATCGATGAGGCGCCGTCACTCCTCGATTCGATAGATCCGGATCGACTTCCCGATGTGCGCCACCGGTTGATACGCCTCCAGCCAGCGGTACGGTTGCCCCACGTCCTTGCCGTTCGTCGCCGCGAGCTTCATCCCGGTCTCCGTCGCGGCGATCCAGCCGGTCGTCTTCGTGTACGGCTCGAGGCCGAAGACCTCGACCGGATGGCGCGCCAGGTCGATGCTGCCGTACCAGACGATGCCGACGCGTCCCGGTTTGGTGCGCGCCTGCCAGCGGATGAAGCGCTGCCAGTCCTGTCCCCAATCGAGATTGCTGTCGGTTGCGATCTGCTCCGGATGCGCCGCCGCCTCGTTGAAATACGGCAGGTAATCAGGATGCGCGATCGCCCCCGCTGCAACGAGCCAGACGCAGAGTGACGCGAGCGCGGCGCGGCCGAAGAGCGTGTCGCGCGTCTCGTTCCACGCGGTCGTGACGCCGAACGCGGCGACGATCGCGAACGCGGCGTAGAGCGGCACGACATGCCGCACGCCGACGTTGATGTGGCTCGGCATGACCGAGAGCAGGATGGCGATACCGATCGCGAGGGGGAGGAATCCGCGCCGATGGCGGATCACCGCGATCACGCCCCAGGCGAACAGCAGCAGGAACGCGAGCGGCGTCTTGTAGAAGAGCAGAGTCGGAAAGTAGGAGCGGAAGCCGAAGCGGTTGTACTCGCCGAGGAGGTAGGCGAGCTGGCCGTTGTGATTGTGGAGCTTGAGCGCGCCGAGGCCGGTGAAGAACTGCGGCGCGGGGATCGGGACGTGACGCGCGATCCAGTCGATCGGACGCATCTCCTCGACCACCACCGTCGGCGCGTTCGGATGGCTGGTGATGATCGTGCCGAACGAGAAGCGGTAGCCGGCCCAGATGACGAGCATCAGAGCGACGAACGCGATGGCGATGCCTTTGAGGTGCGCGAGCTTGAAGCGCCAGAGGAGCGACACGGCCGCCGCGACGATGAAGAACGGGATGAAAGAGAACTTGCCGATCGTCGCGACGCCGCAGACGAGGCCCAGCTCGACCGCGCGGCGCATCGACGGCACTTCGATCCAGCGCTCGAGCGCGAGCATCGCGAGCGGGAAGAGTCCGATGATCGTGGCGTCGGTCGTCGCCACGCCGCAATGCGCGAGCAGTGTCGGTTGCAACGACCAGAGCGCCGCGGCGACGAGTCCGGTCATCGGATCGAACACTTTCCGTCCCCACGCCGCGACCGCGATCACGCCGATCACGAGGAAGAGCAGGTTGCCGATGCGTGCGAGCTCGACGTTCCGCATGTATTCGCGGTCGTGGTAGAGGATCTCGTTGCCGGCGGTGACGTCCCACGTCGCAATCGGCTTCGGCACGCCTTTGATGACGAACGGCATCGCCGCGAGGATCTGCGCGAGCGGCGGGTGCAGCAGATCGCGCGGATACGGCGCGCCAGCCAGCCACGCGTAGCCGTTCGCGAGATGCCCCGGCTCATCGGTCGTGGCGGAGAAGATGTGGAAGGTCGAGGCGACGCGGATGACCGCGACGGCGCAGAGGATGAGCAGGATGAGGCGATAGCGGAGTGTGCTCACTCGGCGCGCATTATGCGGCCGGGCAGCGCCCCGGTCATCGTTCCATCGCGCAGCACGATCCCGCCGTTCACGATCACGTTGCTGATCCCCTCGGAGAAATGATGCGGATCTTCATATGTCGAGACGTCGCGAATCGTCTTCGGATCGAAGACGACGACGTCCGCCTTCATCCCCTTGCGCAGCAGGCCGCGATCCTTGAAGCCGGCGCGCGAAGCGGCGAGCGACGTCATCTTCCGCACCGCTTCCTCCAGCGTGAAGAGATGCTCGTCGCGCGCGTAGTAGCCGAGGATGCGGGGGAACGTGCCGTAGGCGCGAGGGTGCGCGCCGAAGTCGCGCATCGCGCCGACCACCGCGCCCGAATCCGATCCGACCGCGACCCACGGCTGCTTCATCGCGTAGCGCAGGTCGTCCTCGCGCAGGCCGAAGTAGATCGCGATCGGCGACGACGTGCTCAGCTCGAACATCCGCAGCACCGCTTCCTGCGGCGTGGTGTTCAGGATGCGCGCGATCTCGTCGAGCCGCTTCCGTTCCAGCTTCTGCTTCATCTCCGCGGGACCGTTCGGCAGGTTGCGCACGAGGATGCCGTTCGCGTCGCCGATGCGGAGGTTCTCCGCGACGCGTGCTCTCGTCGCCGGATCTTTCAGCGATGCGACGAACGCGAGGTAGCCCTTCTCCAGTGCCCACGCGGGGACGATCGAGGTGAGATCGGTCGACGTCGCGGTGTAGGGGTAGATGCTCCCCGCGACGTCGAGGCCGCTCTTGCGCGCCGCTTCGATTTTCGCGATGACGTCGGGCATGTGCCCGCGCATCGCGCCGCCGACTTTGATGTGGAAGATGTTGACCGGGATGTGCGCTTCGCGGCCGATGCGGAACGCCTCGTCGAGTGCGCTCATGATCTCGCCCGACTCGCTGCGGAGATGCGTCCAGTAGCCGCCGGTGTGTTTCGCCAGCGCGATCAGCTCGTTCGTCTTCGCGAAGCGTCCCGGCGGGTAGATCAGCGCGCTGCTCATGCCGATCGCGCCGTCGTGCACCGCCTGCGCGACGAGCTGTTCCATCCGCTTCAATTCGTCCGGCGTCGGATCGCGATCGACGGTGCCGATGACGATCTCGCGCGGATTTGCGGCGCCGACGTAGAACGCGAAGTTGATCGCCGTCCCGCGCTTCTCGATCGCCTTCATGTAATCGGCGAGCGAGCGCCACGTCGCGTCGGGATAGCCCGGCAATCGCGTGCGATCGATCTCCGCCGCCATCTTGTCGTCGATCGGCCCGGGCGAATGTCCCTCTCCCGTGACCTCGGTCGTCACGCCCTGCCTTATCTTCCCCTCCAGTTTCGGATCGATCAGCACCGCCCCCTCGGAATGCCCGAGGAGATCGATGAAGCCGGGAGTGACGACCTGATTCTTCGCGTCGATCGTGGTGGTCGCGGTGCGCTTCGAGAGGTCGCCTATTTCGGCGATCGTGTCGCCGCGGATGCCGACGTCCGCGTGCACGCGCGTCGAGCCGCTGCCGTCAATCACGTCACCGTTGCGGATGATGACGTCAAACTCTCGTGGAGGGACAGGCGCCCTCGCCTGTCCAACCGGATGCGTGCAGGCGAGTGCGAGTGCGAGAAAGAGTTGGGGTCGCATCTGGACAATTAACTTAACGCGCCGCGTTAAGTTAATTGTCCAGATGCGACCCCAACCCTACTCGCTCAAAAACAGTTCGTTCTTCCGGACGAACGCGTTCCGCAGGAGCGAGATGTACGGGCGCTGGCTCTTGTACGTCTGCAGCAGCGCGTCCTTCTGCTTCTGCACCGTCGGGGACAGCGGGTACGTCGCCCAGCGGTAGGCGCGCATGCGGGCGGGGGGGAGGAGGGCGCGCTCGGGCATGCGCACGAGCTTGGTGGCGATGTGGCCGGAGTGCACGAGGTAGCCGAGGCGGTGCGGGTCGAGGTGCATCTCCTCGAGCGCGAGCTCGGTGAAGATCGCGGCGGCGGCGTGATCGGGATGCTCGTCGAATGCGACCGGCGCGATGACGGTCGTCGGCTGCGCGATGGAGATCACGCGCTCGATATCGTTCATCACGCTGTCGAAGCGATACGCGCTGCCGGGCGACATCGCGTCCTCGTACGGCACGGCGTGCTCCTTCGTGCCGCGCGCGCGAATGGTCGCGCGGCGATCTTCGAGGAGCGGCTTGAGTCCGCGATCGGGATAGCCGAGGACGAAGTAGTGGTCGTCGGGGACGCCGAGCATCTTCATCGCCTGATGCGCCTCGGCGATGCGCGTCCGTCCGACCGACAGGTAGTTCGCGGCGGTCGGCTCGAGCGTCCTGTGCATGATGCGCGCGGAGAAGCGGTTGCAATCGCCCGCGGTGAGGAAGACGACGTAGACCTCGGCGCCATTGGCGACGGCATCGAACGCGTAGCCCGCGGCGCCGATCGCCTCGTCGTCGATGTGCGGAGCCACGATCAGAACGCGGTCCCGCCGTTCGGCGTGGACGATCCGCGGGTACTGCTTCACCATCGCTTTTCCATGTGGGTTCAAGAGGAACAGGCTCAGTAGCGTGACTAATCCAGTGACGAACATGGGACCGTGACAATAAATACCATGAAACGACATCGATCGATGGGACACAGGACCCTAGAATCGAGAGAGTTTGAAACTCTGATGCACGAGATCACGAAGACCATCAAAGCCTGCCGCCAGATCATCGCCAGCGGACAACGCGGCGTGCTCATCACTGTCCTTTCCACGCAGGGATCGACGTATCGCCGAGCCGGCGCGCGCGCGGTGATCAGCGAGCGCGGCGACTGCACCGGCGCGATCAGCGGCGGCTGCATCGAGAACGATCTGCGCGAGCGCGCCGATGTCTGGCTGGAGCACGCGCCGCCGCGCGTCATCTCCTACGACGCGACGCGTCCCGACGACATCGTCTTCGGCCTCGGCCTCGGATGCCGCGGCACGATGCAACTGCTGATCGAGCCGTTCGACGCGAAGCGGCCGCCGCGCATCATCGACGAATTTCACTGGAACGGCCGCAGGCCGGTGACGTGGTCGACGATGCTCGAGGGCCGCGCGCTGCTGACCGAGACGATCGTTCCCGAGCCGTCGCTGGTGATCTTCGGCGGCGGCCCCGACGTCGCGCCGGTGGCCCGCATCGCCGAGGCGGTGGGGTGGCGCGTGGCGGTGATCCGCACGCGCGACGTGCATCCCGAGGAGGTCGCGGAGAAGGTCGACCTCGGCGCATTCGACGCCGCGGTGATCATGACTCACAACTACCTCTACGACATGACGCTCCTCTCCGCGACGCTTCCGAGCAGCATCGAATACGTCGGCCTCCTCGGGCCGCGATCACGCGGAGAGGAACTGCTCGCGCAGATCGAGAACCTCACGCCGGCGATGCGCGCGAAGATGCACAGCCCGATCGGACTCGACCTCGGCGCGGATACGCCGGAAGAGATCGCGCTGGCGATCGTGGCCGAGGTGCAGGCCGTGCTTCGGCAGCGGAGCGCGGCGTTCCTGCGGGATGGGGATGGATCGATTCACGAGATCGCGCGCGCGAGCTAGAACCCGTAGCGCGCTTCGACCGTCACCGCGTGTCCATCCATGTTCGGATCGGCGCCCGACTGCGCGGCCGCGGGGCGATCGCCGGTCACGCTGGTGAATTCGGCGCCGAGGCGCCAGTGCTTGTCGAGCTCGTAGAGCCAGGCGAGCGCCCAGGCGCGGCCGTGCTCCGTGTTGTTCTCGGAGATCGAGTGATCGCGCTCGAACGTGGCGAACTGCTCGATGCGCGCGGTGAAGCGCGAGCGGCCGTACTTGTGCGACAGCAACACGTACGTCGCGTAGAAATCGGCCTGCACCCAGCCGCGTCCCTTGCCGCGGAAGCCCATGCCGGTGTCGCCGTTCATGTACTCGGCCGCGAGGACCGTCGAGTCCTGCGACCCGAGCTCGGCGCTGACGAGATTGAAGCGCGTCTGCCACGAGTACTGATCGCGATAGAGCTCGCGCTCGCCGCGGTTGTCGAGGCGGACGAACTGGATCATGCCGCGCTCCGGAACGGAGTAGCGGATGCGGCCCGCGAAGCCGGTGCGGCCGTCGAGGTCGCGATCGAGCGGCACCGTGCCGTCGCGCTGATCGAGAAACATCTTCGGATTGCTGAAGGAAAAGAGGGGAGGCAACGGCAGCGCTTCGCGATACGTCGCGACGCGGCTCGACACCGCCCAGCCGCGCCAGCCGAGGAGCGTGCCCATCGTGTCGTTGCCGCGGAACGCGGTGCCGGCGACGGTGATCGCGGAGAGATTCGGCAGCTCGTGCCGCCACTCCGCTTCCGCGCCGATCGGCCGCACTTCCTCGGCGATCCAACTGTTCAGCGCGGAGAAGGTGATCGCGTAATTCGAGGTCCAGAGATTGCCGCGATTCTCGCGCGATGTCGGCAGAAAAAACTCGCCCGCTTTCAGTTGAAACTGATCGTGCGTGTACGTCTTGCGCACTTCGGCGTACGCCTCGGCGACGCCGGCGTGATCGAGGTCGCGGTCATGCCGCGCGATGCCGTGGACGTGCACGTCGAACCAGTTCGACGGCGTCCAGTCGAGGCCGAGCTGCGCCTGCGCGAACGCGCCGTTGCGGCTCTGATCGAGACGGCCGAAGCCGCCCTCGAGCCACGTCTTCGGGCCGGTGGCGTAGACGCCGGCGCCGGAGAGAAATCCGGAGAGGCGGACCGTTTGCGCTTGCGAGACAGCGGACAGCAGACAGCAGACAGCAAAGAGCAGAAGACGGGAAGCCGATAGCAGTTGGCCGCAGAACCGCTGCCCCCTGCCAACTGCCAACTGCGAACTCGCGACAACCATCAGTGCATCGTAGCCGCATCGGCGAGGACTTTGTTCACCATGAACTCGCGCTGCAGCACGTGATCTCCGTAGCCTTCCTGCGTGATGAACTTGAAGACCGCTTCGGCGTCGGGGATGCCGCGCGGGAACTGGTCGCGGCTGTAGATCCAGCGCTCGACGCCTCCCTTCGCGATCGGCGTCGGCGCGATCTGCGTCATGTTCTTGTCGTCCGTGGCCATCGCGCGGATGGCGCCCCAGCGGAGCGGATCCTGGTCGGGACGTTTCAGTCCCCCCGCCGCGGCGTCCGCGCCGGTCGAACCGCCGATGCGCGTCGACGACTCGCGCGCGGTGAGCGGCTTCTGGCGGATCACCTGCGGCGGTCCGATGAGCACGAACACGCGACCGCGATCGGTGAGCGAGCCGCGCTGCCGCGAGCCGGTGAACGTCTCGTCCGCGAACGCGACGCGGCGGAGGAACTCCTTCCGGAAGCCGTCCTTGTCATGCCTGCTCCAGAAGGTCTCGATGAACGCCTTGCGGCTCTCCTGATCGGTGAGCGCTCCCCACGCGTGCTTGTCCTCGGAGGTGCCGAGGAGCACGAGGTCGGGACTCTCGCCCCATTCCTCGATCTTCTGGATCTTCGGCTCGCGCTCGTGGAACAGCGCGAAGCCGGGATAGACCGACTCGAACGTGCCCGAGCCTTCGTTGTGCAGCGAGTTGTAGACCTCGCTGAACGCGCGGACGAAACGCGCGTCGAATTTCTTCGGATCGATCGACTTGATCTGCGGCGAGAGGTGGAAGAAGACCTCCAGCTCTTCGCGCGAGCGGAGCTCGTTCTCCAGCGCGCTGTACGCCATGGCGGAGAAGAAGTGGAGCGCGGAGAGCGCCTGCGAGCGCTGCGGATCGGCGAGATTCGCGGCGTCGGGGATCGCCTCCTGCAGGACTTTCACCGCCGGCTCGTACTGCTTCTGATTCATCAACTGCCTGGCCTGGCCGATCGCGGTATTCGGATCGGTCGACGCGAAGAATGACAGCAGGGCGATGATCGCGAGCATGGCTGTCAGCGAAGCGTGCCGGCGTCGGCGATGACCTTGTTCACCAGCAGTTCGCGCTGCAGCACGTGGTCACCGTAACCCTGTTGCGTGATGAATTTGAACGTGACCTCGTCGTCGCGGATCGTCTGCGGCAGTTGCTCGTGCGCGAAGATCCAGCGCTCGACCGTGCCGCCGATGTCGGGCTCGGGCAGCACCGTCTCCTGGTTGATGTCGTTGATCATCGCTTCGCGCGCCGATCCGCTCAGATTACTGGGACCGGCGGTGTTGATGTTGCGCGTGGCGCCGGCGCCGCCGCCGCGATTGAACGCGCCGTCCTTCGCGGTCAGCGGCTTCTGGCGGATGACACGCGGCGGTCCGAGGAGGACGAAGACGCGTCCGCGATCGGTGAGCGAGCCGCGCGACTTCGCGGTGCGGAAGGTCTCGTCCGCGAATGCCGCGCGGCGGATGAACTCCTTCCGGTATTCGTTCTCCCCGGTGTCGGGAGTCTTGTCGCGGCGCTTCCAGAACGACTCGACGAACGCGCGGCGCGCCTCATCGTCGGCGAGCTTGCGCCAGTCGCGCTTCTCGTCGGGCGAGCCGAGGAGCTGCAGCTCGGGGCCGTCGCCCCACTGCTCGACCACCGGGATGCGCGGGTCGCGCTCGCGGAAGTTCGCGTAGCCGGGATAGACCTCGTCGAAGTTCGAGCCGCCTGTTTCCGGCGCGGTGCGCGGCGCGCGGGAGACTTCGCTGAAGAGCCTCACGAACGTCGCGTCGTAGCGCGCCGGGTCGAGCGCCTTCGCAGTCGGATTGAAGCGGAAGAACTGATCGAGCTCTTCGCGCGTCTTGTCATCGTCCTGCAGACCGTTGAACGCGAGCGCGGTGTAGAAGTGGAGCGCCGCCAGCGCCTGCGAATGCTGCGGCTCGGCCAGGGCCGCGGCGTCGGGGATCGCGCCCTGCAGGAGCTGGATCGCGTCGTCGTAGCGCTTCTCGTTCAGCGCCTGCCGCGCTTTCCGGATCGCGGCGCCGGGATCGGCAGCCAGAGCCGGGAAGGAAAGGAGAACAGCAACGAAAACAAAGGTGAATCGCCGCATGAACGCCCCCAATCGATTGTTCGAGCGGCAATTTTAGCGCGTCGCGATGCGGGGGTCCCGCCACAAACCGATGACATGTTGGCCGTAGTCGATCGTGACCAGGAAGCGCGACAGCAGCCGGTTGCCGATGTGCGCCGTCGCGATGTTCGCGTAGCCGACGTCGACCGCGCCGAAGTCGTTCCCCGCCACGCTCACGCGCGCCGTGCCGCGGCCCGGCTTGGGGCGCGGCAGGACGACCGTGTCAGGGGACGCGGTGTCGACGATCGCGGGGACGCTGCGGCCGTCGACATTGATCGTGATCGACGGATCGCCGGTGTAACGGAAGAGCTCCATGCCCTCGGGATGGATCCCCTCCTTCTGATAGGTGAGGAGGCCCGAGGCGTAATCGATGGAGATGGCGCGATTGCCGAACATGTCAGCGCCGACGAGCGCGTCGCCGGCATTGCCGAGACTCAGCATCACGGGCGTGAAACGGATCGCTTCCTTCTGTCCGATCTCGAACGTGTACGAGCGGCGCGGACCGAGCGAGGCGGCGAAGCTCGGATCGAGCACCGAGCGCGCCGATGCCGAGCCGAAGAAGAAGCGGCCGGTGCGGTTTTCGATGCGCGACGTGGTGAGAAATAGGAGATTGTTCTCGATGGTGAACGCGACGTTCACTTCGGTCGCGGCCGGCTCGTCGTGCCACGGCAGAACGCTCCCGCAGGCGGCCAGGAAGAGCGCCAGCAGTGCGGTTGCGATCGCGTTCGATTTCGAGTACATAGCCACAGCCCTAGCGGAGGAGCGCAACCTGATGCTCAGCGAATTCAAGAACGAGCCTTTCACCGACTTTAGCAAACCCGAAAACAAAGCCGCGATGGAGGCTGCCCTGCAGAAAGTGCAGGCCGAAATCGGCCGCGAGTACCCGCTGGTCATCGGCGGCGAGCGCATCACCGGCCTCAAGACGTACGAGTCGTGGAACCCATCCCACAAGGATCAGCTCCTCGGCAAGTTTCAAAAGGGGACGAAAGAGCACGTCGAGCAGGCGGTCGCGGCCGCGTGGACGGCGTTCGAGTCGTGGCGCAAACAGTCCGTCGATGTCCGCGCCGGATGGCTGGTCAGGACCGCTGCTCTTCTTCGTGAACGCAGGCATGAGTTCTCCGCGACGATGGTGCTCGAGGTCGGCAAGACGTGGGTCGAAGCCGACGTAGACACCGCCGAGGCAATCGACTTCTGCGAGTTTTATGCGCGCGAGGCATACCGCTGGGGCGGAGAGCAGCCGATCACGAAGATCGCGGGCGAAGAAAACGAGCTCGTCTACATCCCGCTCGGTGTCGGCGCGGTGATCCCGCCGTGGAACTTCCCGCTGGCGATCATGGCCGGCATGACGACCGCGGCCGCAGTGAGTGGAAACTGCGTCGTCCTCAAGCCGTCGTCCGACGCGCCGTGGATCGCATGGCGGTTCTTCGAGATGCTCGAGGAAGCAGGGATGCCCGCAGGTGTCGTGAACTTCCTCAGCGGCTCGGGCGGCGAGGTCGGCGATCCGCTGATCGGCCATCCGAAGATCCGCTTCATCTCGTTCACCGGATCGAAGGAAGTCGGACTGCACATCAACCAGGAAGCGGCGAAACCGCAGAAGGGGCAGATGTGGATCAAGCGCGTCGTCGCCGAGATGGGCGGCAAGGACGCGATCATCATCGACCGCGACACGAAGAACCTCGACGAGGCGGCGGCTGCCGCGGTGGCGTCGGCGTTCGGCTTCCAGGGGCAGAAGTGCTCCGCCTGCTCGCGGCTGATCGTCGACGAAGCGGTGTACGACAAGATCGTGCCGCTGGTCGCGGAGAAGACGAAGGCGCTGAAGATCGGCGCGCCGGAGCTCTCCGATTCGCAGATCGGACCGGTCGTCAACGAGAAGGCGATGAAGAAGATCAAGGAGTACATCGACAAGGGGACGTCGGAGGGCGGCCGCCTCGTCGCCGGCGGCAACGTGCAGCCGGAGAACGGCTACTTCGTCGAGCCGACCGTGATTGCCGACGTCGATCCGAAGGGGACGATCGCGCAGGAAGAGATCTTCGGACCAGTGCTGGCGATCATCAAGGCGAAGGATTTCGATGACGCGCTGCACATCGCGAACGACACCGAGTTCGGCCTGACCGGCGCGGTGTTCACGGAGAATCAGGAGAAGATCCGCCGCGCCGAGGAGGAGTTCTTCGTCGGCAATCTCTACTTCAACCGCAAGTGCACCGGCGCGCTCGTCGGCGTGCACCCGTTCGGCGGCTTCAACATGTCGGGGACCGATTCGAAAGCAGGCGGCCGCGATTACCTCGGGCTGTTCCTGCAGGCGAAGGCGATTTCGAAGAAGAAAGCATAAACACGTAGGACGGGTTCTCCAACCCGTCCCGAATGGGGCGGGTCAGAGGACCCGCCCTACGTTTTTCTAATCCATCTTGAAATTCACGGTCAGACTGAAGATGACGTCGACCGGCTCCCCATTCAGCGTGCCTGGCTTGAAGCGCCATCTCTTCACCGCCTCGACCGCTTCGTCGGAAAGACCCATCGGCAATCCCTTCAGCACCTTCACCTCTTCCACGTTGCCCTGACGGTTGATGATCGCTTCGACCACCACCACGCCGGTGACGCGCGCTTTTCGCGCAGGCTCGGTGTACTTCGGTTCGGGCTTCGACAGGGCCGTCGGCGCCTTGACGTCGCCGCCGACGCGCAGCGGCGCGTTATTGTCGCCGTTGCCGTTGCCCGCGCTGCCCGATCCGGTGCCGCCGAGCTGACCGCCCAACTGACCCCCCACCACACCGCCCTTCACCCCGCCCAACTGTCCGCCGATCGTGCCGCCGACTTCGCCGCCGACCGTGCCGCCCACCACACCACCCGCGACGCCTCCCGGAACACCCGCGGGCGCGCTCTGATCGCCGCTGCCGGCGCCGCTACCTTCGTTCGATGACGAGATCATCGGCTGCGGCAGCGCCGAGGTTGCTTCTTCGATCTTCAACTGCACCGGCTGAACCGGCTGCGGGATCGGGATCTCTTTCGGGATCTCGGTCGGTGGCGTCAACGCGGTGACCTGCACCGGTTTCGGCAATTGCATTTGGGTCACGTGTTTCGGCGCCGGCGATCCTGCCGACTTCGCTGCCGATGCCGGTGGCGGCGGAGGCGGGGGAGGAGGCGGCGGTGGTGCCGCGCCCTGTGACAGATAGGCGCGAATCGGCTCCTGCTTGGCGACGACTTTCGTCGTCGAGGCCGACATGAAGAGAATCAAGGCGACGATGAGGCCGTGCATCACGATGGAGCCGGCGTAGGCCTTCCAGCCGCCCTTTCGCTTGCGTAATTTGGAACTGATGAGGTTGTCCTGGAGATCCATTACAGGCTCCTGTCCAATCGAGTGTTCATGAGCAGTTATTTGCAATCGATCGGCCAAGCTGTTGTTCTTTATTTTCAAAGATTTATGGCTGAGATTTCGGGCGTGGCACAGCCGTGTCGTACAATCGCGGCGGAATGGCCGTCACAACCGATGACAACGAGAGGAAGTCGACCGTCCGTGAGTACTACGAAGCGCTGCTGATCGCCGTCATCTTCGTCCGCTTCGCGGCCATCTTCGTTTTCCAGGCCTTCAAGATCCCGACGGGGTCGATGGAAGACAACCTCAAGGTCGGCGACCACATCATCGTCAACAAGTTCATCTACGGCCCCGGCCCGAGCCTAGGCGGCCTGCTGCCGCTGCGCGAGATCCGCCGCGGCGACATCATCGTCTTCCGCTATCCGCTGCAGCCGGAGACCGACTTCGTGAAGCGCGTGATCGGACTTCCGGGCGACACCGTCGAGATCCACGACAAGAACGTCTACGTCAACCGCAAGAAGCTCGACGAGCCGTACAAGCTCCATCTCGACTCCTCGGTTTATCCGCCGCAGCCGGCGTTGCCGGAGCCGTATCGATCGCGCGATCAGTTCAAGCCGTACACCGTGCCTCCCGGGCAGTATTTCGCCATGGGCGACAACCGCGACCGCTCCAGCGATTCGCGATATTGGGGGACCGTGCCGCGCTCGATGATCAAGGGGCGGGCATTCATGGTGTATTGGTCATTTCACGGCACACCGGCATCGACCGACGCGCCGTGGCAGGAGCGGGCGAAGGAGCTGGCGGGAGTCGTCGGCCACTTCTTCACGCGCACGCGCTGGGATCGCTCGTTCCTGATCGTCGACAAGCATTACCACTACCACTCCGAGGAACCGATCGAAGGGGACTCAGAGCTCGGACCATGAGCGAACAGCCCGACGCGCCGGCGGTCACGGAAGAGGCGAACGAGACGGCGCCGCCGAACACAGACGGCGACATCCCCGTCGGCACCGTCATCGATCGCAGCGAGCATTCGATCTCGCGCCGCCGCATCCCCGAGAACGTCCTGAAGGTCCTCTACCGCCTGCACCGCAGCGGGTACCGCGCGTACTTGTGCGGCGGCAGCGTGCGCGATCTGCTGATGAGCCGTCAGCCGAAGGACTTCGACATCGCCACGGACGCGCATCCGACGGAGATCCGACGCCTCTTCCGCAACAGCCGGATCATCGGGCGGCGCTTCCGGCTGGTCCACATCATCTTTCAGGACCAGATCGTGGAAGTGGCGACGTTCCGCCGTGAGCCGGAGCGCAATTCGACGGATGAAGAGAACGAAGATTTTCTGATCACCGACGACAACACGTTCGGCTCGCCGCTGCAGGACGCGCGGCGCCGCGACTTCACCATCAACGCGCTCTTCTACAACATCGCCGACTTCTCGGTGATCGATTACGTCGGCGGCCTGGAAGACATGGACCAGCAGCGCGTCCGCGTGATCGGCGATCCCGACCTCCGCTTCCGCGAGGATCCGGTGCGGATGATGCGCGCGATCGAGTTCGCCGCCCGCCTCAGTTTCGAGATCGAGTCGGCGACGTACGACGCGCTCCTCCGCCATCGCAACGAGATTCTCAAGGCGTCGCCGCCGCGCGTGTCGGAGGAGATCCTCGAGCTGCTGCGGCGCGGGTGGTCGAAGGAAGCGATCCGGCGGATGGTGTCGTCGGGTCTGCTCGAGCCGCTGCTCCCCGAGGTCTACGGCGCGATCTCCGCGGACAAGGCGCCGTACTTCTGGAAAATGCTCGAGGTGCTCGACCGCACCGTGCAGGCGGGGCGGAAGATCTCCGACGCCGTGCTGCTGTCGGTGCTGATGCTGCCGTGGGTGGTGTCGGAACTGGAGCGCGAGGAGCATCGCCGCGACTCGCGCATGCGCATCGCCGAGGTGCTGACGTTCATCCGCGATCTGGTGCAGCCGCTCTGCGCGCGCATGGCGCTCGCCGCCGGCACGCGCCATCAGATCGAGCAGGCGCTGGAGACGTTGTGGCGGTTGCTCGAGCCTCCCGCCGATCGCCGCGCGCAGTTCCGCGCGGTGCATCGCGAGCCGTTCGCCGACGCGCTCGCGCTGCTCGAGCTCTTCGCCCTCTCCTCGGGCAAGTACGTCGAGCAGTACCGCCAGTGGCACGCGTTCGCGCAGAAAGCGAAGCGGGAGGGGGATGGGCCGGCGGCGGCACCGGCGCGGCGACGCAGAAGGAGAAGACGATGAGATGCCTCGCGGCCGTTGCGTTGCTGTCATTTGCCGCTGTTGTCTCGGCCGACGATTGCCCTCGCGGCCTGCTGACCGCGGAGCGCGCCGTCAGCATGAGCGGCTCCGGCATGATCGGCGATTTCAATCGCGACGGCAGGCCCGACTTCGCCGCGCTCGCGGACAGCGACCTGCTCACGTTCCTCAATCGCGGCAACGGTGTGTTCGAGCCGCGGCCGAGCCTGTTCGAGCACACCTTCACCAGTTCGAAGCTGGCCGAAGCGCGCGACGTGAACGGCGACGGCAATCTCGACGTCGTCATCAACTCGTTGAACTCCATCGCCATGCAGCCGGAGCATCCGCTCGAAGGGCAGCGCGTTTCGTTCGTCGTGCACGCGCAGACGGCCCGGCTGAACTTCAGCGGTCCGATCATCATCACGGAGAACGGGACGAATCTGGTGCCGTCGGAGACCATCAAGCGCTACGACACGTTGAGCTGGACGTCGCAGCCGCTGAAGGCCGGACATCACGTCTATACGCTGCGGTACGAGGATTTCTACGCCGGGGACTCGCAGTCGGGGTTCGAATTCGACGTGTCTGTACCGGCCGCGCATCGACGAACGGTTCGATGATCTACCTCGATCACCACGCCACCACCCCCTGCGATCCGCGCGTGGTCGAGAAGATGCTCCCGTTCTTCAGCGACGTCTTCGGCAATCCCGCGGCGATCGTGCACGAGCATGGGCGGGCGGCGTCGCGGGCGGTCGAGGACGCGCGGATCGCGATCGCGCGCTTCTTCGGCGTCACGCCGCCGGAGATCTACTTCACCGCCGGCGCGACGGAGTCGAACAACATCGCGCTGCGGAACGTTGCTCTGATCGGGGGCCGCAGCGACCACCTCATCACCAGCGCGATCGAGCACAAGTCGGTGCTCGCCGCGGCGAGCGAGAGCGGCGCGGAGCTGACGATTCTGCGACCCGATCGCGACGGCTTCATCTCGCCCGATGCGCTGCGGCTCGCCATCCGCTCGCACACGAAGCTGATCTCCATCGAGGCAGCGAACGGCGAGATCGGGACGCTGCAGGACCTCGCCGCACTCTCCGCCGTGGCGCGCGAGCGCGGCATCCTCGTGCACAGCGACATCACGCAGGCGGCGGGGAAGGTGCCGCTCGATCTTCGCCACGTCGATCTCGCGTCGTTCTCCGGGCACAAGTTGTACGGGCCGAAGGGCATCGGTGGTCTCTTCGTGCGCCGCGGGATCAAGGTCCATCCGCTGATCGTCGGCGGCGGTCAGGAGCGAAACGTCCGCTCCGGAACGCTCAACGTGCCGGGGATCATCGGGATGAGCGCGGCGTTCCAGTTGCGCGCGGCGGAGATGGAGGAGGAGGCGGCGCGGCTGACGGAGATCCGCAACGAATTGTGGGACCGGATCGTGGCCGAAATCGCGGAAGTTTCCGTGAACGGCCCGAGGGATTTAAGATTGCCGGGTAACCTGAACGTCAGTTTCAATCGAATCGAGGCCGAATCGTTGATCCTTGCCATGCGGCGCTTCTCGTTGTCGAGCGGCTCCGCGTGCAGCACCGGCGAGCGCGGTCCGTCGCGGGTACTGACGGCGATCGGAGTGGGTGAGGCTGCGGCGATGGGATCGATCCGAATCGGACTGGGAAAGTCGAACACGGCCGAGCATGCGGCCATGCTGGTCGACGATCTCAAGCGGACCGTGACGAAGCTCAGGCAGATCTCGGCGGCATGAGTACAGAGACAGAGACCGGACGCATCCTCCTCGTCGACCACTCGCGTGGCGCCCTGACGTTTCAGGAGACGATCCTCCGCCGCCGCGACACCGTGATCCTCACGGCACTGGCCGGCACCGAGGGACTGCAGAAAGCGCGCGAGGAACAGCCGCATCTCATCATCTTCGGCTTCGACCTCTTCGACATGACCGCACCGGAGTTCTGCCGCGAGATCCGCAACGACGACACGACGAAAGCGGCGTCGCTGCTGCTGATCGCCGACAAAGGACATCCCGATCACGGCGATCTCTGTCTCTCCGCCGGATGCAACGACGTGATCTTCCGTCCCATCCAGCGGCGCGAGCTCGATTCGAAAGTGGAGAAGCTGACGTCGATCCCGGTGCGCCGCCAGCTCCGCACCATCACCAAGATCGAGGTCTCGCTGGAGAAGAACGGCCGCTTCGTCCTCGGACGCAGCGTGAACATCTCCTCCAGCGGCATGCTGCTCGAAGTCGATCGCATGCTCCCCGGCGACGGCGTGGTGCGCCTCCATTTCTATCTGCCCGGCGATGCGGTGCCGCTCCAGCTCGAGGCCCACGTGCTGCGTGCCGAGTTCTCCGGCACGATGGCGAAGTACGGGATGCGTTTCATTGATCTGCAAAGCGAGGAGCGCGATCGCATCGAGCGGTACGTCCACCGTCTTCGTTCGCGCGAGCTGATCTGATGAGCAAGAACTTCAACCGGCAGGTCACGGAGGGCATCGAGGCAACCGTGGAAGAGGATTACCTCCGCGGACTTACGATCTTTCTCGACACATACGGCAACGACGAGATGCCGGCGCTGCAGACCGGCAAGTCGATGCAGGGGTTGTCGTACTTCGGCCTCTGCGTCGCGCTCGTGCGCAAGGAGTACAAGCACGCCATCGATCTCTGCCGCCGCGCGATCGACCTCGAGTTCTACAACGCCGATCACTACGCGAACCTCGGGCGCGTCTACCTGGCGATGGGCAATCGCAAGAAGGCGCTGGAGACGGTCGAGGCCGGCCTCAAGCTGAACGTGAACCACGAGCGCCTCCGCGCCGTGCGCCGGATGATCGGCATCCGCGAAAGGCCGGCCGTCCCGTTCCTCGACCGCAGCAACCCGATCAACGTGAGCCTCGGCCAGGCGCGCCACGCGAAGAAGGTCGCGGACCTCGAGAAGAAGATTCCGAAGCGCGGCCGTTAATCTCGGTACAGCTTCGCCAGCTCTTCCGGCGCCGCCCCCAGTCGATACGACGCGATGATCCGCCAGTTGATCGCCGCCGTCTTCCACAGCCCCTTCTCCAGAAACCGTCTCCCCGACGTGAGCACGTGCAGCGGCAGCACGATCGTCCGGCCGCTCCGCTTCATCCGCACAGCGAGCTCGTAGTCCTCCATGATCGGGATCTCGCGGAATCCGCCGTTGGCGAGGAATCGCTTGCGGGAGATGAACTGCGCCTGGTCGCCCCACGGCGACTTCGTGATCGCGGTGCGGACGTTGATCATCGTCTCCGCCACGCGCAGCCGCGGATCGGGCTCGGCGAAGCGCAGGCGGAAGCCGCCGAAGACGTGGCCGCGGAGCGCGTCGCTGATCGCGCGCGCCGCGCCGAGGGGGAGGCGCGTGTCGGCGTGCACGAAGACCACGGCGTCGGACGTCGCCGCCGCGGCGCCGCGATTGAGCTGGCGCGCGCGCAGACGCTCTCCCGTGATGACGCGCACGCCGCGCGACTCGGCGATGGAGACCGTCGCGTCCTTGCTGCCGCCGTCGGCGACGATCACTTCATCGATGCCGGCGGCGCGCGCGGCGTCGATCGATGCGCCGATCCACTGCTCCTCGTTCAGCGCGGGGATGACGGCGGCGACGGACATCGCTGCGATGGTACCCTACCGATTCCGATGAACTGCTACGTGCTCGCCGGCGGCCGCTCGCGCCGCATGGGGCGCTCGAAGCGGGAGCTGTTTCTCGACCGCGTCGCCGCCGCCGCGCGCGGTGCCTTCGACGAAGTGATCGTCGTCGATCGCGAGTTCGAGGGAGAGCACGAAGGCGAGGGGCCGGTGTTCGGGATCAGGGCGGCGTTGCAGCATGCGCGGCAGGGGCGTTGCTTCATCCTCGCCGTCGACTACCCGTTGATCACCACCGAGGTGCTCGCATTTCTGCGCGACCGCACCGGAGTGCCGGTCTGGCGCGGCTATCCCCAGCCGTTGTGCGCCGTCTACGACACCTCGCTGCTGCCGCTTGTCGAGCGCCGCATCGCGAACGCGCAATTCGACCTGCGAGGCTTGATCGCCGAGGCGCACGCGGAGATCATCGAAGAGTCCGAGTTGCGCACGCGGTTCGCAGGCGAACCGCTGCTGAACGTCAATACACCACACGATCTCGAGGAGTTCCATGAACGAGTTCTCGCATCTCGATGAAACCGGCGGCATCTCCATGGTGCACGTCGGCGCCAAGCGCGCCACGGTGCGCGAAGCGGTCGCCGTCGCCACCGTGCGCATGCAGCCGGCGACGCTCAAGAAGCTCGTCGACCGCGCATTGCCGAAAGGGGACGTGCTGACGACGGCGAAGGTCGCCGGCGTCCTCGCCGCGAAGCAGACGCCGACGCTGATCCCGCTGGCCCATCCGATCGCGCTCGATTCGATCGACGTCACGTTCGATCTCGACCCGAAAGGGGGGACGATCGAGATCCGCGCCATCGTCCGCTGCGAGGGAAAGACGGGCGTGGAGATGGAGGCGATGACCGCGTGTGCGGTCGCCGCGCTGACCATCTACGACATGTGCAAGAGCGCGGAGAAAGGGATCGTCATCGAAGGGCTGCAACTGGCCCGCAAGACCGGAGGAAAGAGTGGAACCTGGGAGCGTTAAGGTTCACAATTTGCTTCTCATCTCTCCCAACCCGCCCCTGGAAAACAATTGAACGTTGGAGGAAGCTCGCATGACGTCGTCCCTTCTGTTCCTGTTGTTCCAGTCCTCGGAGAACCCTCAGATCCCCTCGGCGCTGGGCGCCGGTCTCGGCATCGGACTGATGCTGATCTGGTGCGCCGTCGTCCTGGTGCTCGTCGCCTCGCTCTGGAAGGTTTTCGTGAAAGCAGGCGAGCCGGGATGGGCCGCCATCGTCCCGATTTACAACCTCTTCATTCTCGCGAAGATCGCCGGTAAACCGATGTGGTGGGGCGTGCTGATGCTGATTCCGATCGTCGGCTTCATCGTCTTCATCATCGTCGCGATCGCGCTCGCCGAGAAGTTCGGCAAAGGCGCCGGCTTCGGTGTCGGGCTGGCGATACCGGTCGTCAATCTCATCTTCTTCCCGATCCTCGGTTTCGGCGACTCCCGCTACCAGGGTTGATCAGTGTGGCTGCTGTGCCCAGGCCGGGGTTCCGGTCTGGGCCGGCCGGTCGCTGTTGTCCGCCCGCTCATCCGCGCTCACGAGCTGCTTGCGGATCGATCCCAGGATCCGCTGCTCCGTCGCCGCCGCGATGTCGACGATCGGCTGACGGTCGTCGAATCCGTTGAACGCGATCACGAAGCGATCGATGCGGAACGCCACCGCCCGTCCCATGTAGCGATCCTCTGCCGTGAAGTTGTCTTCGCCGAGGTTCGGGACCGGATCGAGCAGCTTGCCGTTGCGGACGTAGAGCTGGCGATACGCCTCCAGGACCTTCGCCGCCGCGTCCTTGTTCGCCGCCGGGATGATCAGGCCATCGACGCGCATGTTGTTCGGCGTGCCGAAGCTGGCCATGAACGAATTGCCGAGGAATCGCTGCCCGAAGGCCGACTCGGCGGAAAAGCGCTCGCTGCTCGGGACGCGGTTCGCCGTCGGAAAGAAATTGAAGACCGCCGGCATGCCCGGCGCGGCCGGCATCTTGTCGGCGACGGTGAGCAGCAACCGCTTCAGCGCTTCGTTGCCGTCGGGCGTGCCGCCGCCCGTCACGCGGACGTAGAACGGACCGCGCCAGAGGTGCAGCGAGTGATGGTTCTCGAACGCGCCGTTCGCGATGTCGAACGGCTTGCTCGTCTCGGTCTTGCTCGTCGACCACGCGCCGAACGCCTTCACGAAATCGGGGAAGCGGAAGATCTCGACGATGCCGAAGCCTCCCGGCGCGTCGAGCGACTGGTACGTGCCGGACGTGACGTCGAGCGCGTCGTAGTGCGTGAGTCGCGCGCCGTCGCGATCGAGGTACGTCGGCAACTGCTTCGCCGGGACGACGAGCGGGTCCTCCTGCAACTGCCACTTCGGCGCTTCCTGGCCGCGCGGCAGAAACTGCAGGCTGGGGGAGTCGAGCGACGTGAAATTGACCTCCGGCGGCGGCGCCGTGCGGGGCGCCGCGCGCCGGTCGTCCCGGTCGCAGGAAAAGAGTGCGAGTGTTACGAGGAGCGCGAGAGCGACTCGAGGAACTCCAGCGTGACGCGCACGCCGGCTCCCGTCGCTCCCTTCGCTTCGCGCGGCGTCTCGTGTTCCGCGTACGCCGTGCCGGCGATGTCCAGATGTGCCCAAGAGGGACAAGTCACGAACTCCTTCAGGAAAATCGCGGCGGTGATCGCGCCGCCCCAGCGCCCCCCGGAGTTCTTGATGTCCGCCCATTCGCTGCGCACCAGATCCTTGTAGTCGTCCCACTCCGGGAGTCTCCAGAGACGCTCGCCGACCCGCTCACCGCATTCAATCAACTTCCGAGCCAGCTCATCATCGCTGGTGAAAAGGCCCGCCGCTTCACTGGCCAGCGCGACGACGCACGCGCCGGTGAGCGTGGCGTAGTCGAGCATGTGATCGGGCTTCTGCTGCGAGGCCCAATGCAGCGCATCGCCGAGGATCATCCGTCCCTCGGCGTCGGTGTTCACGATCTCCACGGTCTTGCCGTTCATCATCGTGATGATCTCGCCCGGCTTGTACGCGCTGCCGCTCGGGAGGTTGTCGGTCGACGGGATCGCGCCGGTGATTTTGACCGGCAGGCCGAGCTTCGCCGCCGCTTCGATCGTCCCGATCACGGCCGCGGCGCCGCACATGTCGAACTTCATTTCCTCCATCTTCTCCGCCGGCTTGATGGAGATGCCGCCGGAGTCGAAGGTGATCCCTTTGCCGACGAGCGCGATGTGCTTCTTCGCCTTCTTCGGCGAGTACTCGAGAGTGATGAAGCGCGGCTCTTCGGTCGACCCGCGGTTGACGGCGATCAGGCCGCCCATCTTCATCCGCTCGATCTCGCGCTTGCCGTAGATCGTGCACTTCACGCCGGTTTCTTTCGCCATCTCGGCGGCGCGCTCGGCGATGCGCGTGGCGGTCATGATGTTCGACGGAGCGTTGCCGAGGTCGCGCACCGTGCGGACGCCCTCGATGATCGCCTGCGCTTCGGCGTTCAGCGCCTTCACTCGCTTCGCATCGAGCGACGACGGCGCGATGAGCACCGCGTCGATCGGACCGGCCGGCTTCTCGTCCTTGCGCTGCGTGATGTAGGGGTCGTACTTGTAGTCCGCCGCGCCGAGGGCGTCGGCGATCAGGCGCGTGGCGAATTCGGCGTCGAACTCAGGGATCGCCAGCGGAACGGAGACCGCGATCTTCGTGTCGCGCTGCTTTCTCGCGATCTTGCCGATGGCGTAGAGCGCCGTGCGCACCGCGCGAACCGTGACTTTCTTGCCGATGCCGACCAGCGTCAGCTTGCGCGGCGTGCCGGTGAGGAGGGTGATGCTCTCATCCGAGCGCCCGTCGAAACCGGCGTCTTTGACGGCCTTGTCGACGAGTTCACTGACCGCCGTCGCCTCCGGCTTCACTCCCTCGGCCAGGACGACGAACAGATGGCCGACCTTCGACAACTTCGCTTCACGAACGATTTCGACTTTCATGCGCCGCGGATTGTATCGCGCGGCTCAGAGAGTGAACGGCTCGGCGTCGGGAGGCGTGATTTCGCGCGAAGGAGGCTCGTCTTTGGTGAGGTAGGAGCACCAGGCGAGGTACTGATCCCAGGGGAGCCAGTCGAGATCGCGGACGCGCCAGAGCCACTCATTTTCTTCGGCTGTGTACGTGAACTGGGCCGGATCAAGTGGTTCGACGTGTTTTGTCGATGGCATCGAATAATTCTAACAGTCCGTGTTGCGCGAAGTAGTCCCGCACCGCCTCGCGGTTCACTCCCGGGACATCGAGCAACACGCGAACATCTTCGCCCTCGAAGAGCGCACGGTGCGGGAAGTTTTTCATCGCCAGGGCTTTCATCATCGCCAGGTGTTCCGGGCTTGCGACCCGAGCCGTTTCACCGGAACGCACTTCTTTTGTCGTGGCAGCACTCAGCACTCGATCGGCTGTGGTTCCGTGCAGGTACATGAAATCGACGCGTCCGAGGCCTGGATCTGCATGGAGATGATTCGAGAAACTGTTGTTGGCTAGTAGCGTCTCGTAACCGAGCGATTCGGCGAACGAGATGACTCGCTGTTGGTTCTCGAGATCAACCGCGAAGTCTGCGTCCTTCGTTGATCTCTTCCTGCCCCACGCGGCGACAGCGAGTCCTCCCACGATCGCGTATCGAACCTCCTCCCGATCGAAGAACCCGACGAATGTCCGCAGAACGCGCTCGAACTCCATCACGCCTCAGCTTACCTCGGCCACACGCACATACAATTGGCCAAGCTCATGCACTGAGGACGTTTGACTTATGGCTTTTCGAGTTCTGGTGGTTGACGACGAGACGGGCATCCGGGAGGCGATCCGGATGACGCTCGAGTACGAGGGGTATCGCGTCGATGAGGCGCGGTCGGGGAACGAGGGACTCGAGAAGGCGGAGAAGACGCCGTACGACGCGATCCTGCTCGACATCAAGATGCCGGTGCTCGACGGGATGGAAGTGCTCGAGAACCTGAAAGAGCGAAAGATCATGACGCCGGTCGTCATGGTCTCCGGGCACGGCGACATCTCCACCGCCGTCGAATGCACGAAGCGCGGCGCGTTCGATTTCCTCGAGAAGCCGCTCAATCGCGAGAAGCTGCTGCTCGCGGTCCGGAACGCGGTGCGCACGCAGAAGCTCGAGGAACAGGTCGGCGAGCTCCGCGAGAAGACTGAGAAGGTCTACCAGCTCGTCGGCGATTCGGGGCCGATGCGCGAGCTGAAGGCAATGATCGAGCGCGCGGCGCCGACGAAAGCGACCGTGCTGATCACCGGCGAGTCCGGCACGGGCAAGGAGCTCGTGGCGCGCGAGATCCACCGGCGCTCCTCGCGATCGGGACAGCCGTTCGTGCAGGTGAACTGCGCGGCGATCCCCGAGGAGCTGATCGAATCGGAGCTCTTCGGGCACGAGAAGGGATCGTTCACCGGCGCGGTGCGCAAGCAGACCGGTAAGTTCGTCGCCGCGGACGGCGGCACGATCTTCCTCGACGAGATCGGCGACATGTCGCTCCGCACGCAGGCGAAGGTGCTGCGCGTGCTGCAGGAAGGGGAAGTCGAGCCGGTCGGATCGGCGACGGTGGTGAAGGTCGACGTGCGCGTCATCGCCGCCACGAACAAGGACCTCGAGGAAGAGATCAAGGCGGGCCGCTTCCGCGAGGATCTCTACTACCGGCTGAACGTCATCCCCGTCCGCACGCCGCCCCTGCGCGAGCGCCGCGACGACATCCCGGTCCTGGCCCAGCATTTCGCAAAGCTCTTCAGCGAGGAGCACAACTTCCATCCCAAGGCCTTCAAGGATGCGGCGCAGAAGGCGCTGCAGGACGCGGCGTGGCGCGGCAACGTGCGCGAGCTGCGCAATCTGATCGAGCGCCTGGTGATCATGGTGCCGTCCGAGACGATCGACGTCACCGACCTCCCCGCGGAGTTCTTCCGCGCGCCGGCCGACATCATCGCGGGCGCGATGCGCCTCAACACGCTGCAGGAGTTCAAGGACGAGGCGGAGAAGGCGTTCATCCTGGCCAAGCTGCGCGAGCACGGCTGGAACGTGTCGAAGACCGCGGAAGCGATCGACACGCCGCGCTCGAATCTCTACAAGAAGATCGAGCAGTACAACATCAAGCGCGAGGCGGGCGCGGGGATGGGAGTGGATGCCGAGCCCGGGAGCTGACGCACCGATCGGCGTGTTCGACTCCGGCGTCGGCGGACTGACGGTTTTCCGCGAGATCAATCGCGCGCTGCCGCACGAATCGCTCATCTACCTCGGCGATTCGGCGCGCGTGCCGTACGGGACGAAATCGCCCGCGACGGTCGTCCGCTACTCGCTCGAGGCGGCGCATCACCTCATGCAGCGCGGGATCAAGATGCTGGTCGTCGCCTGCAACACCGCGACGGCGGCGGCGTTGCCGGAATTGAAAGCGGAGTTGCCGATCCCCGTCATCGGCGTCGTCGAGCCGGGAGCGCGCGCGGCGATCGAGCGAACGCACGGACGCGTCGGCGTGATCGCCACCGAGGGAACGGTGAAGTCGCACGCGTACCGCAAGGCGATTCACGCGCTCGATCCGAGAGTCGAAGTGATCGAGTGCGCCGCGCCGCTCTTCGTGCCGCTGGCGGAAGAGGGATGGGCGAACACGCATGTCGCGCGGCAGGTGGCGGAGGTCTACCTCGCGCCGCTGATCGACGAAGGGATCGACACGCTGGTCCTCGGATGCACGCACTATCCGATCCTCCGAGGGACGATCGAGCAGGTCGTCGGCGACGCGATCGCCATCGTCGACAGCGCGGAGACGACCGCGCAGTGCGTGAAGTTGCTCGTCGATCCGAACACGAACGGGCAGGCGGAGCATCACTTCCTCGTGACCGACGCCGAGGAGCGTTTCCGCCGGATCGCCGCGGAGTTTCTGGCGCGCGAGATCGCTAGTCTGGAGTTGGTGGCGCTGTAGCGTTCCAGGTGATGGCGTTGAACAGCATCGGGAACGTCGCGTGTGTCTGCCCGCGATGCTGCGGGTGGAATCCGAACAGCACGATGCGTCCCTTGCCGTAGGTCATCGCCACCGCGGCCGCTTTGCGCGTCAGCTTGTCGGCGCCGTTGATCCATCCCGACAGCAGGACGTCGCGCGGCTCTTCCGGATAGGAGGCGAGCACCCAGCGCTGCATCTCGGAGCCGGGGAGCGTCGTTTCGAATGCGATCGGCGCGTCGATGAACGCGGCGGTCTCCGACGGCATGCCGGCGGTCACCGGATGATCGCTCGCGACGTTGATCCGCACGAGCGAGCCGGGGACGGAGAAGTCGTCCGCCTTCACTTTCGCCAGCGCGTTGCGGACCGGGATGTTGAATTGCTCGATGACGTACTCGGAGCTGCGGCCGAACGCGATGAGCGTGCCGCCGTCGTTGACGAATGTGCGCAGCGTTTCGGCGCTCCCGAGGCCGCCACGGTACTCCGGCGGAAGCTCGTCGACGTAGCGCATCGAGCCCTCGTCCGGCTTGCGCGTGCCGGTGGCGATCGACTCCTTGTCGAGGTCGGGGATGATGAACGCGTCGAATGCGAGCGGCGCCTTCACTTCATTCGGCCGCAACGACGCGGGCTTCAGGCCGTACTGATCGAGCAGCCAGCGCGTCCAGCCTTCGTCGATCGAGCCGCCCCACGGATTGAAGAGCGCGACGCGCGGCTTCTTCGCCAGCTTGTCGAGCTTCCGCGTGATCGAGTCGGCAGAAGGCTTGATGCTCGTCACCGGCTCGGTGTTTCTGACAATTGATGTGTGCTCGACGGTCACGCCCATCGCCAGCGGCAGCGTCCACGTCGCGACGTCGTACGGCCGGAGGATTTCCTTGCCGGGCTGCAGCCGCACCTCGGGGTAGCTCTGCGGCTCGAGCATTTCGGTGACGAACTTCGCATACGGCTGCGCCATCGGAATCCAGTAGTCGCCGTTCGGCGATCTGCGGATCTCGACGCCGTGCTCGAGCATCAACGCGATCAGCTTGTCGGCAGTGCCGCGGTCGTGCTGTTCGGCGGGGATGCGATACGCCTCGCCCGGCTTCGCGCTGGCGACCGCCGCGCGGGCGCGCGTGGCGACGTCGCGCAGAAAATCGACGCGGCGATCGGCCGCGGTTTCGAGCAACGCGTCCGAGGCGATGTGCTCGTAATCCATGATGTCGCGCATCCGCCAGATCCCGCCCTGCCACGGATGCGGATGATTGATCGTTGCCTTGTAGTCGACGAGGCCTTTGACGCCGCCACGCAGCTCCGTCGACTCGACGCGCGCGGGACTGGCGATCTTCGCCGACGCGGTCTCCAGCAGCAGGCCGGTGATGTTCTTCCACCAGCCCGTGTTGCGCGTGCCGCCGAGCCAGTAGGCGTCGAACGAGTAGCCGTAGATCATCCCCGACTTGTTCGCCTGCTCCAGGCGGAACGCCATGTTCGAGCCGATGATGTTGACCTCACGCCAGATCAGCGGATGGACGTCGGGATCGACCGGATCGGCGAACGGCGGGATGAACATGCGCGGTCCGTCGATGCCCATCTGATGCTCGTCGACGAAGACCTGCGGATACCACTCGTGGTAGATCGCGCGGCTCAGCGCGCGCGTTTCCACCTGCGTCAGCATGAACCAGTCGCGATTGTTGTCGTGGCCGACGTAGTGGTGATAGAGGCCCGGCAGCCGGCCTCCTTCGTACTTCGTCCCGACGTATTTGCGGTACCAGTCGGTGACCATGATCTGGCCGTCGGGATTGAGCGACGGGACGAGCAGCAGCACGACGTTGTCGAGCCGGCGCTTCGTCTCGTCGTCGTTTGCGGTCGCCAGCGCGTACGCCCACTCCATCGCCATCTGGCTCGACGCGATCTCCGTCGAATGGATGTTGCAGGTGACGAGGACAATGGTCTTCCCCTCGCGCGCGAGCGACTCGAGCTCGGCCTCGGATGCGCCGCGCGGATCGGCCAGCCGCTTCGCGATCTCCCTGATCCGCGGCAGGTTCTTGATGTTGGCCTCGGATGAGATGACGGCCATAATGAAGTCGTTCCCGAGGGTCGTCCGTCCGAGGTCTTCGATGTGCACGCGCGGTGACGCGGCGTCGAGCGCGCGGAAGTACGAGACGATCTGTTTGTAATCCGCGAGTACCCGGTCGGCGCCGACTTCCATGCCGAGGAATTGCGTGGGAGTCTGAACGGCGAACAGCGGGAGTGCGGCGAAAATGAGCGGGATGATCAGACGGCGCATTTGAGATAGATAGCAGATAGCGGATAGCAGATAGCAAGAAAAGCAGCGTGCGTGCGTTTGCTGTCTGCTATCTGCTATCCGCATCGGGCGGGAGGTATTGATGAAGCGGATCGCAATCGCACTGCTGTTTTTCGCCACGACGGCCTTCGCCGCGGACCGGCATTTCGTCGTCATTCAACTGAACGACGTCTACAAGATCGAAGGGCTGGAGAACGGGAACGTCGGCGGTCTGGCGCGCGTGCGCACGCTGCGCAAACAGTTGTCGGCCGACGGCACGACGGTCGTGGTGATGCACGCGGGCGACCTCCTCTTTCCGTCGGTGATGAGCAAGTACCTCAACGGCGAGGCGATGGTGCGCGTGCTGAACATGCTCGACGGCGACGCCGCGCGCTTCGACGGCGCGATGTACGCCACGATCGGCAATCACGAGCTCGAGAAATCCGATCCGATGTACGCCCTCGGACGGATGGCGGAGTCGGACTTCCGCTGGGTCTCGTCGAACATCCGCTATTGCCGCGGCGGGAAATGCGCGCAGACGTTCGGCGCGCGGCTGAAAACCGTGACCAACGTCATCGAGGTCAAGGCAGCCGGCATCGCGCTCGGCATCTTCGGCCTGACCACCGACAGCGGCCAGTCGGATTACTTCCAGGTCGATTTCGCCGATCAGACCGCGCGGTACGCCGCGGTGAAAACCGCGATCGATCAGTTGAAGGCGGACGGCGCGGAGCTGATCGTCGGCATCACACATGAGGACATGGACGACGACGTCGCGCTGGCGACGAAGTTTCCGGAGATCGATTTCATCGCCGGCGGCCACGACCATCAATATCAGGAGAAGACGGTCGGCAAGACGAAGATCGCGAAGGGCGACGCCGACGCGCGGAGCGTGATCGTGTGGGACGTGGTCGCGCCCGAAGGCGGCGCGCCGAAGATCACGACGAAGCGTGTGATGCTCGATTCGTCGATTGAGAAGGACCCGGACGTCGACGCCGAGGTGCAGCGCTGGATGAAGGCGCTGGAGAAGAAGCTCGGGCCGAACGTCGAGATCGGCCAGACGAAGAACATGCTCGAAGGAGTCGAGCCGGCGGTGCGCGGCCGCGAGACGGCGCTCGGCAATTTCCTCGCGGACGTGGCGCACAACTGGATGCATGCGGACGTCGGACTGATGAACGGCGGCGGCATCCGCATCAACGACAACATCCCGCCCGGCGCCGTCCGCTCGTACGACCTGGAAGGGATCTTCTACTACTCGAACAATCTCGTCTCGTTCCCGGTCACCGGCGAGCAGTTGCTCGGGATGCTCAACAACGGCGTGTCGCGCGCCGACGCGGGCGACGGCCGTTTCCTGCAGGTGTCGGGGATTCAGCTTCGCTATCGCGTCGTAAACGGCAAAGGCGAAGTGACGAGCGTGATGGTCAACGGGAAGCCGCTCGATCCGAAGGCGACCTACAACGTCGGGACGATCGACTACCTCTACAACTCCGGCCTCGGCGACGGCTTCACGCTGTTCGATCCGAAGAATCCGGACAAGCCGAAGCTCGCGCCGCTGCCGGTTGATCGGATGACGTTCGATTTCCGCAAGGCGACCGAGGCGACGATCGGCGCGCTGCCGGAGAAGACGATCACGACGGCGATCGAGGGTAGGATCACGCGCGAATGAACCTCGCGCGCACCGTCGCCTGGCGCTATCTCCGCCGTCCCACCGATGCTCTCGTCTCCGCGGTCGGAATGGTCTCGATCCTCGGGCTGGTCATCGGCGTGATGGCGCTGGTCATCTCGATGGCGCTGATGACCGGCTATCGCCGCGACCTGCAGACGAAGCTCCTCGGCGGAAACGCGGAGATCTACGTCTACTCCGTCGGCGGTCCGATCACCGACACGTCGCAGCTCGTGCACACGCTCGAGACGACGCCCGGGATCGCGGAAGCGTCGCCGGTGGTCTTCAAGATCGCGCTGGTGACGACGGAGTCGAATGCGACCGGCTCCGAGGTCACGCTGAAGGGGATAGATCCGCAGCGGGCGAAAAACTCGCCGATGCTGGCGAAAGTCGTCGGTCCGATGCAGAAGTTCGAGACCGCGGAAGGGGAGAACGGCGTCACGGTCGGGAAGTACATGGCGAAGAAGCTCGGCGTGACGAAGGGCTCGGCCATCAGCGTCACGGTGCCGGCCGATCGCGGCGGGACGTTCATGCCGCGCACGGCGACCTTCGTCGTGACGAACGTCTTCGACACCGGCTTCTACGAATACGACGCGCGCTGGCTGTTCATCGACCTGCGCGAAGCGGAGCGGCTGACCGGCATGCCGGGCTCGGCGAACCTCGTCGAGGTGAAGCTCTCGCAGGGCGCGGTGATCGACAACGTGGTGCACGACATCGATCAGCGCACCGAGCACCACTACGCGGTGAGCGACTGGCGCGATCTGAACAAGCCGCTCTTCTCGATGCTCAAGGTGCAGCAGATCGTGCTGTTCATCGTCATCGGTCTGATCGTCTTCGTCTCGACGTTCAACATCGTCTCGACGCTGATCATGACGGTGCACGAGAAGCGGAAGGAGATCGGCATCCTGACGTCGATGGGAGCGGAGCAGAAGACCGTGGCGCGGATCTTCGTCTGGTACGGCTCGATGGTCGGCTTCGCCGGCACCGGCACCGGCATCGCGGTCGGGACGCTGGTCTGCTGGCTGATCACGCGCTTCAAGCTCGTGTCGTTCCCGCCCGAGATCGCCGAGGTCTACTTCGTGTCTTCGATCCCGTTCGTGACGCGAGGGCTCGATCTCGCGATCATCGCCGCGTTCTCGCTGGTGGTGTCGTTCGTGGCGACGATCGTGCCGTCGTATAGGGCCGCGCGGCTCAATCCGGTGGAAGCGCTACGGCACGAATAGGTCGCGCAAAGGGAGGGTCCAGCCGGGTACCACGTCGCCGCCGTCGAGCGAACCATCGATGTCGATGCGTGTCGATTCAACGAGCGAGCGATGAAGGGCTGCGGTCTGGTTCCGGGGATTGATGACGATGACGATCCGAGTACCTGCCTGCAACCAGTCACGTACTTTTTCGTCGACCTCGGTGTAGGTATCGCTCGGTGAGATCACTTCGACAGCCAGATCAGGCGGACCTTCGAAATAGGATGTCCCCTCGGTCCAGCGCTCTTTGCGCACAAATGCCACGTCGGGTGCCCGGACCGTGTCCGGGTTGCGTCGAATGACAAAACCACATTCGGCAATGATCGTTTCTCCCAGTCCGCGTTGCTCGGCGTATGTGCCCAGGCTGCGATCAATCTTCGAAGCGATCCGGCCGTGCTCTTTTCCAGTTGGCGACACTCTCCGTACCTCTCCGTCAACCAATTCGAGGCCGCTCGAATCGGGCATCCGAAACAGGTCCTCAGCGCTCATGAGCCTGGCCTCAATCGCCATGCGTTGATGCTACACCTGCTCGGCGACCGCGTGCCTCGCGATCGCCCGCCGCCACTCCACAACTCCCAGCACGCATGGCGCGATGAACAGCGCGTACAGCACGGCCGTCACGTAGAGGTGCTTCGACGTGTACATCGCGATGTAGAAGACATCCACCGTGATCCAGAGGTACCAGTTCTCGATGTACTTGCGGGCCATGAGGTACTGCGCGAGGAGGCTGAACGACGACAGTGCCGAATCGAAGTACGGGAACGACGCTTTCGTGAAATGGTGGAAAAAGAGACCGAAGGCGAACGTCGCGATGATCGCGACGATCGAGCCGAGGAGCATCGTCCGCAGCGGCGCCTTCGAGACATGCAGCACGCCTTCGTGCTCTTTGTCGCCGTGCAGCCATTTCCACCATCCGTACACATTGATGATGATGTAGATGAACTGCAGACTCATGTCGGCGTAGAGCTTCGCGTCGTAGAACACGATGATGTAGAGGGCGACGCCGATGATGGCGGTCGGCCACGACCAGATGTTCTCGCGGGCGCTCAACACCACGCTGTACAGGAGGATCGCGGCGGCGACGATCTCGATCGTGCTCACGACTGGCGCGGCCGCCACTCCTCGATCATCCGCATGAAGTCATCGAAGAGATAGAACGAGTCGTGCGGGCCGGGGGCGGCCTCGGGGTGGTACTGCACGGCGACCACCGGCTCGCGCTTGTGGCGGAAGCCTTCGAGCGTCTGGTCGTTGAGATTGATGTGCGTGTACTCGACGTCGTTCTCACTCAGCGAATCGGGATCGACGGAGAAGCCGTGATTCTGCGCGGTGATCTCGACGCGTCCGCTGCGGAGGTCCTTGACCGGGTGGTTGCCGCCGCGGTGGCCGAACTTGAGCTTGTACGTCTTTCCGCCGAGGGCCAGGCCGAGGAGCTGGTGTCCGAGACAGATGCCGAAGACCGGGACCTTGCCGATCAACTGGCGGATGTTCGCCTGCGCGTACGTCACCGGCTCCGGATCGCCGGGACCGTTCGACAGCAGCACTCCGTCGAACTTCTGATTGAGGATCTCCTGCGCGTGCGTCGTCGCGGGATAGACCGTGACTTCGCAGCCCTGGCGCGTGAGCTGGCGGAGGATGTCGCGCTTGACGCCGAAGTCGTAGACGGCGACGCGACGCCGCGCGCCGGGTGCGTTTTCGTCGAACGGGTAGGGGCGGAGGGCGGTGACGCGTTGCACGAGATCGAGGCCGGACATCGACGGCGCGCGGCGGATCTCGGCGACGATGTCTTCGACGCTGCGCTCGACTTCCGTCGTGATCATGCCGCGCATCGCCCCTTCGTTGCGGATGCGGCGCGTGAGCGCGCGCGTGTCGATGCCCTGAATCGCGCTGATGTTCGTCCGCGTGAAGTATTCGGCGAGCGACAGCTCGGCGTGCGGATTCGACGGCTCGGCGATCGCGTCGCGGACGACGAACCCCGCGACCTGCGGCGTCTCGCTCTGCTGCACGATCTTCTCGACGCCGTAGTTTCCGATGTGCGGATAGGTCATCACCACGATCTGAAATCGATAGGAGGGATCGGTGGCGATTTCCTGGTAACCGGTGAGCGAAGTGTTGAAAACGACTTCGCCGATCGTGTTTGCGGAGGAGCCGAAGGAGGAGCCTTCGTAGACGGTTCCATCTTCCAAGATTAGGCGGGCTGAAGGCATTGGGGCGGGATTATACTTTCGCCCATGCGCGCCCATTACGCACTCCTCGCTATTTGTGTATTCGCTTGTTTCTCCGGAGTGGCTCTTGCCCAAGGCGTCGATACCACTCCTCCCACCATCGCTGCTCTCGCTCCATCGCCGGGTGAGATCTGGCCGGGAAATCACAAGATGGTTCCGGTCACGATCGACACGCTGGTGATCGACGACAGCGATCCCGCGCCGTTCGTGCACATCATCGGTGTGACCTCCGACGATCCGACCTTCATGGCGGGAGAGGACGTCGAGATCACCGGCGATCTGTCGTTGAACGTTCGCGCGGAGAAGACGCAGAAGAACGGACGTCTGTACGTGATCTACGTCGAAGCGCGCGACGCGAGCGGCAACAGCTCGGTCGGCGTGACGATGGTCCGGATCGGTCACACGACCGGGCACAACGCGCCGTTCTAGGCGGTGGGCGGGTTGAGAACCCGCCCTACGTGACGGGTTGTTTCTCGACCTCCGTAATTATTCCAAAAGAAATAACTTACGTCGACTGAGAGCTTTCCTTACCTAATCGCGAAGTTGATTTACAGCGACAAAAATGGAGCGCATACTTTCCTTCATGCGCGTCCATTCAGCAGTCCTCGCTTTGCTTTTGCTTTGTTCGGCGACTGCCTCCGCCGATTCGCTCGATCGAATCTCACCGCAGTCCATCTACGCCTTCAATCCCGAGGTCTTCATCAAGCTCTTCGGGACTGGTCTGGCCGGCAACGTGTCGACGCAGGTGCAGTATCAGGGAGCAAACGGCACGTTCCTCGTCGATGCGAGCAACGCCTCCAGCACGCAGCTCGAGGTCTGGGTGCCGATCGACGTCACCTCGAACCCGGGCCGCTATGCCGTGAGCGTCATCGCAACCGATGACACCGGTGTGCGAACCATCGGGCCGATCTACCTCGACGTCGTCGAGCAGGTGATCGAGGGAGATCCGTTGATCAACGTTCCGGAGATCGTGCTCGCGGAAGCGACATCGTCCGAGGGAGCTGTGGTCACGTTCGACGTCACGGCGCAGAGCCAGGGCGGCACGGGCCTCGTGGTGGGCTGCGATCACGCCTCGGGCGCGGTCTACCCGATCGGTACGACCAGCGTCGGCTGCACGGCTGCCGACAGCATCGGCACTTCCACCGGTTCATTCCTCGTCGTCGTCAGCGATACCGGCAGGCCGGTGCTCAACCTGCCGGGCGACATCACGACGGCCGATCCGGTCGTGACGTGGACCGCCACGGCGACCGACGTCATCGACGGTCCGCTCACCGTCTTCTGTTCCCCGGCCTCGGGATCGACGTTCCCGACCGGCCAGACGACGGTTCGCTGCTCCGCGACCGACTTCAGCGCCAACACGACGTTCGGCTCGTTCACCGTCTTCGTTACGGGCGGCGCGCCGATCCTCACGCTTCCTGACGACATCACGGTCGAGGCCACGAGCCCGGCCGGGACGCCCGTCACCTTCACAGTTACAGCGACGGAGAACGGTGTGGTCACCTGCACGCCGCCCTCCGGGTCCTCGTTCCCGCTCGGTACCACCACGGTGACTTGCACGGCGACGAACACGGTCGGCTCCACCAGCGGCAGCTTCACCGTGACCGTCGTCGACACGACGCCGCCCGACATCCTTCGCCTGACAGCGAATCCGTCGTCGCTCTGGCCGCCTGATCACAAGATGGTCCCGGTGACCGTCACTGCTCAGGTGGTCGACAACGGCGACGCGAATCCGCTGGTGCACATCATCTCCGTCACCTCGAATCAGCCGGTCAACGGCACGGGCGACGGAGACACGTCGCCCGATTGGGAGATCACCGGTCCCCTGACTGTGAACCTCCGCGCCGAGCGCGCCAACAACGAAGACCGCAAGTACACGATCACCGTCGAAGCGGTCGACGCCAGCGGCAACGCGACGCAGTCCTCGGTGGAAGTGAAGGTCACGGCCAACAAAGGCCGCGCAGTCCGATAAGTGAGAAGCAGCGGTTGAGCTGTTGGGCGATTCAGCTCAACAGCTCAACCGCTCGATCACTTAAAAGCCCTGGTCGCGATGCTCGCCGAACGTCCGCTTGAGCGTCGACACGATCTCGCCGACCGTGCAGTCGTTGCGCACCGCGTCGACGATCAGCGGCATCAGGTTCGCGCCGCCCTGCGCTCCCCCCTCTGCGCAATGGTGTAGGGCTGCCAGCGCTGACTGCCACTCGCCCGTGCGCCGCGCGCGGAACGCCTGCAGCCTCGCGACCTGGTCGCGCTCCACGCTCTCGTCGATGACGAGCGTCGGCAGCGTGGCTCCGCCCGACTCCTGGAACTCGTTCACGCCGACGACGATGGCCCGCTTCTCTTCCAGCGCGCGCTGCGCCTGGTAGGCGGAGTCGCCGATCTCGTGCTGCATGAAGCCCGACTCGATCGACGCCATCGCGCCGCCCATCGCTTCGATCCGCGCAATGAGCTCGCGCGCGCCGCGCTCGATCTCCAGCGTCAGTGACTCGACGGCGTACGAGCCGGCGAGCGGATCGGCGGAATTGGTGATGCCGGTCTCGAAGGCGAGGATCTGCTGCGTCCGCAGCGCGATCTTCGCCGCTTCCTCCGTCGGCAGGGCGAGCGCCTCGTCGCGGCCGTTGGTGTGCAGCGACTGGCATCCGCCGAGGACCGCGGCCATCGCCTGGTAGGCAACGCGGATCACGTTGTTCTCCGGCTGCTGTGCGGTGAGGGTCGAGCCGGCGGTCTGCGCGTGGAAACGTAGTGCCAGCGAGCGCGCGTCCTTCGGGTCGTAGCGCTCTTTCATCAGCTTCGCCCAGAGCTTGCGCGCGGCGCGGAACTTGGCGATCTCCTCGATGAAGTCGTTGTGCGCGTTGAAAAAGAACGACATGCGCGGCGCGAACGTGTCGACGTCGAGTCCGCGCTCCACGGCCGCCTGCACGTACTGCAGACCGTTGGCGAGCGTGAACGCGACCTCCTGCACTGCCGTCGATCCCGCCTCGCGGATGTGGTAGCCGGAGACGGAGATCGTGTTCCAGCGCGGCACTTCCTTCGCACAGAACTCGAAGATGTCGGTCACGATCCGCATCGACGGCGCGGGAGGGAAGATGTACGTCCCGCGCGCGGCGTACTCCTTCAGGATGTCGTTCTGGATCGTCCCCGAGAGTTTCGACCACGCCACGCCGCGCCGTTCGGCGACGACGAGCAGCAGCGACAGGAGGATCGACGCCGGCGCGTTGATGGTCATCGAGATCGACACTTTGTCGAGAGGGATCTGCTCGAGCAGCAGCTCCATGTCCTCGATCGAGTCGATGGCCACACCGACCTTGCCGACCTCGCCGCGCGCGAGCGTGTCGTCGGAGTCCATCCCGATCTGCGTCGGCAGATCGAAGGCGACGGACAGGCCCGTCGTGCCGCGCTCCAGCAGGTAGCGGTAGCGCTTGTTCGACTCCGCCGCGGTGGAGAAGCCGGCGTACTGCCGCATGGTCCAGAGCTTGCCGCGGTACATCGACGCCTGCGGTCCGCGCGTGTACGGGAAACGTCCCGGTTCACCGAGGTCGGAGGAGGGATCGAAGCCGCGATCGCGGAGGGATGAATCGTCGAACGCGACCGGGATTTCGATGCCGGAGGAGGTCTTGATGGAATCGCTCATTACGCGCGGTACTTTACCCCGCAACGTATAATTCAGCCCCTTTCATGGGCGTCAGCGGAAACCTGAAAACGATGCTCCCCGGAGACCTGCTCCAATGGCTCAGCCTTGGACAGAAGACCGGTACGCTCATGGTCACGAACAAGGCCGTGGAGAAGAAAATCTTCTTCAAATCGGGCCGGGTCATCTCCTCCGCCTCGAACGATCCGCGCGAGTACCTCGGGCAGTTCCTCATGTCGCACGGCTACCTCAGCGAGCCGGAGCTGACCAAGGCGATGGAGGTCCAGCGCCAGTCCGGCATGCTCCTCGGCAAGATCCTGGTGATGATCGACGTCATCAGCGAAGAGGAGCTGGTGCGCCTGATGCGGCTGAAGGCGGAGGAGGAGATCTACGACATCTTCCTCTGGACCGAGGGCGATTTTCAGTTCCTCGACAACGAGCTGCCGAAGCAGGAGCTGATCCCGCTGATGGTCGACGTCACCGGCATCATCATGGAAGGGACGCGGCGCGTCGACGAGTGGATGCGCATCCGCGAGATCATCCCGAACGAGGTCGTCGTGCCGGTGCTGGAGAAGGAGATCCCCGAGGACGTCGACCTGGAGGAAGTGCAGGAGCCGGTGGTGCGCGCCATCGACGGCAAGCGCTCGATCGCCGACATCGTGCTGGAGAGCCGTTCGTCCGCGTTCCGTGTGTCAGAGACGCTTTGCGCGCTGGCCCGCGAGGGCTACGTCCGCTTCGTCGATCCGAGCGCGCAGAAAGCGGCGGCGCTGGCGGCGGAGGCGCAGGTGAACGTCACGCCGCCGTTCGGCATCGGGGCGACGGAGGAGGACGAGATCACGTCGATGCTCAACCGCGCGCAGCAGGCGATCCGCGGCGGCGATTTCGAGAAGGCGCAGCGCCTGCTGAAGGCGGCGCAGAACCTCGATCCGAATCACGCCAAAGTGCGGACGGCGATCAAGGCGGCGGAGACGCTGATCATCAACGAGCTGCGCCGCGACGGTCTGCTCGAGAACAAGGTCCCGCGCGTGGCGCGCTCGTTCGAGGAGATCACGACGATGAACTTCTCACCGAACGAGGGCTTCATCCTCTCGCGCATCAACGGCCAGTGGGACATCGGCTCGCTGATCAAGATCAGCCCGATCCGCGAGACCGACGCGCTGCTGATCTTTCACAAGCTCTGGAAAGACGGCATCATCGCGCTGACTTAGCGCAGCCCCACCTTCGCCCGCACCTTCAGCTCCAGCGCGTTCATCTCCCCGTCGTCCGTCTCGTGGTCGTATCCCATCGAGTGCAGGATCCCGTGCAGGATGAGATACCGCACCTCGGTGGCGAGCGAATGCTTTTCCTCGCGAGCCTGGCGGCGCGCCTGCTCGAGGGAGATCACGATGTCGCCGAGGTGCGTCGGCTCGTCGCCGGGGAAGGTGAGGACGTCGGTGGTCTTGTCCTTGCGGCGGAACTCGCGATTGAGCTTGCGCATCGCGGCGTCGTCGACGAAGGCGATGGCCAGGTCTTCGGCGTCGGTCTCGAGCTGACGCAGCACGCGGCGCGCGAACGTGACGATGTCGCGCTTCGGGAAGCGCGGCACGCTGCCGGTGATGTCGATCGCGATCACGCCTGCGGCGGCTCCGCTGCTTCCTTCAGCTCGCGGTCGATCTTGTCGTAGGCGATGACGATCTTGGAGACGAGCGGGTGGCGGACGACGTCGCGCTCGTTGAAGTCGAAGAACTTGATCCCTTCGACGTGGCTGAGGATGTTGCGCACTTCGCGCAGTCCCGACTTCTTGCCGGTCGGCAGATCGACCTGCGTGACGTCGCCGGTGACGACGCACTTCGAGCCGAAGCCGAGGCGCGTGAGGAACATCTTCATCTGCTCGGGCGTGGTGTTCTGCGCCTCGTCGAGGATGATGAACGAGTCGTTGAGCGTGCGGCCGCGCATGAAGGCGAGCGGCGCGATCTCGATCACGCTGCGCTCCATCATCTTCTCCACCTTCTCGAATCCGATGATGTCGTAGAGCGAGTCGTAGAGCGGGCGGAGGTAGGGGTTGACCTTCTCCGCGATGTCGCCCGGGAGGAAGCCGAGGCGCTCGCCCGCTTCGACCGCGGGGCGGCAGAGGATGATCCGCTTGATCGACTTCTCCGCCAGCGCGGCCGCGGCCGCGGCGACGGCGAGGAACGTCTTGCCCGTGCCGGCGGGACCGATGGCGAAGACGATGTCGAAGTCCTGCACCGCCTGCAGGTAGAGCTTCTGCGCGAGGTTGCGCGGCGTGACCACGCGCTTGAGCGACGCGCCGAGCGAGTCGTCGGTGAAGAAGTCGACGACGTTCAGGTCCGGCTTGTCGCGCAGCACGCGCATGCCGGTGTTGATGTCGGAGCGCTTGAGCGGGTAGCCCTGGCGGATGAGCTGCTGCAGCTCGCCGAGCAGTTTCTCGACCACCGCCACCGTCTCGGCCGTCCCCTGCACCGTGATCTCGTTGCCGCGCGACGAGATCTTCACGCCGAACTCGTCCTCCAGCATGCGCAGGTTTTCATCGTGATGGCCGAAGAGTGTGTGTGTCTGCTGTTCGTCGAGCGTAAGTTCCATTCAGATCCTCTGGTTCTCAAACAGACTAATCCAGACTTCGCCGTATTCGACGCGTCTGGCCGGTTCAACGGTAAAAGGTTCGTGCCGCCTGCGGTGCTCGATGGCGTAGAACGCCGCGTGTGGCTCGATCGCCGACCGCAGCTCGTCGTAGTGCGCGTAGTCGTACGGCGGATCGGCGTAGGCGAGATCGAAAACGCGGTCGCCGAGGCGCGTGATTCCGGCGAGGACGTCGGCGGTCATCGTCGTGATGCTCGCGTCGAATTCCTTCGCCAGCGCCTCGATCGCCTCGCAGTTTTTCCGCGAGCTGTCGATGGCCAGCGACGACTCCGCGCCGCGCGAGACCGCTTCGAAAGAGAAGATGCCGCTGCCGGCGAAGAGATCGAGGAACGTGGCGCCGTCGATGCGTGGGGCGACGATGTTGAAGAACGCCTGGCGCGCGCGCTCGGACGTCGGACGTACTTCGCGCGGCGGCACCGGCACGCGGCGTCCGCGCAGAGAGCCTGCTGTCACCCGGAGCGTCGCCATCAGTTCGCGGGCGCAGCACCGATGAAGTAGTTGTAGAGGTCCTTCTTCCCCACGTAAATCGTCGTCGGGTCGGTCGTGCAGCGCAGCACGACGATGTTCGAGTCGGCGATGACTCGCACGACCTTCCACGTCTTCTTGTCGTCTCCCACCAGCTCGTCGCCGACCTGCGGGTCGTAGCCGGCGACCGTGTTCGTCACCGTGCGGTCCTCCGACATGGCGCGCAGCAGGTCCTGCAGCGGCAGCACCTGATCCTGCAGCCCTTTCGGAATGGCGTTCGTCGGATCGAAGCGTCGCTCCACGAACTTTCCGTCGCCGCCATACACGCGCAATTGCGCGCTCGCGGTGCCGGTGGCGGGAGCGAGCTCGCCCTGCCGCACCTGCTCGAGGTCCGACGCGTTGACCGCCTTGCGATACGCCGCCAGCGCGTCATCGGGAATGATCATCTTCTTCCGGATCAGGCCACCCGCGCCGTTCATCGAGATCACGACGAGGCCCCCCTCGAAGATCGAGAGGCGCTGTTCGATCGGACCGCTGAACGCACGGAAGTCGACGAAGGGACGCGGCAGCCGGCCGTCGATGAGCTGCGAGCCGAGGGCCTGCTTCGTGCCGACCAGCTCCGGGATCTCGTACTTCTTCAGGCGTTTCGCCTGCGCCTGCGGGAGGGGGACGGCCATCGCGCCGCCGGGAGGTGCTACGTCGACCTGGCCGATGCCGTGAGGCGTGGTCTGTGCCGCAGCGACGAACGCTGCAAGCAGCAGGGGACCGGCCAGAAAGTGCCTCAAGGTTCGGGTCTCTGTTCCTTAAGGTACTTCAACGCGATCTCGCGGGCAAAAGTACGCGCGTCGTCGACCGGGATCTCCCCATTGAACACCGCCTCGCGCGTCCGCTCGAGCGCCTTCGCCACGTGCGGTCCGCCCGGGACCTCGAGGTCGTTGCCGCGCAGCGGGAGCTTGAAGCTCTGGAACTCCTGGAATCGCGCCAGGCGGCGCGCTTCCTCCGGCTCGTGCGCGCCGATGAGGCTGAGCACCTCCGGCGTCGCGCTCTTGTAAAGCCGAAAGCGCTGCCGGTCGGTGCGCGCCGAGGCGAGCGCCTCTTCGAAGCGCTCCAGGTCGTAGACGATGTGCAGCGTGTTGCGCGCGCGCTTCTGCGAGAAGCCGGAGCCTTCGAGCCGGGAGATCGCTTCTTGATCGCCGCGCAGCATGATGCCGGTGTAGAGGACGTAGCGGTCGAGCGACGGATCGTTCTCGACGATGTGCCCGACGTCCTCGAGCTGCGCGCTCACGTCGCTCTGCGGCGGACCGAAGAGCGCATCGAGCGCGCCGCTCCGCCGGAGCTCGGCCACGACGCGCGGCGCGGACTCTTCGTCCATCGCCAGGAACAGCTCGCGCCACAGCCGCTCCTTCGACACGGTCTCGAACGCGCCGCTGGCGATCGCCTCGGCCACGAGCTCGAACGTTTTCGCCTCGAGCGTGAAGCCTAGGCGCGTGGCGAGGCGGATGGCGCGAAAGATTCGCGTCGGATCGTCGAGGAAGCTCTTGTCGTGCAGGACGCGGATCAGCCGCTCGCCGAGATCGCGCTCGCCGTTCGCCGGATCGTGCAGCGAGCCGTCGCGCAGATCCATGGCGATGGCGTTGATCGAGAAATCGCGCCGCATCAGATCGTCCTTCAGCTTGCCCTCGGTCACCGTCGGCAGCGCGCCCGGCGCGCGATAGCGCTCCTTGCGCGCGGTGGCGATGTCGATCTCGGGGAAGCCTTCGGCGGTCACCTTGTACGTGAGGAACTGCGGGAACGAGCGCACGCGGCCTTCGACCTTGCGGGCCAGGGCGCGGGCGAGGACGGGGGCGCCGTCTTCGAGCGTCAGGTCGATGTCGATGACGTGGCGTCCGAGGAGGAGATCGCGGACTGGACCGCCGACGAGGAACGGGCGGCAGCCCTTTTCGGCTGCGACCTCCTTGACCATTTCGATCGCGCGACGTTGCGGGTTGGGGAGATCGGGGAGCGCGGTCATCTGGTCAGGTTCTCGTAGATATGTCCAAGCACACGGAGGCGCTGCCTGATACGAAACTTCGACGCGGTTTGTCGTGCCGCGCTGATTTTTGGGTTCGCCACCTCTGGCTTGAACAGGGCGGCTAGTATCGCATGAACGAGCTCGTTCGGATCGCGCGTCGGAACTAGTACTCCGGTGCGTCCCTGCTCGCATCGCTGGACGTTGATCGGGGTGCGTGTGGCGACCACCGGCAGGCCGACGACGAGCGCCTCCGCGGTAAGCCCGTCGAAATCGTCCTCTTCGACCGCAGGATCAATCCACGCAGAGAGTTGCGCGAGCTCGGAGGGCGCCGGCTGATGTGTAAATAAGTGCCAGTTGACGTCGTCGCGGAAGCGCTGCATCCGGGCCATCGCCTGGGCGATCGAATTGCGCACCGAGGGCCGGTCAATCGACCCGATGTTGATGGAGTTTTGTGCGATTTGGCTGACCTCAAAATAACCGTCGTCGACGGCCTCCGGGAGGAGCGTGAAATCGTCGTTTTCCACCGGTGCGAGGGCATATTCAGGCTCGCGCGGCGAGCGGAACGCGAACCGCGGTTTGCGCACGATTCCGCTCGCCACGTAGGGGAGTGGGAAGCCGACGAAGAGGTCGCGCGGCAGTTCGCGCGGACCGTAAACGTGGACGACGTCGAACCCTCGGAGTGCGGCAGCCATGCTGCCGCCCTTCTCCGTCGTGACGAGTACGGCGGCGTGGCCGCCGCACTCCAGGTCGAGCCGCTGCGATTTCCGCTCGTACGATGAAGCGCTGGGAAGGACCAGTTGCGCGATGCGCATCAGAGAGTTGCGCATTGTAGAATGACTCGTTACGCGCCAATGAGTCAGACCGTCGGCGTCTACAGCGATCGGAGCGATCTCGCCGCAGCGCTTCGCCAGAAGTGCCCGGGGAGGACCTTCTCCAGCGACTCCGACCGGGAGATCGCGCGCATCGTCATCCTCGATGCCGATCAGTCCGCTCTCTTCGACAATCCTCCGCGCAAGAGCCTCGTGCGCATCATCCTCGGCGATCATTCGCAGCGCCGGCAAGGCGAGCTGGTGATCGATCGCGAGGCCTTTGTCGCGAATCCCGCCGGCTATCTCGATTTCGCTACCGACCTTGCGGATGCCGCGATTCACGCCGCGCAGCTCGAGGCCGAAGTCGGCTACCTCACACAGATCCACGAGCTGATGTCGATGGTCGAGGCGAAGGAAGTCTCCGAGCGGATCACGCGCACGGTGCTGAACATCCTCGGCTTCGCGCGCGCCACGCTCTTCCTGCACGACCCGCGGCTCGAGCGCTACGTCGTCAGCTTCAGCAACGACACGAACTATCACGAGACCGGCGAGTTCCTCCCCGGCATCCCGCCCGATCTCCTGCAGCGCGCGTTGTCATCGGGCCGCTTCATCGCGCTCGATCGCGAGATGGGGATGATCGTCCTGCCGCTGCAGTTCGAGCAGGATCTGATCGGCGTAATCAAGGTGCCGATCGGTCCGACCGACGAGATCGATCAGGAAACGAGCAGCAACGTCTCGCGCTACCTGACCGCGGTCACCGGCGTCCTCGGCAACATCTATCAGCTCACGCGCAGCCGCGACCTGGCGATGCGCGACGACCTGACCAAGGCCTTCAACCGCCGCTTCTTCGAGTCGTACCTGGACGAGGAGATCGAGCGCGCGCGCCGCTACGGATCGCTCTTCAGCATCATCTTCCTCGACCTCGACGACCTGAAGATGGTCAACAACTTCTACGGCCATCTCACGGGCTCGCGCACGCTGCAGGAAGTGGCGAAGCGGATATTGAGCGCGGTGCGCGGCATCGACAAAGTCGTCCGCTTCGGCGGCGACGAGTTCTGCATCATCCTCCCGCAGACCGATTCCGATCAGGCCATGCTGGTGGCGAACCGCGTGAAGAAATCGATGACCGCCAGCGCGTTCAAGCTCGATCCCGGCGTCGAGATCTCGATCACCGCCAGCTTCGGCATCGCCACGTATCCCACGCACGGCATCACCAAGGACGCGCTCATCCGCCAGGCCGATGCCGCGATGTACCGCGTGAAGGCGACGACGAAGAACGCGGTCGGCGTAGCGACGGTCGAGGACGCGACGAAGCCGGCGGCGTTCTGAATCAGTCGGACTGAGCGACCGAAGACGTGCGACTGCCCCGCGCGCAACGTGCTGCACCTTGCGACTCGAAAAACAACCGTGAATGGCGCGCTTCGCGCGTGGAACATTGCCGACGCATCGACGATGCGCCGGCCGTCGCCGGTTCCATCAGCAGGGATTCGACGTGTCGCCCAGATAATTGACCCGCCGCCAGCCGCCGTTCGGGCAGCCGCAACTGCGGTAGTACTCGTACTCGTAGCCGTACGTCACGCACGAATACACGAGGACCTCTTTCCACGCGCCGCACTGCGCGCCGTCGGGGGTCTCGTTGTGGTCGCAGTCTTCGTGATAGGTGCCCACGACGTTGAAGCTGGAGTCGTAGTAGGTCGTGTAGTAGTCGCCGTCGCCGGTGGCGATGGCGGGAGCCGCGACGAACATGACGGTGAGGGCGGCAGCGGCGAAAAGCATCCGATTGAAGTAGCGCATCGTTTTGGTCTTCCTTTCGACGGAACTAAGTATATGCGTCCCTAACTGGCGCGCCGCAACTTCTCGTCATTCGCTTCCCGCACCCGCGCCTGCGCCTGCGGAAGCGCTGTCCTCTTCAAGAGACTTCGTGATCCGCAAATGGCAGCGCTTGTATTCATCAAGAGAGCTCGTGATCTCGAAATGACGCGCTCCCATTTCATCGATATCGCGTCGGCTGCTATCTTTTTCGAACCATGTCCGACGAAAACCTGAGCATTCAGGGCGCTCTCGAAGAAACCACCGTCCCCGATCTCTTCCGCACGCTCGTGCGGAGCGGCGAGACCGGCATCGTCTCGCTGGAGAGCGACGGCCGCAACGACACGATCTACTTCCAGGAAGGCCACATCGTCTACGCCGCGAGCAGCGATCCCGACATGGGGCTGGCCGAGACGTTGCTGCGCAGCGGCGAGCTCAATCTGCAGCAGTACGAGCATGCGATGGAGCGGCTCGTCGTCTCGCGGCGCATCGGCTCGCTGCTCTGCGAGCTCGGCTATCTGCAGCCCGACGAGCTGACGCGCGCGATCGAGCGGCAGGCGAGCGCGATCATCCTCAACGCCATGGAGTACCGCAGCGGCAACTACACCGTCGAGTTCACGACCGAGTTCGCGACGGAGATCGTCACGCTGCCGCTGGCGACCGAGCGGCTGATGCTCGACGGCGTCCGTCACATCGAGCACTGGTCGCTGATCTGGCGCGGCCTTTCGCGTCACGACCGGATGCTGGAGCAGGTGCCCGGCGCCGACATGCGCGCGTACAACCTCGAGCTGGGCGACGACGAGAACCTCATCCTCTCGCTTCTCACCGAGCCGCAGACCGTCGAGCAGCTTTGCTCGCGCAGCTACCTCACGAACTTCGTCACCTGCCGCACGCTCTGGGGCCTCCTCTCCGTGAACCTGGTGCAGGACGCAATGGGGGAGGACGTGTTCGAGAAGCGCTCGGCCGAGGAGAGTGAGTACGAGCTCGAGGCGCAGGTCGAGAAATACAACCGGCTCTTCCAGACGATCTTCGGCAAGGTCTTCCAGCGCATCGGCGATCACACCTACGACTTCATGGACCGCGTGCTCCTGCATGTCGCGCCGGAGACGATGCCGTACCTCTCCGGCATGAACCTGGTGAACGAGGCGCGCATCGACTTCGATCAGCTCTACAACAACCTCATCGCCAGCGGCTCGCAGGACCACGCCACGGTCGTGCAGAGCGTCCTCGACGAGCTGCTCTACGGCTGGATCCTCGAGATCAAAGCTGAGTTCGGCCCGGAGGCCGAGGCGGAAGTCGTTCAGCTCGCGAATCGTTTAAAATAACCACGTCCATGCGGAAGCTCCTGATCCCGATTCTTTTGCTTACTGCCTGTGTGTCGTCTGCACCGGCGAAGGCCCCGAACGACCACGAGTGGAACCTGATCGACGCCGATTACCAGTGGCTGCAGACGCTGCGGAAGGCGCAGCCGGTGCCGCCTCCGACCGCGTCGCGCAAGCAGCAGATCGAGACGCTGCTGACGAATCACTCGAAGATCGAGCCGACGTACGTCGCGTTCATCGACAAGCTCGACGAGTACTACCGCCGCACCGCCGACCCCCGCGCCGCCGCGATGTTCGCGCGCGAGAAGATCGCCCTCGGCGACGAGTACATGAACGTCCTCTCGCGCTACGACCGCGCCATCGAGCTCTATCGCGAAGCGCTGCGTTACGAGCCGCAGAACCCCGACGCGCTGCGCAAGGCAGGGGAGGCGGAACAGCGCCGTTTCGTCTCGATGAATTCGTTCGCCGTCGTGAAAACGGGGATGAAGGAAGACGACGTGCAGAAGCTCGTCGGGATGCCGCGCGAGGACTGGATCAAGCAGGTCGTGCAGAACAACCGTGTTTACGCGGTCTGGATTTATCCGAAATCGGACGGCGGCGCCTCGGCCATCTACTTTGACAATGGCGTCGTCTATCACACAAACTGGAATGCCGCGGCACCGCAGGCAAAGTGACGGGAGGGCGTGACGATGTCTGAAGAAACCACGATCCACGACGATCAATCCCACTACGAAATCTCACTGACGGCCGGCCAGGCGTTCCTCGCCTTCGTGCTGATGCTGTTGTCGCTCGCCGCCTCGTTCGGCTTCGGTCTGATGATCGGCAAAGGCCAGGACGGCGACCGCCTGGTGGTCCGCAAGGAGCCGGCGGTAATCACCGAGGCGAGCGCGCTGCCGAAGAAGAACGACGGACGCATCGTCGAGCTCGGAGTCACCGCGGAAGACTTCAAGGAGACGACTACCGCTCCTGTGGCGGCGACCGAGTCGGTGCCTCCTTCCACGATCACCGAGGTCGCTCCTGCTCCGGTCGTCGAAGCCGCACCGCCCACCCCGGCCCCCGTGGCCGCCGCCCCCGCCCAGCCGGTCTACGCGCAGCTCCTCTCGAGCTCCGATCAGAAGACGGCCGAGGTGCTCGCGGCGAAGTTGATCGGCGGCGGATTCAACGGCGCGTATGTCGATCGCGGCACGAACGAGAAGGGACCGGTCTTCCGCGTGCGCGTGAAGTTCCCGTCCGAGGCCGATGCGCGAGCGGCGGAGACGAAGCTGAAGGAGTACGCGAAGGACGTCTGGATTGTGAAATAAAGTGCCCACCGAGCCTGACAAACGAACGACCACTCCTCAGCTCGAAGAACTGCGCACCGCCTCCGCCAAGAAGCGGACGCACGTCGACCCGACGCACATCCTCGACAAGGCGATCTACCAGCTCTGGGACACGATCAATGATCTCGATCAGATCCAGCCCGAGCGCGTCGAGCATTACCGCGTCTCCATCTTCGGCAGCTCCCGCATCCGCACCGGCGACCCGATCTACGAAGAGGTGAAGACGCTCAGCGCCGAGCTGGCGCGCATGGGCGTCGACATCGTCACCGGCGGCGGTCCGGGACTGATGGAAGCGGCGAATGCAGGTGCGGTCGAAGGGCAGGTCGAGAGTCACGCCCGCTCGTTCGGCCTGGCCATCCACCTCCCGAACGAAGAAGGGGCCAATCCCTTCGTCAACAAAGTCTTCCGTCATCGGACGTTCTTCTCGCGGTTGCACCACTTCGTGCGGCTGTCGTCGGCGTTCATCGTCATGCCGGGAGGGATCGGCACCGCGCTGGAGCTGTTCATGGTGTGGCAGCTCCTGCAGGTGAAGCACGTCACCGAGCACCCGCTCATCCTCGTCGGTACAATGTGGACCGGTTTGATCGACTGGATCAAAGGGACGATGGTGGAGCGGGGTCTGGTCGGTCTCAGCGATCTCGACGCGGTGTCGATCGTCGCCTCCTCGGAGGAAGCGATTCCGATCATCCGGGCGTCATACGAGCGCTTCAAACAGGAGAAGCAGAATGCCGAGTCAGGAAGAAGTACTTGAAGCGCTGAAGCAGGTCCGATTCCCCGGTCTGTCGCGCGACATCGTTTCATTCGGATTCATTCACGACCTTCGCGTCGAGGACGGCAACGTCATCTTCACCGTCCGTTTCCAGACCGAGAACCCGGCCGTCGGCCAGCAGATCGCGCGCGATGCGGAGGCCGCGGTGCGCGCTCTTCCGGGCGTCAACAACGTCCACGTCTCGCTCGACATCGGCGCGCGCCAGCAGAGCGCCGCGCCGACCGGACAGGGCGGCATCCTCCCCGGCGTGAAGTACAAGATCGCCGTCGCGTCGGGGAAGGGCGGCGTCGGCAAGTCGACTGTCTCGACGAACCTCGCGCTCGCGCTGCGGACCCTCGGTTACGCCGTCGGCCTGCTCGATGCCGACATCTACGGTCCGTCGCAGCAGATGATGCTCGGCATCGAAGGACGCCCGCAGATCGACGAGTCGGACGAGAAGATCATGCCGATGGAGAACCACGGCATCAAGACGATGTCGCTCGGCCTCATCACCGATCCCGACACGCCGGTGATCTGGCGCGGTCCGATGGTGATGAAAGCGCTCGACCAGTTCCTCACCGACGTGAAGTGGGGCGAGCTCGATTTCATGATCATCGACCTCCCGCCCGGCACCGGCGACGCGCAGCTCACCATGACGCAGAAGGTGCCGCTGACCGGCGCGGTGGTGGTGACGACGCCGCAGGACGTGGCGCTGATCGACGCGCGCAAGGGCCTGGCGATGTTCCGCAAGGTCAACGTCCCGGTGATCGGCATCGTCGAGAACATGAGCTACTTCATCTGCCGCCATTGCGGTGAGCGCGAGGAGATCTTCGGCCACGGCGGCGGCCGCAAGACCGCCGAAATGCTCGGCGTCCCGTTCCTGGGCGAGGTCCCGCTCGATCCGAAGGTGGTGGTCGGCGGCGACAGCGGCGAGCCGATCGTGATTGCCGCGCCGGAGTCGGCCGCGGCGGAAGCGTTCCGCGACCTGGCGAGGTCGGTCGTGAAGCAGATCGAGAACGGGACGATCGGGCACACGCACGACCACGACCACGATCATCACCACGATCACGCTCACGCCCACTGAAGGGTTGGGGTCGCATCTGGACAATTAACTTAACGCGCCGCGTTAAGTTAATTGTCCAGATGCGACCCCAACTGCTGGCGGCGATCGTTTACGTGGTCCTCGGCGATAGCACCGCGGCCGGCGTGGGTGCGCCGTACGACCAGGGGATCGCGGTTCTGACCACCGCGAACCTCGCGAAGAGTCGAACCGTCACCCTGACCAACCTCGCCGTGTCGGGGGCGAAGACCGGCGACGTCCTCTCGTTGCAATTGCCGGCCGCGCAACGCGCGCGACCCGATCTCGTGCTGATCTCGGTTGGGGCCAATGACGTGACCCACCTGACACGCATCGGCTCGGTGCGAGCGAGCATCGTGCGGATCATCGACGGCTTGCGTGCCGCGAACGCGAATGTGGCGATCGTCCTGACCGGCTCGCCCGACATGGGCGCTCCTCCTCGCGTGCCTCGATTGCTGCGACCGGTCGCGGCGTGGCAGACGAGACGAATCAATCGAATGTTCGAAGCGGTGGCACGCGAGAAGAAGGTCACCTTCGCGCCGATCGCGTCGGCGACCGGCCCGCTGTTTCGCAAAGATCATTCGCTGTTTGCCGAGGATCGCTTCCACCCGAATGCGCGCGGATACGCGACGTGGCTTCCCACACTGAACCGCGCACTGCTATCTTCCGTTCCGCCATGATCAACAAACTCATCGCCTCCGCGGAGGAGGCGGTCAAGGACATCAACGACGGTTCGACGCTCGTCGTCGGCGGCTTCGGGCTCTGCGGGATTCCGGAAAATCTGATCAACGCGCTCGTGAAATCGGGCGTGAAGAATCTGACCTGCGTCTCGAACAATGCCGGCGTCGACGAATGGGGGCTCGGTCTCCTGCTGCAGACGAAGCAGATCCGCAAGATGGTCTCGTCGTACGTCGGCGAGAACGCGGAGTTCGAGCGGCAGTACCTCGCGGGGGAGCTCGAGGTGGAATTCTGTCCGCAGGGGACGCTCGCCGAGCGGATGCGCACCGGCGGCGCCGGCATCCCGGCGTTCTTCACCCCCGCCGGCTACGGGACGATCGTCGCCGAGGGGAAAGAGACGCGCGAATTCGACGGGAAGATGTACGTGATGGAGCGCGGCATCGTCGGCGACTTCTCGCTCGTTGCCGCGTGGAAGGGCGACCGCCTCGGCAACCTCGTGTTCCGCAAGAGCGCGCGCAACTTCAATCCGATGGCGGCGACCGCGGGCAGGATCTGCATCGCCGAGGTCGAAGAGCTGGTGGAAGTCGGCGAGCTCGATCCCGACAACATCCACACGCCCGGCATCTTCGTGCACCGTCTCGTCGTCGCGTCGCGCGTGAAGCGCATCGAGCAGCGCACCGTGCGAAAGGGATAACCGAATGCCACTGAACCGCGAACAGATCGTCCGCCGCGCGGCGCAGGAACTGCGCGACGGCTACTACGTGAACCTCGGGATCGGCATGCCGACGCTCGTCGCCAACTGCATCCCCGAAGGCATGGACGTCATCCTGCAATCGGAGAATGGCATCCTCGGACTCGGACCGTTTCCGCGCGACGAAGAAGTCGACGCCGATCTGATCAACGCCGGCAAGCAGACCGTGACCACGATCCCCGGCGCCGCGTTTTTCTCCAGCGCCGATTCGTTCTCCATGATCCGCGGCGGCAAGATCGACCTCTCGATCCTCGGCGCGATGCAGGTGTCGGAGACCGGCGACATCGCCAACTGGATGGTCCCCGGCGCGATGGTGAAGGGGATGGGCGGCGCGATGGATCTCGTCGCCGGTGCCCGGCGCCTCATCGTGACGATGGAGCACGTGACGAAAAAAGGGGAGAAGAAGATCCTCCGCAAATGCGCGCTGCCGCTGACCGGCGTCCGCTGCGTGAACCGGATCATCACCGACTACTGCGTCCTCGACGTGACGCCGAACGGCCTCGAGCTGGTCGAGGTCGCGCCCGGAGTCACCGCCGAGCAGGTGCAGGAGATGACCGAGCCGCGCGTGATGGTACGGGACTCGGTGCCGGTGATGTCGGTCTGATCGGGGCATTGCCCGTTGGCTCGCGGACATACAGCTTCCGCTCGTCCCGGTCGAGCGGGCGGGGCGAGAGGCGGCGGAGACGCTCGCTCAATTCGGTGGCCGGCATGAAGAACGGCAGTGGCCAGACTCGCGCGACACCTGCGTTGACGGTGATGATGCTCTGACCGTCACGACTGAACGAAACGTCAGTGATCAACCCTGCATACCCTTTGAGCTCGGCGACTACTTCGCGCGTCGCCGTGCGCCACACCCTTGCCGTGCTATTGCAGCCGGCCACGATGTACTGACCGTCGGGGCTGAATGCCGCCGGTTGACCGTAGGCGTCGGACTCTTCGATCTCGCCGGCGAGTGTGCGAGTCGCCGCGCGCCAGATGCGGATCTTGTTGTCATTGCAGGACGTCAGGATGAGTTGACCGTCCGTGCTGTAGACGGCGCTGTTGATGTGGGCGCCGTGGCCGGGGAGCTCTCCGAGCATTGTGCGCGATGCCAGGTGCCAGATCTTCACAGTCCCGCCCAGGTCCGTGCCTTTGAGCACATTCTCGAGGTCGCGATTGACGATCGTCATGACGTGCTGTCCGTCAGGGCTGAAAACGGCAGTGCGAAACTCGTCGAGGGAAGGGTCCGGGAGTATGCCCAGCAACTCGCGTGTGGAGGCACGCCAGAGTTTCGTCTGACCTCCCTCCTGAGTGGCGATGAGCTCTCCGTTCGGACTCCACGCAATGCAGTGGGTCTGGCCGCTGCTTCCCAGGATTTCGCTGACCTCGCGCGTCGCCGCGAGCCAGATCCGGACCGGGCCATCGACGTCATTCGCCGCGATCAGACGGCCATCAGGACTGTAAGCCGCGGGACCTGTGGCGGTCGCTTTGTCTGTCTTGAGCTGCCCCAGTGGCCGTCGTGTTGCGGCGTCCCAGATCCGGATGCTGTTGTCGTTGTGCATCGTCAGGATGAAACGGCTGTCAGGACTGACCGTCGCGTTCAGGCACTCCGCCCCGGCGACACGGATCTCGCCTTCCGGATCCGGCGCGACCCGCCAGACGCGAGCGGTGCCGTCCTGACTGCCGGTGACGATCGATGTTCCGTCAGGGCTGAAGCGAATGCTCTCGACGAAAGAAAAATGACCCTTCAACTCCGCCACCAGCTCACGATTCCGAGTGCCGAAGATCACCGCGCCGCCGTTTCCTCCGATCGCGATGAGCTCTCCGTCGGGGCTGAAGGCGATGCTTCGGAGATAGTCGAGGTGAGGCTCGATCCTGGCGAGCGATTCGCCTTTCGCTGCCGACCAGATCCGGGCCGTCGTATCGAGACCGGCGGTGGCGATGAATTGTCCGTCGGGACTGTAGGCGACGGTCGTGATGTCATTCGTGTGTCCCTCGCGCTCCCACTGCAGGTCGCCCGTCGACACATCGAGGACGCACGCTTTGTGTCCACCGCATGCCGCCGCGATGAAGCGGCCGTCGGGACTGAACACCGCGTGCGTGATCTGTCCGGGCACGTTCATCACCAGTTCGCCGGTCGACGCGCTCCGGATCTGCTTGCCGATGATGAGAAGAGTGCCGTCAGGACTCCAGGACGCAGCTTCGGCGACGTCGCGATCGAGTCGAAATTCTCGCAACAACTCACCCGTCGACATCCGCCAGATCTGTACGGAACGATCGCCGGCCGTGGCGATGGATCCGCCGTCGGGGCTGATCGCCGCCCGGATGTCGCTCGCCTTGCCGTGGATGACGCGAGCGATTTTCTGCGTCGCTGTCCGCCAGACGTGCATGGTGGCATGCGATCCGGCCGTGACGATGGTCTGACCGTCGGGGCTGTACTCCGCCGTCCGCACCACCGCGCCTGTTCTGAGCACTCTCTGCATCCGTGTTCCCGCCACGAGTAGCCGGAGGGTGTCGATGACCTGCGACGTGTCCGGTGCGAGCTTCAGCGCCTCGTCGATCAACGCCAGGCTCAGATCGGGATTGATGTTTCGCTGCGCAACGGCGAGCGAGGCGATCTCCTGCGCGTTTGCCGTGCGGGCGTTCGCACGCGCGATCGTCTCCTGCTCCTCGGCGGTCTGCTGATTCGCGAGCGCCTCCGCCGCGCTCGTCTCGAATTTCCGCGCATTCTCCCGCGCGTCCGACGCATTCTGCCGTGCCTTCCGCTCGGTCCTATGCGCACCGATTGCCGCGTTCTCTGCCTTCGCCTGATTCTTCGCCGCGAGGTCGCTCTGCCGCCAGGCGGTGAGACCGCCGGCGACCGAAGCGGCGAGGAGCATCAGCGCGCCGATGGAGAGCCACCGCACGCGCTGGTTTCGCCGCGTGTACGTGTGCGAGTTCGCGATCAGGCGGACCACCGCTTCGGACGGAACGCCGCCCGCCCGAGCCTCCTCGCTTTCGGAGGTCCGGGCGAGACCGGTCAGCGTTTTCCAGTCGAGCTCTTTGAGCGTGTCACCGAAGCCGATCAGGAGGATGGGACGGTGTCCGCGCAACCAGGTCCGGCGCGAGAACTCTTCCACCTCCTGTTTTACGGCGGCCGACCCGGCGATGCCGGGCGTGGCGGCGAGGACGAGCACGGAACATCTGCGCAGCGCGTTGTTGACCGGCCGCGACAGCTCCTCGCCGGCACTCGCTCCCCATTGATCGAGGAAGCACGACAGACCGCGCTCCGGCTTCGACAGCTCGTTCGCCAGGGCGGCCGCGTAGTTCGTGCCGTCCTTGCGCGAATACGAAATGAAGATGTCGTCGCCGAAGAGAAAGCGCAGCATGGCTTGTGGACCTGGAGATCACGATCGTAGCTCCATCTCGACGATCCGTCGCGTCCCGCGACCATCTAGCGCCCATCCTCCGTTACCGTCGCCACCACCCTCTTGTCATCCCTCACGGTCAGCGCCACGAAAAAGTCGTGGCGCTCGCCGCGCGTCCAGACGATCACGTGCGCGAGCGTCTCCTGCATCACGCGCGTCATGTCCGCGGCGTACGTCGCGAGCACGATCTGGTACGTCCCCTTCTGCACGTGCGGCGCGGTGTAGATCTCGGGGCCGAAGCCGGTGGTGACGTCGTCGTGCAGGCGGCCGCCGCTCTTGCTGTCGCGATGGCCGTAGTAGACCTGCTCGCCGTCCGGCTCGATGACGTGCATGTCGACGTCGGTGTAGTTCGAGTCCCACATCGCTTCGATCTGCAGCTCCGACGACGGGTCGAGGCGCGGATCGGTTCCGGTGGTGCGCCGCTTCATCTCTTCCGCCAGCGCCGTCTCGGTCTGCGCCATGCGCGCGTCGCGTTGATAGCTCGCGTAGCGGCGTTGCAGCTCGGAGAGCTCGCGCTCGTGCCCTTCCTTCGCATGCAGCAGGATCAGCTCGCGCCAGCTCTGGGTCTCGCGCGGCGAGAGCTCGATGGCGCGCTCGAACAGCAACGCGGCGAGATCGGCGCGTCCCCAGCCGGCGAGCACGCGGCCGATGATGCGCAGCGTCGGCGCGTCGTCGGGATACGCCTCGACGAGATCGGTGAGCAGGCGGATGGCGAGATCGGGAGCGTCGTCGCGGACGGCGAGCGCCGCCTGCGCCTGGAACAGCTTCTCGCCGCCGAGGACCGAACGGGCCGCGGCGTAGTAGCGGAAGCGGTCGTCGATCGAGTTGAGCGAGCGGAGCTTCTCCACGACGGCGGCGATGCGCTCGACGCGCTGGCCGATCGTCTTCGCCGCCGTTTCCTCGTCATCGATCGCGGCGACGTCTTCGCTCGCCAGCGCGCCGAGGAGGCGGTCGGCGAGCGCGTTTGCGTCGCGGCGCGCGAGTGAGGCGTTGCGCGGCTGATTGATCTGCGTCGTGTCGGCTTCGACGACCGGGCCGGCGGCGGTGACGGTGATCGCTTCCGCGACCGCGGACAGCCTCATCTCGATCTCCACGATGGAGCCTTTCGGCGCGCCGCGCGGGAACGAGCGCGTCGTCGTGCTGAAGCTCTCCATTTCCGCCTTCAGCATGAACGACTGCGGCGCGGCCGGGAGGTTGAACCAGAAGCGTCCCTCCCCATCCGACACTGTTGTCCTGGACATGTCCGGCGTAGACATCGTGAGCGTCGCACCCGGCAGCGGACTTTCGCTGAGCGTGACCGTCCCTTTGATGAACCACGCCGCGCCTTGCGGCGAAGGCTCGTTCGTCCGCCCGCGCAGCTCGATCGTGCCGGGCCGTTGCTGTTCGCGCTCGCGCCGGCGATCCTCCTCCTCGGACACCGCGCGTTCGGCGCGCAGATCGGCGGGCAGCGGGAAGCCCCACATCACGTAGTCCTGCCACGTCTCGAGCACGAGCAGCGACGTCTGCGGCGTGAGCTGACCGAAGTGCCGTCCATGCTCGAGCAGCGTCTCGGGCGGCGCGCCACCGTCGAGCAGCGCGCGCAGCCTCGCGCGTGCCCATGCGCGGCGCACGAGGTCCTGCTCCTCCTCGGAATCGAGATAGCGGACCGCGAAGTCGCGCCGCGCGTTGCCGGCGATGACCGGCAGAGTGCTGAACTGGATGCGCGAGCGCGCGTTGACCGTCGTGACGAGATCGGTCGTCGCCAGCAGCGCCGACGGCAGCACGTCGCGGATCAGCGGCGTTCCCGATTCGAGCTTGATGCGCGTCGGCAACCGCATCGCCGACTCCGCGGCCGCGATCGGATCGGCGTGCGCGAGATCGACGTACCAGCCGCCGCTGGCGCGCGCGAGTCCGCCGAGGAGATTGTCGTCGCCGGTGGGGGAGGCGTTGACGATCGTCAGCGGACGACGCAGCGCAGCGGCGGCGGAGATCGCGCGTGCGACACGCGACGAGTCGCCGAGGTCGTTGATGCCGTCGGTGACGATGACGATGCGCGATGAAGGCCGCGCCGAGGAGATCGATTCGATGGCCGCCGCGAGGTTCGTCGCGCCGGCGAGCGGGATCGTCGCCAGCGTCCGCTCCACGCCTTGCGCGTCGGTCTCGCGCGCCGCGTCGACCGCGACGTGGAACGGCACGACGGTGACGCGCATCGACGCGCTCTGCTTGGCGAAGAACGCGGCGAGGAAGGCGCGAAGCTTCTCCTGATCGCGCTGCACGGCGCTGCCCGACGCGTCGTAGAGCAGCGTCACGTCGGAGGCGGGATCGATGGCGCGCGAGGTGGAGTGCAGGCGCAGTCGCGCCGAGGCGTACCAGGTCTTGTCGGATGGAGAGAAGGCGACGAGCGCGCGCTCGTCGTCGGAGGCCGCGGCGCGGATGACCGCGTCGAGCTTCGCGTTCTGCAGTTGCGCGCTGCCGTTGTGCAGCACGAGTCCATCGGCATCGATGCGCGCGTCGCCTTCGATGTTCAGGTCGAACGACTTCACGTTCGCGCCGTAGCGGAGATCGAGCTCGTACGGCGACGACGTCAGCTCCTGGTCGTACGAGATGTGCACCAGCTTCGTGTCGAGCGCGGGGATCGGGTAGACGTGGAAGTGAAAGGCGCGCGAGGACGACGACCACTCCGCGAGCGCGGGATCGACGCGGCGCCGATGCACCGTGTCCTCGTACGCCGTCTTCGCCTGCACGCGCTCCACGGCGACCGCATGCCGCAAGGTCTGGCCGAAGTAGAGCGCGATGTCGCTCACCTCGGCGTCGGGCGGCAGCGGAAACGAGAAGTCGCCGTCGACGACGCGATCGGTCGAATTGCGGTAGGTGATCTCGTACGTCGTCCGCGCGAGATGGCCGCGGATCATCACATCGACGCGCAGCGCCTCAATCGAGAGTGCGACCGCGCCGTTGTCGTCCTGCACGGTGAGTGAGGGGAGTGACGCGGCGGATGCGAGCGGGGAAAGAGCGATGACGAACAGGAGCGAGCAGCGTGCTGCGAGACGCATGGGCGACCTCCTTTTTGCCGGACAGCAGACAGCGGACAGCAGACGGCAGAAGCAAAGAGCAGAAGGCCGAAACGTTTCTCCTGCTGTCCGCTGTCCGTTGTCCGCTGTCTACACTCCCGGTGCCACGCATGCCGCTCTCGCGCAGTACTGCCGCGCGTTCACAAATCGAGCGAATCGATCCGGAAAGATGAAGCGCGGCGGTCGACGATCGGTGACGTTTGTGAACGAGCAGTCAACACCTTGACGATTCGTTCGAATTGTACTAATTTACTAGTACAACAGTGCGAACGCCCATCCAGCTCGACCCACGCGACCCGACGCCGATCTACGCCCAGCTCGATCGGGCCGTCCGCGTCGCCATCGCTACCGGGACGTTGAAGCCGGGCGAGCAGTTGCCGACGGTGCGGCAGCTCGCGGTCGACCTCCGCGTCAACGCGAACACCGTGGCCAAGGTCTACCTCGCGCTGGAGCGCGACGGCGTCGTGGCCACGAAGCGGGGAGTGGGGACGTTCATCGCCGAGGCACCGCCGAAGCCGCCGGCGCGGCAGCGCGACCGGCATCTCGATGCGCTGGTCGGACGCTTCCTCACCGACGGCACCACCCATGGCTTTACCCCGCGCGAGCTGCTCGAAGCGCTCGCGCGCCGTGTCAAAGAAGGAGAGAAATCATGATTTTCCCAGTCGTCGGCAACCCTCGCAGCACCAGCATCGCCCCTCGCGTGAACGTGGTCGCGGGGTTGTTGCTGATCGCGTTCATGCTGGCCGGCTTCGCCGCTATGGTCATCACCGGAAACCCGCTGTGGCTCATCATCCTGATCGTCATCGGCATCCTGGCGGCGGCGTCGCCGCGCGTGGCGCAGCAGTGGGAAAAGGCGGTCGTCCTGCGTCTCGGCAAGTTCGTCGGACTGCGCGGCCCCGGCCTCTTCTGGATCCTGCCGCTGTTCGACCGCGTGTCGAGCTGGATCGATCAGCGAGTGATCACGACGAGCTTCGCCGCGGAGCAGACGCTGACCTCCGATACCGTCCCGGTCAACGTCGACGCCGTCCTCTTCTGGATGGTGTACGACGCGGAGAAGGCGGCGCTCGAGGTCCAGCAATATCAGGAGGCGGTGAGCTGGGCGGCGCAGACCGCGCTGCGCGACATCATCGGCCGCACACCGCTGACCGAGCTGCTGCGCGGCCGCGAGCGGATCGAAGGGGAGCTGCAGAAGGTGATCGACGAGCGCTCGAATCCCTGGGGCGTGACCGTGCAGTCGGTGGAGATGCGCGACATCGTGATCCCCGACGCGCTGCAGGATGCGATGTCGCGCGAGGCGCAGGCCTCACGCGAGAAACGGGCGCGCGTCATCCTCGGTGAGGCGGAAGTGGAGATCGCCAAGCTTTTCGAGGTGGCGTCGCAGTCGTATCAGGGCAACCCCACGGCGCTGCACCTTCGCGCGATGAACATGCTCTACGAGGGATTGAAGGAGAAGGGGGCGCTGATGGTGGTCCCGTCGAGCGCGGTCGAGTCGATGGGGATGGGAGGATTGCTCGGAGCCGCGGCGATGCGGCAGAACCAGCTCGCGGAAGGGCAGGGGACGTAGCGCGAGCTACGCCTCTTCTTCCTCGGCGAACGCCCGGGCCTGACGCCGCAACTGTTTGAGCGTCTGCAGCACGGCCGTGAAGTTGCCGCCGGCGATCACCTTCTCCACTGCGTCGTGCGCCTCGCGCCAGCGCGGGTGCGCGCGACGCAGGATCTCGCGTCCTTTCGGAGTGAGGGAGATGACGCCCGGCTTGGGGCCGGAGGAAGCGCCGAGGCTGATGAGACCGTCGCGCTCCAGGACGGCGAGGTTGCGGGAGAGGGTGGAGCGGTCGATGCCCAGCTCCTTGGTGATGGCGCGCGCCGAGGGCGACTCCAGCGTGGCCAGGATGGCCAGGATGGGGAGCTGCACGGCGGTGATGCCGGTGGGCGCGAGATAGGAATCGTAGTGCCGGGTGATCACGCGCTCGGTCTTCCGGAGATTGAAGCTCAGACAGTTGCGCGACATGTCGCGGCACTCTTCACGCGAGGGCGCCTTCGACTTCTGCATGATTCTCCTCACTTCCGTTCCGCATTGTAACCGCTTTCAGCCCGTTTTCTTGCATGCGTGATGTATCTGCACACGTATGACGGGTTGGAGGGCTACGCCGTGGCGGGAACCGGCTTGCGCCGCATGTCGAGAAACAGTAGCGCGATACCGATGCAGATGGCCGAATCGGCGACGTTGAACGCGGGCCAGTGGTGGTCGCGGACGTAGATGTCGAGGAAGTCGACGACGTAGCCGAAGCGGAAGCGGTCGACGAGGTTGCCGATCGCGCCGCCGAGGATGAGGTGCAGCCCGATCTGCAGCGTGCGGTCGGTGAGGGGAGTGCGCAGCGCGTACGCCACGACGATCAGAAAGACGAGGATCGCTCCGCTGTTCAGCAGGAGCGGCACGACCTGCGATTCTGCGTTCGCGCCGATGCCGAACGCCGCGCCGGTGTTGCGCACGTGGACGATGGAGAAGAGGTTCGGGACCACGGTGATGGCGTCGTGCAGCGTGATGTTCGCGCTGACCAGCCACTTGGTGACGGCGTCGAGGACGATGATGACGGCGGAGAGGAAGATGTAGTGAAGGCGTTTCATGCGCTGGCGACCGCGGTCCTTTCCTCGATCAGCTTGTCGAGCTCCATCCGCAGGCGCCCGAGGATCTCATCGTACGTGAAATGTCCGAGCGACTCCTCGCCCCGCTTCAGGTTCACGTAGCTCGGCGCGCACCACATGCCGAGGTCGGCGTCGTCGGTCTCGCCCGGTCCGTTCACGCGGCAGCCCATCACGGCGATGGTGATGTCGTGGTCCTTCGCGTACTCCGTCATCTGCTTCACGTCGTGCGCGAGCTCGATGAACTTCTCGTTCTCCACGCGCGAGCACGACGGGCAACTGATGATGTTCATCCCCTTGTGCTCGAAGCGGGGGACGGAGCGGAAGCGGCCATGCTCGATGTCGTCGAGGATCTGCCGGCCGACCGTGACCTCGTCCCCCTTGTTCTCGAACGGCAGGGTCAGCGAGACACGGATCGTGTCGCCGATGCCGCGCGTGAGGAGCTGCTCGAAGGCGATGCGGGTCTTGATGATGCCGTCGGGCGGCATGCCGGCCTCGGTCACGCCGAGGTGCAGCGGGACGTCGGGACGGGCCTCGTGAAAGCGGATGTTCGCGTCGATGACCTTGTTCGGATCGGAATCCTTGATCGAGACGCAGTACTGATCGAACCCGAGGTCGTCGAGCATCAGGCAGTGCTCGAGGGCCGAGTCGATCATCGGCGAGATCGAGTCATCCTTTGAGTACTGGGCCAACTTGTCAGGATCGACTGACCCCGCGTTCACGCCGATGCGCATCGCGCAGCCGTGGGCGCGGGCGACGTCGACCAGGTAGCGGACTTTCTCGCGCACCGGCTTCTCGCGCTCCAGGTGGTAGAGATGGCCGGGGTTGTAGCGGAGCTTCTGGACGAACGGGGCGACCTTCTCGGCCAGCCGGTAGTTCTCCTGAAGATCGATGACAAGATTCGCATTCGGGCGGGCGGTACGAATATCGGCCAGGGCTTGGACGTCCTTGGGGTTATCGACCGCGATCCGTATCACGTCAGCGCCGGCGAGCTCCAGGAGCTCGACCTGGCGGATCGTTGCAGGTATGTCCTGCGTGCGGGTGGCTGCCATCGATTGAACGGCGATCGGATTCGACCCGCCGATTCGGATATTGCCGATACGGATTTCTCGACTGTTTCTCGGTTTCACGGTGGCTCTAACTCTCCTCCAACCGGTTCCATTTCTGGCACGTTGCCTCGAAGTTCCCGATCAGGTAGGGTGCCACTATTCCCCATCAGTAAGGCCCGCTGCAAAGGCTCCGCTAATTCAAAAAGTAAAAATTTAACGATCTGCCGCCGTCTGGCCGGATCGCTGGAGGTCTCTTCATGAGGCGATATCTCGCCGTTCTGACCGTGATGGTCATGGTGTGCTTCGGCACAACCGCATTGGCGCAGCCGAGCTGCACGGCGCCGACGATCGTGCAGATCGGCGGCACGAACCCGCTCTGTCAGGGACAGCCGGCGACGCTCGATGCGGGGGCCGGCTGGGTCTCGTATCAGTGGTCGAACGGCGCGACGACGCAGATCATCACCGACGCTCCGCCGGCGACGACGAGCTACACGGTGACGGTGACCGACGCGAACGGCTGCTCGGTGACCTCGTCGCCACTGACCGTGACGGTCACTCCGGCGCACGTGCCGCAGATCTCCTCGTTCGGTCCGGCCTGCCCCGGCGGTCAGGCGTACATCTGGGCCTACTCGAACGATCCGAGTTTCACCGGCTGGTCGTCGTACGACTGGACGGTCACGAACGGAACGATCACCAGCGGCGCGAACACGGCGTCGCCGCAGTTCGTCGCGGGCGAGAGCGGGACGATGTCGGTCGAGCTGCGCGCCGTCGATCTTCAGGCGGGCTGCGTGGTGAGCGCGACGTACGACCTTCCGGTCGTCACTCCCGACGTACCGGCGATCACGGCGCCGCCGAGCGTCTGCGCAGGCAGCCGCGCCTCGGCGCAGGTCGATCCCTTCTGTTGCTCCGAAAGCCTCTGGACCATCACCGGCGGAACGCTCGAGCCGGACGGCGTCGACGGCGGACCGCACACCAATCGCGTCTTCTTCTTCGCCGACGGCAGCGGTCCGGTGACGCTCACCTACACGGGACACGAGAGCCACGGCTGTTCGGTGACGAACAATGTGAGCATCCCGCTCACCGCCGTCACGCCGCCGACGATCGACGTCAGCAACACGCCGGTCTGCCCGACTGCCAGCACGCAGGCGTACGCCTGGGGGCCGGCCGGCGCGAACTGGACGGCATTCCAATGGTCGATCCAGCACGGCGTCATCGACAGCGCCGCAAACAGCAACCCGGTCTCGTTCCATGGCGACGGCAGCGGCCAGCCGATCGTGCTGAGCGTACTCGCGACCAACAGCGGTGGCTGCACCGCGCAGGCCTCGAGGACGATCGAGATCAAGACGATTCCCGCGCCGGTCATCGACGTGAACTACTCGCCGGCATGTCCCAACACGACGAACTACGCGTACGTCGGTTCAGGCGCCAGCGGTCCCTGGGCGTCGGTCGTCTGGTCGGTCACGAACGGAACGATCCTTCAGAACAACGGCAGCTACCTCAATTTCTCCGCTGACGGCTCCGGCCCGGTCACCCTCTCCGCGATCGTGACCGACGCCAATGGCTGCAGCGCGACCTCCACCCGCACCGTGGAGCTGAAGACGATCACGCCTCAGCTCAGCGTCGAGTACTCGTCGTCGCCGGCAAACGTGGCGAACAGCGCGTGGGTGATTCCGCCGGCCACCGGTGGCTACGGCGCATGGCTCTGGTCGATCGAGCACGGTACGTTCGACTCTCCTTCGAACGACTCCTATGTGACCTTCCACGCCGACGGCAGCGGCACGGTTCACCTGACCTTGACGGTCACGGACAACAACGGCTGCACCGGCACCTCGAGCATCGACGTCCCTCTGGCGACGACGATCCCCACACCGCGCATCCACGTCAATTACGGCAAGTCGTGCTCCGCGGTCACGAATTACGGCTTCATCCCGGGCGCACCGGGCAATCAGCCCTGGGCCAGCATCGAGTGGTCGATCACGCACGGCAACATCGTCGGCCCCACGAACAGCACCAGCGTCCAATTCACGGCTGACGGCACGGCCCCGGCCACTCTCTCGGTGACGGTCACCGACGGCAACGGGGGGAGCGCCACCGACAGCCTGACCCTGCCGCTCGTCGAAGGTGGTCCGCCGCTGATGCTCTCGCGGCCGACCGTCTGCGCCGGCGGCTATTCGTCCGCCGGGATCGATCCGGAGTACGGCTCGTTCTCCGGTTTCTACTGGACCGTGACGAACGCGCAGCTCGTTTCGTGGCCCTACGACTCGTACGCCGCGTACATTCCGGACGGAACCGGTCCGGTGACCGTGACCGCTACGTTGCACGATGCGTACGGCTGCCCCATGACCAGTTCCGCCGTGCTCAACCTCGACACGCTCGCGACGCCCGAGCTCGCGGTCACCGATCCGATGCCGCTGCAGGGTGGCTGGGCACAGCTCCTCGATCCGAACGGTCTCTACTCGTATGCGACGTGGAGCGTGACGCATGGCTACGCCTCCTCGTACGGCGACTTCCGCATGGCCACGATCTATCCCGATGGCACCGGCCCGGTGAAGGTGACCTGCGTTGCGCAGACGACCAACGGCTGTCCGGTGACGGCGACGCGAGAGGTGCTGCTCGAAGGCAACGCCTTGATGATCGACATCGACCAGCCGACGTTCTGCGGTCCGGTCAATCGCACCGCCTCGCTCTTCCCCAGCTCGGGCCTGAGCAACATCCAGTGGTCGATCACCAACGGCACCATCCTCTCCGGCGCGAACGGATACGAGGTGTCGTTCCACGCGAACGGCGCCGCCGACGTGACGCTCTCCGCCACCGCGACCAGCGCGGGCGGCACGATCTCGGCGACGAAGGTCGTTCGCTACGAGCCGTTCACCGTGACCACGTCCGGCGGCTCCTACTACTGCCCGCAGTATTACAGCCAGTTCAACGTCTTCGGCTCGGTGCCGGTCACGAATGTCGCGATCTCCTCGTCGCAGAACGCGACGACGCTGGTCCTCGCCTCCGACCGCTTCGCGGCGAAGGCGCTCGATCCGTCGCAGCCGATGTCCGTGACGATCACCGCCACGAGCGCCGACGGCTGCCAGACCACCGCCACGGTGACGCAGCCGTCGATCGACGCGGTCTTCGGACCGGTCATCGTGCTCGATCATCCCGCTCTCTGCGCCACCGCGCAGGGGCATGCCACGATCAGCAACGCCCAGGCGAACGTTTCGTACAGTTGGCAGATCGTCAACGGCGCGCTCGATTCCAACGTCTACGGCTCGAGCGTGACCTTCCACGCCACCGGCACCGCGCCGGTGACGCTCCGCGCCTATGCCTGGCCGTACTACGCGGCCTGCTCCGCCATTCGCGAGATCACCATCCCGGTCGAGGCGCCGCCCTCCGCGGCCATCACCGAATCGGGCACGCTCTGCGCGGGCGGCTCGATCACCCTCACCGCCACCGGCGGCGCGACCTACCTCTGGTCCAACGGCGCGACGACGCCGTCGATCAGCGTGACGCAGGCCGGCAACTACAGCGTCACCGCGACGTCCGCCGGCGGCTGCAGCGCGACCGCCTCGCACACCGTGACCGCCCAGGCGGGGGCCACCGCGACGATCACCGCATCCGGACCGACGACGTTCTGCGCCGGCGGCTCCGTGCAGCTCACCGCCAGTGCCGGCGCGTCGTATCTCTGGTCGAACGGCGCGACGACGCAGTCGATCACCGTCACGACCAGCGGCAACTTCACCGTCACGGTGACGAACGCCAACGGCTGCAGCGCGACCTCCGCGCAGACGGTCGTCGACGTGAATTCCGTTCCCGCGACGCCGTCGATCAATCTCGACACGCCGCAGGTCTGCCCCAACACCTCCGACTTCGCCACGACCTCGGCCACGGGGACGCTCCTCTGGACCGCGGTGAACGGCACGATCACCGGTGCGAACAACCAGAGCATGGTGAACTTCACCGCCGGCTCGACCGATCCGGTGACGCTGACGCTCACCGTGACGAATGCCTCGGGCTGCAGCGCGACGAGCAGCGTCGTCGTTCCGCTCCGCACGCTCGCGCCGCCGGCCATCTCGCTCGACAATCCGAACGTCTGCCCCGGCGGCGGTGACTTCGCCAGCGCGCCGGCCGGCCTCGGCAGCTACTCCTGGTCGATCACCGGCGGCACGGCGGCCGGTCCCACCAATCAGCCCCACTTCAACTTCACCGCCGGCGCGTCCGGCACGATCACCGTCACCCTGACGATCAGCGACAACGGCTGCGTGGCGACGAACAGCGCGACGGTGAACATCAACACGGTGGCCACGCCGACCATCACCGCCTCCGGCCCGACGACGTTCTGCGCCGGCGGCGAGGTGACGCTGACGGCATCGGCCGGCACGTCGTATCTCTGGTCCAACGGCGCGACGACGCGGTCGATCACCGCGCTCACGTCCGGCGCTTACAGCGTGACGGTCGTCGACGACAACTACTGCAGCGCGACGTCCGCGCCGACCGCGGTCACGGTTCTCGCGCCTGCGACGGCGGTGATCACACCGAGCGGCCCGACGACGTTCTGCGACGGCGGCTCGGTGACGCTCACGGCAACGGAATCGGCCTCGTACCTCTGGTCGAACGGCGCGACGACGCGGTCGATCGCGGTGACTACCGCCGGCGAGTACTGGGTGACCGTCACGAACGCGGACGGCTGCAGCGCGACCTCCGCGCCGGCCAGCATCACCGTCAACGCGAACCCGTCGAATCCGTTCATCGACGGTCCGACGACGTTCTGCGAAGGCGGCTCGGTCACGCTCACCGCGCCGAGCGGCTACAGCTACCTCTGGTCGACCGGCGCCACGACGCAGTGGATCGACGTGACGACCGCCGGCACGTACAGCGTGACGATCACGAACGCGAGCGGCTGCAGCGCGACCGCCACGACGACGATCACGGTCAACGCGCGTCCGTCGACGCCGGTGATCACCGCCGGCGGCCCGACGACGTTCTGCGCCGGCGGCTCCGTGACGCTCACGGCACCGGAATCGACTGGATATCTCTGGTCGAACGGCGCAACGACGCAATCGATCAACGTGACGAGCTCCGGCTCATACGGTGTGATGGTCACGAACGCGAGCGGTTGCAGCGCGATGTCCGCGGCCACGACCGTCACGGTCAACGCGAACCCGTCGACCCCTGTGATCACCGCCGGCGGTCCGACGACGTTCTGCGATGGCGGCTCGGTCACGCTGACCGCGCCTGCTTCCGCGTCCTATCTCTGGTCGAACGGCGCAACAACGCAGTCGATCAACGTGACGACTTCCGGCTCGTACAGCGTGACGGTCACAAACGCGAGCGGTTGCAGCGCGACGTCGGCCGCGACCACGGTCACGGTCAACGCCAATCCGTCGACGCCGGTGATCACCGCCGGTGGCCCGACGACGTTCTGCGATGGCGGCTCGGTCACGCTGACCGCGCCCTCTTCCGCCTCCTATCTCTGGTCGAACGGCGCGACGACGCAATCGATCAACGTCACGACGTCCGGCTCGTACAGCGTTACGGTCACCAACGCGAGCGGTTGCAGCGCGACGTCCGCGTCCACGACCGTCACGGTCAACGCGAATCCGTCGACCCCGGTGATCACCGCCGGTGGCCCGACGACGTTCTGCGATGGCGGCTCGGTCACGCTGACCGCGCCTGCGTCCGCGTCCTATCTCTGGTCGAACGGCGCAACGACGCAATCGATCAACGTGACGGCATCCGGCTCGTACAGCGTGACGGTCACGAACGCGAGCGGTTGCAGCGCGACCTCCGCGTCCACGACCGTCACGGTCAACGCGAATCCGTCCACGCCGGTGATCACCGCCGGCGGCGCGACGACGTTCTGCGAGGGCGGCTCGGTCATGCTGACCGCGCCTGCTTCCGCGTCCTACCTCTGGTCGAACGGCGCAACGACGCAATCGATCAACGTCACGACGTCCGGCTCGTACAGCGTGACGGTCACGAACGCGAGCGGTTGCAGTGCGACCTCCGCGTCCACGACCGTCACTGTCAACCCGCTGCCCGACACGACCGTCAGCGTCACCGGCTCGCCGATCCTCTGCGACGGCGCGAGCGTCACGCTGACCGCCGCCGCCGGCTACGGCTACTCGTGGTCGAACGGCGCGACGACGCGCTCCATCACCGTGTCGGATCCCGGCTCGTACAGCGTGACCGTCACCAGCGGCGCCGGCTGCAGCGGCACCAGCACGCCGGTCGTCGTCACCAATGAGCCGACCACCGTCACGATCTCCGGCGGTGCGGCGATCCTCTGCCCCGGCACGAGCGTTCATCTCACCAGCAGCGTCACGAACGGCAGCGCCACGTCGTACCAGTGGTACGGCTTCGGCGGGCAGCCGCTCGCCGGCGAGACCTCGCCGTCGCTCGACGCTACACCGGCGATGAACGGCTACTACTACGTCCGTGTCACCAGCGCGAACGGCTGCTCGGTGCGCAGCAACGTCTACGTCTACAACCTCGACACGCCGTCCGCGACGATCACCGCCGGCGGCCCGACGACCTTCTGCGCCGGCGGCAGCGTCACGCTCACCGCGAACGCAGGCGCGTCGTATCTCTGGTCGAACGGTGCCACGACGCCGTCGATCAACGTGACGACGTCCGGCTCGTACAGCGTGACCGTCACGACCGCGAACGGTTGCAGCGCGACGTCCGCACCGACGACCGTCACCGTCAACGCGAACCCGTCGACCCCGGTGATCACCGCCGGCGGTCCGACGACGTTCTGCGCGGGCGGCTCGGTCACGCTGACCGCGCCTGCTGCCACTTCCTATCTCTGGTCGAACGGCGCGACGACGCAGTCGATCAACGTCACGACCTCCGGCTCGTACAGCGTGACCGTCACGAACGCGAGCGGCTGCAGCGCGATGTCCGCGGCCACGGCCGTCACCGTCAACGCGAACCCGTCGACTCCGGTGATCACCGCCGGCGGCCCGACGACGTTCTGCACGGGCGGCTCGGTGACGCTCACGGCACCGGCATCCAGTGGGTACCTCTGGTCGAACGGCGCGACGACGCAATCGATCAACGTCACGACGACCGGCTCGTACAGCGTGACCGTCACGAACGCGAGCGGTTGCAGCGCGATGTCCGCGGCCACGGCCGTCACCGTCAACGCGAATCCGTCGACCCCGGTGATCACCGCCGGCGGCCCGACGACGTTCTGCACGGGCGGCTCGGTGACGCTCACGGCACCGGCATCCAGTGGGTACCTCTGGTCGAACGGCGCGACGACGCAATCGATCAATGTGACGACGACCGGCTCGTACAGCGTGACCGTCACGAACGCGAGCGGTTGCAGCGCGATGTCCGCGGCCACGGCCGTCACCGTCAACGCGAATCCCGCGACGCCGGTGATCACGGCGGGCGGCTCGACCGCGATCTGCCCCGGCTCGAGCGTCACGCTCACCGCGCCGGCCGGCTTCACCTATCTCTGGTCGAACGGCGCGACGACGCAGTCGATCAACGCGACCAGCGCCGGCAACTACACCGTCACCGTCACCAATGCCAGCGGTTGCTCCACGACCTCCGCGGCGACGGCCGTGACGATGAAGACCACGACGTCGATCACGCAGCCGGCGAACCAGACCATCGCCCGCAACACGACGACCAGCTTCACCGTCGTCGCCAGCGGCACGAACCTCACGTACCAGTGGTACGAGGGCAACGCCGGGGTCACCACCACCCCGCGCGGCACCTCGGCCACGCAGACGGTCGGCCCCTACAACAAGAAGGGGAGCTATCCGTTCTGGGTGCGCGTCACCGGTGACTGCGGCGTGGTGAACAGCGCCACCATCACCCTGACGGTCAACTAATTGACGATCCGGGGCGCGGCGGATTTCCGCCGCGCTCCGGCGGCATGTTGACGATCTCCATCAACCGCTCCGGCCGCGACAGCGCGCGAAACCCGTACTGCTGATACAGCCCGTGCGCGTCGCGCGTCACCAGCAGCCAGCGCCGGATCTGCTGCAGGTCGGCGTGCTCGCGAATGGCCTGCATCATCAGCTTCGAGAGGCCGCGTCCGCGGTACGACGGCAGCACGAAGACGTCGGCGAGATAGGCCACCGAAACGTAGTCGGTGATCACACGCGCGAAGCCCGCCTGCCGCCCGTCGTCGTCGAATACCGCGAAGCAGAGCGAGTTCGCGATCGCCTGCTCCACGCGCTCGCGCGGGATGCCGAGGGACCAGTAGGCGTCGTGGGAGAGGAAGCGGTGGATCGTGTCGAGGTCGAAACGCGACTTGTCTGTGGTGACGAATGCCATGAGCTGCTCCTTCAGACCGCGGCCGCGGCCTGCCGAGTGATCTCTTCTCCTTCGCGCAACGAGGCGAGGACGCGCAGCGCCGATTCGAGCTCGCCCTCCGACGCCGGCGCGCCGATCGACACGCGGATCGCGTTCGGCACGTCCTTCGTCATCGCGAACTGCGACGCCGTCGCCACGCCGACGCCGCGTGCGCGCGCCGCGGAGGCGAAGCTCTCGCTCGTCCAGCGGGACGGCAGCGGGATCCAGAGATGCGCCGAGCGCTCGTCGGAGCCGCCCGCGTGCCGCCCGAGGATCTGGCGTGCGATGCGTGCGCGCTGGGCGATCGACTCGCGGCGTTGCGCGGCCAGGCGCGCGGCCGTGCCGTCTTCGATCGCGCTCGTCGCGATCTCCGCGACGATGGGGGAGGTGAAGAGCGTGCTCGCGTTGAGCAGCGATTCGAGCCGCGGGATGAGCGCCTGCGGCGCGAGCACGTAGCCGACGCGCAGCGCCGGAGCGACGCTCTTCCCCAGTCCGGTGAGGAAGATTCCGGAGGCGAACGTCGTCACCGCCTTCGGCGCCCCATCGGCGAGAAAGCCGTAGACGTCGTCCTCGACGATCGTCAGGCCATGCCGTTCGGCCACCGCCGCGAGATCGCGCCGCCGCTTCTCCGGCATCACCGAGCCGGTCGGGTTCTGCAGCGTCGGCGTGATGTAGACCGCCTTCGCGCCGCGCTTGCGCGCCGCTTTCTCCAGCGCGTCGGGGAGCATGCCGTGGCGATCGATGGCGACCCCTTCGATCCGCGCGCGCACCAGCTCCGCCGCCGAGCGCATCCAGTGATACGTGACCTCCTCGGTCAGCACGAGGTCGCCCGGCTCGAGGAGCGCGGCGAAGGCGAGGAGGATGCCCTGCTGCGCGCCGGCGGTGACGATCACGCGCGACGCCTGTGCGTCATTGCGCGCGCGCTGCATCCACGCCGCTCCCGCCGCGCGATGGCGCTCCGAGCCGCCGCCGATGCCGTACGGCAACGTCATCGCCGCGCCGATGCGCGCCGCCAGCGCTGCACTCATCAGCGGCGAGCCGCCGTGAATCACGTTCGTCGAAAGGTCGATCAGCGCGACGTCGTTACGCCGTTCGCGGACGAAGCTGCCCCGTCCGACCGTCGACTCCACCACGCCGCGCTCCGCCGCCTCGCTGTAGGCGCGGGTGACGGTGACGACGGTGATGCCGAGGCGTTTGGCCAGCTCGCGCTGGGTAGGGAGGCGGGTGCCGGGAGGGAGGGCGCCGCTGTCGACGTCCCGTTCCAGTTGATCGGCGATGCGCCGGTAGAGCGGGCCGTCGGATTGTGACAGTCGTGGTAACCAGATTGTCATAGCTCAATTGTAACTCTTGCAGTAGTACAATTGCGCCATGAAGATTCTCGACGAGAGCCTCCTGGACCTCGCCCATCGTCACGCCGTCGATTTCCTTTCCGCGCTTCCCGAGCGGCACGTCGGCCCCCGCGCCACGCGTACCGAGCTGCTCGCCGCGCTCGACACGCCGTTGCCGGATGAAGGAGAAGACCCGAAGGCGGTCCTCGACACGCTCGCCGGTCAGGCGGAGCGGGGAGTGATCGCCACGGCCGGTCCGCGCTACTTCGGCTTCGTCATCGGCGGCGCGATGCCGGTCACCGTCGCGGCGGAGTGGCTGCTCAACGCCTGGGATCAGAACCCTGGACTCTTCGCCACCTCGCCGCTCGTCTCCGTCGCCGAGGAAGTCACCAGCGGCTGGATACTCGACCTCTTCGGCTTGCCGCCGAGCGGCAGCGTCGGCTTCGTCACCGGCTGCCAGATGGCGAACTTCACCTGCCTCGCGGCGGCGCGCAACGCGGTGCTGCGCGGCGCGGGCTGGAACGTCGAGGAGCGCGGTCTCAACGGCGCGCCGCGGGTGAACATCGTCGTCAGTGCCGAGTCGCACGTCACGATTCACACGTCGCTGCGGATGCTCGGCTTCGGGACGCAGTCGATGATCGCGGTGGCGACGGACGGGCAGGGGAGGATGATCGCCGACGAGCTCGCGCGCGTCGTCGAGAACCTCGCGGGACCGACGATCATCTGCGCGCAGGCCGGCAACGTGAACAGCGGCGCGGTCGATCCGCTGCGGCGCATCGCGGAGATCGCGCACGAGCGCGACGCCTGGCTGCACATCGACGGCGCGTTCGGGCTCTGGGCCGCGGCGAGCGCCGACCGGAAGCATCTCGTCGACGGCGTCGAGCTCGCAGACTCGTGGGCCACCGATGCGCACAAGTGGCTGAACGTCCCGCAGGACAGCGGCCTGGCCATCACGCGGCATTCGTCCGCGCACCGCTCGGCGATGAGCGTGCGGGCGGAGTATCTCGAGCTCACCGCCGGCGCCGAGCGCGATCCGTTCGAGTACACGCCAGAGTTCTCCCGCCGCGCCCGTGGCATCCCCGTCTACGCCGCCCTCCGCACCCTCGGGCGCCGCGGCGTCGAAGCGATGATCGACCGCTGCTGCGCCCGCGCGCGCCAGTTCGCGTCACTGCTCTCGAAGAATCCGCGCGTAAAAATCCTCAACGACGTCGTGCTCAATCAAGTCCTCGTCCGCTTCGCCGACGACGACGCGACGACACGCGAAGTCGTCGCCCGAGTCCAACGCGACGGCACCTGCTGGCTCGGCGGCACCACCTGGCACGGCGTGGCCGCGATGCGCATCTCGGTCAGCAACTGGGCCACGAGCGAGGAAGATGTGGAAAGGTCGGTCGCAGCGATTGGGGTCGCATCTGGACTGGGATCCCTTGGGGTCGCATCTGGAAACTCAACTTAACTCCCGCGCGGGCCTATTTGTGGTAGGGTTCCACCTCTCCACCTGAGTGCGCGACTCGGCTCCGTCCCCTCTCCACCCTTATGTCGCGACAACTCCGTATTGAATTTCCAGGTGCCATCTGGCATATCACAAGCCGCGGTAACGAACGCCGCGAGATCTATTGCGATGACGACGACCGCCATCGTTTTCTGAGACTTCTCGCGCGGGTGATCACGGAGCGCCGCTGGCTCCTGCACGCGTGGGTGCTGATGTCCAACCACTATCACCTGCTCATCGAAACGCCCGAGGTCGGACTCTCACGCGGGATGCGATGGCTGAATCAGATGTACGCCGAGCATTTCAATGAGCGTCACGAGCGCGTCGGCCATCTCTTCCAGGGGCGCTTCAAAGGCATCCTCGTCGAGCGCGAAGGCCATCTGCTCGAGCTCATTCGCTACATCGTGTTGAATCCCGTTCGATCAGGATCCGTGAAGTTCGCCGGTGATTACCGCTGGAGCAACTATCGGGCGACGGCGGGTCTCGAACATCCGCCGTCGTGGCTCGAGGTCGATTGGACGCTTCAGCAATTCGGCAACGACCGTATTGCGGCGTGCGAGGCCTACCGCCGATTCGTCGCCGATGCGCGCGGGGCGTCGTACAACCCGTGGGAGAAGGTCGTCGGCCAGATCTACCTCGGCGACGAGACGTTCTGCGATCGGATGCAATCGCTGGTGAACCGCAAGCAGCGGAGTCGCGAGCATCCGCGGCCGCAGCGGGACTTCGTGCGCCCGAGCTTCGACGCCGTCGTGGCGTCGGTCGAGCAGACATTCGGCGTCACCGTGGACGACCTTCGCGAGAAATCACGCGGTGACGCGCGGAAGGCGCTGGCCGAGCTTGCGATCGCCGAGGCAGGACTCACGACGCGGTGGGTCGCGGATTGGATGGGAGTCACGGAATGGGGCGTGTCGAAGATGCGGCAGAAGTCGTCGGAACGGTATGCGAGCGATCTCGATTACCGGCAGAAGGTGGATCGGATTCGGGCCTCGTTAAGTTGAGTTTCCAGATGCGACCCCAACCTACTCCTTCAGCGCTCTCGCCACCCGCGCCAGCAGCACGCTGTTCTTCACCGGCTTGCGGATGAAATCTACGGCGCCGATTTCGAGAGCTCGTACCTCCGGCTCTTCCCCGGGGAGGCCGGAGATGACGATGGCGGGGATTTCGATGCCCTTCTCGCGCACGGCCTGGAGCAGGCTGTGGCCGTCGATGAAGGGGAGGTCGATGTCGAGGAGCATGAGGTCGATCCGTTCGCGGCCGAGGAGCATGAGGGCTTCGGCGCCGTCCTGGGCGACGATGACGGCGTAGCCGGCGGCGGAGAGGACGGCGTTCGCGAGGTCGCGGCTGAGCTGGTTGTCTTCGACGATCAGGACGTGCTTGCGGCCGTTCTCTTCCCCCTCGGGCATGACGCGGCGCGAGCGCATGGCGGCGATCTCGCGCTGCAGTTTCTGGGTCTCCGAATCGGGATTCACGCCGAGCTCGCGCTTGAGCGAGCGCGCGAGGATGTCGTACTGCTGGAGTGCGTTCACCGGATCGCCGCTCTGCGCGTAGAGCCGCATCAGCGCGCGATGCACCGGCTCCTGCAGCGGATCGACGCGGAGCGAATGCTGCGCCGTGATGATCGCCTCGTCGATCGCGTCCTTCCGCGTGAGGAGGTCAAGTAGTTGACTGTGTGCTCTGAGGGCCATGCGATGCAGGCGGTCTCGCTCGCCGAGGACCCACTGGTCGTAGCGGTCTTCATCGAGCTCGAAGCCTTCGAGGAAATCGCCGGCGTACGTCCCGACTGCCTGCTTCAGCGACTCCTCGGAACCGGTCGCCACGCCCGACTCGAAATCGACGACGTCGCACGACACGTACTGCGCGTCGAGCGCGAGGAAATCGTTCTCCTCGACCAGCAGTGTCTCGTTGCCCGCGATCGCTTTCAATTCGCGGCGCAGCGTCGACAGCATCTGCCGCAGGCTCTGCCGCGCCTGCTCCGGACCGAAGCTTCCCCACAAGAGCGCGGCGATCTTGTCGCGCGAGACGAGCTGCGCCGGCTTGACCGCCAGAAACGCAAGGAGCGCCTGCGCTTTCTTTGCCGATACCGTGACCAGACCACCGCCGGCGATGAGTCGAAAGTCGCCGAGCAATTCCAAGCGCAAAGTTGTCATTCGCAAGCAATTATCGCAGGTATGCTGACGAAGGAGATATGCCGGACGACTCGGCCCTTGACACGAAGTTGCGTCAGACGATCACCGATCAGAACTGGCGCGAGCTGCGCGGCACGTTGCCGTAGTCGCGCTCAGCCGACTGCCTCTTCGTCGTTCTCGACCGGCTCCTCGCCGAGGAACGTGCGGACCTTGTCGAGCTGCGACTCGACGTCCGCTTCGCCGATCTCGATCAGGCGCTTCGTGTAGTGCGGCTCGAAGAGGAGCAGCGACACGAAGTCGGGCGAGTCGGTCTGCTTCGCGCCGAGGGCGCGTGTGGCGAGCTTGATGCCGCGCGGGAGGTACTGCTCGTAGTCGGCCGCCAGCTTGCCGAGGTCCTGCTGCGGGCGGAGCACGAGGAGGTCGATCGGACGGAGGCCGTCGCGCTCACTCGGTTCGACGCGGCGGAGCAGGTCGTTCATCCGCTCCATGCGCGCGACGTCTTCGTCGATCACGTCGAGGAAGATCGCGTTGACGAGCTGGTTGATGATCTGCGCGGTCGGCGGATAGCCGGAGACCGTCGGCGTCGACGCCTCGTCCAGCGTCCGCTGATAGCCGGTCGACATGGCGATCACGCGCGACGCGCCGAGCTGCACCGCGGTGGAGAGCGGCGCCGCGAGGCGGATGCCGCCGTCGCCATGCCACTGCGTGCCGATGCGGACGGCGGGGAAGACGAACGGCAGGGCCGCCGATGCGAGGACATGCTCGATCGTGAGGTCGGTCTGCACCGCGCGGCGGTTCGGATCCTCGTAACAGTCGTTGCTGCGTCCCTGCACCCAGCGGACGTTCTGGCCGGTGTTGTAGTCGAGCGTCAGCAGCGCGACCGAGTGCAGCCAGCCGCGCTCGATGTTGTGGGCGATGCCGCGGATCGGTTGGCCGCTGGGCGTACGGAGAATGCGGGTCAGGAGCTCGCGCAGCGGCGAGGTGTCGACGACGCCGCGCGGTCCGCTCCAGCGTTTGCGCGGGAAGATCGACGCGAGCGCCGAGCGGAACGGCACCAGCATCCGGAAATCGAAACGGAAGACGTGCTTGCACTCGAGCTGGCACCAGAGGTCTGTCAGCGCCTCGGTCTTCTCGGGGAGCGTCCCCTCGTGGGCGGCGAGGAACATCGCGTTGATCGCGCCCGCCGAGACGCCGGTGATGATCTGAAATCGAAGATGCGGAAAATGTCTGGCGATCCCGCGCAGCAAGCCGACCTGGTAAGCCGCCCTCGCGCCTCCCCCAGTCAGCATGACTGCGAGATCGCCACCTCGTCGCGAGTCAATCGACGTAACGGTCATCACGGATGAGGCATTGCGAAGGGTTTGCCAAAATTGGATTGGCGTATTTTTAGTAGAGGCGGCGGACGAACGAATGCGCATCGCGGTCATCGGCGGCGGCATCAACGGGGCGGGCATCACATGGGAGCTCGCGCGGAAGGACTACGACGTCGTCCTCTTCGAGAAGGGGACGTGCGGCGCGCAGACGTCGTCGGCGACCACGAAGATGATTCACGGCGGTGTCCGATATCTCGAGGGACTGCACTTCGGACTGGTGCGCGAGGCGCTGCGCGATCGGGCGTGGCTGCTGCGCAATCTGCCGCAGCTCGTCCATCCGATGGAGATCATCCTGCCGATCTACTCCGATAGTCCGCGCAGCCGGCTGGAGATCCGCCTCGGGCTGACGCTCTACGATCTCCTCGCGGGACGGCAGAACATCGCGAGACATCACTCGCTGTCGAAAGAGGAGATCCTGAAACGCGCGCCGCTGACGCCGCACGAGCTGCGCGGCGGCTTCTCGTACTGGGATGCGCAGGTCGACGACAGCGCGCTGGTGCGGACCGTCGTCGATTCCGCGGCGCGCGACGGCGCGACGATCCGCGAGCAGACGCAGGTGACCGGCCTGCATCGCGACGGCGACGACTGGGTCGTGCGCACAGACCGCGACGAGTCGCGCTTCGATATGGTCATCAACGCCGCCGGCCCGTGGATGAACGAGCTGCTGGAGCGCAACGGCATCCGCGCGCGCTATCGACTCTCGCTCGTGCGCGGCAGCCATCTCATCCTGAAGAGGCGGGTGAGCGAGTACGGACTGCTGCTCCAATCGGCGATCGACCGGCGCGTCTTCTTTGTCCTGCCGTGGAAGGAGACGACGCTCGTCGGGACGACCGAGGTGGTACAGAAAGAATCGCCCGACGGCGTGCACGCGTCGGACGAAGAGATCGACTACCTCGTCGGGCGCTTCAATCGCTACTTCCGCGAGACGCTGACGCGCGACGGCATCGAGTCGACCTTCGCGGGCGTGCGTCCGCTCGTCGGCCGCGCCGCGAATCCGAGCGCCATCGGACGCGAGTACCGCGTCATCCGCCGCGAGAATCTGATCAACGTCTTCGGCGGCAAGATGACGACGTTCATGTCGCTGGCGAGACGGGTGAGCCTGCGCGTCGACAACTACTTCGGACATCAGCGCAGCGCGCGAGAGCCGCGTTTTGCGGTTTAATTCGCGCCGTCATGTACGTCGCGCCGCTCGATGATTCGCAGAAACGTCCCCGCCTTCCCCGCACGCTCGATCCGGTCGAGATCCGCATCCTCGGCAGTCTCGCGGAGAAGCAGCTCTCGACGCCCGAGTACTACCCGCTTACGCTCAACGCGCTGCTCGCTGCGTGCAATCAGAGATCGAATCGCGAGCCGGTGATGGAGCTGTCGGAGAACGAGATCGCGCGCGCGCTCGATCGCCTGCAGGACGAGAAGCTGGTGTGGAAGGTGATGGGCGGGCGCGCGGTGCGCTACGACCACAACCTCGACGCGCTCTGGCACATCGATCGTCCGGCGAAGGCGCTTTTGACGTTGCTCTTTCTTCGCGGACCGCAGACCGCGGGCGAGATGCGCGGCCGCAGCGATCGCCTGCATTCATTCGACAGCGTCGCCGAGGCCGAAGCGAAGTTGGAGGAGATGGCGTCGCATCCCGAGCCGCTAGTCCGACGCATGCAGCGCAGGCCGGGACAGAAGGAAGAGCGCTGGGCGCATCTCGCGGGCGGCGCGGTCGTGGAAACGGAGCCGCTGCAGGAGAGCGCCGCGTCCGAAACACGCGAGCCGTTGTCGGCCCGCGTGCTCCGGCTGGAGGAGCAGGTGGCGGAGCTGAGCGCGGAGCTCAGGGCCTTGAAGGAGAAGCTCGGCGAGTAGCGCGCACTCGCGCGAAGAGGTACACGCCCTGCGGCTTGTGCCCGTACCGGCTTCCCAGCTCGTGCGTCTTGGTGTGGTAATCGACGTTCGCGCCGACGCCCGCGCGCCATTGCTCGCGGGCGATGAAATCGAAGATGTAGCCGACGGTAACGTGCGTGCGGTTGTCGATCTGTTCGGCGCGTCCCATCACCACGTTGCGTCCGAGGTGCGCGGTCGCTTCGGCGCCGTAGCCGTCGCGCGAGCCGCGGCGGGTCCAGAGCGCGGAGAGGGCGACCTTGCCGGTCGTCTTCGAGATCGACGCGCTGGTGATCTTGTCGTCGGTTTCGCCGAGGACACCATGCGAGACCTGCAGCTCGAGATCCGCAGTGGGCGCGACGACCGCCCGCGCCGACCACGAGTCGATCGAGCCGTCTTCGAGTGAGGTGTGGCGATCGAAGGTCACCGCTTCGTGGAACACGGCGCCGTCGAGCTGAAAAATGCCCGTCTGGAATCCAGCGCCGACGACGCGCGTCGCATGTCTCCATCCGTCCGACACGTCGTACGTGAACGGCGCCTCGGCGAACTCCGTCGATGACGCGCGGCGCTCGAACGGCTCCGGTCCGAGCGGCGGCTCGCCGACCGGCGCGAGGTAGAGATGCAGCGCGCGATAGCGGACGTCGACCGCCGCCTCGCCGAGGAGGTCGTGCGCGCGCATCGCGTCTTCGAGCGGGCCGCCGCTGCCGACGGAGATGAACTGCAGGAGCTGCGGATAGCCTTCGCGTTTGATCGTGAGCGGCTCGAGCGAGCCGCGGACGCGGAAGGTCATTGACCCGTGCTCACCGATTGAGCGCTCCACACCGGCGCTGAACCAGCTCGTGGAAAAAACTTCATTGCGCGGCTCGAGCGGACCGCTCTCGCTGACGTGCGTCGCGAAGAGCGCCCCTTCGAAGAACGATTGTCCGAAGGCGAGCGTGGGCAGAAAAAGAAAGAGCGCGGCAAACGTTTTCATTCGTGTGCCGCGCCCCTGCAACTGCTCTGCCTGTTTCGCGCGAATCCTTCGTGGAGCGGCGGGCGCCTCGCCCGCCGAGGTTCGACAGGCGAGGGCGCCTGTCGCTCCACGAGGGAGTCGTCATCTACGCATGGGTCGCGGTCTTGCCGCGCATCCTCCGTCCGGATCGTAGGCCGACACGTAGCGGAACCCGTCGCTGAGCGATGCGGTCGTGCCGTCCGGATTCTTCACCGTCACCTTCACCGCGCCGACGGCGCTGGCGGGGGCGGTGGCGCGGATGGTGTTGCCGTCGGCGATCGAGATGCCAGTGGCGTTGTTGCCGTCGAACGTGACGGTCGCGCCGCCGACGAAGCCTCCGCCGTGGATCGTCACCGCGACCTGCCCGTCGCTCGTCGCGCAGCCCGGCGTCACGGAGTCGATGAACGGACCGTTCGCCAGCACGGTGAACTGCGGACCGACCGACGCGATCTGGTGCATCGCGTTGAGCACCGCGACCGGATACGACGACGCGGAGAGGTCGTGCGGAACGCGAATGACGGCGCGGTCGAACGCGAGCGAGACGAGCGTCGTTTCGTGATCGCTGAGGCCGAAGCTGTACGGCGCGCGGAAGCCGCGTCCTTCGATCACGATCTCCGATCCCGCCGCGCCGCTCGTCGGCGAGATGCTCGTGATCTGCGGTGAGACCGGCTCGAGGACGTTGAAGATCGGACCCGTCGTCGTCAGCCGCAGATTCGGATCGGTGAGGCTGATCGACGCTTTGCCGACCGGCATCTCGGGCACGCGCACGACGTGCTTGTCGGGAGTCGTGGAGAGCACCGCGGCGGGGTAGTTGCCGAAGCTGATCGCGTCGCCGGCGCGGAAGCGCGACCCGTTGAGCGTGACCGCCTGTCCCGGCGCGGCGAACAGCGGATCGACCGACGAGATCGACGGCGTCGGATCATCGACGCTGGTGTAGGTGAAGGCATTGCGGAGCGTCGTCGGCTCGCCGCCGCAGCGGAGCGAGACGTCGACCGATGCTTCAGCGTGACGCGGCACGATCGCGGTCAGCGCGGAGGAGCTTTCGTACGTGACGTTGTGCGCCGGCGCGGTGTCGAAGAAGACGCCGCAACCGCTGCGCAGATTGATGCCGGTGAGGCGCACGAGCGTGCCGCCGGCGGTCGAGCCGAACGCCGGCGTGATGCCGGTGAGCGCGGCGGACGCACTGAGGTACGTGAAGCCGTTCGTGAAGGTGTACGCCGGGCTGCTGCCGCAGGTGACGACGACGTCGACGGCGCCGCTCGAATGCGCGGGGGTGACGGCGTTGATGCTCGTGGCCGAGGCGACGTTGACGCCGGTCGCGGCGCTGCCGCCGAACGTCACGCTGCAGGGGGCGGCGAAATTGCCGCCGGTGATCGCGACCGCGGTGCCGCCGCCGGCCGGTCCGTTGGCCGGCGCGACCTGCGTCACGTACGGAGCGGTCGAGACGTCGACGACGTCGACCGGCACGAGGGAGCTCGCGCCGCCGTATTGCGCCGGCAGCGTCAGCGTGATCGCCGCCGGCTGTTTCTTCAGTGCCTTGACCGTGACCGTCGCAGTGCCGTTCGGCGGAATCGTCACCGTGCCGGGCACGTCGAGCACCGAGGCGCTGCTCGGCTGCAGGGCGATGACCGTGGCGTCGCCGACCGGCGGATTGAGTGAGAGCGTCAGCGAGCGGCTGGAGTCGAGCGGGATGTTGAGCGCGGACGGCGAGATCTGCAGCGTCACCGGGTCATAGACGAAGACCCTGGACGTGAGCGTGCTGCCGCCGAGCGCCGCCGGCAGCACGGCGCGGATCGTCGCCGAGCCGGCCTGCAGGCCCTTCACCTTGATGTTGACGCTCTGATCGCCGGCCTCGACGTCGAGATCGGACGGGACGCTCGCGACGTCGGGGACGCTGGACGACAGCGCGATCGACGCAGGCGCGGAGGGAGGCTGCGCCAGGCGAATCGACAGCGTGCCGGTGCTGCCGGTCGCGATGCGCAGCTCCGTCGGGCCGATGCCGATGTCGTCATTGAGGATCGTGCAGGTGGCGAACGTGCGCGTGAGGACCGGATAACCGTTACCGCCGCTGACCTGGAGGTTGAGGTTGAACGTCTCGTTCGCCTCGACCGTGGTGTCGCCGAAGGCCGTCACGGTGAACGTCTTCTTCGTCTCGCCGGGGTTGAACGTCACGCTCCCCGAGCCCGCCCGATAATCGGAGGGCGCCGTGGCGGTCTGATTCTGCGTGAACCAGTAGAGGTAGGTGTAGATCTGCAATGGCGCGGAAAGCGTGGCCGTGACGGTGACGTTCGCCTCGCCGCTGTTCCCTTCCGTGACGCTCGCGTCGTCGACCGTGAGGGTGGGCGGCTTTTCGTCGTCCTCGACGTACACGTACGCGGCCGAATTGGTCGTGTAATTCGCCGACAGGTACATGAACGTGTTGCGAGTGCCGGTGTAGCTGTTGTCGTTGATCGGTGTGACGTTGAAGCTCTTCGACGTCTCGTTCGGACCGAAAGTGAGCGTGCCGCTCGCCGGCTCTACCACGCCGCTGCCGTAGACGGTGTAACCCGCCTGGACCGACCCGGTCATGTCGCCGGTGCGGATGACGGTGATCGGCTTCGCGCCGCCGTTTTCCTTGATCGTGTAAGTGCTCGCGGCGAATCCGACGCGCGGTGGCGGATCGACGTCGTAGATCTGCACCGGCATCGTCGAATTGCCGAGCGAGTAGCCGGCGCTCGGATTGGAGAGCGTGGCGTTGAAGTACTGCGTGCCGGTGTAGACGTTGTCGCGGAGCAGCGTCACGTTGAACGACTTCGTCGCCTCGCCGTCGGCGAACTGCAGCGTGCCGGAGGCCGCGGTGTAGTTCACGCCCGCTTTCGCCGTGCCGTCGCTCGTCTCGTAATGGACGGTGGCCGCGCCCTGGGTGTAGCTGCGGCTGACCGCGATGCTGGCCGTCGTCCCTTCTGTGTACGAATTCGTGTAGTTGATCGAGATGTAGCCGTAAATGGCGTTGAGCGTCGCGCTGGCCGAGGCCGATCCGACGCTGTTCGAGGCGGTCATCGTCACCGTGTAACTGCCGGCCGCCGTGTACTTGTGCGTGATGTAGTTCGACGGGCTGACCGACGAGCTGCCGTCGCCAAAGTTCCACGTGTAGGTGTCGCACGCGCGCGGACCGAGCGGGAGCGACGACGTGAACGTGATGTTGTCGCCGACGCGACAGGGGTTGGCGCTCGTGGACCCCGACGAGCCGTAGCAGGGATAGGCGCTGTAATCAATGTTGTTGACCGCGGGCGGGGTGGTGCAGGTTTGCGCGTGCGCCGCGGTGGAAAGGGAGAGGACGACGAGCACAGCGGCGAGCGTCTGGTATCGGGGCAACGGGAGTCTCCAGTGGTGAGTTTTGGTGGAATGCCGGACCGAGGGAGATGGTACATAGAAGCCGTCAAACCTGCGCAAAATAAAAAAAGGCGGACCGAAGTCCGCCTTTGCCAATATTCGGCGATTTCCTACGTTAGCTACTTCGCGAACACCGTATCGACCGGGGTGATCTTCACATTTTCCGGCTTAATGTTGAGCTTGTACGACCCGATGACCTTGTCCTCGTCCGCCAGCTCCGGCTTCGGCGCGTCGTATTTGATCGACGAAAGCTCGTCCTTCAGAAGCTGATCGCGCAAGCCCTCGGCGTCTTTGGTGATGTAGACGAGGGAGAGGTTTTTCGAAGAGAGATATTTTTTGATCGCGCGATTGACGTCGTCGCGCGTCAGCTTCGCGTACTGGCCGCGCATGTACTCCGTGTACTCCGGAATGCCGAACCACCACGAATCGAGCGCGTAGCCGAGGCGCTGGTCCTGCGAGGCGGTGATCAGGTAGGTGTTCTTCATCAGATAGTCGCGCGTCGTCTCGAAGTCTTCCTGCGACAGGCCGTGGTCGAGGAGCTGCTGCAGCTCGTACAGCGCGATGCGCGTGCTCATGTGCGCGTTCGCCGGCACGACGGGACGGATCCAGATCTCGAATGCCTGCGAGCGCCGCGCGACGTTCGGGCTGGGGAAGAACTGTGCTCCCGGCCGGGTGAAGAACTCGATGTAGGAGTAATCGCCGTAATTGAGGCCGCGTACTTCGCGGATGCGCTGATAGAGCCGTCCGCTCGAGGCGCGATGCTCGCCGAGCCAGGAGCGGGCGATGTTCAGCGCGGCGAAATCGGCGCTCTCGCGCGTCACCGGAATGGGGAAGCCCATGGAGATCGCGGTGGCCCGCGTGTCCTTCTGCACGATCTCCACTTCGAGACCCTGCGGCTGATGTCCCTCGATCGCGGCGAGCGATTTCTTGCCTTCGTTCACTGTGCCGGCGGGGAGCGCGGCGAGGTCGCTCTGTAATTGCGCGAGCATTGCGTCGGGATAATCGCCGGAAATGCCGATGACGAGATTGCCGCGCGTGTAATTCGCGGCGATGAATTTCTTCACGTCGTCGACGGTGATCGATTCGATGCCTGCGATCGTGCCGACGGCCGGGTGGGCATAAGACGTTCCAGGGAAGAGATTCTGGATCAGCCGCTCTTTACCGAGCTCTTCCTCATTGTTGTTGCGGAGATCCTGCTTGAGGTAATTGAGCTGCGCCTCTTTGACGCGCTGGAAGTCTTCGTCGCGATAGCCGGGGGAGACGAGCGTCGGCAGCACGACCTCGAAGAATTTCTGCCAGTTGTCCTTGTGAATAGAGCCGGTGATGGTGGTCAGGTCTTTGTCGACCTGCGAGCTCCAGACGCCGGCGACCGGATAGAGCGCACGGCTGATCTCCGAGATCGGCATCGACTTCGATCCCGCCTCCGTGACCATCGAAGCCGCCAGCACGGCGAGACCTTCCTTGCCCGCCGGATCGCTCGACGAGCCGGCATTGAACAGCAGCTTGATCTCGACCTGGGGAAAAACGGAGTGCTGCTTCACCACGCGCAGGTCGGAGGTGGTGCTCTTCGCCGCGGTGCTCGACGACATCATCGGCAGCGTGGAGATCGCCTCGGGCAGCGGATCCTTCGACAGCGTGGTCACGACGAGCGAGTTGTCGGTGACGTACTTCTTCGCCGCCGCCTGGATGTCGGCCGGGGTCAGCGCGGAGAGCTGCCTGTAATAGTTGTTGACGGAGTTGTACGAGCGATTGAAGTGAACGAACGTGGCGAGCGTGGAGGCGATGGCCTCGGTCGTGTCGAGCGAGCGGACGAACGCATAGCGCAGGTTCGACGTCGCGTCCTTGACCCGCTGCGCCGGCTCCTGCTTGTCGCGCAGTTTGGCGAACGCGTCGAGGATCGCGTCGCGCACGGCGACGGAGTCCTTGCCGTCCTTCACGCGGGCGAAGACGGTGTAGAGCGACGGGTCGACGTGCGAATCGTTGAAGACGAAGAGCCGGTCGACCTTCTGCTCCTGCTCCACGAGGCGCTTGTAGAGATCGGAGGTGTCGCCGAACTCGAGATCGAGCGCGATGTCGAGCGCCGGCAGATCTTTCGAAGTCTCGTCGAAGCCGGGGACGCGGAAGGCGACGGTGACCCAGGGGAGCGTCTGCGACGGCCAGTCGACGTGCGCGTAGACCGCTTTCTTCGGCGCCGGCTCGACCGGGATGTTCGCCTTGAACGTGCCGGGCTTCCAGTTGCCCCAGTATTTCTCGACCAGCGGGATGACCCTGGCCGGATCGACGTCGCCGGCGACGATCACCGTGACGTTCTGCGGCCGGTACCAGCGGCTGAAGAACTCTTTCGAGTAGTCGTACTGGTTCGGCATGTCCTCGATGTCTTTGATGAAGCCCATCGTGGTGTGCTTGTAGGTGTGCGTGGTGAAGGCGGCGTCGCGCTGCACCTCGAGGATCTTGCGGATGGGGCTCGCCGAGTTCTTGTTGTACTCGCCGAGGACCGCGCGCGACTCGGTCTTGAAGACCTCGGGCGCGTACGAGAGGTGCTGGAAGCGGTCGGCCTCGATCTCCAGGATCTTCGCCAGGTCTTCTTTCGCGAACGTCGTGTAGTAGTTCGTGTAGTCGTCGCTGGTGTAGGCGTTCTGCCGCGCGCCCGCTTTCTGGATGATCGCGTTGTACTTGTCGGGCGGATAGCTCGGCGTGCCGCGGAACATGATGTGCTCGAAGAAATGGGCGAAGCCCGATTTCCCCGGCTCGACCTCGTTGCGCGAGCCGGTCTGCACCGGGATCTGCAGCGAGACGATGTTCGGCAGCCCGGTCGGGACGACGATGACCTTGAGCCCGTTGGCCAGCGTCTTCTCCGTGGCGTGGAAGGGGAGGATGTTGTTGCTTTCAGGCGCCTTCTTCGCCGGCGTCGCCGCCTGAGCCAGCATCGGCAGCAGGAGCACGCACGTAGCGAGGAGCGTTCGGATTCGAAGCATGGGGAAACTCCTTAAGTTTTGATTGAGGTTGCTAGTTAGCGAGCGATTCTTCTTCGTCCGGAACCATCGGTCCTTCCTTCAGATCCTCGCGGATGATCAGGTCGAGGAAGAGCTCCCGGACGCCGTTCTGTCCGCTCTGGCTGAAGACGCGGCGGACGTCCGACGGCTGCAGGCGGATGCCGGTCATCGTCTCGAGATACTGGCAGAAGACGACGGCGCGCGAGCGGAAGGAGATGACCAGGATGAGCAGCAGGACCGTCGCGAACGTCAGCGGCATCCACAACATCGTCGGCATGGGCGGATTCTATAGCGGCATCGATCCTGCTCAAAAAGATAGCGGATAGCAGATAGCGGATAGCAAAAGGGCCATGCATCCTGCCGTTCCGCTGTCTTGCTATCTGCTATCAGCTATCTGCTATCTAACGTCAGGAGGCACCAATGAACGACACCTACCACCCCGTCTCATGCGACATGCACGACCGCTACGAAGCGGCGGCGGTGAAGAAGCAGGACGTCGAGTTGCAGTTCGATCTCGACGGTACGCCGCAGCGGGAGCGGGGGAAGATCGCCGACGTCTACACGGCGGACGGAAAAGAATTCGTTAAATTCACGTCGGCCAGCGGCTCGGTCGACATTCAGCTCGACCACATCATCGACATGCGCGAGCTCTGACGCGTACACTCTTCCCAATGCCGAAAGTCCTCTTCTACACCGGCACGGCGTTCTGCCTTTTCCTCGCGCTGACGAGCGCGGTGGAATCGAGCCGGGAGCTGCAGAGCGGGATGGTGACGTTCATCGCCCTGCACGGGTTCCCGCTCCGGCTGGCGGCGAGCGCGGGGTGGGCGATCATGGTGGCGATGCTCGCCGGCATGGCCACCGCGGCGATCTTCCTGCGGATGGCTGCACTCCTCGCGGCGCGCAATCTCTTCGCCGCGTTTCTGGCGCTCTTTTCCGTCGGCGGCGCGGTGACGTCGCTGACCTGGCTGCTGCTGCTGCAGGCGCGGATGATCCCGCAGCTTCGCAACGCCGGCGCGTCGCTCGAGTCGCTCTCCGAGATGCACTTCGCGGCGATGATGATGCTCGGCTACTTCATCTCGCTCTCGATGCTCGCGCTGCGTCCCTACTTCCGCATCCAGGCGAGCCGCGTCCTCTCCGCCCTCGTCTTCTTCCCGCTTCCGCTCTTCCTGCTGATGCTGATGCAGGAGCTCTTCACGAAGACCTCACCCGCGCCGCTGCCGGCGAGCAGCCCGGCGTCGCTGGTGTTTCTCGCCGTGCTGTCGGTGCTCTTCTTCGCCATCTCCATCCACTGCATCCGCCACCGGCATCTCTTCCTGGAGATGACCAACCTGCGCGAGCTACTCGACACCCGCGTCGATCCGACGGGGCGGGGGAACCGCCGCACGATCGGCGGCGTGGCGTTCGACTCGTAGCGTAGCCGCGGCGCATACGCGCGCCGCTTCTGCCCGCGACGCGTTCCACGTGCGCCAGTCGCCGCTCTGCTTCCGCTTCGTGCAGGGGAGGTTGGCGGCGACGAGCTCCGGATCGGCGTCGTGACTGAGCTCCGCGAGGTACGTGGTGTCGAGGGCGCGCTTGTTCGCGACGTTCGTGCGGACGATCAGCGCGTCGGGATTGATCGCGTGCAGCACGATCACGGTGAGCAATCCGCAGGCGACGGCGCCGAGGAAGAACTGCCGGCGATGCCCGGTGAGCACGGTCGCGGCGAACCAGGCGAGGAGCGCGGCGAGGAGGAACATGAACGCCGTCGTGTAGACGCGCAGCTCGGTCAGGCCGAAGGTGTCGACGTAGAGCTGCATCCGGCGGTACGCGGAGACGAGGATCACGAACACCAGCAGCACCTGCGCGAGCGCGAGGAGGCGGAAGAGCTTCATGCGCCCGCTCTTCTCGATCAGCCACTCCGCGATCAACAAAAGCGGCAGCACCAGCGCGGCGACCGCCACGAGCTCGAAGAAGCCGCGGCGCGCGTATTCGGCGTAGGTCAGCTTCGGCGCGACCTTCACCAGCGCCGCGCCGCCGAAGAAGTAGCGGAGCTGCACGGCGACGAAGAGGGCGAAGAGGATGTCGACCAGCGCGATGGCGACGTTCGTCTCCGCTGCCGCGAGGTGAAACCACGATGGGCGCTCGACGTCGGGCAGCCCGGCCGGCACCAGCATCGAGCGCAGGAATCCCGCCGCCGGCACGGCGATCACGAGCGTGAACAGGACGTGCCCGATGACCCGCGGGAAGTCGATGTTGAAGATGTTCATCAGGATCGTCGCGAACGCCGCGTCGGCGGACGTGAGCAGGGCGATGAAGATCAGCAGCAGGGGAGCGGCGATGAGGAATCCGCGCAGCACGACCAGCGCGCGCCGCGTGATCGCACCAGGCTGCATCTCGCGCCACTTGATGTCGACGAAGAGCGCCTGGAAGATCCCGCTGACCGAGAACGCCGCGCTCATCACCAGCGCCGCCGCGACCGACAGGATCCCCGCCGCCCACTCCCGCACGCCGCGCGCGCGAAGTGAGAGAAACGCGAAAAAAAGAAGAAGCAGCAGGAAGTCGAGCGCGGCGAGCCGCGGCGAGTCGCGCCAGGCGATGCCTGCGGCCGCGATCAGCGCACCCGCCGCGCCGAGGACCATCTCGCCGGGGCGGCGGATGAGCCACGCGGCGACGGAGAGGAAGAGGACGGTCCAGACCGCGACGTTGATGCCCATCGGCATCTCCCGGAGGAGGAGGTCGCCGGTGATTCCGAGGAAAAGAGCGGCGGCGATTAGCTTCATGCAAAGTACTTTATAGCATAAAGTAGGTAGGAAAATCCCTCAGTTGTCCCTCTCCTGAGTAGAGGGAACCTCCCATGGCCGATACCCCGGAAGACGCACTGGTGGTCGAGACTCCTGCCGACGTCCGCACCGTGGCGGACGAAGTGGTCAAGGGCAACTGCATCCTGTTCGTCGGCGCCGGCGTTCATTCGCCCGAGTCCGAGGAGTCGGCGCTCGATCTGCCGATGCTCGGCGGCGAGCTGTCGAAGTACATCGCCGGGGAGACCGGCTATGCGAACGATTACCCGAAGGACCAGGTCACGAATCTGGCCCGCGTCTCGTTGTACGCGGAGCACAAGCAGGACTTCGGACGTCCCTGGCTGATCCGGACCATCCGCGAAAACGTGCAGACCGGCAAGCAGCCGTCGCCGATGCTCGAGGCGCTGGCCGGCCTTCCGTTCCGCTACATCGCCACGACGAACTACGACAACTTCTTCGAGCAGTGCCTCTTCCAGAAAAAGAAGAACCCGCAGGTCGTCGTCTACAACCCCGACCGCAACGTCGCCACGGACGACTACATCGGCGATGAGCCGGGCGACGATCCGACGGCGGAGCGGCCGTTCTTTCTGAAGATGCACGGTCACATCGACAAACCGGAGTCGATGGTCATCACCGACGAGGACTACATCCAGTTCGTCCTGCGCATGGGCGACCCGGAAGGCTTCCATCCCGTTCCCCGGTCGTTCCACCTCGCGTTCTCGCGGCTTTGCACGATCTTCGTCGGCTACAGCCTGCTCGATTACAACCTGCGGCTGCTCTTCAAGACGCTGCGCTGGGGCGTGCAGCCGGCCCGGCAGCCGAAGACCTATTCGATCGATCCGTATCCCGACCAGATCATCCAGAAGGTCTACCCGAACATCCAGTTCATCGTGCGCAACGTCTGGTCGTTCGTGCCGATGCTGCAGGCCGAGCTGGCGCGCCGGCAGAAGAAAGAGGACGTGGCATGAGCGCGCTGGAGCGCGAAGCCGTTGCCTCGCCGCGGCCGTCGCAGCCGTATCGCGGCATCGAAGAGTTCCGCTTCGTCGACGAGCCGATCTTTTTCGGACGCACCGACGAGCTCCGCGTGCTCATGCGGCTGGTGACGATGTATCGCGGCGTGCTGCTGTTCGGCGACTCCGGCGCCGGCAAGTCGTCGCTGATCAACGCCGGCCTGCTGCCCGACCTGGTGCACGATCAGTACGCGCCGGAGCGCATCCGCGTGCAGCCGGTGCCGGGCGGAGAGTTCATCGTGGAGCGCGTTCCGACCGCGGACAATCCTGACGGTCCGTTCCTGCCGAGCATCTTCTCCGACGGCGCGGCAGGGAGGCGCATCACCCTGTCGGCGGCGCAATTCGCGGCCCGGCTCGACGAGGCGCGCTCCAGCGAGATCTGCACGCTGCTGGTCTTCGATCAGTTCGAGGAGCTGGTGACTCTGACCGAACAGGCGCTGCGCGACCGGCAGGGCCGGGAAGAGGCCGAGGGAGCGCGCGACGCGATCACCAGGACGCTGATGCAACTGCTGCGGAAGAACGAGCTGAATCTGAAGATGCTCTTCGTCTTTCGCGAGGACTACTACGCGAGGCTGAGCCGCTTCTTCGCCGGCTATCCGAACCTGAGCGATCACTATTTCCGTCTCGAGGCGCTCCGCACGGACGATCTCGCGGCGATGATCCAGGGACCGTTCAAGGACTCGCACCTCGTGTTCGAGCGGCCGCTGCCCGACGCGGTGATGAAGAGTCTCGAGGCGGAGTTCCGCGAGCGCTCGGCGACCGATTTCGTGAGCCTGACGGAAGTCCAGATCGCCTCTCTCCGGCTCTGGAATGCGAAAGATCCGGAGGCGCTGCTCAAGTCGGCGCATGTGAACGGGTTGCTGGAGGGCTATTTCTCCGAGGCCACGCAATCGATCCGGAGCAGCCTGCGCACCGCGGCGCTGGCGATTCTCTGGCGTCTGGTGACGTCGTCGGGAACGCGCAACGTCGTCTCCTTCGACACGCTGATGGCGCAACTGGCGGAGGACGGGATCGAACGGCCGATGGCCGAGGCGGCGTTGAAGGCGCTGGAGGAGACGGCGCGCGTGGTCCGGAAGGAGGCGCGCAACGACGTCGTGATCTACGAGCTGGTGAGCGAGTTCCTCGTGCCGTGGATCCGCCGTCAGCGGATCGAGGCGCGGGTGGGGGAGCGGGAGAGGAAGTGGATCGCCGCGTTTGCGGTCGCGTGCGGGGTGGCGTTGATCATCATCCTGCTGGTGATTCTGCGGAGTACGCAGCGGTCCGTCTCGGCAACGGAGAAACGGCTCCAGGCCGCAAGCGCGGCGCTGGATGAGAAAGCGGATCAGCTCGATGCGGCGAATGATCAGATCAAGACGCTGAAGGACCAGCTCGAAGATTCGAAAAAAGAGCAGACGCGCCTGCTCGAAGAACGAGACAAGGCCGACGTAGCGCGCGTGGCCGCGGAAGCCGATTCGCATCGGGCTCAGGAGCAGGTAGGAGGTTTCGTCGCATCCCTCAAGTCGGTGAGACTCGAGCTCGAGGCGTCGAAACAACAAGCCGCACAGCTTGCGGCTCAGGTCAAGACCGAGAGCGAGGCGAGAATGGTCGCCGACGTGGCGAAAACGGGCGTCGAGGCCAAGCTGCACGCGGTGACTACGGAGCGCGATCAATACAAGAAGGAACTGGAGTTGGCCAGCACGGAGCTCGCGAAATTGCGTTCCTCGCAACGGCCGCCGCCGAAAAAGAAGTAACGCTCCGGCCGCGAAAATCGCGAATCCGTCCCTCCATACTTGCGGGGTGATGTATGCCACGCTACCGCGCAACCGTGACCGGGAAGACGTACGACGCCATGGCGGACCTGATCCGCGTGTACCACCTCAATCTGGCGGGACATACGGGCAAGAAGGCCGGCCGGCGCTTCGCGGTCGACGTATTCGCGGACGACGATGAGCTCGACCAACTCCGCGGCGCGGGCTATGAAGTCGACGTGCACGAAGACGTGCACGAGGCCGGAATACGGCGGCAGGCCGAGGTGCGGCCGGCCGGCATGCGCGCCGCGGCGCCGAGCGTCGCCGCGGCCGATCACTACCTCAACGTCGCCGACATCGAAAGCTCGCTCGCCGGCGCGGCGGCCGCGAACGCGGGGTTCACCCAATTGTTCGAGCTGCCGAACAAGACGTGGGAAGGGCGGACGTGTCACGCGATCAAAATCGGGAAGGGCAATCAGGCCGGCCGGCAGGGGATCTTCTTCCTCGGCGGCGTGCACGCGCGCGAATGGGGAAGCCCCGACATCCTGATCCATTTCATCGAGCAGCTCTGTCTCGCCTATCGCACGCACGCCGGCATCACCATCGGCAACGCGAAATTCACCGCGGACCAGATCCGCCAGATCGTCGAGACGAAGGACATTTACATCTTCCCGCAGGCCAATCCCGACGGGCGCAATCACAGCATGACGGTCGCGCCGGACTGGCGGAAGAATCGCCGTCCTCCCGCGGGCCCGGGCGGCGGTCCCAATTGCGTCGGCGTCGATCTGAATCGCAATTACGACTTCCTTTGGGACTTCAAAAAGTATTTCGCGCCGAATTCGCCGGTCGCGAACTCGACGAATCCGTGCGATCACGACGTCTACATCGGTCCGGCGCCGATGTCGGAGCCGGAGACCAAGAACGCGGTCTGGCTGTTCGACCACTTTCCGAACATCCGCTACTTCATCGACGTGCACAGCTACTCGGAAGACATCCTTTACAACTGGGGCGACGATCAGAACCAGACGACGAACACCCAGATGACCTTCCGCAACGCCGCGTTCGACGGCAAGCGCGGCGTGGCCAACGATACGAAATACAAGGAATTCATCCCCTCGGCCGACAAGACCCTGGCGGTGAAGCTCGCCAACCGCATGCGCACCGCGATTGCCGCGGTTCGCGGCCGCCAGTACACGGTGATGCAGGCGATGAGCCTCTATCCCACCGCCGGCTCATCCGATGACTACGCCTACAGCCGGCACCTCGTCGATGCGGCGAAGGCGAAGGTCATTTCGTACACGATCGAGTGGGGAAGTCCGGCTAATCCGACGCCGTTCCATCCGCCGTATCCGGAGATGAAGCAGATCATTCAGGAGATCACCGCCGCGTTGCTGCAGTTCTGCGCGAGCACGTGATGCAGGACGGGTTCTCCAACCCGTCACGTTGGTAGAATGACCTTCTACCCATGTCCTTCGTTCATCTCCATCTCCACACTGAATACTCACTCCTCGACGGCGCCAGCCGGCCGGAGGCTCTGGCGAAGCGCGTGGCCCAGCTCGGCATGCCGGCGTGCGCCATCACCGACCACGGCAACATGTTCGGCGCGGTCGAGTTCTACAACGCCATGAAAGGCGCCGGCGTGAAGCCGATCATCGGCTGCGAGATGTACATGGCGTACGGCTCGCGCTTCGACAAATCGAGCGTCGAAGACCAGCAGGCCGACGCCGGCGCGAACAATCACCTCATCGTCCTCGCCTCGAACGACAAGGGCTACAAGAACCTCGTCAAGCTCGTCAGCGCCGGATACACCGAGGGTTTTTATTACAAGCCGCGGATCGACAAAGACCTTCTGCGCGAGCATCGCGAGGGATTGATCGTCCTCTCGTCGTGCCTCAAGGGCGAGGTCTCGCAGAATCTGGCGAACGGGAACTACGGCCGTGCGCGCGAGGCCGCGCTGCAGTTCAAGGACATCCTCGGCGCGGAGAACTTCTTCCTCGAGATCCAGGACCACGGCATCCCCGATCAGCAGAAGATCGTCCCGATGATGGCGCGCCTCGGCGAAGAGACGGGGCTGCAGCTCGTCGCCACCAACGACTCGCACTACCTCAGCAAGGACGACGCGTTCGCGCACGAAGTCCTCCTCTGCATCGGCACCGGCAAGACGCTCGGCGACGAGAAGCGGATGAAGTTCTACAGCGACGACTTCTACGTGAAGGGCCCCGACGAGATGGCGCGCATCTTCCGCGACTATCCCGAGGCCGTCGCGAACACCGCGCGCATCGCCGAGCGGATCCACATGTCGCTCGACGTCAAGGGGCATCACCTGCCGAAGTTTCCGGTGCCGCCGGGGAAAGACATCGCCGGCTATTTCGCCGAGGTCGTGCGCAAGGGATTCGATCGCCGCATGGCGGTGCAGCGCCGCCGCAAGCACGAGCCGCAGGAGTACCTGGAGCGGCTGGAGCGGGAGATCGAGATCATCAAGTCGATGGGCTTCCCCGGCTACTTCCTCGTGGTCTGGGACTTCATCAAATACGCGAAGGACAACGGCATCCCGGTCGGACCGGGACGCGGCTCGGCCGCGGGATCGCTGGTCGCGTACTCGATGGGGATCACCGACGTCGATCCGCTCGAGTACGACCTCCTCTTCGAGCGCTTCCTCAATCCCGAGCGCATCTCGATGCCCGACATCGACGTCGACTTCTGCATGAACAATCGCGGGCGCGTGATCGAGTACGTCCGCGAGAAGTACGGCAAGGAGAACGTCGCGCAGATCATCACGTTTGGGACGATGGCGGCGAAGTCGGTCGTGCGCGACGTGGGCCGCGTGCTCGGTCTGCCTTACGGTCTGGTCGACAAAGTGGCGAAGACGATTCCGGGCGGGCCGGGCGTCACGCTCGACGACGCGAAGCGCGATTCGCCGGCGCTGGTCGAGGCGATGAAGAACGACGCCGAGGTGGCGAAGATCGTCGAGATCGGACTGAGGCTCGAGGGACTGTCGCGTCATGCCGGCATGCACGCCGCGGGCGTGGTCATCACGCCGGAGCCGGTGACGACGTACGTGCCGCTCTACCGCACGAACCGCGATGAAATCGTCACGCAGTTCGACATGAACGTCGTCGAGAAGATGGGTCTTCTCAAGATGGACTTCCTCGGGCTGCGCACGCTCACCGTCATCGACGACGCGGTGAAGTCGGCGGAGCACGAGACGGGCGAGAAGATCGACATCGATTCGATCCCGCTCGACGACCCCGAGGTCTTCCGGTTGTTCCAGGAAGGGCGGGCGAAGGGCGTGTTCCAGTTCGAGTCGGGCGGCATGGTCGACCTGCTGCGCAAGTCGAAGCCGACGCGGTTCGAAGACCTCGCGGCGCTCAACGCGCTCTATCGGCCGGGCGCGCTCGACGCGGGGATGGTCGACGAGTACGTGAAGCGCAAGAACGGCTCGTCGAAGGCGCGGTATCTCGTGCCGGCGATGAAGGAGATCCTGGAGGAGACGTACGGCGTCATCGTCTACCAGGAGCAGGTCATGCAGATCGCGCAGCGCGTGGCCGGCTATTCGCTCGGTCAAGCGGATCTTCTGCGCAAGGCGATGGGCAAGAAGAACGCGGAGATCATGGCCGCGGAGCGCGAGAAGTTCGTCTCCGGCGCGATCACGCAGGGCTACGAGAAGAAGAAGGCGAACGAGATCTTCGACTACATCGAACCGTTCGCGCGCTACGGCTTCAACAAGTCGCATTCGGTCGCGTACGCCCTCGTCGCGTATCAGACGGCGTGGCTGAAGGTGCATCACCCGCGGCACTTCATGGCCGCGCTGATGTCGAGCGAAATGGATCGCACCGAGGCCGTCGTGAAGTTCATTCACGAGGCGAAGTCGATGGGCATCGAGGTGCTGCCGCCCGACGTCAACGAATCGAACATGTTCTTCACCGTCGTCGGCCCGAACATCCGCTTCGGCCTCGGCGCGGTGAAGGGAGTGGGAGAGAGCGCGATCGAGTCGGTCCTCCAGGCGCGGAGAAAGGTCGGGCGATACACGTCGCTGCTGCAGTTCTGCGAGGAAGTCGATCTGCGCGCCTGCAACAAGAAGGTGCTCGAGGCGCTGATCAAGTCGGGGTCGTTCGATTTCCTCGGGATGACGCGGAAGGCGCTGTACGAGCAACTCGAATCGACGGCCGACAGCGCGCAACGGACCAAGGACATGAAGGAGCGAGGCCAGCACTCGCTCTTCGGCTTCGGTGGAGCTGCAGGTGCCTCGCCGGTCGATTCGGCGGGCGAGGGCGCCCGCCGCTCCACGATGGCGGGCGAGTGGCCTGAAGAAGAGAAGCTTCGCTACGAAAAAGAGACCCTCGGCTTCTACGTCTCGGGGCATCCGCTCAACAAGTACTCCGCGGAGTTGAAGCTTTTCGCGGGCGCGAACACCGACACGCTCTACCGCTTCGTCGATCAGACGGTGAACATCGGCGGGATCGTCTCGCAACTGAAGAAGTCGAAGATCAAGAAGGGGCCGAACGAAGGAAAGATGATGGCCAAGTTCGTCCTCGACGATCAGTACGGGTCGGTGGACGTGGTCGTCTTCAGCGATCTCTACGCGAAGTACGCGAAGTGGCTCGATAACGGCGTCGCCATCCTGCTGACCGCCGCGGTGAAGGACACGGGCGGGCAGGTCGGCGGGCGGAGCGCGTCACTGCAATCGGCCGAACAGTCGGCGCAGCGGATCGACGACGAGTACGGCGGGCATCCCGAGGATCGCGCCGCGCGCATTTCGGCGTACGAGCTGACGGAGGACGATCTCGATCGCGATCCGAAAGAGCTGGAGCGGGAGAAGTATGGCGACCGGACGGACAACTTCGCGCTCTTCGGAGCTTCCGAGGCTCCATCCGAGGAAGACGCGTTCAATGAAGCGGCGGCGGCAATTGAGACACCGGCCGAACCGCAGTTCGCGACACACGCGGCGGCATTCGCCGAATCGCCGATCACGCCGGAGCTCAACGCGCTGGAGATCGTGCCGCTCGACGGCATTCGCGACAAGAAGGTGAAAGAGATCACGCTCGAAGTGCGCTACGCCGACATGGACGAGGATCGCATCAAGCGCATCCGCGAGATCTTCGAGGACCACGCCGGCGAGGTGCCGGTGAGCATCACCATCGTCGACGTTCCGCCCGAGGTGGCGAACGGCGCGGTGCGGATGAAGATCAACCATCATTTCCGGGTGCAGCCCGGACCGGCCCTGACCGCCGCGCTGGAAGCGGCACGCGTCCGACCCCAGTACATTTTCGATGTGAGGTCCAACCATGCCGCCTGAAGACCAGAACTACTCGTCGCACCGCCGGTTTCATCCGCTGTTTCACTTCTTCGCCTTCCCGATCCTGGCGATCAATTTCCTCTTTCACCTTTACCTGCTATGGCGGAATCCGTCGCTGATCATGTTGTGGAGCTGCTTCGTCGCCGCGGCGCTCGTGGCGGCGGTCTTCCTCGCGCGCTACTACTCGCTGCGGCAGCAGGACCGGATCATCCGGCTCGAAGAGCGCCTGCGTCTGCAGACGCTGCTGCCGGAGGATCTCCGCTCGCGCGTCAACGAATTCCGCACCTCGCAGCTCATCGGCCTCCGCTTCTGCAGCGATGAAGAGCTCGCCGAGGTGGCGGGCGCGGTGCTGGCGGGCGAGGTGAAGTCGCAGGAAGAGATCAAACGGCGCGTGCGGCAGTGGCGCGCGGATCACCATCGCATCTAGTTGGCAGTTGGCCGTTGGCAGCTACGGCCAACAGCCAACAGTCAACAGCCAACATGGTCTCCGCGCTCATCATCATCGACCTCCAGAAAGCGATCGACGACCCGAGCTGGGGCGCCGATCGCAACAATCCCGATTGTGAGGCGAACATCGCGCGCCTCCTCGCATCCTGGCGCGAGCGTGGCTGGCCGGTCTTTCACGTCCGCCATCTCTCGCGCGAGCCGCAATCGACGTATCGTCCCGGCCAGCCGCTCTGCGAGTTCAAGGATGAAGCGCGGCCGCTCGCGGGCGAGCGGATCATCGACAAGTCGACGAACAGCGCCTTCATCGGCACGACGCTGGAGCGCGAATTACGCGACGCCGGTATCGACCGCGTGGTGATCGCCGGCGTGATCACGAACAACTCCGTCGAGGCGACGGCGCGGATGTCGGGCAACCTCGGCTTCGACACGATCGTCGTGAGCGACGCGACCGCGACCTTCGGCCGCCGCGACTTCGACGGTCATTGGCGGACCTCGGCGGAAGTGCACGCCATGTCGCTGGCGAACCTGCAGGGGGAGTACGCGACTGTGCTCAGCACCAGCGAGGTATTGACCCGTCGGCCATCACGCAAGCCATAGACACTATTCAGCTATACTCCGTTTCAAGGTCGTAAATAACTTCACAACGCAGGGGAGAGCGGGCTGATGGGACTCTTAGCAAGAACGCGAATCGCGCTCGCTGTCGCCCTGTTCGCGATCGCCTCCGCGGGCTACTCGGCGGACTGTATCTCCAGCTACATCCTGCTCAGCGAGCGGGGGTTCCAGCCGAATCACCCGGCCGGCCCGGTCGCCTGGAACGGCTCGGTGCTCGCCGTCGCGCGCGCCACCCCCGGCGTCCCGGTCACGCTCTCGCTCTATGACTCGAGCCTGATTCCGCTCACGCCGGAGCGGACGGTCACCGTCTCGCCCCTCGGCCGCTCGCTGAAGCTCCTCACCAACGGCAGCAAGTTCGCCGTCGTCTTCTTCACTTCGTCCGGGACGATCGCGTTTCAGGAGATCGCGGCCGACGGCACGCGCCTCGGCGCGGAGCGCCAGATCGGCGCGTCGCATGGCGTCTTCAACGACCAGGAGCTCGACGCGACATACAACCCGGGCGCCGACAAGTGGGAAGTCCTCTACAGCGTCCCGGTGACCGCCGATTTCGGTCTCTGGCTCACCACCATTCCGGCGGGCAATGCGCAGGGCGCGATCACCGACGTCCGCCTGCAGACCTTCATCACCTCGCTGCAGCCGACGCCTCGCATCGCCGCGGCCGCGAACGGCACGATCGCCGTCGCGTGGTACCGCCCGAACAACGACGTCAACACCTACTTCATCGCCCTCTACGATCAGACGCTCGCCTTTCCGACGAGCTCCTTCGTCGCATCGACGAACGTGCAGCTCCCGACGCTCACCTCGACCGGCAACACGTTCGCGCTGCTCTACCAGGCACCGATCAGCGGCGGGACTGAGCTCCGCTGGATGCGCTTCAACGCGAGCGGAGCGATCACGAGCGCCGACGCGCGCCTGCTGATCGGCAGCGGCATCGACGCCGTGCCGGTCTCGATCCTCTTCAACCCGACGCTCGCCGAATGGGTCGTCACGTACATGGACGCCGCGGTCGGCTTCGTGAACTTCCCCGGCGACTACCGCATCCGCAGGCTCACGACGTCCGGCGCGCTGATCAGCGACACGATCTTCACCCCCGATGCGAACCGGTCGGTCATTCCCGGACGCTTCCCGATTGCCACGAACGGCCAGGCCTACTTCGGCTCCATCGAGCGCTTCTACTCGACGATCGAAGGGTCGGACTCCTACCTCGTCAAGCACTGCCCCCTCGACGCCACGGTGAAAGCGACGAACCCGACGCCGGTCACGCGCACGCCGTTCACCTTCACGGCGACCGCCAGCGGCGGCGTCGCGCCGTACACCTACACCTGGGACTTCGGCGACTTCACCGAGCTGCGCCACGAGCGGACGTTCCAGCACGGCTACGAGCGCACCGGGACGTACACCGTCACGCTGACCGTGACGGATGCGTATGGCGATAAAGCGGTGCGGACGACGACAGTGACGGTGGTGGATACGATCAGGCGGCGGACGACGAAGCGTTAGGCGTTCGCCGGCTCCAGTTTCGCCGCTGCCGATTTCATCGTGTTCGCGAGTAGCGCGTATGCGGCGGTCCAGGCCGCGGTGACGTCGCACGTGAACGCGGCGCCGAGACCCTGGTCGAGAGTCCAGAGCAGCGCGGAGCCGACGGTGTCGTAATGGCGGTCCTCGACGCCGTAGGCCGCGTGGCGCTCGCCGAGGGCGCGGACGCCGGGGATGACGCGGTCGAGATGCCCGAGGTTCGAGACGACGAGACGGAGAGTGTCCATCAGCTTGCGGCCCTGCTGCCTGATGTCGCCGTGAAAGAGACGGCGCAGCGACGGATCGAGCTCGAACAGCCGTTTGTAGAAGAGGGCCGCCGCCGTATCCGCGATCGGCAGGACCTGGTCAAACGACGACTGCACGAGCTCCACCTGTGATGCTTCCATTGCATGCTCCCTTATTTCCGGTTGAACCGAAGAAACGATGGACGGCAATGTCGGTCGGGGAGGGAGGGGGCGCCGTGACGGGAGTCACGGGGAGGATCAGACCGCGATCAACTCGAAGAACTCCTCCGCCCCCACCGGTGCCTTGATCAGGTATCCCTGCATCTGATCGCACGAGTAGTGCTTGAGGAAGTTCGCCTGCTCGCTGAACTCGACGCCCTCGGCGATCACCTTCAGGCGCAGCGAATGCGCCATGGCGATGATCGCGGTGACGATCGCGGCGGTGTCGGGATCGGAGTTGATGTCGCGCACGAACGACTGGTCGATCTTCAGCGTGTCGATCGGGAAGCGTTTCAAGTAACTCAACGACGAGTGGCCGGTGCCGAAGTCGTCGAGCGAGATGCGGATGCCGAGCTTCTTCAGGTCGTACAGCGTCCGCACGCTCGCCTCGGGGCTCTGCATCGCGCTCGACTCGGTGATCTCGAGCTCCAGCAGCCGCGGCGGCAGTCCGGTCTCCTCCAGCACGTCCTTCACCCGCGCGACGAGATCGGGCTGCTGCAGTTGCGTGACGGAGAGGTTCACCGCCAGCGACAGGTTCCGGAAGCCCTGGTCGTGCCACTCCTTCGCCTGCTTGCACGCCGTGCGCAGCACCCACTGGCCGATCGGCGTCATGAGGCCCGTCGACTCGGCGAGCGGGATGAACACCGACGGCGGGATCGGTCCCATCTCCGGATGCGTCCAGCGCAGCAGCGCCTCCATGCCGACGATGCGTCCGGCGCGGAAGTCGAAGATCGGCTGGTAGTGGACCTTCATCTCTTCGTTCAGCAGCGCGCGGCGCAGGCCGTGCTCGAGCGCGATCCGCTGCAGCGCCTTCGCGTTGATGTAGGCGTTGAAGAGCTGGTAATTGTCGCGTCCCTGCTCCTTCGCCTGGTACATCGCGGTGTCGGCGTTCTTGATCAGCGTCTCCGCGTCCATGCCGTCTTCCGGATAGAGGCTGATGCCGATCGACGTGGTGATGTAGAACTCGCGGCCGTCGAGATGCAGCGGATAGCGCACCGCCTCGAGGATTTTCTGCGCCACCGGAGCGGCGTCCTCGGAGCGGGCGAGGCCGGGGATCATGATCGTGAACTCGTCGCCGCCGAGGCGCGCGACGGTGTCGGAATCGCGCACGCACGACTGCACGCGCGCCGCGACCGCCTGCAGCAGTTGATCGCCGATGTTGTGTCCGAGGGAGTCGTTGATCACCTTGAAGCGATCGAGGTCGAGGAAGAGCACGGCGAGCCGCGTGTGCTCGCGCTGCGCGTGCGAGAGCGCCACCGTCAGCCGGTCTTTGAACAGCAGGCGATTGGGGAGACCGGTCAGCGCGTCGTGGTAGGCGAGGTGCTTGATCTGCTCCTCGGCGTACGTCCGTTCCGTGACGTCGCGGACGACGATCACCACGCCGCCCCCTTCGATCGCCGTCATGGAGATCTCCTGCGGGAACGTGATGCCGTCGCTCCGCTTGCCGGTCATCTCGCCGCGCCAGCGTCCGCGCTGATGCACGACCGGGAGGATGAACGTCGAGATCCGCTCCGCGTCGGCCGGATCGAAGAGATCGAGCAGTGAGACGCCGAGCATGTGATGCGGACTGGGGAAGGCGTAGAGCTTCGCCAGCGCGTCGTTGAGGTAGGTGAACGCGAGCTGCTCGTTGACGATGCCGATGCCGTCCATCGACGCGGTCATCGCCGCCGACTGCGTCCGCAGCGTCTCCTCGGCGCGCTTCCGTTCGGTGATGTCGTAGACGAAGCCTTCGAAGTAGAGCGTCCCCTTCGCCGACTTGATGGCGTGCGCGTTGAGCTGCACCCACATCGGCGTGCCGTCCTTGCGACGCCACTGCAGCTCGCAATCGCTGGCGTAGCCGCGCGGCTCGAAGCGGCGGATCAGATCGTCGCGCTGCTCGCGATCGACGTAGATGTCGTCGGCGAGACTGCGCTGCAGCAGCTCTTCGACGGTGTCGAAGCCGAGCATGCGGGCGAGCGTGGTGTTCGCGGTGATGAAGTGGCCGTCGAGCGTCGACTGATAGATGCCGACCGAGGCGTAGTTGAAGATGTTGCGGTACTTCTCTTCGCTCTGCTGCAGTGCCTGTTCCGCGCGGCGGCGCTCGGTGACGTCGTGGATGATCGAGTAGAGCGCCGAGCGTCCGCCGGCGTCGACCGGACCGGAGTGCACCTCGACGTCGCGGATCTCGCCGTTCGCGCGCATGTGGCGGAAGACGAAGTAGCTCCGCTCCTGCCGCGCGGCGTCGGCCATCTCTTCGCGCACCTTCTCTTCGCCGAGGACGTTGATGTCCCAGATGCGCATGTTGCGCAGCTCGGCGATGGAGTAACCGTAGAAGTCGGCCGCGGCCATGTTCGCGTCGAGGATCGCGCCGGTGGCCGGATCGATCAGGAGCTGCACGGCGCGGTTGTTCTCGAACATCTGCCGGTAGCGCAGCTCGCTCGCGCGGAGGGCGTCTTCCTTCCGCTTCTCCTCGATCGCCGCGGCGACGTGCTGCGCGACGAAGACGAGGATCTCGAGATCGCGCACGGAGTAGCGCGTGCTCTCGTCGTACGTCTGCACGCCGATCACGCCCCAGGTCCGCTCGCCGCTCTTCAGCGGAGCGCCGAGCCAGTCGACCGACGGCGCGCCGACCGATTCCACTTCGCCCGCGTCCGTCAGCTCGTCGAACTTCGCCGGCGTGGCGAGCAGCGGCTGGCCGGTGCGCAGGACGTAGGCGGTGAGGCCGCGTCCCGGAGGCAGGCCTTCCGGCGCTTTGTCGAAGGCGTCGACGAAGTACGGGAAGGTGAGGCGATCGCCGTTCGCTTCGGCGATGTAGAAGTTCGTGGCGTCCATCAGCGTGCCGACGATCTCGTGCACGGAGGCGTAGAAATTGTCGAGGCTCGCCGTGTCGCGGCTCAGCTCGGCGATGCGGAACAGCGCCGCCTGCAGCGCCTTCGCCTTGTGCGCTTCCGTCGTGTCGCGGAAGTACCAGGCGCGCCCGATCACGCGGCCGCGCGAGACGACCGGCACCGACGCGCGCGACAGAATCCGTCCATCCTTCAGCGGAACTTCGTCACCGCTGCGGACGTCGTGGGGATGTTCGTAGAGGAAGTTGACCAGCTCGATGAAGGCGTCCCAGTCCTCGACCAGCTCGGCGGCATAGCCGAGCAGCTCGTTGTCGTCGCCCTGGTCGGCGACCTCGTCCGGGATGCCCCAGATCTCGAGGAAGCGGCGGTTGTACGACAGCACCTTGCCGCTGTTGTCGATCACCAGGATGCCGTCGAGCGTCGCTTCCTGCTGTGCCTTCAGGATGCCGACCGTCGTCCGGACGGTGTCGCGGCCGCCATGCCGTAACCGGCCGGCTACACGTGTGAGCTCGGCGCGTCCTCGTTGAAGACGCGAAGTCTCACTTGTCGGGATGGATTCGTCCGGTAGAGATGCCATGCAACTGCTTGAATTTGGAACGGCGCGGCGAGTTGAATAAGTGTTGCGATTGTAAGGGAATTCCGGGTCGGACAGCAGATAGCGGATAGCAGATAGCAAAGGCCCGGGAGGCGGGTTGCTATCTGCTATCCGCTATCCGCTATCTAAAGCTCAGTCCCCCGGAAACCCGCGCTGCCGGTACTCCTGCCACTGCTGGAAGTTGTTGAAGGTAAACCATCCGATGATCAACGCGAGGAAGTAGTCGCGTGTGGCGAGGCCGTAGATCGCGATCGCTCCGCCGACGACGATCGCGATCCAGACGGCGATCGTGAACGCGAGGTTCTCGCGGAGGAACATCCGCAGCAGATTGCGCAGTGCGCGGCCGCCGTCGAGCGGCGGAATCGGCAGGAGATTGAAGATGCCCCAGATGATGCCGACCCTATACATCAGCGGCAGAAACGTCTGCAGCATCGGGTCGCGCTGGGTGTAGCCGACGCGGTAGAAGATCAGCAGGCAGATCCAGGCGAGCGCGAAGCTGGAGAGCGGCCCGGCGGCGCTGATCAGCATGTCCTGCCAGGGGCGCGCGCGGCGCTCGTTGATCGTCACGCCGCCCATCCCGCCGAGCACGACGTGGCTGGAGCCGAAGCCGAACATCGCGATCGTGCCGGCGTGCGCGAACTCGTGGAGCAGGATGCTGATGAAGATCACCGGCGCCCAGATCAGCGCCGCGGCGATGTCGTGGTTCGCTTCGTAAGAGCGCGCCGCGAAGAGGAAGATCAGGATGAAGAACGTGAAGTCGACGTCGATGGAGGTGCCGCCGATGGATCCGAGGTGGAGCATGCGGGGCGAAGATAGCAGGTCGCGGTTGACAGTTGGCAGGAGAACCACAGGCCACTGCGAACTGCCAACTGCCAACCACCAACTACGTCTCCGGCCGCCTCATCTTTTTCGGATCGACGATCGGCAGCGTGAAGTCGAGCACCGCAGCGATTTCGTCGTCGCGGCGCGCGTCGTAGGCGTAGAGCGACGGATCGGACTCCGGCGTCTTGCTCAGCCACTTGTTCTTGTAGAGATCGCGGTCTCCGGCGCTGAGGAGGCGCGCGAGCGTCGGGTTCTCGAGCAGCGCGGAGCAGGCGACGCCGGTGGTGACGCGCACGTGTACGAGATCGGTGCCGAACGTCCATTGCAGCGCCGCGATCTCCGCGGCGAGGCGCGTGGCGAGCTTCTCCACTTCCTCCGGCACGGCACTACTGACCAGCATGACGAACTCGTCGCCGCCGTAGCGGGCGACGAGATCATCGCCGCGCGTGCGGCGGATGAAGAGCGAGCCGATGTCGCGCAGGATGCGGTCGCCCGCGAGGTGACCGAAGGTGTCGTTGATCGGCTTGAACTCGTCGAGGTCGAAGAGGATCAGAGCCACCGCGCGCCCCTCGGCGAGCATGCGCGTCGCCTCGGCGAAGAAGAAACGGCGGTTGAGCAGGCCGGTCAGCTCGTCGCGCGTGGCGAGGCCGTAGAGGTCGCGCACCACGTCGTCGAGCCTCCGCTGCCGCGCCACGATGCGGCGCGCCGCGGACAACTTTGCCGCGATCTCGAGGTCGGTCGCCGACTTGCCGAGAAAATCGTCGAAGCCGTTTTCCAGGGCGCGGACCTTCGTCTCCACTTCTTCCTTGCCCGTGAGCATCACCGCGTAAGTGTCGCGCGTCGTCGCTGCGGCGCGCAGCGCGTCGATCACCTGGAAGCCGCTGCATTTCGGCATTTCGCAATCGATGATGGCGATGTCGAACGCCTCGCCGCTCTCGATGACCGCGATCGTCTCGCCGCCGTCGCGGCAGGCGGTCACGGTGAAGCCGAATTTGCGGGCAACACGGCCGATCCAGGCGAGGTAATTTTCGTCGTCGTCGGCTACGAGGGCACGGTAGGTCGGCTGATCTAGCTCGCCGTCACTGCGGCGTCGTCGAGGTGCAGTCATGAGACTCGGGGGACAGCTAATGAGTCTGCCTGCTAGATCTGAGCCAATAACTTTCGGACTTACATCCGCGGAAATGTCACCGCGAACGTCGATCCCTCGCCAACCCGGCTCTCCACCTCGACCCGGCCGCCGTGCATCTCGACGAAGCGCTTCACCAGCGCGAGGCCGAGGCCGGTGCCGCTGGAGTTCGGGCCGCGCGTGTAGACCTGCTCGAAATCGTCGAAGATCCGGTGCTGGTCCTCGCTGCTGATGCCGATGCCGTTGTCCCGCACCTCGATACGCCACGCGCCCTCGTTCACCGCGCTCACGACCGAGATCTTCTTCCCCTCGGGGCTGTACTTGTTGGCGTTCGACAGCAGGTTCAGCAGGATCTGCTCCACCCGGCTCGGATCGGCATGCGCCATCATCGGCGTGTCGGGAACCGAGACGATCACCTGCTGCCGCTTGCGGACGAAGAGCGGCGCCGTCGACTTCACGCTGTTCTGGATCGAGAGCCGCAGGTCGACGTCCTCGAAGTGCATCTTCATCTTCCCCGACTCGATCTTCGACACGTCGAGGAGATCGTTGATCAAGCCGAGGAGGTGGCGGGCGCTCGTCGAGACATTCTCGAGGAAGGCGATCCGTTTTTCGGACTCGATCGTCGCCTCCTGCTCCGCGAGGAGATCGGAGAAGCCGATGATCGAGTTGAGCGGCGTGCGCAGCTCGTGCGACATCTTCGCCAGGAAGTCGCTCTTGTGCTTCGACGCGGCGATGGCGCGCTCGGTCTGCAGGCGCAGCTCGCTCTCGCGGCGGCGCAGCTCTTCCTGCGTCTCGCCGAGCGCGTCGGCGAGCGAGCGGAATTCGAGATAGCCCGACTCGATGCGGCTGGGATCGATCGCCTTGCCGTCGCGCATGGCGTTGATCGCCGCGCGCACCTGCGCGAACGGGCGGGAGATGTTCAGCATCAGCGTCGCCGACGCCAGCACGAGGATCAGGAAGACGAAGGCGTCGACCAGCGCGACCGCCATTCGCACGCGCGTGTGCTTCACCTCGATCGTCGACCCGGTCTCGACGCGGTTCAGCAACGTGGTGCGGATCACCATCGACGTCGCGAATCCGAGCAGCACGATGACCGCGAGGATCTGCAGTGCATTCGTGATCGTCCGCGGCTGACGCTCCGGACGGTCAGTCGCGCGGATCCGCGTGAGCAGTGCATTGCCGAAGGCCAGCGCGGGCGTGGCGAGAAGGAGCGCGGCGGTGAAGTCAGCGATCCACCAGACGAACACTTCGTGCCACACCAGGCGCACGCCGCTCGGATGACTGACGATGAAGAGATTGCCGGCGATCGCGCTGAAGCCGGTGTTGACGATCGTGCCGAAGACGAGAAACGCGACGAATGAGCGCATGTCGCGCAGGTCGGAGGAGAGCTCGCGCCGCCAGCGGAAGAGGAGCCACGGGATCATCCCCTCGATCGCGCTGATCACGCCGCTGACCACGAGCATGCCGAAGCTCGCGTTTGCGTCCCACGGCGTGGCGATCGTCCCCAGCACCACGCCGATCGCCGCCCACCACCCGAACGCCATGCAGGCGACGATGGAGATCGCGGTCGCCGGAAAAAGGATCGAGACGCCCGGCTCGATCTCGAAATGGAACGCCAGCGCGTTGAAGATCGAGAACAACGCGAACGTGAGCGCAACCTGACCGGCGCGGATGAGGATGGAGCGCATGGGGAACGGACGGATTTTAATCCGAATGCAGAATGCAGAATGCAGAATGCAGAATTACGGCGTTCTGCATTTTGCATTCTGCATTTTGCATTCATCATCGATCATGCACTTCGAAACCAAAGCCATCCACTCCGGCGGCGCCCCCGACGATGCGACCTCATCCGTCGCCCCGCCGATCCACCTTTCCACGACGTTTCAACGCTCCGCCGATTCGACGCCGCTGCACGGCTTCACCTACGTGCGCGAGGCGAATCCGACTCAGTCGCGACTGGAGGAAGCGCTCGCGGTGATCGAGTCGGGCACGCACGCGCTGGCGTTCGGCTCCGGCATGGGCGCCGCGGCCGCGGTGCTGCAGGCGCTCGAGCCTGGATCGCACGTGCTGCTACCGGACGACAGCTACTACGCGATGCGCACGATCGCGCGCGACTTCTTTCCGAAGTGGCAGATCACGCACGACCTCGTCGGAATGGAAGATCTCGACGCCGTGCGAAACGCCATGAAGCCGTCGACGAAACTGGTCTGGGCCGAATCGCCGTCGAATCCGCTGATGAAGATCTGCGACCTCGCCGCGCTCGCGCGCATCGCGCACGACCACGGTGCGCTCTTCGCCGTCGACGGCACGTTTGCCACGCCCGCGCTGCAGCGCCCGATCGAGCTCGGGGCCGATCTCGTCATGCACTCCACGACGAAGTACCTCGGCGGCCACAGCGACGTCGCCGGCGGCGCCGTGATCTTCGCGAACGATTCCTTCTTCCACCAAGTCGAGCACGTCCGCTCGATCCTCGGCGCCACCGCGTCGCCGTTCAATTCGTGGCTCGTGCTGCGCGGCATCCGCACGCTCGCCGCGCGCATGCGCATGCACAGCGAGAACGCGATGCGCGTCGCCGAGTTCCTTGCCTCGCACCCGCGCGTCGAAGTGACGCACTACCCGGGACTGCCGTCGCATCCCGGACACGACATCGCGCGCAGACAGATGTCGGCGTTCGGCGGCATGCTGTCGTTCCGCGTGCGCGAGGGACGCGAGGCGGCGATCGCGGTCGTGTCGAAGACGAAGCTCTTCATCAGCGCGACCTCGCTCGGCGGCATCGAAAGCCTGATCGAGCATCGCGCGTCGAGCGAAGGTCCGACGACCACGACGCCGGAGAACCTGCTGAGGCTGTCGGTCGGACTGGAGCATCCCGACGATCTCGTCGACGACCTCGCGCAGGCGTTGCGGTAGGCTTAAGGAACTATGGCCGCCAACTTCGAGATCATCTGCCCCTGCTGCGAAACGCTGATCGTCGTCGATCGCATCAGCGGTGAAGTGCTGCTGCACAAGCAGAAAGAACGAGCAGGCAAGGAATCGTTCGACGCGATGGTCTCGAAGCTCGAGTCGCAGAAGACGGAAGCGCAGAAGCGTTTCGACCAGCAACTGGAGAGTCAGAAGGACCGCGCCCGCATCCTGGAGGAGAAGTTCAAAGAAGCGATGCAGCGCGCCGAGAAAGACGACACGCCGCACGTCAATCCGATGGATATGGATTGATGGTGCAAGCATTCGATCCCGATGCCGCCGCCCTCTCCGGCTCCGGCATTTACGGGCTGCCGTTCACGCCGGAGGAATCGCACGTCGTCATCGTCCCGGTCCCGTTCGAGGCGACGACCTCGTACGGCGGAGGCACATCGCGCGGTCCGGCGGCCGTGCTCGAGGCGTCGCGTCAGGTCGATCTGTTCGATCGCGAGACCGGCAAGCCGTACGAGCGCGGCATCGCCATGCTGCCGATCTCGCGCAAGCTCGCGCGCTGGAACAACGAGGCGCGGACGCTGGCGCAGCCTGTCATCGAGAAGGGTGGGGTCGTCGACCGCAAGACGGGACGCCTCGCGGATCGCGTGAGCGCCATCGGCGATCGCGTGAACAACTGGGTCTACGACAAGACGCGCGCGCTGATCGAGGAAGGACGCATGCCGGTGGTCCTCGGCGGCGACCACGCCGTGCCGTTCGGCGCGATCCGCGCCTACGCCGAGCAGCACCCCGGCCTCGGCATCCTCCACCTCGATGCGCACGCCGATCTCCGCGACGCGTACGAGGGCTTCACCTGGTCGCACGCCTCGATCTTCCACAACGTCATGACGCGCATCGAGGGAGTGTCGAAGCTCGTACAGGTCGGCGTCCGCGACGTCGGCCAGGGCGAGCTCGCGTTCATCGAGTCGCAGAATGGCCGCATCGTCACGTACTTCGACTCCGACGTCGCCGTACGCAAGGAAAACGGCGAGTCCTGGGCCGCCATCGCCGACGAGATCGTGCGCCAGCTCCCGCGCGAGGTGTACCTGTCGTGGGACATCGACGGCCTCGACCCGACCCTCTGCCCCGGCACCGGCACCCCCGTCCCCGGCGGCCTGTCATGGAACGAAGCGATTGGCCTCCTCCGCGCGATCCACCGCAGCGGCAAGCGGATCGTCGGCCTCGATCTGTGCGAGGTGTCGCCGGGGGAGACGGAGTGGGATGCGAACGTCGGCGCTCGGCTGCTTTACAAGATGATTGGGTTCGCGCTGCTGACCGGCTGAGAGCTCGGCCTGCGCCGGCCGACCGTGTAGATCGAGGCGAAATCGTCTACAGCCCACATCGTTGCGTCGATTCCGCACTGGCCGTATCCGATCCAGAAGAATCCGCCCTCGCCCCAACCCGTCCCCCAACTGTTCTTACAGAGCCAGGCACGCCGCGCATCGTCATAGCCAACGCAGGAAACGCAGTGACCGCCGTCGCGCGCGCCGCTCACATGCATGTACACGCCGCCGGTGTATGAGTAGAAGTCCAAATACACATTGAACGCGGTAATCAGCGGTCCATTCGTCGCCAGCCAACGCTTCATTTCGGCGATGGTCGTGATCGCGTGCCAATCGCTGATCTTTGTCAGCATTCCGGGTGCGCCGGTGCATGGTGCGCATGGTTGGTTGCCAGGTGTGTACGGGAAGCATGTCTCGGGCACGACTCCGGTCGATTTCGCGAAATCAAGCGCTGGGCCCGCCCACCAACCGTTCATGCATGGGTTGCCTGCCGAATTGCCGCAATAAAAGAGATGTGCCTCTGAAAGATCGGGCAGCGCGCCGCCATTGCTGGCGTTGACCGGGACACCGCGCAGCACGCGGGCGCGTGATTCCATCGTTGCCACTGTGCCGAATGCGACGCACGAGCCGCACGACTGTTGATCTTTGACGTTGGTTACGTAGCTTTTTCCATCTTTGTCACGCCAGTCGACGGAGACCGGGTAGGGTGTTGCTTCGGCGACGACGTCCACCGCGACGTGATGTGTGGCGCTCAGTGTTTCTCGCTGCAAAAGTGACAGTTCGTCGGGACCAGGCGTGTATCCGAGCCGCCTTCGCTGCTCACCCGGATCGAGAGCCGTAATGCTGTTGTGTCCGGGCCGCCAGTTCGCATTCCGCGCACGAACCGCTTCCCAGAGCGATTCGTGTTCGTCAGCGGTCATTGCCATGATCGATTCCGGTCACGGCGATCGTCACCGTGTATGCGTTGATCGCGGCTTTCGGATCTTCCCAGGAACGGCGAAGTTGCGCGTGGATGGTGCTGGTGCCGGGGCGTTGAGCGATGAAGCGCATGGTGCGTTTGCCGCCGGCACCGACCGCCGTCGTCGCCGGCGCGTAGTCGGCGCTGTCGAGGGCGAGAGCGTCGCCGCTCGCCTCGACCGACCAGCGGTATCCGGTCGTCGGGTTTTCCGGCAGCGCGATGATGATCTCTTCCGCCTTGCGGACGGTGATCTCCGCGCCGTTGTCCTGTTCCGTCAGTCGCATCACGCAGTAGCCATCCCCAGCTCCCGCAACACCGCCACCTTCGCGTCGATCATCACGTGATGCTCGAGCCCGAGGAGGTCCGACAGCTTGCGCACGAGGTAGTTCTCGTAATCGGTGAGGCGGCCGTCGGAGTAGACCATGCGCCACATCGTCTTCACGATGTCGACGCGGTCTTCGAGCGACATCTGTTTGCGGATGAAGTTGGTGATGGCGAAGTAGTCGATGGTGTGGCTGCGGATCTCGGCGGCGGCTTCGATCAGCTCCTGCGCCGAGGCTTCGTCGAGGCGGAAGGCGCGGCGGAGGTACTCGACCATGTTGCCGTCCTCGGCGGGGGTGAACGAGCCGTCGGCGTACGCGATGTCGAGCAGAACGGCGGCCGTGGCGAGGAGGAGTGGATCGGGGCCCGCTTTTTTCTCTTGGGGAGATTGCTTGAATCGTTCGATCAGGCGTGCAAAGCTCACGAACCGGAGTGTAAACCATGCCCCAAACCGCAATTGCAAACCTTCCCGACGACGCACGCGTGTGGGTCTTCGGCATCTCGCCGGCGCTCGATGAAGCGAAGAGCGCTCTCGTTCTCAACCGCATCGACGCCTTCCTCGCGGAGTGGGCGGCGCACGGCCAGCCGATCACGTCATCGCGCGATCTGATCGAGGGAAGCTTCCTCGTCATCGCCGTCGATCACGACGCGGAGACCTCGGGCTGCTCGATCGACCGGATGTTCGGCACGCTGCGGCAGCTCGAGTCGGAGCTCGGCGTGCAGATCCTCGATCCGAACCGCGTCTTCTTCCGCCACGGCGACGGCCGCGTCGACGCCATCACCCGCGCCGACTTCCGCGATCGCGCCGACGCGCATACCGTCGTCTTCGACACCATCGCCGAACGACTCGGCGAGATCCGCAGCGGACGGTGGGAGCGCCCGGCGGAGAAATCGTGGCACCGCCAGTTGCTGCGGGCTTCGTAAACATGTTGACCATCCTCATCGTCGACGACAACGCCTCGTTCCGCGCGCAGGCCGCGCGGCTCTGTCAGCGCGAGGGTTTCGCGACGGTGGAGGCGAGCGGCATCTCCGACCTGGCGCAGGCGCTCGCCAGCGCCACACCCGATCTGGTCCTCATCGACATCGAGCTGCCGCAGATCCCCGGTCATCGTCTCGGCGCGCTGATCCGCTCGCGGCGCCACGTGCCGATCGTGCTCGTCTCGGCGCTGGCGGAGGATCGCGTGCGGCGCCTGTTCGAGGCGTCGGATGCCGACGGCTGGATCTGCAAGCCGCTGACGCGCGACAAGCTGATCGCGGCGGTGACGCGCTTCGTGACGAAGACGGCCGACGAGGCGCCGGCGGCGAAGCCGGTCACGGTCGAGCCGTCGTCGAAGCCGAAGATCCTCCTAATCGAAGACGAGCCGGTCATCGCCTCGCGCATCGAGGGGGTCCTCGGGAACGACTTCGGCGTGACGACGATCGCGGAAGGGGGCACGGCCATCGAGCATCTGCTCACTGGCCACTACGACTGCATCCTCCTCGACCTCATGCTCCCGCACCTCAGCGGCTTCGACGTCTTGCGGCATCTCATCCTGCGCAAGCCCGAGCTGCTGAAGGCGACCGTGGTCATGACCGCGGCGACCGACGAATCGTTGCAGTTCATCGACCGGAACGCGGTCGCCGGGATCCTGCGCAAGCCGTTCGAGGTCGCGGCGCTGCCGCAGCTCGTGAGCGACGTCGTTCGGGGCTAACCCGGCACCCGGCTCGCACGTCCAACGGGCATGAAGAGCCTTGCAGCCGCCGTCTGTCTCCTCGCCGCCCTGCCGCTCCTCCCCGGAACGAACAGCGTCCCGCTGGAAGTGCGGATCGACATCAAGCCGCGCATGTCGCGAGGCATCATCCCGGTGCGGACCATGCCGTACCACGCCACCGCCACCGTGAGCGAAGCGGGCGTGCGGCGCGTGATCGGCAGCGTCAACCTCGACCTCGAGCCGGGCAAGTCGCAGACCCGCGAAGAATCGGTCGCCGGCTACCGCATCACCTTCCAGTCGAAGATCGCCGCGGACGGCCTGCGCGCCGCCGCGGTGGCGACGGTCTGGAAGGGGGAGCAGATCGTGACGCGGCAGGCGAGTGACGTGTCGCTCGAGCGGTGATCGAACCGGTCTGGCGCGTATACTTTTTACATGGCTCCGACACTTCGGACGATCAAAACCGCTCGCCGCAAATCATCGGTGTCGAGAAGGAAAGTCGCGTCCGTGATGAAAGCGCTGGCTCTCGAGCGCCGGAAGCGTGCGACGCGGTCCGCGGAAAAACGCCGGGCGCCTCGCAACGCGAATGCCTGATCCACGGAGCGAATTCGGCGTTTTCGTCAATTGCCCGTTCGACGATCTTTATCGACCGATCTTCGAGGCTGTCGTTTTTGCAGTTCATGATTGCGGCTATGTTGCCCGTTGCTCGCTCGAAGTCACGGATGCAAGCCAGGTCCGAATCGAGAAAATCGCCGCGATCATTGCCGCCTGCCGTCTTGGAATTCATGACATCTCCAGAACCGAGATCGATCCGGAAACTCACCTCCCCCGATTCAACATGCCCCTCGAATTAGGCCTCTTTCTGGGCGCAAAGCGCTTCGGTTCACGACAACATCGAAACAAGAACTGCCTGATTCTGGATCTCGAGAAGTATCGCTATCAGAAATTCATATCCGACATCGCGGGACAGGACATTGCGGCACACGGCGGAAAGCCGAATGACGCGATCAGAGCGGTGCGGGACTGGCTTAGCGTCGCCACTCCACAATCGGTGAAGATGCCGGGTGGGGCAGCGATCGCTCGGCGTTACGCTCAATTCCGCGACGAATTGCCGGCCGCCTGTGAACGACTTGAGCTCCGGGTTGAGGATCTCACCTTCGCGGACTACGTAGTGCAGGTCGAAGAGTGGCTCAAGGCCAACGCGCTGACAGTGGGCTGATCACGCCAGCCGGAACGCGTAACTCGACGCCCAGTCCCGGTCGAATACCGCCTGGAGCGACCGCACCAGCGCGGGGTGATCGGTGTTGACGCTGCTGCCGGCGGTGGAGGCGAAGTAGTCCCAGGTCATGTTCGACGTGCCGATGTTGATGCGGCGGTCGGTGACGATGTACTTGGTGTGATTCACGCGGCTGTGGCCGGGGTATTGGCGGTGCGACCCGGTCGTGCTGTCCCAGCCGGGGATGATGAATTGCTTGATCTCGAGCTGGCCGGCGGTCATGTACCGGTCGGCGCGGCCGGCGTCGGCGGCCGCCTGCAGCGCGCGCAGGAAGGGCTCGATGAGATCGGACGTGTGCGCCCATTTGCTCACCAGCAGCCGGACGTACGCCTTGCGCGTGAGCGCTGCCGAGAGGACAGCGTCGAAGAGGCTCGACCACCAGACCGGCGTGTCGGTGGGCGGGCTGTCGGGATTGCTGCTGGCGGCGCGGCTGTAGAGACTGACCGGGCCGAAATCCATCACGCTGACGCAGACCGATTTCCTCGCATCCTGGATCGTGTACACGAGACCGTCGCCGTCGAACGTCCGGCCGGGAGCGCACACTTCACTCGGACATCCAGTGAGGAAGAGGCCCGCGGCCTGGCCGTCGAAGTCGACGGTCAGCGGCGTCTGGCGGTTGTACGACGTGCGGCATTGATCGCTCTCGAACGGCGATGGTTTCCGGTTTTTGATCGGGATGAGCGCCGACCAGGGCGGGACCTGGCGATCGATCCGCACCGGCTCGTCGAACGCCTCGACGCTCGACGGCGTGGTCGCGCTGAACGACCACCAGCAGTCGAAGTACTTCGTCGCATCCTCGGCGAAGTCGGGGCAGTCTTCGATGGCGACGCCCATCTCCTTGACCTGCATGATCGACTTCCAGTCCATGTTGGCGGAGCCGAGGTACAGGTCGCGGCGATCGAAGACCCAGATCTTCTGATGCATGATTCCGCCGCCGCCATACCAGTCGCCCATCTCAACCTGATGAATGCTGACCGCATCGGGATGATGGTCGTGGAGAATGGCCGACTCCTGCTTTTTTCCCGCCGAGAAGCCGGGACTCTCGAGGATGCGGATCTTCACGCCGCGCGCGGCCGCCGCGTCGAGCGCGTCGAAGAGCGCCTTGCCGGTTCCCGCGCCCATCCTCTCGAAATCATCCGGGGTGAAGCCCTTCTCGTCGTCCGACGTCGGATCGGGCAGGAGGCTCCAGTACATCGCCGTCAGATCGATGCTGCTCTTCGCGCCGTTGACGAGTCGAACCAGGACATCCTCGGTGTACTGAACGCCGGGCGTAGTCCGCAGGTCTTCCAGTCCCTTGGGAATCGATTCGACGAGATAGGTCCTGATCATGACGGCTCCTCCGGCGTGTTGAGCGGACGCCGCTGATGCTGCGATTGATGCGCGGGGAACATCACCACGAAGAACTCGGTCCAGCCGCCCATGCGCGCGCGCAGGAGGTCGAACTTCTCCGGATCGACGCGGGCGCGCTCGAACGTTTCGGGGTTGGCGCAGGTGATGGTCATGACCGATGAGCCGCGTCCCTCGGCGAAGGCGGTGATGGCGCGCTCGAGCGCGTCGACCGGAAAGTCCTCGCAGATGTTGAAATCGGAAGGAGCGCCGTCCCACATCGCCTCGATGCCGGGACCGGCGTAGCCCTCCATCGCTTTGGTGAGGGGAGCGAGGCGCGGGTCGATCGGCTGGTCTCCGTAGCTCGGCGCCGGACTCGCATCCGAGGCCAGCGGATCGCCGCTCAGGCGGCCGTCGGCGGAGGCGCCGCTCATGTTGCCCCAGTCGAGATAGTTTTCGAACGACCCGACGCCGGGCTGGATCTGGAAGCCGCCGAACGGATGCTCGGGAGTGCCGAGCCGCCGCGCGAGATCGAGCATCTTCTCCGCGGTGCGCTCCACCGGCTTGGTGAACACTTCGACCGCCGTGCGCGCGATCTGGCCGATGATCGAGTCGCCGAAGCGGTCGATATCGGCGTTGCCGCGTCCGAACTTCGGCAACGACATCGCGACTTGTCGCAGTCGCCGGAAGCGCTCGGCGCGCGCGCCGATCCGCACCGGTCCCTCCAGCGTGCTGACGAACGGCTCGGCCATGTTCTCGCCCCAGTTGCAGCGGAGCGCGTCGACGAGCTCGGGGAGCGACGTGACGGCATTCTGCGGGTCGAAGACCATGTGCGAGATCGCCCAGAGCGAGTCGATCAGCGTCGACAAGCCGGTGAAGCAGGGCGCGATCACGTTATAGCGCGCGCCGCCTTCGTAATAGTCGAGTCCCTTCTCGATGCAGTCGTCGATGAACATCGAGAGCAGCGGAGCGGGACAGACCGCGTTCATCCTGCCGAACAGTCCGATCTGGCCGTCGGCCTGTTTCGCGTACATCCAGCGCAGGTGTTTGAAATAGAGCTCGAGCACTCGATCGAACGAATCGATGTCGCGCGCCGGCTCGGAGGTGAACGAGACTTTCTGGCCGCGGAACCAGACCGGTCCGGCGGTTTGCCACGCCTTGCCCTGATTGAGCGCCGCCTCGAGCGGCAGCGTGGAGACCATGCCGCCGAGCGTGAACCAGCTCGTCCCCGCGAGCTGCGGCTCATAGCAGCCGTCCGAGGCGTAATCGCGCGCATCGCGCAAGGTCACGCGACTCTGCCACCGCCCTTCCGCTTTCTGCTCGACCGTTCCGCCGACGTCATCGCCGCTTTGTTGCAGTCCCGGCGTGATCTTCGCGTCGGAGAGCAGAATCGGATGCGCGCCGCCGGAGAGGATGGCCAGCGCGGCCTCGTGCGCGATCTCCGCCGGCATGTCGGGCCGCGTACGGAGGGAGAGGCAGGGCGCGTTGAGCGGCAACCGCCGCGCCGCGCGGAGGCAGAGCCGCGTCATGTCGTTGTACGCGGGACGTCCGGCGCCGGGCTCGTCGTCGGCGATGGTGCCGCCGACGCTCACCTGCTGAATCCATTGATTGAGCGATGAGCCCTGCGGATAGTTGCCTGAGGCACCGCCCATCGCCAGGTTTCCGAAGACCTGGTGGTCTTCGACGAACTGGCGATTGAGCTGCACTTTTTCGCCGACCTTGATCCAGAAGGAATCGACGATCTCCTGCGCCTCATCCTCCTCGAGGCCGGCCGCGCGATCGGCTTCGTAGAACGGCTGCAGCATTTGATCGAGCCGTCCCACCGCGGTCGGCTCGCCGACGTGATGCAGGCAGGAGTGCAGGGTGAACACGAGCTGCGCCGCTTCGACGAGCGTTTTCGGCGCCTCCTCGGCGAGCCGTGTCATCCGCTCGCTGATCTGCGTCAGGTTCTGACGCTCGGCCGACTGGCCGTCGCTCATCCGTTCCGCCATTTGCGAAGCCAGCCGCGCGTAGGCGAGGCAATGATCCGAGACGCCTTCGAGCGCCAGCACGACGCCGGCGAAGAACTGCCGTTTCTTTTCGTCGGACGCGGCGTCGCGCAGAGCGGCCACCTCACTGCGCAACTTGCCGAGACCGTCGCGGATGGCGCGCTTGAACTGCGGAACGACGTGCCCGACGCCCGAGGCGTAACTGAGGTTGTCGAAGAAATTCGAAAGCTCTTCGTCCTCGCGCGCGAAATCGATGAGGTGCTTTCCCTGACCGAGGCCGATGTTCGCCATCGCGCCGACGATGATGTCGGCGGGGTGGATGCGATACGTGTCGGCGCCGTTGACCGGGTTGCCGTTCGCATCGGGCCGCCGTCCGCGGTAGCCGTATTCATCGCTGACCAGCACCTGGCCGAGGAGAACTTTCGAGGCCCAGCCGCCGCGCTCCGCGATCGAGAGCGCCATCACTTCGTCCGCTTTCGCCTTGTCGTAATAGCGCTCGAGATAGACGCTCAGGTGCTCGAGCTCGGCCTGCGCGCGGTCGAAATACCAGTTGTCCTGCCAGCGCGAGAACGCGTCCGCGAGCAACGTGAGCACGCGGTGCGACGGCGGCATCACCTTCGCGCGCTCCGCGTCCGGCACCGTGGCCATGCGGTAGAGATACTCCTTGTGGTTGTAATGCATGATGCCGTTGGCCGACGCCTCGTCGAAGTGGCGATCGAGGCGCGACCAGTCGACGCCGGGGAACGCCTTCCAGTTGCCTCCGCCCTTCGCGCGCTTCTCCAGATCGAGGCCGAGGTCGCGCAGGCTGGGGATGTAGAAAAAGCCGCCGGCGTCGGAGCGTGCGTGCGCCAGCATGCGATCGGACATGAACCCCGGCACGTCGCCGATCTGGCGATCCATGATGGTCTCCAGCACGCCCGCGCTCCGGGCGTAACCGGCGAAATAGATCCCTTTTTCGTTGCTGACGTTGGCGCCGCGCTCCAGCAGCGCGATCGACTCGCCGGCGTTCGAGCTGCCGAACGGCAAGCCGAGGCGCAGCACCGGCGTCGTGTTGCCGGCGTCGTCCTGCGCGCGTGCCCGCTTGATGTGGCTGCGATCGTCGCGCGACGGAATCAGCGTGTCGTCGGTCCGGCGGCCGACGAGATCCTCGATGTGCTCCGGCGCCATCGCCAGCAGGTCGGCCCAGTTGATGATGAAGCGCTGCGCGAGGACGAAGCAGGCGCCGGCGTGCGCCGGATCGTCGAAGCCGACGATGGTCTGCTGCTGGATCGTCAGCGGATCGGTGGCGTTGTTCAGATTCTCCGAGAAGCGGCCGCCAAGCACTTTGCCGCCGCGCTTGTCGGGACGATGCGATTTGGTGGCCGCCGTTTGCACGATCGTCCGCTCGCCATCCACGCAGCCGAGCGACTCTTCGAGACATTCGCGGATGTAATCGAGCACGCCCTGGCAATGAGCCTCGTCGTCGCTCTTGATGTGAAACCAGAGATCGGCGCCGGAGTCGACGAAGACGGTGCCGGGACGTTTGAACACGGACGAGTCCCCGTCGAGGCGCAGCGACATCCCGAGCGGCAGCGAGCTCCCGTCGTTTGCGGAGAGCTCGCGCCAGAGATCGAAACCGACGCCGAGGATCGCGGTCGTGTGCTTACTGCCGAAGCTTGCGTGGATCTTTTTGCGGATGTCGCGGACGAGCTGGCCGAGCAGCTCCTTCGTGATCGCGGTCTTCGGTTCGGCGCTCCGAAAGAAGATCGCGAACGTGGCGTAAGGCGAGGGATAGACGAGGCCTCGCTGGACGAGCTGCCAGATGTTTTCACTCGACTGCCGTCCGCGCTCGGTCGACAGGTCAGTTGCGGTCGCTCTCTCTTGTGCGTCTTCCACAGGCAGTCGCATCGTTCACCCCTCTGATTTTTCGTAGCGTCCGAGTCGCAACTCGATCGGCGCGCCTGCCGCGGCCCGCGAGAGCAGCACGATCTCGTCTCCCGCGCGCGCCATCGCCAGTGCGCCGCCGGCCGCGCAACGCGCGCCGAACATCGGCGACTGATGGCTCCATCCCGCCTCGGCCAGCGTCCCGAAGCCGTTGCTCGACGTCGGTGAGTTTTCCTTCTTGTACGACACCGGCTGCGACGCCGTCATCACGCCCGCGATGGAGAAGGTCTCGGTCATCAACTGCGGATTTCCCGGCGCGGGATGAACGAGGTGCAGCACGCCGTCGAGCGCGGCGACGGCCATCGGTCCGCCGCTCTCGTAAGGCCGCGTCAGCGGCTCCCGTTCGTTGTTCTGATCGGGCTGCGCGGAGAAATGGGCCACGGGGAACGCGCTCGGCGACCACGCGTCGATCGATGTCGTGTCCTGCGCTCCGCCATATGCGTTCGTCGGAACGGTGACCACGTTGAACGGCGCGCTGTTGTACGAGACGACGTTCATCGTCTGCGCGCCGGGCGTTTTCACGATCAGGTAGAGCGAGGCGCCCAACGTTCCGAGCGCGAGCTCACCATCGGTTTGCGCCGCGGCGGCTGCGACGGCGGGACCCCACTGTCCGCCGCTCCACGCGTAGGTGTCGACGCTGCCGTCTTCTTTGCGCAACGCCAGCATCACGCGCTGGTTGCCGTCGAACGGAGCCATCGCAAATGCTTCGGCACTCGGCGCGCCGGGCAGCGGTCCGGCCGCCGACCAGCCGCGCTGCAGGTCGTACGTGAGGTACTGCAGAACGCCGTTGGCAGGGCGGACGACGAGCAGCAATTCGGTGAAGGTCGAGGCCATGGCGATGCCGCCCGATCCGTCGACCGGCAGCAGCTCTTCCTCCGACCAGCGTCCTTCAGCTCGCGTGCGCACTCGCAGGAAGCCGTCATCCGCTGCATACGCGACGAAGAGCGCGCCGGCGTGGCCCGCCGCGGCAAGCGCGCCGCGGGCGGTGATCGGCGTCGATTCCGAGCCGCTCCACCGGAACCGACGTTTCCAGAGGAACTGGAACCAGTTCGCGCCCGCGTCGTTCTTGCCGAGGTGACCGAGCTCGAAATTCATCTCGATCGTCCGGAGGAGGCTGTAATGGTTGTAGCCCTCTTCCTCGAAGCCGGGTGCGATGCCGTCGCCGAGGAGGACCGTGTAGACCTGATTCGGACCGTCGTACGCCGACGCCTGATCGGGCATGTAATCGGCCTCGAAATCGGCCTCGTCGAATGTGATGACCACCATCGTCCGCGGCGGAAGATTCGAGTGCTCTCCCGGAAAGCGCAAACGTCCGAAAAAATCCTCCAGCCAGCGTGCCGACTGATCGACGAGCCTCGGCGCGCGCGGCTTGCAGTCTTCCGTTGTCCCTTCGACCCAATGGCCATCGTGCCAGATGTTCGGCGTGAACCACGCGTACTCCGGCAGCTCTCCGTTGAGCAGATCGGCGAACAACGTCGCTTCGTTCTGGACCCTCTGCCAGCGCGCTTCGTTGCGCACGATGGAGGCGAAGGAGGAGAACGGATTGTGCTTGCTGAAGTAGGGCGGCAAATCGATGGGATGAAAGTCGGGCGTCCACGGCGCGGAGTCCGGGACGTAACTGTCCATGTACGCCTTCCAGCGCACCCGCCCCGGCGCTTCCTCGATCAGATCGACGATCGTGCGCTCTTCGATCAGCGGCGGCGGGCCGTCGCTCGTCACGTTGCACAACGCGCCGGCGATCGAGACGATGTAGTTCGTCTGCGACGGGTGCATGACGCCGAAATAGTTGCCGAGCTGAATGCCCTCCCGCGCCAGCCTGCGGAAGTACGGATTCTGCAGAACGTACCCGCGGTACTGGTTCTCGAACATGATGACGAGAACGTGGTCGAAGACGCGGCTCGTCATGCGCGTGACCTCATGACACCGATGACGAAGTCGTGGTCGTGGCGGGGAGGGGAGGAGGAGCCGTTCCCTTCTTCTTTGCCGGCGTATTCGCCTTGAGCGAATCGGTCTGCTTGAGCGCCATCCAGAGAGCCGGGTCCTGGAACGCGACCGCGCCGCCGCCGCGCTTCTCCTGCGAGATCATGCGATTGATGTCGCCGACGCAGACCCAGTCCGCCTCCACGCCGATGCCCCACTTGGCGTGGTCCTTCGTTTCGGGCCATTTCCACGGCGCGCCGAGCGGCGTGAAGTCGATCGACTTGATGTCGAAGACCTCTTCCTTGCCGAGGAGATTGATCGCGCCCGGAGCGTCGCTGTCCTGCTCGTCCGGAATCGCGCCGCGGATCCACGTCTCCACATCCATGCAGACGCCGAGTGCCGGTCCGACGAGCTGGTTCCAGAAATCGCCGCCCCACTTGCGGTTCTTGGCGATGAGCTTGAACGCCTTGCCGTCGCGCGACTGGAAGTCGTGCACGTGCGAATCGCCCTTCGCATTCGGATCGATCTTCTGCGCCACCAGCCGGAGCGGATCGTTCGCATCGAGCGAATCAGGCAGGTTGAAGTGGAACACCTGCGGCTCCTGGTGATCGATCATCACCTTCGCGATGTCGCTCGCGGTGGCGAGGTCGATCGAGACGCAGAGATAGGTCTGCCCATACTTCGGCGTCGGCATCGCCTTCACGCCGGGCATCGAGTATTTCGGCCAGGAATGCACCAGCCAGAGCGCCGTCTTCGTCTCCGTGTCGAACGCCAGGACGCCCTTCGTGTGCCCGAGGCTCCCGTTGTCGGCTTCCGTCTCCGACTTCTTCGCCGCGTCCGGCTTTTCGTCGTTGTAGAGGATCCACCCGGTCGTCTTCGGCGGATTGGTGAAGATCGAGTCGAGCGTGAGATCGAGCGCGCCCTTGTCGATGTCGAGCAGAAACTGCGACGGCACGACCTTCCCGAGATTTGGGTCGTAATAGACGTACTCGTACCCCTTCGTCGCGTGCGCCCCGCTCATCTCCGGGACTTTGTAGACAAACCACCAGTCGACTGCGTTTCCGTTCTCGTCGAGCGCAGAGATCGTCATGGAGAATGCCCCCCTGGTGCTCCGCGGACGGAGCATGGCTACCTGTTGGTGGAATTAAGCAATTGTGTAGGAAGCGGGGGCGGGTGGCAAGTCAGCGCAGGATCGCCTTCACGATCCGCGGCACGTGCACGTGACAATCCTCGACGATGATCCGCACGCGGCCGACCGGGGAGCCGGCGATGGCGGTGCCGGCGAGGAAGATGCCGGGGACGTTCGTCTCCATCGTCTCCTCGTCGTAGCCCGGCTTTTTCTCCTCGCCGAAGACGCCGATGCCGGCCATCTCGAAGAGGCGCGTGTCCTGTTCGTAGCCGGTGAGCGAGAGGACGAAGTCGGCCGGCACCTCGCGAAGGCCGGCCGGCGTCTGCAGCACGATGAACCGCTCGCGAATCTCGACCGGTTTCGCGGAGAGGATCGCGTGGACGCGGTTGTCGCGCAGCATCGAGCGGATCTCCGGCAGCAGCCAGAACTTCACGCGCGTTGGATCGAAGTCGTCGCCGCGGTAGACGAGCGTGACCTGCGCGCCGGCGCGCTGGCACCGGATCGCCGCCTCGATCGCCGAGTTCTTCCCGCCGATGATCACCAGCCGCTGCCCGAAGTACGTGTGCGGCTCGTGGAAGTAATGGCTGACGTGCGGGAGCTCCTCGCCCGGGATGCCGAGGAGGCGGGGGCGATGCATCGCGCCGATGGCGAGGACGACGTTTTCGGCGCGCAGCGTGTCGCGCGAGGTAGTCAGTTCGAAGAGGTTCAGTGGGGGGACAGGCGCCCTCGCCTGTCGGTTCTCCCGGACAGGCGAGGGCGCCTGTCCCCCCACTGGAACGATCGCTTCGACGCGCTCATACGTCCGGATCTCCAACCCGAACTGCAGCACGACCGCGCGCAGGTAGGCGAGGAACTCCTCGCGCGTCACCTTCTGCTGATCGGCGGTCTGGATCGGCACGCCGCTGATGGCGAGGCGCTCCGCGTTCGAATGAAACTGCATCTGCAGCGGATACCAGGTCATCGTCGTCCCGACCGGTCCGGCGTCGAGATGGACGTAGTCGATGCCCGCCTGCTTCAGCGCGACGGCGAGCTCGATGCCGATCGGGCCTGCGCCGATGACGGCGACTTTGTGGACGTGATCACTCATGTCGTCCGCATCGTAGCTCGTCGCCACAAGTCTTCGCGGAGCGTGTCTCTTTCAGCCATGACGGAAGAGCGGACATTTCTCCACGAAGGCAACATCTACGTGTCGAACACGCGCGTCGTCATCAACGGCACGACCTACGCGACCGCGAACGTGACGTCGGTGCGGAGCGCGACCACGCCGGCAAAGAGAGGCTGTGCCACGCTGATGATCGTGCTCAGCGCACTCGGCACGATCGGTGGCCTGGGCATGCTGTTCACGAGCAAAACGGACGGTCCGGCTGCGCCGTTCGTGACGTGGGTCATTCTCCTCGCGATCGGCATCATCTGGTACGCGTCGATCAAGCCGATGTACCACGTCATGCTCGCCTCGGCCGGCGGTGAGCGTCACGGGATGTCATCGCGCGATCCGGCGCTGGTGTCCCGCACCACCGCCGCAATCGCGGAGGCGATCATCTACCGCGGGTGAGCACGGAACCGGAGCGCGCTCCCGATCACGGCGAGACTCCCCGCGATGTTCGCCGCCATGCCGATGATCAGCGGCCACTGCTGAATGCGAATCCCGTACACGAGGTAGATCAACTGGCCGCCGAGGAAGAAGACGTAGGTGAGGATCGACACGTCGTCGGAGCTGCGGCGTTTCCAGATCCGCAGTGCTTGCGGGATGTACGCGGCGCCGGTGGCGACACCGACGACGGAGACGAGCCAGCCGAGGATCGTGTCGAACATCGTGCCCGTCCTATCCGATCGCCGCCGCGACCAAGGCCTGCTGCTGTTCCTCGTGCCGGTGATGCGATCCGGTCGCCGGCGCGGCCGCGATGGGACGTCCTACGTAGCGCAGCTTCTGATTCGGCCCGAGCAGCGACATCAGTCGCTCGTGGAGGAACGGCCACGCGCCCATGTTGCGCGGCTCGTCCTGCACCCACACGACCTCGGTCGCGTTCGGATACTGCTTCAGCGCGTCGGCGATCATCGGCTGCGGGAAGGGATAGAGCTGCTCGAGGCGGAGCAGCGGGATGTTCGCGCTCGCTTTGTCGCGCGCGGTCTTGAGGTCGTAGTAGACCTTGCCGGTGGTGAAGACGACGCGCGTGACCGAAGACGGATCGGCGACGTTCTCGCGCAGCACCGGCTCGAAGCGGCCGCTGGTCAGCTCGTCGAGCGACGACACAGCGGCGGGATGGCGCAGCAGCGACTTCGGCGTCATGACGATCAGCGGCTTGCGCGGCTCGTTCTTCATCTGCCGGCGCAGCGCATGGAAGTAATTCGCCGGCGCGGTCGGATAGATGACCTGCATGTTTCCTTCGGCGCAGAGCGTGAGGAAACGTTCGAGTCGCGCGGACGAATGCTCCGGACCCTGACCTTCGTAGCCGTGCGGCAGGAGCATCACCAGGCCGCTGTGCTGTCCCCACTTCTCTTCGGCGGATGAAATGAACTGGTCGATGATGATCTGCGCGCCGTTCATGAAGTCGCCGAACTGCGCTTCCCATAGCACCAGCGCGCCCGGATCGGCGACGGAGTAGCCGTACTCGAACCCGAGGACGCCGTACTCCGACAGCAGCGAGTCGTACACCGCGAGCGCCTTCATCACGTCGCCCTGCGGCAGCACGTTCAGCGGAACGAATCCCTTGCCGGTCGTCGAGTCGAAGAGGATCGCGTGACGCTGCGAGAAGGTGCCGCGTCCCGAGTCCTGTCCCGAGAGCCGCACGCGGAAGCCGTCGAGCATCAGCGTGCCGAACGCCATCAGCTCGCCGAAGGCCCAGTCCATCGGCTCCTTGCCGTCGGCCATCGCGCGGCGCTTGTTGAGCACCGGCTTGAGCTTCGGATGCGGCGTGAAGTCCTCGGGTGTGGTGGTCAGCGCGTTGCCGACTGTCTCGAGCTGCTCGCGCGTGATCGACGTGTCGGGCGACGCCTCGCGCTGGAAGCCGGTGATCTCTTCATCGGTCCAGAGTGGATCGTTCTTCGAATGCGGCACGTCGTTCTCGCGCGTGCGATCGAACGCTTCCTGCAGCTTCGCCTGGAACTGATCGAGCCACTCCTCGGCTTCCTTCGGATCGATGTCGCCTTTGCGCAGGAGCTGCTCGGTGTAGATCTTCCGCACCGAGCGATGCTCCTTGATCAGCTTGTACATCCGCGGCTGCGTGAGCGACGGCTCGTCGCCTTCGTTGTGGCCGTGGCGGCGGTAGCAGACCATGTCGATGACGACGTCCTTGTGGAACGCCTGGCGGAAGTCGTACGCGAGCTTCATCGCGCGGATGCACGCCTCGGGGTCGTCGCCGTTCACGTGGAAGATCGGCGCCTGCACCATCTTCGCGACGTCGGTGGCGTAGACCGACGAGCGCGCCGACTCGGGGCCGGTGGTGAAGCCGATCTGATTGTTGATGACGACGTGGATCGTGCCGCCGGTGCGATAGCCGGGGAGCTGCGAGAGGTTCAGCGTTTCGGCGACGACGCCCTGGCCGGCGAATGCGGCGTCACCGTGCAGCAGGATCGGCAGGATCGCCTTGCGCTCGACGTCGCCGGCGAGCTTCTGCTTCGCGCGCGCCATTCCCTCGACGATCGGATCGACCGCCTCGAGATGCGACGGATTGGAGGCGAGCGTGAGATCCATGTGCGAATCGCCCGGCGCCTGGTGCACGCCGTCGGCGCCGAGGTGGTACTTCACGTCGCCGGAGCCCTGGGTGGAGTTCGGATCGATGTCACCCTCGAACTCGTGAAAGATCTTCTCGTACGACTTGCCGAGGATGTTCGCCAGGACGTTGAGGCGTCCGCGGTGCGACATGCCGATCACCGCTTCCTGCACGCCGTCGGCGGTCGCCTCATTAAATAGATAGTCGAGCATCGGGATGAGCGTCTCCGCTCCTTCGAGCGAGAAGCGCTTGTGGCCGACGTATTTCGTGTGCAGGAAGCGCTCGAACGCCTCGGCGTCATTGAGCTTCATCAGGATGCGGCGCTTGACGGCGAGATCGAGCGGTTGCTTGTTGCGCGACGGCTCCATCCGGTCCTGCAGCCAGCGCTTCTGCTTCGTCTCCTGGATGAACATGTACTCCGGGGCGATCTTTCCGCAGTACGTTTCGCGCAGCGTGTCGAGGATGGAGCGGAGCGTGTCGACCGTCTTGCCGCAGAAGCCGCCGCAGACGAATTCGCGATCGAAGTCCCAGACGGTGAGGCCGTAGTACGACGGATCGAGCTCCGGATGGCGCGCGACTTTGTAGTCGAGCGGATCGAGATCGGCGAGGAGATGTCCGCGCACGCGATAGGCGTTGATCATCTGCAGCACCGCGGCTTCGCGCGCCACGGTCTCGTCTTCGGTCGCGCGATGCCGCGCGCGGTCCTTCGCCCAGCGCACCGGTTCGTACGGGATGCGGAGGTCGCGATAGAGGTCGTCGTAGAACGCGTCGGTGCCGAGCAGCAGCTCGTGGACGCGCGCGAGGAACGCGCCCGACTCGGCCCCCTGGATGATGCGATGGTCGTACGTCGACGTCATCGTCATCACCTTCGAGATGCCGAGGTCGGCGAGGACGGAGGGATCGCTGGCGGAGTATTCGGCGGAGTAGTCGATCTGGCCAGTGGCGATGATCGTCCCCTGCGTCGGCATGAGGCGCGGCACGGAGGCGACGGTGCCGATGGTGCCGGGATTGGTCAGCGAGATCGTCGTTCCTTCGAAGTCGGAGATCTCGAGCGCGTTGTTGCGCGCTTTCTTGACGATGTCGTTGTAGGTCTTGAGGAACTGCGCGAAATCCATCGCCTGCGCGCGCTTGATGTTCGGCACGAGGAGCGAGCGCGATCCGTCCTTGCGCTCGACGTCGATGGCGATGCCGAGGTTGACGTCAGCGCGATCGATGCGGTTCGGCGTGCCGTCCTGCATCGCGAACGCCGCATTCATCCGCGGTTGGTCCTTGAGCGCCTTCACGATCGCCCACGCGATGATGTGGGTGAAGGATGCTTTCGACTGGCCGATCAGCGTGAGGTGATTGTTGATGACGCGCCGGTTTTCCTCGAGCACTTTGACCGGGATGTTGCGGACGCTCGTCGCGGTCGGCACCGCGAGCGAGGCTTCCATGTTCTGGACGATTTTGGATGCGGCGCCGCGGAGAGGAACGGCGTTGCCAGCGATGCCTTTGGTTTCCTTGGTTTCCTGTGGGGGGACAGGCGCCTCGCCTGTCGGTTTCTGGGCGGGGGGAACAGGGACCGGACGGGAAGCGACGGGAGCGACAGGCGAGGGCGCCTGTCCCCCCACTGGAGCTGGAGCGGGGGTCGAGTCGTCCTCCTCATCCACCGGCGGCTCGTAGTCCGCGAAGAACTCCCGCCAGCTCGCGCTCACCGAGTCGGGATTCACCCGCCACTTCTCGTACAACTCTTCGATAAAGGCGATATTTGCGCCGTAGTTTTGCGTGACTGTCATGACTCGGGCGAGTCTATATCACGCAGAAGCGCGCTCCACTGTTGGCCGATCCGCTCCCAGCGCAACGCCGGATCGTGCGCGCGGGACGAGGCGCGGCGGCCCCAGCAGGCGAGGAGCTCCCGGTCGCGATAGAGCGGCTCCAGTGCGGCGGCGACATCGGCCGGCGCGACGATCTCGTGCGAGACGAAATCGAGCGGATCGGTGCCGGTCGCGGCCGGATCGACGAGCACCGCCGCCCCGTCCCACAGCGCGGCGTTCGCGCTGTGTCGCGGCAGCAGTTGCGCGGCGCCGGTCGCCGCATGCTCGAACGCGACGAGTCCCCAGCCCTCCGACGTCGAGGTGTTCACGCCGACGTCGCATGCGTTGTAAATGAGGTTGAGCTGCTCGTCGCTGACGTCGGGATGCGTGTCGCCGTCCGTCGTGATGAGCAGCTTGTCCGCGATCCCCAGTCGCGCTGCGAGCTCGAGCAGATTCCGCGTCGCCATGTGCAGATAGAGCCGAGCATCGGGCTTGTCGCACGCGAATTGCGAGAAGGCCTCGAGCGTGAGGTCGACGCGCTTGCGCGCCGTGTTGCGATTCGCGTTGAGGATGATGAATGCGCCGGCGAGATCGGGGAACAACCGTGCGCGGGCGTCTTCGATCGGGTAAAAGCGATCCGCGTCGAGACCGTGCGGAATCACCGCGAGCTTTGGCGGCGGCGTGCCGAGGCGCGTGAAGGCGTCGGCGACCTCCGCGCGCGCCGCGTCGTGGAAGAGGACGAAGCGGTCGATCCCCGCGAGATGCGCGAGCCGCTCCGGCTTGATCACCGGTCCCTCGATCGGCGCGTAGACGACGACGCGCGGCCGCGGCTCGGCGGCATCGAGCGCGCGGCGGAGCAACTGGTGAAGATAGATGTCGTGCACGATCAGCACGACGTCGGGTTGCAGCTCGCGCAGCAACCGGCGCAGGCACGTCACGCCATGCGGATCGCCCTCGCTTCGATTGCGATGCAGCGGCCACGATTCCTCGGCCAGCTCGCTGCGGCGATGGATTACGAACTGATGGACGTCGAACGCATCGTGGTCGAGATGCACGAGGATCTCGCGCGCCACGCGGGCGTAACCGGTCGCGTGCACGAACTGCCCGACGGCGAGAACGCGCACGCGACCGTCTCTCACGTCAGTTCACCACGATGAACTGGTTCGTGCGCCGCGTCTTCATCACGCGTCGCGAGCTCTTCTTCGGCGCCGCGGCCGTCGTCGTCGACGAACCGAAGCTGCCGCCGCTGCTCAGCGTGTAGTAGTCGCTGCCCGACTCCTTGTAGAAGTAGACCGTCTGGCGGATCGCCGCCTCGTCGGTGAACGACTCCACGCCGTCGGCATTCATGGCGGCGAGGCCGGCGAGGACATACGTCCCGGGCCAGAGCCGCACGGCGCTGCCGGGATCGGAGAAGTCGACCCAGTTCACCAGATCGTCGCCGCCGCCGCACGAGCGGAGGAAGCTGTAGGCCGTGTACTCCGGCGGCTCCTGCAGCGGCGGTGCGTTCCGGCTCCAGTAGAACGTCGCCAGGATGAAGAAGTACTTCGAGTCGAGGTAGCCGGCCTCCGTCACCTCGTCGACCATCTGCTGCCAGATCGCGCCGAACGCGTCGTACAGGCCGGTGTCCTCGCAACTGTAGTACTTCGTGAACATCACGCCGGAGACGGTGGGATTGGTCCGGTCGAGGATGACGACCTGGAAGCCGCGGTCGTACTCCGCCGCGTCGGTCGGGATGATCGGAACGCCGAGGAGGATCGTCGGCTTCACGCCCTGCTCGTACGTCGCCTCGATCTGCATCTGCGGACGCAGGCCGGTGCTGATCAGCTCGAACGCTTCCTGAATCGCGTCGGCGCGCTCCGGAGCGAGGTTCCAGATGCCCGAGACCTTGAAGCTCGTCGCCGCCGGCGCGCTGGTGACGCTGTTCACCCACGTGTCGTACGTGGCCACTGAATCGGTGCTCGGATCGGTTTCCGCCAGCGCCACGACCTGGGAGATCGCGACCGGATCGCCGCCGAGCATGTTGATCTTGACGTAGCGGTTCTGCTGGTACGACTGCCAGCCGCTGGTCGAGGAGTAGCTCGCCGACACGGAGCCGCTCTCGAACAGCGCCTTGTACTCGACCTTCATGTGCGAGGCGATGTCGGTCGTGCTCTGTTCGGAGCTGGTGCTGACGGCGACGCTGTACTCCAGGCTTCCGCCGAGGTTCACGACGGAGGCGAAGTAGTAACCGTAGGTTTCGAAGAAATCCTCGAACGCGGAGAGGTCGTCGGGATCGACCGTCTCGGGCAGCGCTTCGACGGCGTCGATGAACGTCTGGGAGCGGTACTGCTTCGCTTCGTCGAGGTTGATGACCAGCGTGGCCAGGCCGAGATAGAAATTGCGGTAGGCGTAGTAGTAGTCGCTGCTCGACGCGTACTCGTTCGAATACGACACGGACATCTGGCCGCTGAAGGCGCCGATGTCGGCCGCGGCGTCGGCGGTTGCGGCGACGGAGTTCTGATAGGAGTCGCGCGTTTCGACGCTGTCCTCCACCACTTCGCTCGACGTCGCCTCGATGGCCTGCACGTACGCCGGCACGAGGTAGTCCGTGCCGAGGAAGTTGAAGGTGTAGGTCGGCGCGGTCTCGACGTCGATCAGGTTGGCCAGGATCGACTCCGGCAGGCGGTACTCGCCGAAGATGTCGACCCCCTGGCCGACCATCGCGGCCTGACTGAGGGACGTCGTCGTGTCGGTGGTGGCGGACTTCTTACTGCTCAGCGATCTGCGTGGGATGGGACGCCGTCTGGAGATGGGTAGCTGCGGTTGTTCGGACATCACTCCTCCTCCTCGCAGCGCGCCCGTGGCATTGGCGCGCGGTTACGGCGGCGCGGTGAGGACACACGACGGACAGGCGAGGCGAGCTTCGCCACAAGCACTCCGCGCCCGTTGCCGCTCGCGCGAGCGGCTCCTCAACGCGTTCTGATTTGCCGGGAAAACCGCCTTCAATTTAGGGAGGAGAGAATGCTCTACGCAAGGGTGGCGGGGTGGCTTTTACATTTCTTACGTAGGTCTTACACGCCGTTACGTTTCTCGACGACGCTGTGGGAGAGCGACGTCAGTCCGAGCCAGCCGAGTCCCGCGGCGAAGCCGCCGAGAACATCCGAGGGGAAGTGCACGCCGAAGTAGATGCGGGAGAAGCCGACGCTGAGGATCGTCACGCCGGCGAGCGTGTGGACGAATGCCTGCGCGGCGACGGAGCGGTGCTGCACGAGGTGATGCGCGACGATCGGATACGTCGCGGCGGAGAGGAGCGAGTGTCCGCTCGGGAAGCTGTGCGATTTCGGGAGCTTGATGCGCCGCGCGAGCTCCTGCGGCCGCTGGCGCTGGAAGACGTTCTTGAGGATGGTATTGATCGCCATCGCGCCGCCGGTGGAGACGATGACCGTCCAGGCGTCCTGCTTCTTGCCGCTGCGCAGCATGGCGATCGCGGTCAGGCCTGCCGCCCCGCCGATCGCGGCATGCGAGCCGAGCTGCGTGACCGCCTCCATCACGTGGTGCATCGGCGGGTTGTCGATGCGGTGGACCGCTTCCATGATCAGGTCGTCGTACTGATCGGCCCGCCCTTCGACGACGTGATCCGCCTGCTGCTTGAAAAACCAGAACGCGACGGTCGCCAGCACCACGCCGCCAGTGGTCCCGATGGCGTAGGGGAGGAAGGTGTTGCGGCGTTCGGTCGTCTTTTTCTTCACGTGCCGAGTCTATCTCGGAGTGCGGCGGCCATGCCGCCGCCCTGTTTCATCGGTGGCGTGTCATTCGCAACGGAGTCGAGCGTGGAGTCAAACATCATTCGCTGTCCCAACTGTGGTCAGGCAAACCGCGTTCCGGCCCTGGGAAGCGGCAAGAGCGCCGTCTGCGGCAAGTGCAAAACGCCGCTGACCGCGGGCGGACATCCGATCGACGTCAGCGACTCGACCTTCCGCTCGACCATCGGCAGCGGCCGCTTCATCGTCGACTTCTGGGCGCCGTGGTGCGGGCCGTGCCGCCAGGTGGCGCCGGTGCTGGAGCAGATCGCGCGCGAGCACTCGAACGTCCGCGTGGCGAAGCTGAACGTCGACGAGAACCCGCGCACGTCGGCCGAGTTCAAGGTGCAGGGGATTCCGCTGCTCGTCTTCTTCCGCGACGGTCGCGAAGCGGGCCGCCTCACCGGCGCCCATCCGAAGCCGAACATCGAGGCGGCGATCCGGCAGTACCTCGGGTAAGCGACGATGGCCTTCGTCCCCCGACCGCAGGCGCCCCACGGTGAGCTCGAGCTCTTCGCGAAGAAGGTCGGCATCGTCGTGGCGTGGATCATCGCCGTCGGCGTCCTCTGGCTCGCGCGCCACGTCCTGATCCTCGTCTTCATCGCCGCGATCATCGCCGCCGGCATCGCGCCCGCCGTGCAGCGCGTCCGCATCGCAGTGCGCTTCTACTTCCATCGCACCATCCGGCGCGGCACGGCGGTGGCGATCGTCTACTTCCCGTTCGTCCTGCTGGTGCTGGTGATCGCGATCGTCGTCGTTCCGCAACTCGTCTCCGAGACGCGCAGCCTCGGCGCGCAGCTCCCGGCGCTCATCGAGCAGAACATCCTCACGCCGCTCGAGCGCTTCCTGCCGGTCGCCGCGATCCGCACGTACCTGCACGACGGCATCCGCGTGCCCGCGTCGAACGTGTTCGGCGTCGTGCGCGTGACGGCGACGGTCGTCGCGTCGTTCATCGCGGTGCTCTTCATGATCGTCTACATGCTGATCGACGCGGAGCGGCTGCGGAATCTGCTGCTGCTGATCTTCCGTCCCGACGTGCGCGCCGACCGCCAGCGCGTGATGACGCGCATCGCGCGGCGATTGACGTCGTGGTTGTCGGGACAGTTGATTCTTTCCGCGATCATGGGCGCCGCGATCTTCGTCTCGCTGCTCCTGCTGCGCATTCCGTACGCGCTGCCGCTGGCGATCCTGGCCATGCTCGGCGAGACGGTTCCGGTGATCGGCCCGATCGTCGCCACGGCCCCGGCGCTGGCGATTGCGATCCTCCATTCGCCCTGGCAGTTCTGGTCGGTGCTGATCCTCGCCATCGTCCTGCAGAAGATCGAGAACTTCTTCATCGTGCCGCGCGTGATGTCGCGCAAGGTGCGCATCTCGCCGCTCGCGGTCTTCATCGCCTTCATGATCGGCGGCGCGCTCCTCGGCGTGATCGGCGCCCTGCTCGCCGTGCCGGTCGCGGCGATCGTGCACGTGGCGTTCGACGAGGCGTTCGTCGCGCATCGCGAGCGGCGGCAGGACGCGGATCGATCGGGAACGCTCGTCCGGCGGGCGTGACGCGTACAATTGCCGCTGATCCGTCCATCATGAAATTTCCGATCGTCGATCAGATGATCTCTCTCGTCCGAAAACCGGGAGGGGCGAGGCCGCGGCGCGACCGCGACGAGCGGCTGCGCGCCGGCTTCGACGTGGCGCCGGTAGGACTCGCATTCGCCACCGTCGACGGTCACTGGCTCAACGTCAACGAGCGCTTCCGGACGATCGTCGGCTATACGCGCGAGGAGCTCGCGCGCATCTCGCTCGACAGCCTCACGCACGCCGAGGATGCGAAGAAGGAAGCGTCGATGATGCGCAAGCTCATCGCCGGCGACACCGATTCTTATCGCATCGAGAAGAGGGTGATGGACAAGCGCGGCAAGTACCGCGCGCTGACCGTTACCGTCACCTGCGTCCGCGCCGACAACGGCGAGCCGGAGTTTCTCGTGTACGTCGTCGAGGAGGCGGCGCCCGGCCAGCGCGAGGCGCCGCGCGAATCGCAGGATCGCGGCATGGCGTGGATCGTCGATCAGCTTCCCGACATCTGCGTCATCCGTTCGGACGATCGCGGCCTGATCACCGGCTGGAACTCCGGCGCGGAAAAGCTCTTCGGCTATCGGCGCGATGAGGTGATCGGGAAGAACCGCCGCATCCTCTATCGCGATGCCGACGGCTGGGAGGGGAAGCCGACCAGTCAGTTGAACAGCACCGCGGAATCGGGACGCCTCGAGTTCGAAGACTGGCGCGTGCAGCGCGACGGCGCGCACGTCTGGGTCAAGTGTGCGATCACGCCGTTCAAGCCCGAGGGGATGGTGAAGGGGTACGTCGAGATCATCACCATGCCGACCGGCATCACCGGCACGATCGACACGTCGCACATCAACGACGCGAAGCAGAGCGAGGAAAAGAAATCGGCGGAGCTGCGGCAGATCGCCGAGGCGCTGCAACACGAGGTGGAGCTCGGCAGGCGGAAGGAAGAGTCGCTTCGCGACGCGCTGGAGCAGGTGCGCGTGATGGGCGAAGAGACGATGAACGAGCTGAAGATCATGACCACGGCGCTGCGGAAAGAGATCGAGCGCCGCAAGGCCGCCGAGGATGAGCTGCGCGTGGCGAACGAACGGCTCGAAGCGGCGTCGCAGCCGTTGATCGCCGCGCCGGAGCCGCCCGAGCCGGTGATCGAGGAAGAGATCGTGCTGCCGGAAGCGGCGCCGGTCCGCGTCTGGAAATCGCTCGACGGGATGCCGCCGGCGGAGCTGCTGGTCGCACATGCGACCGATCAGCGCAGCGGAACGCTGATCATGACGAGCAACGATCGCGAGAAGCAGCTCTTCTTCGAAAAGGGGAAGGTTTTCTCGGTCGCGTCGAACAATCCGACGAAGTTCCTGACGCAGCAGTTGATCGAGCTCGGCTACATCACCGAGGACCAGCGGCAGCGCGCGCTCGAGATCAAGCAGGAGACGCACCTCGCCCTCGGCCGCATCCTCCTGATCCTCGGCGCGATCACCGAGGAGCAACTGATCGAGGTGATGCGCACGAAGATGGAAGACGAGATCGCCGACGTCTTCGACTGGAAGGACGCGCAGTGGTCGTTCGTCGAGGGAGAGGTGCTCTCGCTGCAGCTCGTGCCGTTGCGGATCGAGGTGGCGCCGTTAGTCGTGAAGAGGCTCAATTCTGCGATGAAGGTGGGGGAGCCTGAACTGCTAAGTGCTGATTTCTCAGTGCTGAGCGAGGCCCCTGCGGCCGAGGAAGCCGGGTCTGACGCGCAGACCGCCGGGTCTGGCGCGCAGACCCCGGCACCCAGCACTCAGGACGCACCACCTGGCATTCAGGACTCGATTGTGGGCGCCCAGAAATCGAAGAAGTTCCACAAGGCGACGTGCAACTCCGTCAAACGCATCCCCGACAACGCCCGCACGCTCTTCGCCACTGCGGACGAAGCGCGCGAGGCGGGGTTCGAGGCGTGCCGTCTTTGCTTCCGTTAAACTGAAGGAATGCAACTGTTTCAACGCATCGCCCTGGCGGCGCTCGCCGCCTTTCCAGCCTTCGCCCAGCAACAGCCGAGCTCGTTCACGTGGGACGCGAAGCTCGAGCTTCGCGCGAACTACCGCGACAGCGAGCACGACCGCTTTCAGACCCGCTTCGAGTTCCCGATCCAGGTCTTCCCGACCGGCGATCGCCACGCATTCGAAGAGACGGTCGACGCCGGCCGTCATACCGAGCTGAGCGTCGCGCAGATCAAGCTCGACCTCGGGTACGGCAAGTGGTTCCTCGCGCACGCGCAGGTGCACGGCCAGGACAAGTACCGTCGCAATCCGACGAGTCACGACAAGCAGATCGACGCGGACGAGCTCTGGATCCGCTTCGGCGACAAGCCGGAGTTCCTCGAGCGCCCCGAGCGCACGTCGTTCTTCGCGCAATTCGGCAAGGCCCCGAAGATGGAACGGCAGCCGCTGCGACTGCTGGAGAGTTACGGCCTGGCATCGACGGCGTTCAATCGCTTCGAGGACATCCAGGCGCTGGTCGGCGGAAGCATCGGCCGCAACTTCTACTGGCGCGTCCAGGCGGCAAACGGCAACCCGGTCTTCCTGCGCGATTCAAATGCGCTGGCGGGGGACAACGGCGTCAAGGAGCTGCGCAACGTGCCGCCGAATCCGAAACTGCATTCAGGTTTCCCGATCATCTACAACGCCGAGACCGAGGGGTACTTCTTCGATACCGATCATGTGCAGTGGGGCGAGGGGATCGGATACCGGTGGGCGAATGACGATCAATCGACCGGATTCGATTTCATCGCCTTCCACTACCGCCGCGAGCTCGCCGATCGCGAGCAACTGACCGGCACGTTCTACGGCGGCGACATCGATCTGCTCAACGGTCCGGAAGGCTTCAACGTCGGACTGCCGATCACCGATCGGAAGAAGGAAGAGACCGGGGCGCGGATTTACGCCGAGTGGAAAGGCGTGACCGCGATCGCGCAGTACACGAAGCAGCACCTGGCGGGATTGCATCGCAATGGCTACGAATTCGAGGCCGGCTGGAAGATCCCGATCGGACACGGACCGGTGCAGTACATCCAGCCGACGGCACGCGTCAGCGGACTGCAGAACAGCTTCCGCGCCGCGGCCCGGGTCAAGGCGGCTCCGTTTCCGAGCTTCTGGTGGCCCTGGACGAAGATCGATTACGGCTTCCGCGCCGGTCTCGGCCACGGCATCGACATCACCGCGGAGCGCGCGAAGCACAACATCGGCGCACCGCGGAAGATCAATGAGAACGAGACGCTGGTGACATTGCGCGTGAAGGTGTAATCCCTCCTCCCTCTCCCCGCGCACGGGGAGAGGGTGCCGAAGGCGGGTGAGGGGTCTCTTCTTGGCCAGGAGGCAACCCCCCTCATCCGCCTGCGGCACCTTCTCCCCCGCGTGGCGGGGGAGAAGGAGGGGGCGCGGCGCGGTGTTTGCTCCTCCTCATCGCGGAGGAAGCATCCGATGCGCAATGAAATGATCGGCGCCGTCGTCCGCCGGGCGATCGAGCACCCCGAGTTCCGCCGCCGCCTCGTGGAGAACCCCGAGGACGCGCTCACGTCGCATGGTTTCGCCCTCGAAAGCAACGAGATGGCCGAGATCGAGCGGATCAGCACATCACTCGGCGAATCGGGCGATGACGTGGAGCAGAAACTCGTCCGGATCGCGGAGGCCTACGGCATCAATCCGCGCTGAACCGAACCTGAAAGCCTCCTGTTGCGTCTCAACAGCAACGGAATTTGTGTCTGGGAGAACCACGTTCGAAACGGGCGGCAAATTCTGAGCTGTCAAGCAGTAATCTCACCAACAAGAGGCTCCATCAGGGATGAGAATCCGAACCTTCGTCGCAGCCGGCGCGCTTCTGCTGGCCTCGCTTACTCTGCTTGCAGATACCCCGGGCGGCCGTGCGGAAGTCCGCATGGTTTACGACCCCGTCAGCACTCACATGATCCTGTACGGCGGCGCCACCGCCGTCGACAGCGGCACGAAGGCGTCGTACGACCTCGCCGACACCTGGGAGTGGGTCGGCGATCACTGGATCCGCCGCTTCACCGCGCACAACCCCGGTGAGCGCTCCGGCCACTTCCTGCTCTACGACTCGAACCGCGCGCGCATCGTGCTGTTCGGCGGACGCCACAACAACCCGTCGACGAACGTCCAGACCCTCCTCAACGACACCTGGATCTTCCAGAACGGCGACTGGTCGCAGGTCGCCACGCCGAACGCGCCGCCCGCGCGCTCGGTACCGGGTGCGGCCTACGATCCGCTGCGCGACCGCATCGTCCTCTTCGGCGGCAACATCTTCGACACCGACGGCAAGACCATCACCACGATTCACGACACGTGGGAGTTTGACGGCACGACGTGGACGCAGCGCGCGTCCGACGGCCCGAAGGTCGGCAAGCCGACCGTCGCCTACGACGACGCGACGCATCAGGTGATCCTCCTCGGTCTCGATGAGACGTCGACGACCAAGCAGTCGACGCTGATGTACATCTACGACGCCACGACCGGCACCTGGAATCAGACCAAGCCGGACGGCCTCCCGCCGTGCGTCAACGAATCGCACGTCGCGTTCGACGGCGAGACCAACTCGCTGATCCTCGTCGGCGGCGTCTGCACCGACTCCAACACCACCGAGGACACCTACTCGTGGGACGGCGACAAGTGGACCAAGCTCACGGTGAAGACCCTCATCGACCGCGCATTCGGCGGCGGCATCGCGTATGACGCGGCGCGCGAGACGCTGGTGCAATACGGCGGCACGGTCGCCTTCGGCAGCAGCCGCGTCGGCACGTACGGCTTCCACGACGGCGACTGGGCGGTGATCAACGACACGTTCTCGCCCGTCCCTCGCGCCCTCCCCGTCATCTTCACCTTCCCGCAGAACAACGCGCTCTACGTTTACGGCGGTCACGACGAGAGCCAGGCGTACGAGCAGCTCTGGGTTCGCGCGAACGGCCAGTGGTCGCAGGTCACCGGCGACAACAAGCCTTCGCTCTGCGACAACCCCCTCGGCACGTTCGACAGCGACCGGCAGCGCTTCATCATCGTCTGCAACGCAGGCAACGTCTTCGAGTTCGACGGCACGACCTGGACGAACAAGAAGGACATGAAGGACAAGCCGCCGGCCCATCGCCTCGGGCAGCTCTCCTACAACCCGACCCTCAAGAAGACGGTCCTCTTCGGCGGATACGACGAAAGCGACTTCCTCGATCAGACGTGGCTGTGGGACGGCACGGTCTGGACGCGCATCAAGAAAAACCCCCCTCCGCCGCGCGGTCAGGCGGTCATGTGGTACGACGCCACGATGAAGAAGACGATCCTGTACGGCGGTATCGGCCGTCAGGACAAGGACTCGCGCATCGAGCGCTTCGCCGACATGTGGTCGTTCGACGGCACCGGCTGGACCGACATGAAGGTCGCTGCCGCCAACACGCCCGGCATGCGTTACAGCACGTCGTACGGCGTCGATCCGACCACCGGCCATGCCTTCGTCTTCGGCGGTCTGCTCTACACCAAGGACAGCAGCACCGGCATCGAGACGCAGAAGTACGTGAACGACCTCTGGGAGTGGGACGGCGCGAAGTGGACGAAGCTCTCGCCCGCCGTCAGCCCCGAGGCGCGCGAGAACAGCGGCTTCACCTACGACCCGCTCATCGGCCGGATGATCCTCTTCGGCGGCTACTCCGCGCGCTACTTCGGCGATCTCTGGCTCTTCGACACGACGTCGAAGACGTGGCAGTCGCTGATGGAATCGCCGGGCGGAGGACGCCGGCGGACCGCGCCGACGCCGCAGTTGCCGGGGAGCGGCGTGAGCGTAATGAGGCAATGATTCGAGATAGCAGATAGCAGATAACGGATAGCAAGGGCGCCAACGCGGCGCCCTTCGCTTTTTTGCTATCTGCTATCCGCTATCTGCTATCCGACACGTGCTAAGCTCGCCCGCCGAACTTGGCCACCTTCCAAATTGCCCTCGGCGCCGATCACGGCGGCTTCGAGCTCAAAGAGCAGCTCAAGTCTTTCCTGCGCGAGAAGGGTCACGCCATCCGCGACGTCGGCACCAACAGCAAGGATCCGGTCGACTATCCGAAGATCGCCAAGGCGGTTGCGGACCTCGTTTCCACCGGCGCGGTCCGCTACGGAATCATGATCGACGGCGCCGGAATCGGCTCCGCCATGACCGCGAACAAGGTGCCGGGCGTCCTCGCCGCAGCCGCCTACAATGAAGCACTTGCGCGAAACAGCCGTGAGCATAATGATGCAAACGTTCTGACGCTCGGCGCGGGGCAGGTCAGCGCCGAACAGGCCAAACGAATCGTCGAAGTTTTCCTCGAGACCGAATGCACGGCCGAGCGGCATCGCGCGCGGGTGAAGATGATCCGCGAGCTCGACCAAGGAGGGCGTGGCGTGAATTCCCCGGGCAGGGACTTGTCAGCGGACGACATCGCGCGGATCACCAACCGCGTGAAAGAAATCCTCCAGCAGGGCGGCGGTTCCGCCGCTCCGGCGAGCAACCTCCTTCCTCCTGACAAAGTCGCGAAGCTCATCGATCACACCGTCCTCAAACCGGAAGCGACCGCCGAAGACATCGACAAGCTCTGCGCCGAAGCGGCGCAGTACGGCTTCTACTCCGTCTGCGTGAATCCGGTGTGGGTGTCGAAAGCGAAGCAGCTCCTGCGCGGCACGTCCGTCAAAGTCTGCGCCGTCGTCGGCTTCCCCCTCGGCGCGCAGGCTCCGGAGATCAAGATCCTCGAAGCGCGCCGTGCGTTGCGCGAAGGCGCTCAGGAAATCGACATGGTCATCAACATCGGCGCGCTCAAGTCGAAGGATGACCGCCTCGTCGCGCGCGACATCCGCGGCGTCGTCGAAGTCTGCGACGAAGCGCGCGCCGTGTCGAAAGTCATCCTCGAGACCGCGCTCCTCAGCGATGAAGAAAAAGTCCGCGGCTGCGAGCTCTCGATGAAAGCAGGCGCCGATTTCGTGAAGACCTCCACCGGCTTCTCGAAGGGCGGCGCGACGCCCGAGGACATCGCGCTCATGGCCCGCGTCGTGGCGCCGCGCAAGCTCGGGGTCAAGGCCTCGGGCGGTGTGCGGACCTATGCAGATCTGATGAAGATGGTCGAAGCCGGCGCCACACGCGTCGGCAGCTCCAATAGCGTCAAGATTCTTGAAGAGGCCGCGCAAGCGGTCTCGGGGAAGAGGTGAGATCAGTGGGTGAGCTCCGTTGCTACGTGTTCATCGACAGCCTCCAGCCGCAGTTCGCCTCGTTTCTCGGCACCGTGGCCCAGGGCTTCCTTCCCGTTCCGGGACAGGCATCGCTGTTCGTCGAAGTCGCTCCCGGAATGGACATCATGCGTCTCACGGACGTCGCGCTGAAGGCGACCGACGTGCGGCCCGGGATGATGATCATCGAGCGCATGTACGGCATGCTCGAGATCCATTCCGAATCGCAGGGCGACGTGCGCCAGGCCGGCCAGGCGATCCTCGATTCACTCGGCGTGAAAGAGAGCGATCGCATCAAGCCGGAGATCACGTCGAGCCAGGTCATCCGCAACATCACCGACTACCACTCGCAGCTCATCAACCGCACGCGGCACGGCGACATGATCATTCCCGGCCAGTCGCTCTACGTGCTCGAAGTCGCGCCGGCCGGCTATGCCGCCATCGCGGCGAATGAAGCGGAGAAAGCGGCGAACATCAACGTCCTCGAGGTCCGCGCTTTCGGCAGCTTCGGGCGCGTCTACCTCGGCGGCGAAGAGCGCGACATCGACGTCGGCTATCGCGCCGCTGAACAGGCAGTGAACTCGATTTCCGGCCGCGCAGGCCGGGCTTAGTTCTTAAGGAGGATCAGCAATGCCCGATGCACTTGGAATGATTGAAACCCGGTCGTTTCCCGCCGTCGTCGAAGCGGCCGATGCCGCGGTGAAAGCCGCGCGCGTGGAGCTCGTCTCGTACGAGAAGACGGGTGGCGGATACACCACCATCGTCGTCCGCGGCGACGTCGCTGCCGTTCGCGCGGCATGTGACGCGGCGCAGACCGCCGCGGGACGCGTCGGCGACGTCGTCGCCGTGCACATCATCGCGCGGCCGCACGATCAGGTCGACGCCGTCATGCCGCTCGGCCGGACGAACGCGCCCGCGGAGTCGAAGAAGAAATAGTGGAGCGACAGGCGCCCTCGCCTGTCGAAACGTCCGGCGGGCGAGGCGCCCGCCGCTCCACGAAGGGAAATCAACCATGCAACTCGCAAGAGTCGTGGGATCGGTCGTCGCCACACGCAAAGAGGAGAGCATCCAGGGGCTCAAGCTCCTGGTCGTCCGTCCTCTCGATGACGAAGGACGCGAGAGCGGCAACGCGATCGTGTCGGCGGACGCCGTCGGCGCCGGTCCGGACGAGATCGTGCTGATCGCGGCCGGCAGCTCCGCCCGTCAGACCGCGGCCACCGACAAGCGTCCCGTCGACTCCGTGATCATGGCCATCGTCGACAGTTGGAACGTCGGCGATGCCGTGAAATACAAGAAGTGAGCTGATTCATGGCCAGACTCACGGATCAGGAAATCGACGAGATCGCGCAACGGATCGCCGCGGGGATGCGTGGTGTTCCGGCGAGCTCCGCGACGGCCGCGCCGTCGAGCACATCGTCCTACGCCGCTCCCGACATCCCCAAAGGCCTCGGCGTCTTCGGCACGGTCGAAGAAGCGGTCGGCGCCGCGAAAGCCGCGCAGCCGCAGTTCGCCGCGCTCAAGCTCGAGCAGCGCTCCCGCATCATCGCGGCGATACGCAAGTCGATGCTGGAGAACTGCGAAGCGCTAGCTCGCGCCGCGCACGACGAGACCGGCTACGGCCGTTACGAAGACAAGGTGATGAAGAACAAGCTCGTCACCGAGAAGACGCCGGGTCTCGAGGACCTCGCGCCGATCGCCACGTCGGGCGATCACGGCCTCACGCTCGTCGAGCCGGCGCCGTTCGGCGTCATCGGCGCGATCACGCCGGTCACCAACCCGACGTCTACGATCATCTGCAATTCGATCGGGATGCTCGCGGCGGGGAACAGCGTCGTCTTCAACGTCCACCCGTACGCGAAGAGCTGCTGCATGCAGACGATCGCGCTGCTCAACAAAGCGATCATGTCCGAGGGCGGTCCGGCCAATGTCGTGACCGGCGTGTCGAATCCGACGATCGAGTCGGCGAACGAGCTGATGAAGCACCCCAGCGTGCGGCTCGTCGTCGTCACCGGCGGACCCGACGTCGTCCGGGCCGCGATGGGGAGCGGCAAGCGCGCCATCTGCGCCGGCCCGGGCAATCCTCCCGTCGTCGTCGACGAGACCGCCGACATCGACAAGGCGGCGCGCGACATCATCATGGGCGCGTCGACCGACAACAACATCATCTGCACCGACGAAAAAGAGACCATCGCCGTCGCGTCGATCGCCGATGCGCTGATCGCGTCGATGGGTCGTCAGGGCGCCGTCGTCATCGGCAAGGACAAGCTCCCGCAACTCGAGAAGGTCGTCTTCAAAGAGATGAAGGGGCCGCGGCAGAAGGCGTGGATCGACAAGGACCTCGTCGGCAAGGACGCCTCGGTGCTTCTGGCCAAGATGGGGATGCAGGTCCCCGACTCCGTGCGCCTCATCGTCGCCGAAGTCGACGAGAACCATCCGCTCCTCTGGACCGAGCAGATGATGCCGGTCATGCCGGTGCTTCGCGTGCCGAACGCCGACCGCGCCATCGACTTCGCGGTCGAGGTCGAGGGAGGCAACCGCCACACCGCGGTGATGCACTCGAAGAACCTCGACAACCTGAGCCGGATGGCCAGGCTCTGCAACTGCTCGATCTTCGTCAAGAACGGCCGCTCGCAGGCGGGCCTCGGTCTCGATGGTGAAGGCTACTGCTCGTTCACCATCGCCAGTCCGACCGGCGAAGGGCTCACCAGTCCGCGCTCGTTCTCGCGCTGGCGCCGTTGCGTCGTGGTCGACCATTTCCGGATCACCTGATGAAAAAGACCTCCGCGCTCGCCGTCCTGGAGTTCGCAGATATCCCTGCGGGCGTCTGGGCGGTCGATGCGATTCTCAAGAAAGCACCGATTGCCTTCGTCCGCGCCGGTACCGTGACGCGCGGACGCTACCTCGTGCTCTTCGGCGGCTCGACCGCCTCGACCGCGGAATCGCTGGAGGAAGCGCTCGCCACCTGCGGCGGCGCGATCATCGATCACACGTTCCTTCCCGACATCCACGACGCGCTGTTCGACGCGGTGTTCGGGAAGAAGCAGCGCTCGAACGGCGGCTCGCTGCTGATCATCGAGACCGAGACGGCGGCGTCGATCGTCCGCGCGGTCGAAGCGGCGGTGAAGGGGACGCCGGTCGAGTTGATCGAAGTGCGCCTCTCCGATCTCGGGCTGGCAGGGAAGGGGATGGCGTTGCTTTCGGGAACGCTGCACGACATCAACGACGCCGCGGAGATGGCCTCCGCCGGCATCCGCACCGGCGCGCCGCCGCGCGGTTTCTCGCATCGCATCATCGCCGCGCCGCATGACGTCGTCGACCGCGACATCACGGCGACGACGCGCTTCGAAGACGCGCCGCTGCTCGAGCTCGACGGGGAGATCGCCTGATGCTGCTCGGACGCGTCATCGGTCAGGTCGTGCCGTGCATCGTGACGCCGGGACTGGAGGGCGTGCCGATGCTGATCGTGCAGCCGCTCGACAAGACATTGAACCCGAAAGGCAAGACGCTCGTCGCCGCCGACGCCACGCGCATGGCGGGCATCGGCGAGCTGGTGTCGTACGAAGGCGGACGCGAGGCGGCGATGGCGCTCGATCCCTGGTTCGTCCCGGTCGATCACGCCATCATCGCCATCATCGACGGAGTGAACGTCACCGCATGATCCTCGGGCGCGTCATCGGCGAAGTCCACGGAACGATCAAGCATCCGTTCTACGAAGGCCGCCGCCTGCTGATGATCGAGAAGCTCGATCACCACTGCGAGCCGACCGGCGACTACCTCATCGCCGCCGATTCCGTCGGCGCCGGCGCCGACGAGCGCGTGCTCGTGCTCGACGAAGGCAACGGCGCGCGCCAGGTGCTCGATTCGAAAGACGGTCCGGTCCGCTCGGTCGTCGTCGGCATCGTCGACGACGTGATGTGCGACACTTGAGCAGTGCTTCGCTCCGCGATCGTCGTCTTCTGCGGCAATCCTCCCCGGGATGAGCAGCAGAAAAATCTCCCGCCCCGATTTCTGAGCCGGTTGCACGAGTCGTTGCTGCGCCGTCTGCGCACGCTCGACGCCGACGTCTACGTCGCGCGGCACGACGATCATCGCTTCCACGTCGGCGACGCGTCGTGGCCGATCGCACCGCTCGGACGTCAGATCGATACCGCGCTCCGCTTCTGCTTCGATCGCGGACATCAACGCGTGGTGATCGTCGCGGGCGACGCGCCGATCGACGAATCGATCGTCCGCTGTGCCCTCGACGCCGCGTCCCCGGTCATCGCCGCGAGCAGCGACGGCGGCTTCGCCCTCGCCGGATTCAATGCCCCGCCGTCGATCGATTGGAATGCAGTCGTCGCCGACCGCGCGCGCGCGGCGCAGACGTTGCGCGAGCACGTCGACGTCGTCGACCTCCCGCGCGTCGACGACATCGATACGCTTGAAGATGCGCGCCGTCTACTGCGCGATGTCCCGCGCGGCGATTACTCCGCGTTCACTCTCCCAACATCCCCGCGAACCCTCGCGCCCGCGCGCCCATCCCCCCGCGCCCCTCCACAGTTCTGACCCGCCTCGCACGCAATCCCGCGAACGGAACGAAGGAGGCTCCCATGGGAGACCACTACTACAGCACCGACCATCTCAAAGGCTTCGGCAACATCGCCGAGGGGAATCCCGAACTGGCGAAGAAATTCTTCGACTACTACGGCGCGGTCTTCGCGCCCGGAGCGCTGACGCAGCGCGAGAAGGCGCTGATCGCGCTCGCGGTCGCGCACACGGTGCAGTGTCCGTACTGCATCGACGCGTACACCTCGGAGAGTCTGGCCAAAGGGGCAGATCTCGAGCAGATGACCGAGGCCGTGCATGTGGCGTGTGCCATCCGCGGCGGCGCGTCGCTCGTGCACGGGATGCAGATGAAGGAGCACGCGGAAAAGGTCGGCATGTGAGCGCCAAGCCGCGAATCACCTCGCTTTCATCGCGGCACGTCCCACTCGCCAGTCCGCGCGAACAGCTCGCGCTGCTCGATCGCTACGCGCGCTTCGAGCCGGAGCTGATGCCGAGCCGTCTCGAGGTCTTTCAGATCAACCTCGGGAAGCTCTGCAACATGACCTGCCGTCACTGTCACGTCGACGCCGGGCCCGATCGCACCGACGCGATGATGAGTCGCGAAACGGTCGATGCCTGCCTGCGCGCGCTCGACCAGACCGAGGCCGACACCGTCGACCTCACCGGCGGCGCGCCCGAGCTGCATCCCGATTTCCGCTACGTCGTCGAGTCGGCGCGCGCGCGGGGGAAGCACGTCATCGATCGCTGCAACCTGTCGGTCCTGCTGATGCAGCGCAATGAAGGACTCGCGCAGTGGCTCGGCGATCACGGCGTCGAGATCGTCGCGTCGCTGCCGCACTATCGCCAGCGCAGCACCGACGCGCAGCGCGGCGACGGCGCGTTCGACAAATCGATCGAAGCGCTGCGCCTGCTCAACTCCGTCGGCTACGGCCGCGGGAATCCTCAGAAGCGCCTATCACTGATGATGAATCCCGCCGGCGCGTTCCTCGCGCCGAAGCAGTCGGATGTCGAAGGGGAGTGGAAGGCCGCGCTCGAGCGCGACTTCGGCATTACGTTCGATCGTCTCCTCGCGCTCAACAACATGCCGATCTCGCGCTTCCTCGAATGGCTCGTCGACTCCGGCAACCTCGACGACTACATGCAGCGCCTGATCGCCGGCTTCAACCCCGGCGCCGTCGCAGGCCTCATGTGCCGCAACACCATCTCGATCTCATGGGACGGCAGATTGTTCGATTGCGATTTCAACCAGATGCTCGACCTCGACGCCGAGCCGCCGATGACGATCGAGACCTTCGATTTCGCAAGGTGGCAGGAACGGCGCGTGGTCACGCGCCCGCATTGTTTTGGATGTACGGCAGGGGCGGGGAGCTCGTGCGGGGGAGCGACGACGTGACGAACACCGGGGACGAAAAAATGCCCTTTCCCCGGCCGTCGGGAAAGGGCGCGGCGCGCTAGAGTGCGCCGACTGGGTCGCCGCAATTCAACGGATCAGCGACGCTCCACAATGTATGTCCGCGAGCGCGGAGCGGCCACTGTTTTTTATCGAACGCGCGTGCCCGCGGGCACACTCGGATCGACGCTCAGCAATGACGGCTCGCCGTCGATCGACGCCGCCAGCACCATGCCGTTCGACTCGATCCCCATCAGCTTCGCGGGCTGCAGATTGGCCACGATCACGACCTTCCGTCCGACCAGTTCTTCCGGCGCGTACTTCGTGCCGATGCCGGCCACGATCGTCCGTTCGTCGTCGCCGGTGAAGATCGTCATCTTGATCAGCTTCTTCGATTTCGGCACGCGCTCCGCCGCGCGCACTTCCGCGACGCGCAACTCGGTCTGCATGAACTGATCGATCGAGATCTTCGCGACGTCGGGAGGTGTGGCCTCGGTCGTCGGTTCAACTGCGACAGGCGGGGGCGCCTGTCCTACACTCTTCGTCTCTTCCATCTTCTTCTCCAGATATGCGGCGGAATCGATCACCGGGAACAGCGCGTCGCCGGCGCGCAGCGTCACGCCGGTCTCCAGCCGTCCCCAGCTCAACGCTTCCGCGCCGATGTCGCTGTCGTTGCCGCCGATGCGCGTCAGTCCTTCCGACGCGATCTTCGGCATCACCGGCGCGACCATCACGAATGCGATGCGCAGCGCTTCGAGGCAGTTCCAGATGACGCGCGACAGCGAGCTGTCCGCGCCATGCTCCTTGAAATGCTTCCACGGCTCGCGCGCCACGATGTAGCGGTCGATCGCCGACACCAGCCGCCACGCCGCTTCGAGCGCGCGGTGGAACGCCAGCTCGTCCATCGCTTTCAGATACTCCGGGACGATCTGCTCCGCCGCGTCGCGCAGGTCGCTCGTGGCGCACGACGTGTGCGGCGTCTTTCCCTCGAAGTAGCTGTCGGCCATCTTCACCGTGCGCGAGAACGCGTTGCCGAGGCCGCGCGCGAGGTCGCCGTTGTAGCGCGTGACGAACGCCTCGTCCGAATAGTTCGCGTCCTGGCCGAACACCATGTCGCGCATCACGTAGTAGCGGAACGGATCGGCGCCGAACTCGTCGATGATGTGCAGCGGCCGCACGACGTTGCCGAGCGACTTCGAGATCTTCTGGTTGTCGCGCAGCCACCAGCCGTGTCCGACCACGCGCTTCGGCAGCGGCAGTCCCGCCGCCATCAGGAACGCCGGCCAGTAGACCGCGTGAAAGCGGACGATGTCCTTGCCGACGAGATGAATGTCGGCCGGCCAGTAGCGCTCGAAGCGCGGATGCTCGCCCGATCCGAAGCCGAGGGCCGAGATGTAATTCGTCAGCGCATCCATCCAGACGTAGATCACGTGATCGGGATTGCCGGGGAAGGGGATTCCCCACTTCACCGCGGTGCGCGAGATCGAGAGATCGCGCAGTCCCTGTTCGACGAACGCCACGACCTCGTTCAATCGCGTCGACGGATAGACGAAGCCGGGGTTCGCGCGATAGTGCTGCAGCAGCGGCTGGGTGTAGCGCGAGAGCTTGAAAAAGTAGTTCGTCTCCGTCGTCCACTCGACCGGATGTCCGCTGTCGTCGCGCTTGTCCTTGACCTGGTTTTCGGGGATGAACGTCTCTTCGCTCTGGCAATACCAGCCGGAGTGCGAGCCGAGGTAGATGTCGTCGGGAGTTCGCTCCTGAATGCGCTTGATCAACTCGTACACGCCGACCCGATGCCGCCCCTCGGTCGTGCGGATGAAGTCGTCGTTGCTGATGTCGAGCTTCGTCCAGAGGCGGTGATGGTCCGCCACCACGCGGTCGGCGAGCTCGATCGGGAGAATCCCTTCCTTCGCCGCGCTCCGCTCGACTTTCTGCCCATGCTCGTCGGTGCCGGTGAGGAAGAAAACCTCGTCGCCCATGCGGCGGCGATGCCGCGCGATCACGTCGGCGACGATGTTCTCGTACATGTGGCCGATGTGCGGGACGTCGTTCACATAATGAATTGCAGTGCTGATGTAGAAAGGCTTAGCCATCGAGGTGAGGGATTGTAGCGGAGAGCGATATGCTGCGGCCTTCGTGAAATACCTCCGTACGGCCGCGTCCGTGGCGCTCGTGATCGTCGCTTACGAATTCTTTGCCAGCGGCGGCACGTGGAAGTTCCAGCCGATCGAGTGGTACCAGCCGCACAGCTCGAGCCTCGGCGCCGATTACTACGCGCGACTCGCCGAAGGCTTCCGCACCGGACACCTCTACATGGCGGCCAGCGTCGACCCGCGCTTCGAGACGCTGAAGAATCCGTACGACTATGAGGAGCGCCTTGCCGCCGGCATCGACGCGCTCTGGGACGCGAGCTATTTTCGCGGCCACTACTACCTCTATCACTCGGCCGTGCCTGCGGTGATCTTCTACCTGCCGTTCCGATTGATCCGCGGCGCGTATCCGCCCGATCCGCTGGCCGCGGTCTTCTTCTGCAGTTGGGCGTTCCTGATGGCGATGCTCTTCCTGATGCGCGCGCTGCCGCGCAACCGGCTCGCGATGTGGGCGCTGGTCGCCGGCCTCGGCAACGTCGTCGCGTTTCTGCTTCCCGATATCCGCGTCTACGAGGTCGCGGTGATGTGCGCGATGGCGATGAGCATGACGTGGGCGTGGGCGCTGCTTCGCTTCGTCGAGCGCGCCGACACGCGATCGGCGATCTGGATGGGAGTGTTCCTCGCGCTCTCCGTCGCCGCGCGGCCGAATCTGATCGTGCTGGTGATTCCGACGCTCTTCGCCGTTTTCGCCGCGCGCGATCGCCATCCGCTGCTCCGTCTCGTGCGCGCCGCGTTCCTGCCGATCGTGATCTCGACGATGCTCCTCTGGAGCTACAACTTCGCCCGCTTCGGCAAGCCGACGGAGCTCGGCGTGACGTACCAGATGGAGTTCACGTCGATGCAGGGAAAGCGCGTCTGCTCGGTCTGCAGCACGAAGGAAGTACTGCGCTTCTTCAACAACGCGGAGCATTACCTGCTCTGGCCCGCGTCGATCGACAGCCGGTTTCCGTTCGTCAGCCTGCAGACCTCCCGCCTCGATCCCGCGGTCTCTGCCCCTCTCGGCGCCGACACGATCCTCGGCGTCCTCGCCATGCTGCCGGTCGCCGTGGTCGGTGGAGTGTTCGCCCTGCTCCTCGGCCTCCGTCGCGGCGCAGGCGCAACCCACGTGATGCTCGGCGCCTGGCTGACGCTCGCCGCGCTCTCGACCTGCTGGTGGATCGTCGCGCGCTATAGCCTCGACTTCACGATGCTGATGGCGGTCGCCTCGATCGTCTGCATCGAGCGAGGCTTCGCACTCTGCGAGGAGTGGGGCGTCCGCACGCGCGTGCTGCGCATCGCGACGACGATACTGGCTGTGTACTCCATCGTCCTCGGCCTGCTCCTCGGTTTCGAAGGCCTCGGCGGCTCATTCCGACGCGTCAATCCGGAGCTGTACCAGAAGATCGGCAAAACGCTGCACGTGAAGCTGCGTTAACCCCAACTCAAGATCTCCACCGCGTCGCCGAACCCGAGCAAATTGATCCGCGCGACCTCCTCGGTATCGAAGTGCATCGTGACGCGATGACAGGAGGACGACGGGAGCGCCTCCGGCGGGCGGGCCCGGCCCGCGGCGTTAGTCTTTAGGGCTAGGCCAACCGACGCTGCGGGCCGCGCCCGCCCGCCGGAGGCGCCCTCGTCGTCCTCCAACCCGTCGATCCCTCCGAAGCGGATCATCACGCGCAGCAGCGGCATCGTCTCGGCGCGCACGCGTGCGACGACGTTGAAGCGCGGCAGGCGTTCGCGGAACGTCTCCGCCGATTTCTCCCAGAACGCGGCGAGGTCGAAGTCGGGCGGGCGGGTGAACGGCTCGTCGAGGATCTCGGCGTCGCGGATGCGCGAGACGCGATAGCTGCGGACGTCGCCGTCGATGCGGCCCGCGAGGTACCACGTCGCGCCTTTCGCCACGAGGCCGAGCGGATCGAGCACGCGTTCCGATGTGCAGCCTTCGCGGTCGTACGTGATGCGCACGCGGCGATCGGTCCAGAGCGCCTGTTGCAGCAGCGGAAGATGCGGGACCGGATCACGCGAGCGGTTCCAGCCCGACACGTCGATGTGAATCCGCTGCCACGCCAGCTCGGCGCCGCGGCGATTCACCGCGGGGAGCACCGAGAGCAACTTCACCAGCGCCTGGTCGGAGGCCTTGTCGAGGTGCAGATCGGCGAGGAGCTTCGACGGACGCGTCGCGAAGAGTGCCTGGATCTCGGAATCAGTCAGTCCGCTGACGTTCGTTTTGTAGCCGTCGACCAGCCGCCACCCACCGCCCGCGCCGCGATCCGCGACCACCGGAACCCCCGCGGTGCCGAGCGCCTCCATGTCGCGGAGGATCGTCCGCTCCGAGACCTCGAGCCGCTTCGCCAGCGTGCGCGCGGTCAGCCGCGCGTGCATTTGCAGCAACAAAAGAATCGAAAGCAGGCGATCGGCGCGCATATATGACAGAACGTGTCATGAATATGGACCTAAAACATTGGATATGAAAGCACTCGAAGGAAAAGTTGCCCTCGTCGCCGGCGCGACCCGCGGCGCCGGTCGCGGCATTGCCCGCGCCCTCGGCGAAGCCGGCGCCATCGTCTACTGCAGCGGCCGCAGCACGCGCCGCCATCCCGCCACCGCCGGACGTCCCGAGACGATCGACGAGACGGCGGAGATGATCGTCCGCCACGGCGGCCGCGCCATCGCCGTCCGCACCGATCACCGCAAGCCCGCGCAGGTGCGCCGGCTGATCGATCGCATTCGCAAAGAGCAGGGGAGGCTCGACGTCCTGGTCAACGACATCTGGGGCGGCGACGCGTGGCTCGACTGGTGGTGGAAGGAGATGAAGTTCTGGAAGATATCGCTCGAGCGCGGCTTCGAGGTGATCGACACCGCGTTCCGGACCCACGTCATCACCGCGCACGAAGCGATCCCGCTGATGCTCGAGACGAAAGGCCCGCGCCTCATCGCCGGCATCACCGACGGCGACGGCTACTACTACCGCGGCCAGTTCTATTACGACTTCGCGAAGACGAACGTGATCCGGATGGCGTTCGCGCTCGCGTACGAGCTGCGCAAGCAGAAGATCGCGGCGGTCGCGATCACGCCGGGCTTCCTGCGCTCCGAGTCGATGCTCGACATCATGCATGTGACCGAGGAGAACTGGCGCGATGCGGGGAAGAAGCGGCCGGAGTGGCTCGAGTCGGAGACGCCGATGCTCGTCGGACGCGCCGTCGCCGCGCTCGCCGCCGATCGACACGTGATGAAGAAGACGGGACGCGTCTATAACTCCTCCGAGCTGGCGCGCGAATACGGCTTCACCGACGTCGACGGCCGCGTGCCGAGGATCTGGGAGTACCTCGCGGAGAAGATGCCGCACTTCCCGTACAAGAAGTGCGACGACGTCTTCTACTCGTACTGGGGCGGCTTCGGCGACGGCATCGACGCGGAGGTGAAGAAGATTCAGCGGGAGGTGGAGGGGCGGAGGACCTCGAAGACGTAATCGCGGTTGTAGGTCCGCACGAACACGCGATCGCGCGCCGCGATGATGTGCTCGGGGCCTGACTTCACCGGAATCCGCGCCACGATCGCGCCGTCCTTCGCGCGGAGGATGTAGACGAAGTCGGGCTCCGCGGTGAAGCCGTAGCCGGTGACGAGGTACGCGTCGCCGCCGATGAAGGTGAAGTTCGACGCGTTGGAGACGAGCGGCGCGCTGTGCCAGAGCGCCTTACGGCTCTTCGTGTCGATCGCGGAGACGTAGGCGTTCATCCCGAGGGACGAACGAGCATAAGTCGCGTGTCCGTGCGAGACGTACAGCACGTCGCCGCGTTGCTCGGCCCAGACGATCGACTGCTCGACGAATTCGCGATCGCGCTCGACGTTCTTCGGCGCGAAGCGATAGCTCTCGAAGTCGAAGACGTACTCGATCGTTCCGTCGCGCCGCGCGCCGAGGAGGAGCGACTTGCTGCCGTAGTTCGGGCCGTAGATGGCGAGGATGTGATCGCCGCTCTCGATCGTGGTGATGATGCCGGCGCCGTGGATCTGAGTCGGTATCGAGTCGGGAAGGATGCCGTGAAACGTATTCAGCGCGAGCTGCGACAGGGGAACGACGAGAGCGCCTCCGGCGGGCGGGCACGGCCCGCGGCGTAAGTCTTTAGGGCTTGGCCAACAAACGCTGCGGGCCGTGCCCGCCCGCCGGAGGCGCTCCGGTTCGTCTCTCGCCGATAATTGCGCCTCATGTGGAATCGCCGCGACTTCGCTCGTCTGCTCTCCCTCACCGCCGCCGCCGCGACGACGCTCGGCGCAACCACGCAGCGCCGCACGCTCGTGAAGCCGAAGGCCCTCGCCCTCGGCGACACCGTCGGCCTCGTGCTCCCCGCGACCGCCGCAGGCACGATGGACGAGATCGCATTCGCGAAAGACCAGCTCGAAGCGATCGGCTTCAAGGTCATCCTCGGCAAACACGTCTACGATCGCTGGGGCTACTTCGCCGGACACGATCGCGATCGTGCGGCCGACATCAACGCTTTCTTCGCCGACGACGCGGTCGCCGGCATCGTCTGCTACACCGGCGGCTGGGGCTCGCCGCGCGTGCTGCCGCATCTCGACTACGACCTCATCGCGCGCAAGCCGAAGGTGCTGATCGGATACAGCGACATCACCGCGCTGATCAACGCCGTGCATCAGCGCAGCGGCCTCGTGACGTTCCACGGTCCTGTCGGCGGCTCGACGTTCGAGCCGTACACGCTCGACAACTTCAAGCGCGTGGTGATGACGGCGAGTCCGGCTGGATTGCTCACGATGCCGCCGAAGAAACCGAATGAGCTGATCGACCGCACGAATCGCGTCGTAAAGCTCGCGCCGGGGAAGGGGCGGGGACGTCTCGCCGGCGGCAATCTCACGATGGTCGCCGCGACGATGGGGACGCCGTACGAGCTCGACACCGCCGGCGCGATCGTCTTCCTCGAGGACACGCACGAAGAGCCGTATCGCATCGACCGCATGCTCACGCAGCTCGCGCTCGGCGGAAAATTCAACGGCATCGCCGGCTTCGCGTGGGGCCGCTGCACCGACTGCGAGGCGAAGGGAGGAACGACGTTCAGCCTCGAGGAGATCCTGCGCGACCGCTTCTCAGCCCTCGGCACCCCCGCTCTCTCCGGCCTCTCGTTCGGCCACATCGAGATGAAGCTGACGTTGCCGATCGGCGTGATGGCGACGATCGACGGCGACGCGGGCACGTTGTCCATCGACGAAGCCGCGGTGGCTTAGGTGAAACGTGCAGAACGCTGGCTAGTCGGCGCGCTGGTGTTCGCGGCGCTCGACTCCGGATATCTGACCTGGCGCTATCTCGCACTGCGCCTCGCGCTCGTCCGTCCCGGCACCAGCATCTGCTCCTGGACGCCGTTCATCGACTGCGATCGCGTACTGCTCGCGCCGCAGGCGAATGCGTTCTTCGTCCCGAACGCCCTCCTCGGATTCGCGTTCTACCTCGGCTGCCTGATCTGGTGGCGCGCCGGCACGCGCCTCGGCGCGGCGTACCGCTTCCACGTCATCCGGACGCTCACCTTCTGGCTCGCCGTCGCGTCGCTCTTCACGCTCCGCTTCTTCTGGCTGCTCGTCCATCTCCCGAACTTCTGCCCGATCTGTCCGCTGAACCACTTCGCGACGTACGGCGCGCTCGCCGCGTCGTTTGTCCTGTTCCGCAGGACCGCGCACGAAGCGACGCGCATCCGCTGGCGTCCGCTGATCGTGCTCGTCGCCGTGTGCGTCGGGCTCTTCACGCTGCTGCAGCTCGTCTGGTTCGTGGCGCAGGCGAACGGAGTGCTAACGGGAGCGCCTCCGGCGGGCGGGCCCGGCCCGCAGCGTTTGTCTTCGCGTAAATCGCATTCAGCGCGAGACACGTGACTTCAGGCTAGGCCAACATACGCTGCGGGCCGTGCCCGCCCGCCGGAGGCGCCTTCGTCTTACCCCTTCTCCTGCCGCATCACGAACATCGCGTAACTGACGCCGGTCAGCAGCACGAACGCGATCGCCGCGAGCAGATGAAACTCGCCGTGCGCGGCGAGCGCGGCGCCCTTCGGTTTGTCCTTCAGGTAATTGATGATCGTGTACGCGTACGGCCACCAGATCGCGTATTTCGACGACACCGCGGCGAGCGCGCCGACCCAGGCCATGAAGCCGATGCCGATCGGGATCAGCACGTTGTGCGAGCGCAGCGCCATCAGATATTGCGCGGCGAGGATCGGCAGGCAGTCGATGAAGTAGAACGCGTTTTCGCGGAAGAGCGGCAGCGCCAGGAACGCGTCTTTCGGCTGCGGCACGCCCGGCATCAGCGACGGCACGATGCCCGCCAGGTAGATGCCCGCGTTGAAGAGCAATAGAAACTGAATCAGCATCACGACGATCACGGCGAGCTTCGAGAAGAAGATCACCGCGGTGCTCAATGGCAGCGCGTGGACCTGTTTCCACGCATTGCTTCTGAACTCGATCTGCGTGATGAGGCTCGTGGCCATGATCGCGCCGAGCGGCAGAAAAAAGATGGCCATCGATTCCCACGAATCGCGCCACAGCGTCGGCCAGAACGGATCGAGCGCGTAGAGCTTCGGCAGCGCGCGCCAGTGAAAGAGGCGCACGGCGATGATGATCGCGGGCGTGAACAGGCTGCCGCCGAGGACCATCGCCGAGGCGAAGCCGCGTTTTCGTTTGAGCCACTCGCAATGGAAGGCGTGCATGAACGTCGCGGTCATCGGCTATTCCTTCACCATGTTCAGGAAGATCGTCTCGAGGTCGTTGCGCACGGTGCGGAGCTCGTAGACGTCGAGCTCGCGCGCGGTCAGCCGGCGATTGAGCGCGGCGATGCGATCGCCCGACAACGGAGGAAGGACGATCTCGTCGTCGATGAGTTGCGCGTCGATGCCCGCCTCTCCGATCGTCTGCATCGCCGCGATGTTGTCGCTGGTCGACACGCGGACCGACAGCACTTCCTGGCGGCGCCGGCGCAGCTCGTCGATCGTCCCCTGGAAGAGGAGCGTCCCCTTGCCGAGGATCCCGACGTGCGTCGCGACCTTCTCGATCTCCGTCAGCAGGTGACTCGACACGACGATCGTGCAGCCGTGCTGGCGATTGAGCTCGATCAGCAGGTTGCGGATCTCGATGATGCCGCTCGGATCGAGGCCGTTCGTCGGCTCGTCGAGGATGATCAGCGACGGGCGATGCAGCAGCGCCGCGGCGATGGCGAGCCGCTGGCGCATGCCGAGCGAGAACTGTTTCGCGCGCTTCGTCCCGGTGTCGCCGAGGCCGACCAGGGCGAGGACTTCCGCGATGCGCGACTCGGGACAGCGATGGATCACCTGCAGGAGCCGCAGGTTCTCCGCGGCGCTGAGGTGGTCGTACAGCGACGGGCTCTCGATCATCGACCCGACGTTTTTCAGAATCGCGATCCGCTGGTCGGCGAAGCGCTTGCCGAAGATTCGGATCTCGCCGTGCTGCGGTTTCAACAGGCCGAGGATCAGGCGGAGCGTCGTCGTCTTGCCAGCTCCGTTCGGCCCGAGGAAGCCGTAGATGCTGCCCGTGGGGACCTGCATGTCGATGCCGGCGAGGACGTCGTGCTGGGCAAAGCGGTGGCGAAGGTTGGAGGTTTCGAGGGTGAGCACGGAGGAGTTATACGCGCCGGCGCGTAGGGAGTTCGCGGCCTGTGCTACGGTGCCCCCATGACCGCCGGCCTCCGCCGCGACCTCGGCACACTCGAGTCGTACGCGACGCTCCTCGGCATCCTCATCGGCGCCGGCATCTTCAAAGTCACCGGCGACGCGTGGCGGATGACCGGGCCGAGCCTGATCCTCGGCTACGTCGTCCTCGCGCCGGCGGTGCTTGCCACCTCGGTCGCGTACTCCGTCTTTCTCTCCACGCCGCTCGGCCGCGAGCCGGGGGGCGAGTACACGAACATCTCACGCACGTTCGACGGGAACCTCGTGGCATTCGTCGGCGCGTGGCTGAAGATGATCTCGTACACAGGCGCGCTGGCGTATCTCGCCGGCGCGTTCGCGAGCTACGCGCACACGCTCGTGCCGGTCGGCGAGACCGCGCTCGCCATCGGGGCGCTGCTGTTTTTCTATGCGATCCACGTCGCGGGCGTGCGCTGGTTCGGGCGCCTGCAGGTCTGGATGTGCATGATCCTCGGCCTCTCGCTGATCGTGCTCATCGTTCCGGGACTCTTCGCCATCCATCCGTCGTACTACCGGCCGTTCTTCACGCACGGCCTGCGCGGATTCGCGGCCAGCCTGCCCGCGCTCTTCTTCGCGTACGCCGGCTTCGAGTCGCTGGCGCAGACGGCGGGGGAGGTGAGCGACAGCACGCGGCGCCTGCCGCGAGTCTTCCTGCGCGGCATCACTCTGACTTCGATCATTTACTTCTTCATGGCGCTCGTCGGCCTCGGGACACTCGCGCCGGAACGACTGGCCGTCTCGTCCGCGCCGATGGCCGAAGCCGCGGCGGGGTACCTGCCGATCGGCGCGGCGGCGCTCGTGACCATCGGCGCGATCATGGCGCTCCTCACCTCCGTCAACGCCACGATGCTCGTGCCGTCGCGTGTCGCCATCGTGCTCGCGGACGACCGGCTCGCTCCGCGCTGGATCGGCGCCGTGTCGGCGCGCACCGGGACGCCGATCACCGGACTGACGCTCACGCTCGCCGGCGCGATCGCCCTGCTGGTGACGAATGAAATCGGACTGGCGCTCAGCGTCGCGATCTATGCGCTGGTGATGCTCTATCTGTTGCACAGCCTCGCGCTGCTGCTGTTGCCGCGATGGAATCCCGGGTTGTTCAGCGAAGTGACGGTGTCGATCCCGCTCTGGCTGCAGCGCGTGGCCGGCGTCGTGTCGATCCTGTTCATGGCCACGATGCTGTCGCAGATCTCGCTTTTCGCGATCGAGCTGCTGCTGTTCTGGGCCGCGATCGGCTTGCTCTTTTACGTGTGGTCACGTCGCGTAGCGAACCGCGGGACTGCCGGCGGGGTAGAAGACGCCGAGGAGTCGAAGCTCGCCTGAGCCGGTGTTCTCGAGGCAGTGGCGCTGACGGATGGGGAGGAAGATGCACGACCCCGCGCCGACCGGCGTCGACGAATCGCCGGCGTGCATGATCCCGTCGCCCTCCAGGATGCAGATCACTTCTTCGTAGAGGTGGAAGTGGTCGGGCGCGCGGCCCGGCGGGATCGATCCGACGAATTGCGTGACCTCGGCCTGGATCAGCTCGACGTACCAGCGGTCGCCGGTCTGCTGGCGCGGGCGGTCATCGAGGCGGACGAATTCCGGCTTGCGGTTCGATGGCGTGGCGGGAGTCAGCGAGCTGACGTACGTCGTGTTCGCGTCGAGCGTGACCGGAACGCCGGCGGGGATGTAGATCGCGCGGTTCTGCGCGAGGTCGTAGAGGACTTCGTCGTGGGCGTCGTTCGCGAACGTCGCCTCGCCGTGCAGCTCGATCACGCGCAGCGAGAGACGGCTTTCGAAATGCGTCCAGGTGCGCCGATTGCCCGCGGTCCGCGGATCGCCGTCGCGCATCGACGTCACACGGCAGCCGCCTTCGAGCTCGATCATCTGGACGACAATGTACGACATGAAGACGCAGGAAGACGGCATCCGCGCGACGAACCAGGATTTCATCCGCTACGACCAGGTGGAGAAGCATCAGAGCTACCACCTCGCGGAATCAGAGGGTGAAGACCAGTTCGACGACGACTTCGTGATCCGCACGTGCGACATGCGCAGCCCGACGTTCGCGCGCGACCTCGGCGATGCCCTGCGCGAGATCGGCTTCGCCATCCTCTCCGGCCACGGCGTCGATCCCGCGCTATACGACGAGGCGGAGACGAAGATCGAGGAGATGTTCACGCGTCTTTCCATGGCTGAAAAGCTGCGCTACCGCGCGCAGCGCCACGGCTCGGTCAATCAGGGCTACTTCCCGATCAAAGAGACGAGCAACATGCATCCCGACCTGGTCGAGGGCTGGGTCTTCTGCCGCCGCGCATTCGAAGGCGGCGATTTCTGGCCGATCGCCGAGTACAGGACGTTCTTCGAGAAGATCGTCGCCGCGCACGAGCCGCTGATCCTCCCGGTGATGCAGAGCCTCCTCCAATACCTCGGCTGCAATCCGCATCTCTACGACGCGAAACTGACCGGCACCAACTTCGGCCTGCGCCTCAATTACTACCCGCCGATGTCGGCCGATGATGATGCTTCCGGCGCCGCCCGCCTCCTCGGCCACGAGGACGTCGATTTGTTCACCTTCCTCCCCGCACCGCGCGCCGAAGGCCTGCAGATCCTCAATCGCCGCAACATGAAATGGATCCGCGTCGCCGCCCCGCGCGGCACGATCATCCTCAACACCGGCGACTACATGCAGCGCATCAGCAACGACATCTTCCCGTCGACGACGCACCGCGTGAGCAAACCGCGCGATGTGTCGCAGCGGGGCAATACGCGGGTCTCGTTCCCGATGGCTGTGTACGTGTGGGAAGACGAGGTGCTCGAGGTGCTGCCGTGTATTGCGGAGCCGAAGTACCCGCCGGTGAGGGCGATCGAGTTTCACACGAGCATCACGAGCAAGTTTTATGGGGATGGGTATGCCGTGACGGAGTAGTCGAAAGACGGCAATCAACGTCCGACAGAACGCCAGCGCTCGGTATGGATGGCACGGAGGAGTACACTCTTTCCACAATTCCATCCAATGCTGTTCCAGGAGGACGCTCATGAGAGCTCCGTGGCGTGCTGTTGTTATCGCTGCTGCAATCCTTTCCGTAACTCTCGCGGTGAGCGCGCAGCAGTGCCCCGCGCCCAACAATCCGGTGCTCCTCTGGGTCGGCCAATCGTCGGGCTGCACGTCGTTGAACCAGGTGCCGTGCGCCCTCGGCGAGACGATCAATTTCAACGTCACCACGTCCGACGGTTTCCCATTTCCGGCCTGCACGACCTATCTGTGGGACTTCGGCGATGGCGCCACGTCGACACTGGCGTCGCCTTCACATGTGTTTGTCGCGAATGGCACGTTCTCCGTGTTCGTGCGTGTTACCGGCGGGAACGAGGTCGCGTTTGCCGGGAAGCAGGTGGTCGTCACGACCATCCTGCCGACCATCGAGCGCTTCAGTGCCAGCGCGACGGCCATCGGGCGCGGGCAGACGGTGATCCTCAGTTGGTCGACGAAGAACGCGGCGACCGTGCGCATCGACCCGATCAACGTCAGCCTCGATGCCCTGACCACGAGCTATTCCTTCGCCCCTTCCGTGACGCGCACGTACACGTTGACGGCATTCGGCGCAGCCGGGTTCCGCCTCTCGCTTCCCGTGACCGTGGTGGTGAGCGACACGCGACGGCGCGCGGTGAAGCGCTGACGGAGCGCGATGCGCCGACTGCTCCTGTCGATCGTCATGGCGACGCCGCTGCTCGCGCAGTCGTCGGCCGAGGTGAACGCCGGAATTCAGTTCAACTTCGCGAGCCCTGGCGCACGCAGTCTGGCCCGCGGTGGGGCGTTCATCGCCGACGCGAGCGACGCGACCGCGGCGTACGCCAATCCCGCGGGACTGGTGAATCTCCCCGCATCGGAGCTTTCGCTCGAACTTCGCGCTTCGAAGTTCATTCATTCGTACACCGATCGCGGGCATGCCTTCGGTCCGCCCAGCAATGAGGGGACGGACACGATCACCGGCCTTCAGCGCGGCACGTCGGAGAACCGCGTCGACAACGTCGCATTTGCGTCGGTCGTCGTGCCGTTCCGCAACTTTGCCATCGCGGCGTATCGACACGAGCTCGCGAACTTCAGCGTGTCGGCGCGCACACAGGGGGCGTTCTTCGATCTCCAGATCCCGGGAGAGGAGGTGCGAGCAAACCTGCGCCACTATCCCGCCATCAGCTCGATGCGTCTCCGAGTGACCGGCCTCGGATTGGCCGCGGGCGTGCGGATCACGAGCCGCCTCTCCGCCGGCATCGGCGTGCGCCGCCACGACTCCGAGATCGACTCGAGAACCGAACGCTATCGACCGGATGGCTTCTACGGCCCGCCCGACTACCACGCGCTCGACAACGTGCAGACGCAACGCGGCCGCGGCAGCTCGCTCGGCATCAACGCGGGGGTGCTCTTCGACGTGACGCGACGGTTGTCGATCGGCGGGAGTTATCGCCAGGGCTTTTCATTTCCTGTGACAGTGACCTACACCGATCAGCAACCGCGGCCGGCGAAGACCGCGCATTTCAATGTCCCGTCGTTCTACGGCGCCGGTGTCTCGATCCGTCCGAAGCGCGACTGGTCGATCGCACTCGATGTGAATCGCATCAACTACTCCGCTCTCACGCGCGACTTCGTCCTCCTGTTCGAAGAAGAACCGCGTTACTTCGTGCCGGACGGCACGGAGATCCGCTGCGGTTCAGAGGTGATGCTCACCCGTGACCGCTTCCCGCGGCTGCCGTATCCGATCGCGCTCTCCATCGGCGCGTGGCGCGATCCCGACCACAGCGTCCGTGTCGACGATCCGACCGATTCTCAGAGCGTGCTGTTCCGGCGCGCCACGGACGACTATCACGTGTCGTTCGGCATCGGCATGCTGTTCGACACGCGCGCGCAGGTGCACGCGGCCGTCGATCGCTCGTCGAGACAAACCGTGGTTTCGATCTCCGCAATGGCGAGATTTTGATCATGACATCGCATCGCATCTCGAACCTCTGTCTGCTGCTCACGCTCTGCATCGCGCTCGAGGGCGCGGCGTCGAACGTCGGATTCTGGACGGCGGAAGCGTTGCGCGGCGTTGCGGCATATCGGGAACGCATCGAGCAGCACAAGCCGATTCGCGTGCTCGCGCTCCATCGCAAACAGTTGATTCGCGGTCCGGAGCTGGATGACCCGCGGCTCTCCTTGGCCGGAATCTTGGAAGTCGATGAGAGCAAAGTGCCGCTCGATCTCTACGACCGGATCGCCGGCGCATTCGCCCGCACGCCGTTCGACTGTATCGTGGTCTCCGACCTCTCGGCGACCGACTTCGTGAAAGTCGAACAGTTCGTGCGCAGCCAGCCGGCGCCCATCGCGGTCGTGGCCACGACGATGGAGCTGCGCACCGCGCCGTTCGCGGTCGTCAATGAGGTGGTCTACACGCGGCAGCTCGCGCTGAAAGCGTACGGCATGCTCGACGGGGCGCCGCGCCGCGGGCCGGTGGTCCTCGACAAAGTGCCGATCAAGCCGGCGTACCGGCGCTTCGTAAACTGCGAGGCGAAGAATGCGCGGGAGAACGACACCTGGTCAGACGAAGGGATCTGCTACCAGAACGCGATCGCACGGCGGGGAAAGGATCAACGCGCGGAGTGGGAACAGGCGATCGCCGATCTCGCGGTCGCCGTGATGATCCAGCCCGACGAGGCGTACGACCATCAGATCTACAAGCGCGGCTGGGGCTACGAGCGCTATTATCCCCGCCTCGGCATGGCCGATTTCCTCGCCCGGCTGCAGGACTGCGCGGCGGTGCATCGCGAGTTGAAGCGCTCCATCGCCAGCCCGGAAATGCGCAAACCGCTTCTCGACCGCTGTCCCGTGCAGTCAGTCCTGCGATTCGATCCGCCTGCGCAGGCGGTTCCACCCGAGCTGTACGGGACCACCGCTTCCGGCAACGACCTTTCCGGCGGCATCGACGGTCATCCCGAGCTGCTTCCGCCGTTCGCGCCAGGCGTCGCCTGGAGCGACATCGGCTACTGATGACCGCCCGAGCTTCCAGAGACGCACCTCTGAGGGCGTGCGCGTGACGAGGACATCGCCTGCCCAGGCCGCCGCGATCGGCGCCGGCCTGCGGTCAGCGGGGATCAGTTGCACGATCGTTCCGCCGTCGTCGACGACCGACACCACGTCATCGTGCACGACCGCGGCGCGATGCCCGTCCTGCGAGATGGTCAACTTCTTGATCGATTCGAAACGCAACGGAACCGGCCGGCGGAAAGAATTACGATTCGCGTCATAAAAACGGATCGTCCCGTCGAGCATCGCGACCGCGAAGAATCCCAGCGTAGCCGCGGCGTCGTTTGCGCCGCCGGCGAGCGGCCACTGTGTGCCGCTGTCGTAGTTCCAGCGAACGGCGCGTTCGATGTCGAACAGGAGCGTCACGCACCGTTCGCACGGCCCGAACGTCGCACGTGTGACCGGCCGCATGTTGCTCGGAGCGGAGATCCACCGGCCGTCCGCGAGTACGACCGTGACGCGCGGTGCCACCGCGAACACGATCGCGATATCGCCTCGGTCCGCGGCCACCGAGACCGCGGGATCACCCGCCCGAATCGCGGCAGCGATCGGGCTGGCGAACGTCCCGAGATCCCACTGATTCGCCGAGCCGTCGACGCTCACCGTGTCGAGCCGCGTTTCCGACACGAACGCGGCATCCTTCGCGGCATCGAGCCCCGGGAGCTCCGTCGTCGCACAATGCGTCACGTCATTTGCCGGACACGACCAGACCCGCGTCCCCTCGGCGATGAGGAAACGCTGCGCGCCGCGCCAGGCCGCGAGCGCGGTTCCGGGCGAGGGCTCATCGCTGCGCAGCGTCGCGTCGAGCAATGGGTAATTCTGCTTCTGGGCATAATCGCGTGCGGCGTCGCTCGGTGCGCCGCCGCGTTTGAATGCGGCCAGCGTTGCGAGGAGCAGCCCTTGATCCGCTTCCTGGCGCAATCGGCTGCCGAGCATCGGCGTCGCCACGGCATCGATCGTCTCCGCGCGACGGGTGAAGTATGCCTCCGCGAGCCGCTCCGGATTCCACGGGCCGGCGAGCCAAAGACGGGGCAGCAGGCACGTTTGCAACGTCCGCAGTCGCTCGAAAGCGGCGCGCGCACCCTCATCGCTCCTCGCGCCTGCGAGCGCGCGGACCTGCACAAGCGACAGCACGCAGAGCACCGCGAGCAGCAGCGCGGCGCCGGCGATGATCCACTTCATCGGTACCGTCAATCCGCGTCGCAGACGATGACGCGGCGGGAGCGGAGGCCCATCCGGTTTCGGCATCACCTGCGACACCGATTCGTCGATGCGCTCGATGACGTACGGCGTGTCGCTCTTCGACTGCCAGTCGAGGCGCTCAAACTCATCGAGTACGCACTCGTCACCCTGGAGCTCGCGCGTGAACTGAATGCGGATCGGCACGATGAGCGGGCGTTCCGTTGCGTTGTTGCGGGCGAGCGCACGCGCCAGCTCTCGCGATACGTAATCGCTCGCCAGCGATCCTTCGGAGACGAGGATCACGAAGACGTCACAGGTGTCGATTTGATGTTCGAGCTGTTCTGTCCATCTCTCGCCCGCCTGTAGTCCGACGACGTCGACGAATACTTCATATCCGAGGCGGGGAAGGTTGTACGAAAGCGCGGCGGCGAGCTTGCGACTCGCGGCGTCGCCGCGCGAATATGAGATGAAAAAAGCGGCGCCCGCGCTCATGGTGATCTCTGATCTTCCTACAAGGTGCTGCTGCCGTGCATCGCCGAGCCAAAATATGCGCCGGTTAGGATGAAGGAAAGCGATAACTCCGCACCTCCGGGCGTGTGATTCGAACATGCGCGGCCAGCAGCAGAAGGCGCAGCAGCCTGTTCCCGGCGCATTGGGCTGGTTCTTCCAGCCGAAACTGACCGTCAATGCATCGGGCGATCAGTACGAGCGCGAGGCAGATCGGGTCGCGGAGCGCGTGATTACCCAGAAGAAGGACCGTACCATCCAGAACCTCTGCTTGTGTTGCAAGCTGTCCGCGATCGCGACGACATGACACTCGGCGATCTGGCGACGCTTCTCGCTCCACATCTCACTGCCGCCACGACAGTCGATGACGTGGCGGCGCTGATGTCGCCGCTCGCCTCCGATTCCGCTTGGGCTTATCTCGGCGGATCAGGCGCGCGCCAGCAGATCTTCCGCCCCGCCGGCGACCCCAACTCCCTTACCGCGCGGACAGCACCGGCTGCGTCGCCGGCGAGCGGTCGAACAACTCGAAGAACGCCGACACCTCCGCGGCGCTCCCTCCATTCACCTTGATCTTCTCCGCCGCCATGAGCTCCGCGAGCCTTTGCGGGAACTGGTAGCCGGTGCCGGCGACGTCGGCGTAGACGAGGGCGGATTGCGCGGTCTTGTCCATCTCGATGTAGAGCTTCGATGCCGCTGCCAATGCCGCGCGGTCGGCGCCGGTGGAGATCATCTCGGCGACGCCGCGGCGGACGCGGAGGGCGAATCCTTGCGCGGTTTGATTCGGGGCGGCGGGGGCGAAGTAGAAACCGAGCGAACGGTGCACGTCGGCGGCGATGGTCTCCTCGGCTTTCAGCCGCAGCGACCACTGGCTCACCCAATCCTCGTACGGCATCGCGTCGACGATTCCGGGCGCGGTGAGGCCGCCGCTGAACGCGGGCGTGGTCTCGCGCGGGAAGATGTTGCGCAGCTCGTTCGCGGAGGTCAGGTACCAGCTCCTCCAGTTCGGGTTCGTCTGCGGCTCCGCGAGCTTCATGAACGCGGCGGCTTTGATCTCGCGCGCGAGCTGGTCCTTTGGATTGGCCGTGACGAGGATCGACGCCAGCTCGGCGGCCCATTGGTATTCGCCCTTCGCCAGCGCGTCATTTGCGTTGGCGAACAGTTTTTCGCGTCCGATGAGGCCGATCATCCGCTCGGCGTACGGCTGCGGCGGCGTCGGCGCGAGTCCGACCGGGTCGGCCTGGTACCAGCCGAGGTAGCCGAAGTAGAGCTCGCGGACCGACTGCGGGACCGAGCCGTAGAAGAAGCGGAGATAGTCGCGGGGATCGGTGACGTTGTTTCCCTTCGCCGTCTCGATCGTGGAGAGCCCTTCGATCAGATACTGCGGCATCGGGATGCGCTCCGGCAGTTGGTCCATCGTGTAGCCGTGATTCATCAGGCGCACCGATTGATCGTGCGTGTACTGAATCGCATCGCGGAAGTTCAGCAGCAGTTGCTGGATGTTCTTCGCGCCGCAGAGCGGCGTGCCGTGGCTCGGCAGCATGCACCACGAGTCATACGTGCGCAGCCTGTCGACGCTGTGGTACCAGGTTGCGGGGCTGCGGTAGCTCGTGCCGCGCAGGCTGTAGAGATTCGGGAACGACGGTCCCTGGATCACCTCCGCCGACTGCAACATGCCGCCCTTGCCGCCGCCGCCGTTCTGCGCGTCTGGGATGAAGACCGAGAGCTCGTCGTTCGTCTCGCTCGGGACGTAGAACAGTTCCATGTTCACGCCCGCGGCGGTGAGCTGCATCGAGTCGGCGAACGTGCGCGACGGCATCACGAAGTCCGACGTGCCGTTCTTGATCTCATAGCCGATGCCGTTCGTGACGCGCCAGCTCTCGGGAATGAAGCCGCCGTACATGTAGGCGGAGCGCGCGTTGATCATCGTGCCGATGACGGTCGCGGTGTTGTTCACGCCGCTGACGATGTTTTCCTGGCCGAGGATCGAGACGCAGTCGAGCGCGTCGGCGTTCAGCGGCGTGTCGGTGCCGGTGGAGCTGGATGCCGCCTGCACGCAGGGGCGCAGCTTCGACTGCTCGAGATAGCCCTTGATGCCGCCGATGTGATCGATGTGGTTGTGCGTGTAGATGATGGCGCGGATAGGGAGCGGTCCCTCGGGGAAGATCTTCGCCGCGCGGAACGCCTTGATCGCGTCCTGCACGTTTTCTTTCGTCTCCAGCGTGTCGATGATGACGATCTCTTTCGTCGGGCCGACGATGGCGATCGTGTTGGCCAGGCTGAACCCGACCGCGCTGTACGCGGCGTAGGTGAGGTTCGCCGGCCGGTACTTCGCCAGCGACGGATCTTTCTGGATGTCCCACACCTGCGCCGGGACGAACCAGTTCTTGTGATTGACGAGCAGCGGATTCGCCGGCGGCGCCGGCACGGCAGGCTGGGCGAGCAGCAGCGACGGAGCGAGCAGCAGAGCGACGAGGAAACGGAGCAGGACCAAGATCGGCCTCCTTCACGCCAATTTTCGGGAACGGGACAGGCGGAATGATAGAAGGAGGGATAGCCGGACGCAAGCAAGTTAAGTTAAGGGTCAGACCCTTAACTTAACGAGCCAGCGCGCCCACGCGGCGTCGCGCGCCTTCTTGTTGCCGGCGTACGCCTCTTTCGTCTTCTCGTCGGCGTCGGGCGGGGGAGGGGGCGCGTCGCCCGCGCGCATGAAGCCGTGGCCGGCGCCTTCGTACGTCACGACGTCGTACGTCTTGCCCGCCGCCTTCATCAGCTCCTGCGTCTTCGGGACGGTCGCGCCGATGCGCGCGTCGTTGCCGGCGTAGAAGCCGTAGACCGGCGCCTTGATCGCCGCGATCGCCTCGGGCGACTCCGGACCGGGGCCGTAGAACACGAAGGCCGCGGCGAGCGACGGACGATTCGTGGCGAAGCGGAACGCCTGCCCGCCGCCCCAGCAGAAGCCGGCGACGGTGACCTTGCCGTTCGCCGCGGGGAGCTTCGAGACGTAGTCGGCGGCGGCGTTGAGATCGGCGGTGATCTGATCGGGCGGCAGGTCGCGGATCGCCTTGCCGATCGCGTTGTTGTCGGCCGCGAAGTCGCTCGTGCCGCCCCCTTTCGGACCCATGCCCGACAGCAGGTCGGGCGCGATCGCGATGTAGCCCGCGGCGGCGAGCTGGTCGGCTTCGAGCTGCACCCAGTCGCTCATGCCGAAGATCTCGTGGATGACGACGACTGACGTCGCCTTGTTCTTCACCTCGGGATAAACCACGAACGCGCTGACGGTGCGGTTGCCCGACTTCAGGTTCACCCACTCGCGATGGCGCGGCGATTTATCGAGCGATGACGTCGACGCGGAGGTCATCCCGTGATCGGAATGCTGCGAGCACATCGCCAACAGGAGGACGACCAGAGGGATCGAACGCTTCATGACGTGTTTCTCCTTCAAAACAGGTCGGGCAGATGCTCAAAATGCGCCATCGCGGCCACGGTGCGCGGCGAGATCGGGTCGAGGAAGTAGGTGAGGGCCTCGACCGTCGCGCCGGGAATCGCGTAACGCGTCACGAAGCGCACCTCGGCGTCGCGATACGGACCTTCCGGCTTGCTCCCGAAGAGATCGTCAACGGCGCGCTCGTTCGGATTGACGACCTTCGCGCGCACGCCAGCCTCATCGAACGCCGACGCGAACAACTCCTTCCGATAGCCGTAATGCGTGCAGGCGAGCGCGGCGACGACCGGCGCGCCGGCGTCCGGCATCTTCTCGATCGCGGTTCGCACCCAGCGCGCGATCTCCGCTGCCGTCTTCGTCCCTTCGCGATCCTCGGAGATCGTATCGGCCAGTCCGGGACAGGCCTGACTGACGATCCGCGACGGCGCGACTCCGCGCTCAGCGAGAATCCGCGGATACGTCCCCGCGTCGATCGTCGTCTGCGTGCCGAAGATCATCGCTACGCTCGACGGCTCGGCCTCGAGCTCGCGCAGCAGCAGCGCGGACGCGGTCTCGACGATCCCCTTGATGTGTCCCGCATACGGCGTGTCGGGTAGCAGCACCGAGAGCGTGTTGCACGCGACGTAGATCGAGTCGGGCGCGAAGCGCTCCGTGACATTGCGCAGAAAACGGTCGAACGTTTCGAGCTTCTCCGCACGCGTCGCCATCGAGTTGTAGCCGTAGTCATTCGCCGGAGCGGCGTTCGCAAACGTGAGCCGCACCGGCTCGCGCAGGCCGTGCGTGCGGACGAAGCGCTCCGCGTACGCGACCACCGAGAGACCGCCGACGCCTGAATCGGTGATGAGGATGTGCATCAGAAGCGGCCCGTCATGAGATCGATCAGGACCGGCACGTGCCGGTCTTTCAGCGTGTAGAGCGACGCGTCTTCCAGCTCGAGCGTCACGAGGTTCAGGCCGCGCTCGCCCGCCCACGTCCCCATCGAGCCGGGAGTCGGATAGCCGATCTCCGTGAGGAAGGGGAGGGCACAGCGATCGGCGAGTTTCTGGCCGAGGGGCGAGGCGCCGGAGTCGTCGACACAGGCGAGGGCGGAGTGGAGGGAGACGACGGCGCGCGGATTCAATCGATCGATGAGTGCGATCAGCGCTTGCGTCTCCGGTTCGGATTCCGGCTCGGGGCCGGGGCTCAGCGCGATGTCGCGCGCATCGTTCGCGCGGCTCTTGTAGAACACCGGATCGGGGCGCCAGTTCGACGTCGGGAAGTTGCGATTGAGATCGATGCCGCGCGCGTTCCCACGCGTTCCGCGCAGCGCGCCGTCGGGATTGCCGCAGATGATCACCGCCGCGCGCAGGTCACCCTCGGGCAGGCAGCGCAGCGCCTCGGAGACCGCGACCGTCGTCTCCGGCTCGTCGCCGTGAATTGCTGCGAGGATGAGAATCTCTCCGCTGCCGAAGAGCGTGAGCGGGATGCCGTCGACCGAGTTGCCGTAGACCGAGCTGGAGTGGCGGATCACGCCGCGATCGCGCCGTTGGATCAGTTGCTGTTCCATCGCGCGCAGAGTATCGCGAGCCGCCGCGTGATGCAGCTCACGGGCGCCCCATCCTTCCGTACCTATATTTCTCAATCTCTCTCGCTCGACTGACAGGAGGAAACATGCGCTCTCTTCTCGCCGCTGCGATCGCGGCACTGCTTTCTTTCAACGCTCTCGCCGCCGATGTCGAACAACGAACCGCGAAGCTCGTCACGACCGCCAGGACGATCGAATGGCATCCGGCGATCGATCCGGCGGCCACGCTGCTCTCCGTGCAGCGCCCGGACGGCGAAGTGATGACCGAGACGTTCGCCGCGGGCCGCAATCCGATGCTGCGGCTCGACGGACTGGCCGACGGCGTCTACGCGTACGAGCTGCGCTTCACGCGGACCGACGCCGCGCCGCTCGTGCAGACCGGTTCGTTCACCGTCGCGAACGGCGCGGTCGTGTCGCCCGACGCGGCCGAGCGTCCTCGCTTCCGCGCGGGCGCCGACACCTACTTCGCCGACTTCGTCTCCGCCGCCGGCGGCGTCTGCGCCGGCGCCGATTGCACCAGCACCGAATCGTTCGGACTGGCCACGGCCAAGGTGAAGGCGAACAACACGCGCTTCAAGTTCGAGGACACGTCGACGACCGCCGGTTTCCCGACGACCGACTGGCAGCTCAGCGCGAACGACACGTTCAGCGGCGGCGCGAACAAGTTCTTCGTCGAGGACCTCACCGCCGCGACGGTGCCGTTCCTCATCGAAGGAGCGACGCCGAGCAACGCGCTCTACGTCGACAGTACCGGCCGGATCGGCCTCGGCACGTCGACGCCGGGCAGGAACCTCAGCATCGCCGACACGATCTCGCCGATCATCCGCATGGAGCAGAGCAACTCACCGTTCCAGGCGTGGGACATCGTGGCGAACAACAACAACTTCTACGTCCGCGACGTCAATCACGAGTTCAACCCGTTCATCATCCGCACCTCCACGCCCGACAACACGCTCGTGCTCGACTCCACCGGCCGCCTCGGGCTCGGCGTCTCCGCGCCGCTCTACCAGATCCATCACAGCAGCGGCGCGCGTCTCGACGCCGGCAACTGGGTCAACGCCTCGAGCCGCGCCGTGAAACAGGACATCCATGATCTCGACGCCGGCGCCGCGATGAAGGCGCTCAAGGCGCTGCAGCCGGTGACCTTCGCGTACAAGGAAAATCCGGCCGAGATGAACGTCGGGTTCATCGCCGAAGACGTCCCCGAGTTGGTCGCGACCTCGGATCGCAAGGGCCTCTCGTCGATGGACGTCGTCGCCGTGCTGACGAAGGTGATCCAGGGCCAGCAGCAGACGATCGAGGAGCTGCAGACGCGTTTGCAGAAGCTCGAACAGAAGGGGGAGTAAGCGTTTCTTTACGCGCGGCGGGGACGTCCCCGCCGCGCGACGGATGTATCGTCTGCGCATGGCGCGGCGATCGTTTCGCAGGCGAGGCGGCGTCGTGCCGCCGGGACGCGATCTGTTCGTCGTCGCGTTGATCCTCGTCATCGTCGACGTGATCGCCGCGCTGTTCCTCATCGACGTCTATCATCCGCGCCGCCGCCGCGAGGCCCTGGCCCGAGCGCCGGCGTCGCTCGCGCTGCTGGCGGGAGATCGCCGGAACGCGCTGGAAGGGTGGGCGCGCGAGCGCCTCTCGGATGCGGAGCTCACCGCCTCATTGCTCGCCGCGCCGCGCGGTGACGATGCCGCGCCGGAGCTGCTCGACCGGTTCCTCCGCGCGTACGGCTACGAGTCGGCGTTCATCGTCGATGCCGCGGGATCTGTTCTGCTGCGGCGCGGCTCCACCGCAACGGACGACGCGTCGGCCGCGCGCTTCGCGCTCGAGACGATGACGGGATCGGACGCGAAGATCGATTTCCGCCGCGTCGGCCGGGTGCCGAAGATCTTCACCGCCTGTCCGTTCACGCCGCCCGGCAGATCGAAAGCGGCGGTGCTGTTCGTCTCCGATCCTTACGACTACATCTACCCACTCTGCAGCACCGGCGCCGTCGCTTCGCAAACGGGGGAGACGAATCTCATCGGCATCCATGGTGAATGGGGAGTGGCGTTGAATCCGTATCGGGACGGGACTCCGCCGCCGATGACGGTGCGCCGGCCGATCCCGAAGGATTACGCCGCGAGCGTGCTGACCCGAGGCGAACAGTCGATCCGGTATGTGGACCGGGACGGCGTGCCGGTCATCGGCGTGGTGAAGGCGATTCCGCGAACGCCGTGGGTCGTCGTGGCGAAGATGGACGAGGAGGAAGTCTTCTCCGGTGCCGTCGCCGAGACGTGGCGGGCCGGCCGCTTGCTGGCGGTGGTGTCGCTGATCCTGGCGCTCACGGCGTTCGTCATCCTGCGGTCGCGGCGCGTGCGCGATCTGCGCGCGGCGGAAGAACAGCAGGCGCGGTTCTTCTCGAACTCGCCGACCGGCGCCATCATTTTTCGCGTGATCTTCGACGACGCGGGAGTGCCGGTCGATCATCAGGTCATCGACATGAATCCGGCCGCGGAACGGCTCCTCGAGGTCAACGCGGCCGACGAAATCGGCAAGCGATCGGCCGACGCGCCGTACCTCCAGTGGCGCGCAGAAGAGCGTGCGCGGAGCTACGACGTCGCCGTCAGCGGCAACGTGAAGCATTACGAGGTGTTCCATCCGGTTCTCGAGCGGTGGTTCGAGGTACGCTCGTTCTCGCCGCGCTACGGCCAGTTCGCGCAGCTCGTCACCGACGTCACCGAACGGAGGAAGACGGAGGAGGCGATCCGGAACCTCTCGGCGCGCCTGCTGCGCGTCCAGGACGACGAGCGCCGGCGCCTCGCGCGCGAGCTGCACGAGACGGTGGCGCAAAGTCTCGCCGCGCTGCGCATGAACCTCGCGGTCATGAAACCGATCGCCGCGGGCGACGGCCGCGCATCCGCGGCGGTCGACGACAGCATGACGATCACCGACGACGCGATCAGTCAGGTACGGACCCTCTCCTACCTGCTGCATCCGCCGATGATCGACCAGGCGGGACTGCTCACCGCGCTCCACTGGTTCATCGACGGATTCGAGCGCCGGAGCGGCATCGCCACGACCCTCGATGTCGCGGACGACCTCGGCCGCCTCTCGCGCGACGTCGAGACCTCCGTCTTCCGGATCGTGCAGGAAGGCCTGACCAACATCCAGCGCCACGCCGCCAGCGCTACCGCAGGCGTTTCCCTCGAGCGCCTCGACGAGCGCCTGGTCATCGAGATCGCGGACCACGGCCGCGGCCTCCCGCCCGCCGTTCGCGACGACCGCGACGCCCTCCTGGCCTCGGGCGTCGGCATCGCCGGCATCAACGAGCGGGTGCGGGAACTAGGAGGAGAGATGACGATTGAGTCGACGGACGAAGGGACGGTGGTGCGGGTGACGCTGCCGGTCGCACACCGATGACCTCGCGGCCGCGGGCGCCCCTCCATATTTATCGATTCTTTCACGGCCGCTTAGCGCAATCGTTTGGGAGGTTCATGGATAATCTTCGTTCCGGTCCGCGCGGAGAATCCATTTGTGTATGTGAGCAGCTACAACCCCCTGCTGGTGGCAGCTTCGCTGTTCGTGGCGATCCTCGCCTCGTATACGGCGCTGGACATGGCCGGCCGGATCACGACGGCTCAGGGACGTGCAGCCAAATGGTGGCTGGCCGGCGGAGCGTCAGCGATGGGCGTCGGCATCTGGTCGATGCATTTCATCGGCATGCTGGCCTTCAGCCTCCCGATTCCGCTCGGCTACGACCCTGCGATCACGTTCCTCTCGCTGCTGATCGCGATCGCTTCTTCGGTATTCGCGCTGTGGCTCGTCTGTCAGGAGAATCTGCCGTGGTCGCGGCTGGCCATCGGCGCGATTCTGATGGGTCTCGGCATCGCCTCCATGCATTACACCGGCATGGCGGCGATGCGCATGCTGCCGTTGATTCATTACATCCCGTCCCTGTTCATTCTCTCGATCATCATCGCCATCCTCGCCTCCGGTGCGGCGCTGTGGATCGCCTTTCATCTCCGGCGGGCGCGATCGCGGGTCCATCGGTACCGCGCGGCCGCGGGCGTGGTGATGGGGTTTGCCATCGTCGGCATGCACTACACCGGGATGGCCGCCGCCCAGTTCTCGCTCGGGAGTATCTGCGGTGCGGCCCGTGGTGGGGTCAATACCGGATGGCTGGCGCTGCTCGTCATCATCGTGACGATGGCCATCCTGGCGATCACGCTGATCATCTCAGTTCTGGACATGCGTCTCGAGTCGCGCACGTCGAAGCTGGCGGTTTCTCTGGCCGAGGCCAATCAGGAACTGACGTACCTGGCGCTGCACGACAGTCTGACCAAGCTCCCCAATCGCGCTCTGCTGGAAGAGCGTCTCCGGCAGGCGATCGGCCGCGCCGATCGTGAGGCGAGGTGCTTCGCCCTGATGTTTCTGGACCTGGACGGATTCAAGGCCGTCAATGACGCGTACGGTCACAGCGTCGGCGATCTGCTGCTGGTCGAAGTGGCGAGGCGGATCGAGACGCGAATCCGGATGCAGGACACCATCTCCAGGGTGGGGGGAGACGAATTCGTGTTCGTCGGGGATGTCAGCGAGCCGGAGGATGCGGCCGCGCTTGCGGAGAAGCTCATGGTCATCATCCGCGACCCATTTCAGGTCGCCGGCCATGAGCTGCGCATGTCGGTGAGCATCGGCATCGCCATGTACCCGGGGAACGGCGTGAATCAACACGAGCTGCTGAGCAACGCGGACGCCGCGATGTATCACGCGAAGTCACTCGGCCGCGATGCCTACCGGTTCTTCGAGGCGTCGATGAATTCTCACGTGCAGGCGCACCTCGAATTGACGCAGGACCTGCGGCGGGCAGTCGATCGGCGCGAACTGATCCTCTACTACCAGCCGAAGTTCGAGGCGCCGAGCGGACCGGCGATCGGCGCGGAAGCGCTGGTGCGATGGGAGCACCCGGCTCTCGGTCTCATTCAGCCCGACGACTTCATTCCGCTGGCTGAGAAGACGGGACTGATCGTGTCGATCGGCGAATGGGTTCTCGACGAGGCCTGCCGCCAGATGAGGGAGTGGCAGGACGCAGGACGTCAGAACTGGACGATGGCGGTCAACCTCTCTCCCGTGCAGTTCGGTCATCCCGATCTGATTCAACTGGTCCGGGCCACGCTCGAACGTCACAAGTTGAACCCGCACTGCCTGACGCTGGAGATCACGGAATCAACGGCCATGAAGGATGCCGACGCCAGCGTGGTCATCCTGCAGCAGTTGTACGAGATGGGAGTTCGCATTGCGATCGACGATTTCGGTACCGGCTATTCGAGCCTGCTGTATCTCAAGCGGTTGCCGGCCACTGAGCTGAAGATCGATCGAGGATTCGTTCGCAACCTCGCGCACGACTCCGAGGACCGCGCGATCGTCTCGGCGATCGTGGCTCTCGGTCAGACGCTCGATCTCAAGATCGTGGCGGAAGGCGTGGAGACGGTGGCCCAGCAGGAGTTTCTGACGGACATGGGCTGCCATTCGCTGCAGGGCTTTCTGTTCGGACAGCCGATGCCGCCGGCGCAGTTTCTCGCGGCTCTCGCGCATCACGAGGCCCAGTATCGGCGTACGGGACTCGAGGGTCTGAGGCCGTCTTCAGCGACGGAATGAGACCCGGGACGTTCACCACCCCAGCTTCTCGACGTAATACGGCAGCATCTTTCGCCACCACGGCCAGTCGTGGTTCACGTCGTAGCCCCAGACATCGAGCCAGTGCGGGATCTGCTTCGCTTCGAGGATGGCGGCGAGGTTGCGCGAGGCGTGTGGCGCCTCGTAAGCGCCCTGGCCGGTGGCGATGACGATCTTCGTGTCATGACGGAGAAGATCGAGATACGGACCGTCGAGGTTCGGCAGGTACGAGGCCGGATTGTTGAAGTACGTGTTGCCGTCGCCGAAGCCGCCGAGGTAATCGGGACCGAGGTCGTAGAAGCCGCTCATGGCGATCGTTGCGCCGAAGAGGTCCGGCCGCCGGAAGAGCGTGTTCGCCGCGTGGAACGCGCCGAAACTCGCGCCGGTCGTAGCGATGCGGATGCCGGGGTCTCCGACTTTGTCGCGGATGTAGGGCACGACCTCGTTTTCGATATAGCGCGTGTAGAGAGCTTGCCGTCGTCCCTTTTCAGGTACCGGCAGATTCTGATCCATCCACGACCAGCGGTTGATGCTCTCGATCGAGAAGACCCGCAGGCGGCCTTGCTGGATGAACGGCTCGACGGCCTTGACCAGAAAAAAGCGCTCATTCTCGAGAAAGTCGGCCGCCGCCGTCGGGAACAAAAGCAGCGGATGGCCGGCGTGGCCGTAGGAGACGATCGGCATGTCCATGTCCAGGGCCGGACTGCGCCAGTGCTCGATCTCTTTGATGAGAGACGGATCGATGTATTGCATTTGCGTATTGTCGCTTCAATCGAGGTCGGGGCTCATGGTCGCGTACGAAAAGCCCCTCGAACACGAAAGCCGCCTTGCGGCGGCTGGGTGGGAACGAAGGTATTTCGCCCGGAATCCGGGGCTAATGAGAGTGACGGAGGCACTCTCATTACGATTTTCGAGCCGGAAGGAAGCGCCGCGGAATGGGTCACTTTTGCTTTGGAATCAGCTTGCGGAGATCGCGGCCGTTGAACACATCGACCAACTCCGTAACGTCGCACTGCAGCGCGACAGTGAGACGCAGCAGCGTGGTCAGGCTCGGTACTTTGATGCCGCGTTCCATGTTGCTGATGTACGGGTAAGAGAAGCCCGTGGCGTCAGCGAGCGCCCGCTGCGTCTCACCTCGTGCCTCGCGCAACTCGCGGAGCCGGGCTCCGAACACCGCGCCGCAACATGTTTAACTCTGACCTCACCAGCCGCATCCGTCACATCTTCCTACATCAGCGTCCGTACGTCAGCCTCATGACCGCGGCGCAGCTTCTCGGCTGGTCGCTACCGCAGATGTGCGCGGCGATCGCACGCCGCGAAATCGACGTGCTGAAGACGAAACTCGCAACGTGGTCTGGCGCGAGGAGCTCGTCGAAGGCGCTCGATCTCTGTCCGCTCGACGTGATCGAAGACGTGCTGGGCGACGACGCGCCGCGCGCGTTGCCCGAGGCCATGCGCACGTGCGAGCTTCGCGCGCGCGTGCCGAGCTACCAAGTCGCCATGCTCGAGCACATCGCGGAACAGGGAACAACAACCGTTAGCTCTCCCTCCTCCCAGAAGTTCCACCGAACCAGCGGAACCCGTGTCTTTGTACCTGGGTGACGGATCACCAGGAGGTGCTCATGACACGTCGTCGTATCGCCATCACCGCGATGCTGCTGCTTTTCGCGTTTTCGCTCGATGCGCAGATCACGCAGCAAACACTCATCCAACCGACCCCGCAAACGGCCCAACACTTGACGAAAGTGTTGGAGGAGTATCGGGAGAAAAAGGACGCTCGTGGTGAAGCCCTGACGCTTCTGCAACTGGGGATCGCCGAGGCCGGGCTCGGCAATGTCAGCGGCGCGCGAAGCCACCTCGCCGACGCGGCCGGAAAAATGCGCGCGCAGAACGACCCCCTGGGGGCATGGTTCGCGCTCATCACGTTGTCCCAGATCGAATCCGCGTTGTCGCGGCCAACGGAGGCGATCGCTCATGTCGAAAAGGCCCTGGCCGTGCTCAACGAGGCGAAGGTCTCGACCACGCCATTCAGTGTGAAGACGCTGCTGGCGTTCGGTTCGGTCTCGGGATTTCCGCCGGAGATGCTGCAGATGTTCGACGACCCCGGTGCCGGCAAGCTGCGGTCGATGATGATCCAGTTTTCGTGCGAGCCGATGACGCATGACCAGTATGGAAGCCTGCTGACGCAAGCCGGACAGCTCGAAAAGGCGGAGACGGAGTTGAAGGCGGCGGCGGCCGGTGCGATCTACTCCCAGGGGATGTACGACTTCTCCATCGAATCGCATTTCGGCGATCTCTTTTTCCGGAAGCAGCAGTATGACGACGCGCGGGCTCATTACATGAAGGCGCTGAACGCTTCGTCGAAAACGTCGTCGATGCTTCCGACGGGTGGCGAGCAACTGATCACGGCAGGCATCTACGAGCGTCTGGCGCGCCTCGAGACGACCACGGGTCATCCCGAGGAAGCGAAGCGGTGGTCGGAGAAGATGCGGGCGCTGGGCAGGAAACGCACGGACAGCCGCTAGTCGCGCGAGGTGTCTCTTGCGATCTGCACGCGCGTTTGCGGTCTGCGTCGCCTTGCTTGTGTGCGGTTCCGCGTTTGCTGACGATCCGCTGGCGGGCATCGGGCAGTTGATCATGACGGGTCACGCGGCCGAGGCGCGCACGCGTCTCACCAGCGCGCGTGAGACCTTCGCCGCGCAAGGCGATCGATCCGGCGAAGCCGTGACCGACCTCCTCCTCGGCATGGCGGAGATGGTGCTGAACGATTTGCCCGCGGCGCGTTCGCATCTCGACCGTGCCGCGTCGACGTTCGCCGCGGCCGACGAGCATTTCGGCGTCTGGTATGCGCTGACGATGCTGGCTCGGGTGGAGACGCTGAGCGACAAGCCGCGGGACGCGATCGCGCTGCACGAGAAGGCGCTCCGGATGCTCGAGGCCGCGGCCGATCCGCAATCGCGATTTCCGGTCGAGCTGTTCGAGCTGCTCGGGCCGGCGTTCGGCGCGCAGGAGGAACAGCTTCGAATGCTCGCCATCGCGCCCGAGCTCGCGAAAACGATGATGATTCCTTTCGCCGAGGTCGCGACCCGTCTCGCGTATGGGCAGACGCTGCTTGCAGCCGGAAACCTGGAGAAAGCCGAGGAGCAGCTCACGCAGGCCGAGACGAACGGCGCGGTGTACGGCGACCTCTTCGACGCCCTCCTCGCGAGGCCGATGGGCGAGCTCCGGAAGCGGCAGTGGCGATTCGAGGAGGCACGGCAGTACTACGAGAAGGCGCTGACGAGCGTGATGCCGATCTCGGTGCCGTTCCTGCCGCCGGCAGCGACGGACGGCGAGCTCCTGGGGAAGCTCGCGGAAGTCGACGTGCTCACGGGGCATGTCGACGACGCGCTGGCGTTGAATGATCGGGAGCGAACGCTCGCCCTCGATACGGAGGCGGCGCGCGAGCCGTGGGTCATGATCGAGCGCGGTTCCCTGCTCCAGAAGGCGGGCCGTGTCCGCGACGCGGAGACGGCGTATGGCGAAGCGCTCGTGATCGCCGAACGACTGCACGACGTCCACTGCAAGGGTGCCGTTCACTCGGAGCTCGGGTTGCTCCACTACTACGCCGGAAACTACGGACAGTCGGCGGTTGCCGTTCAGAAGGCGATCGCGATCTTTCAGGAGCTGAACGAGGGCAAGGCCGAAGCCGTGTTGTGGACACTGCTCGCGGACATCCACGCGATGATCGGCTCGCCCGTCAGCGCCGCCGAAGCGCTCGGCCGCGCCAGGAAACGGGCGGATGAGATTCACTTCTCGATGCCCGGCAGGCTTGCGGATCTTCTGGACGTAGCGCTGAAGTTGAAACGTGGTGAGCCCGCCGACGTGCGCGGCGCCCTCGCTGCACTGTTGGCGGAGCGCGAAGCCTATGGGCTGGCGGCCAGCGAGGAGGCGAAGCGATTCATGGCGAACATGTTCGAGATGAATCTCAGGATGACGCCGCCGGACCGCACACACCTCTCCGGAGACGGCATAGACCTTCTCGAGCCGATGGCTCTGATGATGAAGGGCGTTCCACTCGCCCAGCGGGGCGACTTCGCCGGGGCGCGCGCGGTCTGGAGCCAGGCAAACAAGCTGTTCGAGAGCCGCGACGTGCACGCGGTGTTCGAGGGATTGATCGCCGGCTGCTTCTGGCGCGAAGGGAAGATCGATGAAGCGATCGGTCACCTCCTGACTGCTACGGGCACGCTCGAAAAGGTCGCGGCCGACGTTCATGTCGAGGAGATGGTGATGGGTTATCTCGGCAGCGAGCGGCACCAGTTCTACGATCACCTCATCGAGCTGCTCCTGCGCTACCGGTGTATTCGCGAAGCCTTCGAGCAGACCGAGCGTGCACGTGCCCGCGCGTTTCTCCAGATGATCGGCAACCGGCGGGTGGGCGGCCGCGGCGCGGATCCGCAACTGGTCGACGAGGCTGACATTCAACGACGGCACATCGCCGAGATGGATCAGTCGCTCCGAAGGCCAGCCTCCGAAGAGGAAGAAACCCGCCTGAAACGCGAGCTCGTCGCGGCGCGGCACGAATACGAAGCGCTGATGGTCCGCGTGAAGGTCTCCAATCCCGGCTACGCGGCGCTCACGACCGTCGAGACGGTGCCCGTCGACGTCATCCAGAGAGAGCTTCCTGACCAGACGAGCCTCATCGCGTACTTCGTGTCGAGGAGTGGCGTGCATGCGTGGATCATCGACCGTGAGACGCTGAACTACGTCCGGCTGCCGATCGACGCGAACCGGCTGAGCCGTCTCACGTATTGGGCCAGGCAATTCGGCCCGCGCGACGCCGATGGGAACCCTCGCGGAGTGGCGGGGCAGGGCGCCGGCTGCAGCGACGCTGCAACCGCCGATGAAGCGTACGCGATGCTGATCGAGCCGCTGCGCGCGTTCATCCGCTATCCACGACTGCTGATCGTGCCGCACCGCGAGCTGCACTACGTTCCGTTCGCCGCGCTCCACGATGCGAAACTCGATCGTTATCTCATCGAGGACTACACGATCGTTTACGCGCCGAGCGCGAGTGCGTGGCGATTCATCCGGCGCGACGAGCCGCCCGTTTCCGGTCGCGCTCTGGTCCTCGGCGATCCTGCCGGGTCGTTGGGCTCGCTGAAGAGCGCCCCGGAGGAAGTAAATACGGTGGCCGGCTGGCTGGGCACGACGGCGCTGCTCGGCAAGGACGCGTGCGAGCGCCTCATTCACGATCTCGATCCGAAGGTCGATCTGCTGCACATCGCCGCGCACGCGGTGTACGACAGCGCCAATCCCTTGTTCAGCTTCATCGCGCTCGCTCCGGAAGGGGAGAAGTACGACGGAAACGTCGAGGCGCAGGAGATTCTCGCGGACGTCGATTTGACACACGTCAAGCTCGTCGTCGTGTCGGCCTGCAGCACGGCTGCCGGGACGCCGAGCGCAGGCGACGAGATCGTCGGGCTGACGCGATCACTTCTCTATGCGGGTACGCCCGCCGTCCTCTCGACGCTCTGGTCGGTCAACGACGTCGCGGCGACGGCGCTGATGGAGGCGTTTTACGAACAGTTCGTGTCCGGTGTTCCTTCTGCGGACGCATTGCGCGAGGCGCAACTATCGATGCTGCACAACGACGCATTCCGGTCGCCGCGGTTCTGGGCCGCGTTCACCCTGCATGGCGATCCGCGGGGAACGTGGCGGCAGTAAAGTCATTGCCTGTTCTCCGTTCCGAAATCAACGGTGTCGGTCGTCACTTTGCGTGCGTGAGCGGAGATGACAGACTCTCCATGCGAGGCGGTCCGGGCCCTGTCATGGAGAGTACCGATGACAGAGGCCGAGAACTATAGAAGTCACGAAACGGCGATCCCGCTGATCGGCGTAACCGTCCTGTTGCTCCTCTTCGCCGCGTTCCGGTGGCGGCGTTTGACGGCGACCCTCGAGGCCGAACGGCGTTACAAGCTGCTCTTCGAGAACTCGGTCAACGGAATCATGGCCGTCGACGTGATCTTCGATGAACAGGGACGTCCGGTCGATCACCGCATCATGGCGGCCAATCCGGTCTTCGAAAAACTGACCGGTGTCCCTTTGCACGAGCAGGTCGGGAAGACGAATGCGACGATGCCGATCCGATGGCCGCCGGAAATCGTCGAACGGTTCTACCGCGTGGCCATGACCGGCGAGCCGGTTCAGTACGAGCGATTCAACACATCGATCGGCCGCTGGTTCGACACGCGCGTCTTCTCGCCGAAGTACGGCCAGTTCGTCACCGTCTTCATGGACATCACGGATCGCAAGAACGCCGAGCTCGCGCTGAAGAAGAGCGAGACCCGCTACAGCGCCTTTTCCGATAAATCGCTGCTCGGCGTCTTCAGCGTGGACGGCGGCCGCTTCACGTACGTCAACAGCGCGGGAGCGGAGATCTTCGGCCGCACGCAGGAGGAACTGCTCAATATCGATCCGCTCGTCATGGTCCATCCCGACGATCACGCGCTCGTCTCCGCGTCCACACGCAACCTCGTGGAAGGAGTGACCGAAAGCACGACCTACGAGTTTCGGGGCGTTCACGGCGACGGCACGATCCGATACCTCCAGGCCTACGGCGTGCGCGTGCCTCGGGACGACGGCCCCGCCACGATTATCGGCAACGTCGTCGACATCACCGAACGGCGGCTCACCGAGAACGCTCTGCGCGACAGTGAGGAGAACTACCGGCGGATCGTGGAGACGTCGTCGGAGGGGATCTGGATGGTCGACCTCGACTTCCGGACCACCTATGTGAATCGCCGAATGGAGCAGATGCTCGGCTGCCTTCCGGGCGGCATGCTCGGCCGGCATGTCACCGACTTCTTGCCCGAGGAAGAGCTCGAGAGCCATCGGAGGCAGATCGCCGATCGCCTCGCTGGAAAGTCGTCCCAGTACGAGCGGCGGCTGCGGCGCACCGACGGAACGCTCGTCGATACGATCGCCTCGGTCGTTCCGGTCCTCGACGAACGCGGAAGCGTCCGCGGCGCATTCGGGATGTTCACCGACGTGACCGGCATGAAGTTCGCCGACCGCCAGGTGCGGCGTCTCGCCATCACCGTCGAGCAACTGGCGGAAGCGATCCTCATCCTCGACACGCGCGGCACGATCGAGTACGCCAACCCGGCGTTCGAACGGATGACCGGCTACTCCCGCACCGAGGTGATCGGAAAGAGCTGGAGTTTTCTGAAGAGCCCATACGAAGACGAAGCGGCGTACCAGACCCTGTGGCGGACGATCAAGCAGGGCGACACGTGGCAGGGCGTGACGAAAAACGCCAGGAAAGACGGCGTCCCTTTCGAAAGCGAAGGGACGGTCTCGCCGGTGCGGGACAGCAACGGGACGATCGTGAATTTCGTCGGCATCGCGCGCGACGTGACGAAGGAGCGCGTGCTCGCGGAACGGCTCCATCAGTCCCAGAAGATGGAGGCCATCGGTACGCTGGCGGGCGGGATCGCACACGACTTCAACAACCTGCTGCAGGGCATGATGATGATGCTCAAGGTCGTGCAGAAAACGCCCGCCCTTCCCGACAGGGCCGCTTTGCTCGTGGCGAAGATCGAAACGCTGGCGGGGCGCGGCGCTTCGCTCACCAAACAGCTCCTCCTCTTTTCGCGAAAGGACGTCGCCAGGCCGGAGTCGCTCGATCTCAACGACATCATCCGCCAGGCATCGACGCTCCTTCGCCGCCTCATTCGGGAGAACGTCGATTTCAGGATCGATGGCCTGTCCGCGGAGCCGCTTCCCGTCACGGTCGATCTCAGTCAGTTGGAACAGGCGCTCGTGAACCTGGTGGTGAACGCGGCGGACGCCATGCCCGGCGGCGGCGAGATCCGCATCTCTTCCGGCCTCGAGGGGGACCGCTGCTGGTTCTCGATCGACGACACGGGCCACGGCATCCCGGCCGCCATTCGCGAGCGCGTCTTCGAGCCGTTCTTCACGACGAAGGGACGGGAAAAAGGCACCGGCCTCGGGCTCTCGGTCGTGCACGGCATCGTGCTCGAGCACGACGGAACCGTCACGTTCGAAGACCGTCCGGGCGGCGGCACGCGATTCCTGATCTCCCTGCCCCGCACGGCTGATGCGGAGGGCGCGACGCTGCACCGCGAAGCGCCCGAAGCGGCAGCGCTTCACGGGAAGGGCGAGCGGGTGCTGGTGATCGAAGACGAGGAGGCCGTGCGCACCGGGCTGGTCGAGATGCTTCGCCTTCTGAACTACGAAGTGGTCGACGTCTCGAGCGGAGAAGAGGCGCTGTTGCTTCCCGTCGAACGCTCCTTCGACGCCGCGTTGAGCGACGTGGTCCTCTCGGGCATGAGCGGATCGGACACTGTCCAAAGACTTCAGCAGCGATGGCCGGTGATGAAGGCGATCCTCATGTCGGGCTACACGAGCGACGAAGAGCTTCGCCAGCGCGTCGCATCGGGAAAGGTGATGCTGCTGCAGAAGCCGTTCGAGATCTCGACACTGTCGATCGCGTTGCGCGGTGCACTCGATGTTGCTTGATGGGAGAACGTTGCTCGCCGCCAGCGTCAGTGCCGCGCAACGCGCCTGCGCGCCTTGTGCTCGATGAAGGTGCCGATGACGTTCGGCAGTGTTGCGTCGATCGGCAGCGTCGGATCGGTATACGAGCGGGCCTGCGCCTCGAGGTCGTCCGGAACATCTTTCAGCACGTGGTTCATGCCGTTGATGATCACGAGCGGGGCGGCCGGCTTCGCGGCGGCGAGGCGCTGCGCATCGATAACGGCAACCTGGATATCGGTCGTCCCCTGCACGATGAGCACCGGCACGGTGAGCTTCGCGAGCTCCGCGGCTGGGTCGTAGCGGAACCACGAGATCAGGTACGGCTGCACGGAGGGGCGGAAGAGGCTCGAGAGCGCGGACGGCGGGTTCGGATAGATGTTGCCCGCATTGAGCGAGGCGATGATCGCCCGCGACGCGTCGAGCAATGAGCCGGTCAACTGCCGCTCCAGTTGCTCGAGGAGCACTTCTCCCGCGGGACGGCCGGCGCCGGCGATGGAGATGACGCGATCGATGGCCACCTGCTGCGCGGCGAGCGTCCCGATGAGAGCGCCCTCGCTGTGTCCGGCCACGGCGACCTCGGAGAAGCGCGGATCGGCGACGAGCATGTGCAGCCAAGCGGCGGCGTCTTCGACATACGTGTCGAAGCGGAGGTCGCTCTCGCTCGGCGCGGCCGGGGCGCTGGCGGCGACGCCGCGTTTGTCATAGCGCACCGAGGCGATGCCGCGCGCCAGCAGCGCCTCGGCGAGCATCTTCAGCGCGTCATTGCGGCCGGCCGCGCCGACGGAGTTGCCATCGCGATCAGTAGGGCCGGAGCCCGCGATGATCAGAACCACGTTGGGGGGCGCGGTGGTCTGCGGCACGAGGAGCGTTCCGTGGAGATCGCCCGTGGGCGTGGTGAGGGTGATCTCGGCGGCTGGGAGGGGAAGCGCGAGGAATGCGGCGAAGAGGAGGAGAGCGCGGCGCATGGAGAGAGAGACGATAACCGAAGACGCGGGTGACTTCGCGGGCAACAAAAAGCCGCCTTGCGGCGGCTGGGTGGGAACGTTTTTGGCGGGGCGGACGGGGCTCGAACCCGCGACCTCCGGCGTGACAGGCCGGCGTTCTAACCGACTGAACTACCACCCCGCGTTGGAAACTTCGGTAACCATGCAGCTTTGAGGTGCATTCCCTGAGGAGCGCGCATCGTAAAGGGCGGGCGGCGGGGTGTCAAGACGACTGCTGCTACACTCGTCCCGCTCCACAAACCATCGCCATGGCGACCGCTCCGGACAACGTCCTGCAGTTCGATCGGTTCCTCCTCGATCGAGGGCAAAGGGTGCTCATCCGGGATGGCGAGATCGTCCGCCTGACGCCGAAAGCGTTCGACCTCCTCGAGCTCCTCGTCTCCCGCCCGAACGAGGTGATCGGCAAGACGGAGCTGATCGAGCGCATTTGGCCGGACACCCTCGCCAGCGATACCAATCTCTCCAAGCTCGTCTTCACGATCCGCAAGGAGCTGGGCGACGCGTACATCGAGACGATTCCGAAGCGTGGCTATCGATTCGTAAAAGGAGGCGAGCGGCCGTCTTCCAGTGTGGGGACAGGCGCCCTCGCCTGTCGGTTCTCCCGGACGGGCGAGGCGCCCGTCCCCCCACCGGACGACGTCCGCTCCCATCGCACGATTGCCATCGCCATTGCCCTCGCACTCGTCGCCCTCGGAGCGGCAGCCTTTTTCTGGTACGCGCGAGCAAAAGCGCCGCGACGCGAGCGCGTCTACCTGATGGTCATGCCGTTCACGCCCGTCATGGGCGGCGATGAATCGCTCGCCGCCGGCATCAGTGAGTTCGTCACCGCGCGCCTCTCGACGATCCACGGCATCTCCGTCCTGCCGGCGATGATGGCCGGCTCGACCTCGAACGCCGACCCGCGCGCGCTCGGCCGCCGCCTCGGCGCCGACCTCGTGCTCCTCGGCCGCGTGCAGCGCAAGGGCGATCAGATCGGCGTCGTCTTCCGCCTGATGAGCGCCGACGGCAAACGCCAGATCGGCGATTCATTCACGCTCGCGTCGACCGACATCTTCGACCTCGAGGAACGGATCGCCGGCAGCGTGGCGACGTTGCTGGAAGTCGATCGAACGCTCCGCGGCGCCGCCGATCGCGCGCTCGCCACTCCCGAGCGCCAGCAGGCCTATCTTCGCGCGCTGGGGATCCTTTCGCGATTCGGTCACGACTCGCGCATCGACGACGCCATCGCGCTGCTCGAGCCGCTCGCATCGGGCAAGCCGCGCTCGCCGCTGGTGATGGCGGAGCTCGGACGCGCGCACCTGTTGCGCTTCAAGTTGTACGGAGAGCGCAAAGACCTCGACGCCGCGCAGTCGTTCGCCGCGTCGGCGGGCGCGATCGCGGGAGGGGAGGCGCGAGTGCACGCGCTTCGCGGCGCGATCGCACGCGCGCGCGGCGACTTCCCCACCGCGGCGCAGGAGCTGCGCGCGGCACTCGCGCTGGAGCCCGACACCGACGACGTTCTCCTCAATCTCGCCGCTGTGTACGGCTCGATGGGACAGACGCGCAAGGCGGAGGAGACGTTCGATCACGTGACGCGCATCCATCCGCTCTGCGCGATCTGCTTCAACTCCTACGGCCTGTTCTACAAGAAGGCGGGGCGCCTCGAGAACGCGGTGACGATGCATCGCCGCGCCATCGCGCTCGACGCCGACAGCCCGCAGTTCCACTCCGACCTCGCGGTGTCGCTCATGCTGCTCGGCCGCTTTCGCGAGTCGATCGTCTCGCTGACGCAGGCGCTGGCGCTCTCGCGCAACAACGAGGTCCTCTCCAACCTCGGATACGCCGAATATCTCGTCGGCGATTACCAGGCCGCGGCGCAGCACTTTCTCGAAGGAACGGAGCGCGCGCCCGACGACTACCTCGTCTGGGGCAACCTCGGCGATGCGCTGCGCTGTCTCCCGTCGCGAAAGAGCGAGGCCGACCATGCGTTCGAGCGCGCCATCGCCGGCGCCCGCGCGGCGCTGCAGGTCAATCCCGGCGATCCGCTGATGCACGCGCATCTCGCGGAGTACCTCGCGAAACGCGGCAACGCGGCCGCCGCGCAGAAAGAGATCGACATCGCGCTCGCCAGCGGTCCCGGCTCGCAGGACGAGGCGGACATTCTCTTCAGTGCCGCCGCCGTCGCCGCCGTGCACGGACAAAAGAGGGAGGCCGCGGAACTGCTGCAACGCGCCGCATCGGCCGGGATGTCGCCGACGCTCTTCAGCGCCGATCCTCAGTTTGCGTCGTTGCGTTGAACGCGCACGGCGTCGCGCAACGACGAACCCTCGAGGTCCTTCGCCGACACGATCGCGTCGTCAACCGAAATCGGCCACGCGATCGCGATCTCCGGGTCGTTCCAGAGGATCGTCCGCTCCGACTGCGGCGCGTAGTAGTCGGTGCACTTGTAGACGAGATCGGCGTCGGTCAGCGCGCAGAAGCCGTGCGCGAAGCCGCGCGGGATCCAGAGCATGTGCTGATTCTCGTCATTCAGCTCGGCGCCGAACCACTGGCCGAAGGTCGGCGATCCCTCACGCACGTCGACCGCCACGTCCCACACCGCTCCGCGCGCGCAGCGCACCAGCTTCCCCTGGCCGTTCGGCTCCTGGTAGTGCAGGCCGCGGACGACGTTGCGCCGCGAGCGCGAGTGGTTGTCCTGTACGAAGTCGTCGGTGATGCCGAGGGCGCGGAAACGCTCGCGATGGTAGGTCTCGAAGAAGAAGCCGCGGTCGTCGTGGAAGAGGCGCGGCTCGATGAGCAGCACGCCGTCGAGTGAGGTTTCGGTGACTTTCAAAGCGCGCGGATGATAACGCAGGGCATACCATGTTGTTGCAGTGGATAAAGGTTGAGTCATGTACACGCATGCCCACATTCTCCCGATCGCCAATCCGATCCCGTCAGCATCGGCGGAATCGATCCGCATTGCCGTCGTCGCGCGCGACCGTCTCTCGCGGGCCGGTCTCGTCGCGCTCCTCGGCGCATTCGACGACCTGATCGTCGAAGAGCTCGACGTCGATGACTTTCTCGCTTCGCGCATCCGCGTCATGCGGCCCGACGCGATCCTCTGCGACGGCGAGGCGGGCGACCTCCGTCTCCTCGAGGCCGCGGGCGTCGTGCTGCTCGACGATGCGTCGCTCGCCGCGGAGACGCTCGCCGCCGGCGCGCGCGGCATCCTGATGCGCGACGCGTCGCCGCAGCGGATCCGCGCCGCGCTCATCGCCGCCTCGGAAGGAATCATCGTGATCGACGACGCGCTGGCGACCGCGGTGCTGCAGCAGTCACGTCCGCCGCACGAGCTCGTCGAGCCGCTCACCGCGCGCGAGGCCGAAGTGATGCAGCTCCTCGCTTCCGGCCGCACGAACAAGGAGATCGCCCAGCGCCTCGGCGTCACCGAGCACACCGTGAAGTTTCACGTGAACAGCATTCTCGGCAAACTCGGCGTAGCGACGCGCACCGAGGCGGTGGTCCACGCCGCCCGCCTCGGCATCGTCATGCTTTAAGTTAAGGGTCAGGTCCTTAACTTAAGCCGCGCCGATCGTGATGCGCACCTCGCGCGGCTCGCCGCCGCGGATCGTGTGCAGCGTCGCTTCCGTGCCGATCCGCTCGTCGCGCAGCAGCTCGTGCAGCGCGGCCGGATCGCTCACCGCGTCGCCGTCGAGCGACGTGATGATGTCGCCGACGAGCACTCCGCTCTTCCGCGCCGGACCCTCCGGCGCGAGCGAGAGCACGATCACGCCCCCTTCGACCGGATGCACGCCGACGCCGAGGAATGCGCGCCGGACCACGCCGTGCTCGAGGATCGCGTTGACCACGCGGCGCAGCGTCGCAATGGGGATCGTCGTCCCGTTCCGGCGCACGCGCGAGGTGTTCATGCCGATCGCGCGGCCGTCGAGATCGACCAGCGGGCCGCCGGTGAAGCCGTGCGGCAACGCGGCATCGACCTCGATGAAGTCGTCGAGCGCGGAGATGATGCCGAACGTCGCGCGCGTCGAGTGACCAGCGACGATGACGAAGTTGCCGACGCGCAGCTCGTCGTCGCTCCAGGCGATCGGCGTCAGTCCCGATGCGCGCAGGACCGCGACGTCGGTCGCCGGATCCCAGCCGATCACGTTGTCGTCGCTGCGCAGCGAGTGCGCCGAGGTGATCACGACGTCGCTGGCCCAGGCGATCCCTGACGATCGTTCCAGGCGCACGATCGACTTCGATACCGACGCGATCGTATCGGCGACCGCATCCGAGAGTTTCTTCATGGTTGCCTCCATTGACCGTCATCTTCGGCCCGATGCGCGGGCGGTGAATCAGCCGGAAGGGGAGGGAAGTGCCTCGCCGATTTGCTAGGCTGTTGTCATGGCTGAGATCGAAAGACGCAGGGAATGGCGGGTCACCGGTGTCGTCTTCTTCGGACTGCTCGCGCTGGCGATCCTCTGGGCGACCGTGATGATCATCCGGCCGTTCCTCTCGGCCATCATCGTCGGCGCGATCCTCGTCACCGTCACGTTCCCGATCTACAAGAAGGTACGAACGCGGCTGCGCGGCAGCGACACGTGGGCGGCAATCGTGATGCTGCTCGGCATCACGCTCATCCTGATCCTGCCGATGGTGATCCTCGGCTTGCTGCTGATCCAGCAGGCGAATGCGCTGCTGCCGCACCTGCAATCGGTCGAGTCGCAGCAGATCATGGAGCGGCTCGATCTGGCGCACCGGCTGCTGTGGGTGAAGCGCTTCGTACCGTCATTCGATCCGACGACGCTCAGCGCGCAGAAGCTCATCCTGCCGGTGGTGCAGAAGATTCCGGGCTGGGTGGCGGCGAACGGCGGCGCGGTCATCGGCGGCATCGCCGGCGTCGTCGTCGGCTTCTTCCTCGTGCTGCTCTCGGCCTTCTTCTTCTACGTCGAAGGGGAGACGATCCTCGATGAGCTGGCGGTGCTGTCGCCGTTGCCCGAACGCTACGACCGCGAGTTCGCGTCGAAGTTCAAGGATGTGATCGACGCGACGTTCCGAGGACAGGTCATGACGTCACTCGCGCAGGGGATCGCGACGAGTATCGGCCTCGCGATCGCCGGCGTGCCCGCGGCGATTTTCTGGGGCGCGGTGGCGACGATCCTGTCGCTGCTGCCGATGCTCGGCGTCGCCGTGGTGTGGATTCCGGCCACGATCTTTCTCTTCATGACCGGCTCCACCGGCCACGCCATCTTCCTCGCGATCTGGGGCGTGCTCGTCGTCTCGACGATCGACAACGTCGTGCGCCCCTGGGCGATGAAAGGCGGCGCGCAGCTTCCCGCGATCCCGCTCCTCTTCGCGGTCCTCGGCGGCCTGCAGGCCTTCGGCTTCATCGGCCTGGTGATCGGACCGCTGGTCTTCTCGCTGCTGATGTCGATCATCGACATCTACAAGCAGTCGTTCCGGACGCGGAGGAAAGAGAGCGCGTGACCGAGCGCCGCGCCCGGCTCTGGTTCGCGACGCTGCTCGTCATCACCCTGGCGTATTTCGCGCCGGTGCTCATAACGCGCACGCTGTATTTCCGCGATCTCACGCAGTGCTACTTCTCATCGCATCAGTTTGCGGCCGAGACGTGGTTGCGCGGCGAGGTGCCGCTGTGGGATCCGGCCCGCGGCGGCGGCATGCCGTTCCTCGCCGACCCGATGAACACCGCATTCGATCCGACGTTGTTGCTGTATGCGGTGATGGATCGGATACGGGCGTTCAATGCCGGCATCGTCATCTACTACCTCGCCGGTGCGATCGGAGCGTGGCTGCTGGCGCGCGATCTCGGGCGATCGCCGGCGGCGGCGTTCCTCACGGCGATCATCGCGACGTATTCGGGGATCGCGCTGGCGGAGCTCGATGCAGGACTGAACCGCCATATCGCCGCATCGATGGCGCCCGTGGTGCTCGTCTGCGTGCACCGCCTGGCGACGAATCGGCGTCCGGTCTGGCTCGCAGCCGCGGCGGCCGCGGGCGCGATCCAACTGTTCGGCGGCGCACCGGAGACCGTCCTGCTCACGTGGATCATGGCGATCGGCTGGGCGTGGTGCGTCGCGCCGGACGCGATTCGCGCGGTGGGACGGACCATCGCCGCCGGGGCAGTCGCCGCGCTGCTCGGCGCGGTGCAGATCGTTCCTGCCGCGGCGTGGATGCCGTTCGCGAACCGCGGCGCGCGTTACGACCTCAGCATCGCGATGTTCTGGTCGCTCCATCCGAACCGCTTGCCGGAGCTTCTGGTGCCGCGCTTCCTCGGCGCGTTCTATCGCCTGCGCATGGGCAGCTACTGGGGGAGTGCGCTGGAAGAGAAGAAGCTGCCGTTGATGGTCAGCCTCTATTTCGGCGCGGCCGTGCTCGCACTGGCAATCGCGGGATTGTCGTCGGCGCGCCTGCGGCCCCGGTTGCGCGTCCTGCTCTTCGCGATGATCGCCGCCTCGTTCGTCGTCGCCATCGCGCGATACACGATTTACGGCGACCTGCTCTTTCAATACGTCAGTCTGCTGCGCGTGTTCCGCTATCCGGTCAAGTTGCTTGCGCTAGTGCCGTTGTGCGTCGGCATCGCCGCCGGCGCAGGGCTCGATGCGCTGACGGAGGAGCGGCGTACGCTGCGCATCGCGCGCATCGCGCTTGCGATCTGCGTGACCATCGCGGGCGTTCTCTGGATCGCCCACACGGTATCGTCCGATCGCTTCGAGATGTTCTTCTTCCGCGAGCGGCTGGCCGGTTTTGCGCGCGGCAATCTCGATCTGTCGTTCCTGTTGTCGGTGGCGGTTCCGCTCGCCGCGCTCGCCGTGACCTTCGCGTCGCGCCTGCGCGTCCCGGCACTGATCGCGTTGATCAGCGCCGATCTGCTGGCGGGAGGCATCTTCATCGCCGTCACCGCGCCGCGTGCGTTCTACGAGCGCGAGCCGGAGGCGACCAGAGTCGTGCGGCAGTTGATCCACGGCGGGCGGTTGTATCGACACACCGAAGAGCCGGACATCGAGTTGCTCTCGCCGACCGACGACTACATGTGGAAGGACCGGAGCGCGATCGAGCGCCTCAACGCGCAGACGCCGCGATTGTTCGTGGATGTACCTCTGATGTTTCAGAAGGCGATCGACGACGTCGAGAGCCGCTTCAACTCGACGGCGCGCGCGCGCATTCTGCGCGCGAACTGGTCCCGGCGCGCGGCGTTGCTCTCGTCGGCCGGGGTGACGCTCATCGCCACCGACGGAGCGATCGCCAATCCGCCCGCGGCGCTGCAGCTCGTCGCGAACGTGGGTGCCGGCACTCCGCCGCTGATGATCTACGCGAACACCGCAGCGCGGCCGGGCCCGAGACTGGTGCATGAGGTCACGGTCGTGCGCTCGCTCGACGCGGCGGCCGCGGCAATCGAGTCCGGCGCCGACGTGCTCTTCGGCGAACAGCCCGGCCCCCTGACCCTCGGCAAACCGGCGCCCTGGTCGGCGCGCGCGCTGCCGCATGACAATGCGACGCGACGCTGGGCAGTGGAGACCGAGGCCCCGGGCTTCCTGATGCTGCCGCTTCCCGGCACGCCCGGCTGGCGCGCGACGGTCGACGACACGCCCGTGCCGCTCGCCCCCGCCAACCTCGCCTGCAGTGCCGTGCCGGTCCCCGCCGGCCGCCACCTCGTCGTGCTCACGTACGACGCCCCCGGCTGGTACCTCGGCGTGATCATCAGTGTGATGACGGCGCTGGCGCTCGCGCTCTGGGTGGTGATTGAACGCACTCAGCGGCGCAGGTCTTTGGCCAGCCGCTCGAACGCGGTCGATTCGCGGAAGTCGCCGATGTGACGCGAGCGCCGCAGCTCGCGCGCCCACGCTTCATCGACGTCGAAGATGCTGTCGTCGACCCGGATGGGGAAGATGATGTCGCGCTTCTCGCGGTCCTCGCGCTCGAGCGCTGCTTCGACTTCGCGACGCACCCACGCGCTGATCACCGAATGCTTCGACAGGACGAGCACGAGCTTGTCGTGCATCCGGATCGCTTCTTCGATGCGGGCGTGGAAACGGTCGCCGATTTTCAGGTCTTCAGGTGCGAACCAGACGCGGAGCTTTTTGCTCTGGAGGAAGGCGTAGAGGTTGCGGACGAAAGCGTCGTCCTGCGAGGAGTAGCTGATGAAGCAGGAGAAGTACTCGAGCGGTTTGCTGACGAGTGAGTCGGCGTACGCGATGAACTCCTCGGGGACGCCACAACGGCGGAGGAACTCTTCAGGGAGGCCGCCGGACTTGTAAAGGGTATCGATACCGATGCTGGAAGGAGCCTCATGTATCGCGTCGAGTAACTGCGCCTCGGCGAGATCTGTCTCGCTGAATGAGCACCAGTTAATGTTGGTTCCGGCAAAATCACACCTACGCATCGCACATGACTCGAATGATGTCATTGCGAGTCTCGCGTTACGCAGGTTGACGTCATTGAGATCGCATCCCAAGAAATGTGTAAGAAGGCAGCGGACGCCATTCAGATTCGCCGCTTCAAAGCTACATGCTTCGAAGGTAACCTCCGCGAGTTCGGCGTGAGACAGATCAGTGCGGGATAGATCTCGGTCTCGAATAATGAGGTGTCTATGAGGGGAACGCCGCCGCCAGGTGTTCCAAGCTTTCGCGCCCTCTCTCAGCTTCGCCGCGTAATCAACCTTCGTCACGCGTCGATTGTAAAACTCCCCCGCAGCGCCTCCACCGCCCGCCCGTACGCCTCCGCCTTCACCAGCACGTAGTCCGTATCGAACGTCGCGACGAGGAACACGCTGATGCCCGCCGCCGCGAGCGGCGCGCAGATCCCCGCGGCCACGCCGGTCACCTCGAAGGGGATCGGGCCTTCGACGCGCAGCGCGCGCCAGCCGCGTTCGGCGTGCACATCGTTCGGCACCGGCGATTCCTCGCAGACGATCGACAGTTCGTCGGGTGTGCGGGTGATCGAGACGAACGCGCCGGCCGGCCACGACGGGAGCGGCGCATCAGCGGCGAGCCGGCAGACGGCGAAGCGTCCGGCGAGTGTCGTCATGCGGAGCATCACAATTTCGAGACGCGCGTCACGGCGTCGACGAGCTCCTTCGGCGTGAACGGCTTGCGCACGACGCCGGCGATGCCGCGCTCGAGGTTCTTGAGCACCGACTCCGGCGTCGAGGTGAGGAGCAGCACGCGCTCGAGGAGTTTCGGATTTTTCTCGCGGATGTGATTGACCACCGTCAGGCCCCCCTCGGTCGGCATCATCAGATCGAGGAGGATCGCGTCGTACGCGACGCCGCTCAGCGCGTCGATCGCTTTCGAGCCGCGGCTCACCGCGTCGACGCGGAAGCCGGCGCGTCTCAGCAGCGTCGACACCAGCCGCTGGATCGAGGCGTCGTCGTCGAGCAGCAGAACTCGTTTCGATTTGCGGAGTGCGAACATTGACTACCTCGATCCTCGCACATTCCCTGCCCAAGCCTCGGCAACGGCTCTAAAAAGATCGCCTGCGTGTGTCGGGCGCGAGCCACTCGCGCACGACGGTCGACGTCCCTTCCATTTCCTCGCCGCGGAAGCGGCGCGACGAAAGCGTGACGATGCTGCCGTCGATGCCCGGGTCGGCGCGCGTGAGCTCGGCGTCCGGGATGGGCATCGGGCCGGTCACGCTCCGACTGGCCAGGTCGACCATCCAGAGGAACGGCGTGATGTTTTTGTAGAGGACGACCGCGATGCGGTTTCCGATCGGAATGGCGGAACCGAGGAAATCGACGCGGTCCCGCGGCACCACGATCGGCTCGGAGAGGAGGTGCTCTCCGTTCCGGTCGAGCTCGAAGATCGAGAGCTTGTTCGTGGTGGCGACGACTGCGACGACGTGACGGTCATCCGTGATGAGCACCGCCGACCCGGAGGAGTCGGTGGTCAGCAACGTCTGGCCCAGACGCCTTCCGGAGCGGCCGTCGAACACGCTGAGGAACGTTCCGCCAATGTTGCTCCATGCGACGGCGATGCGTCCGCCGCTGCCGGAGATCGCGCCCAGCCTCCCGTCGATCGGACGCAGGGTCCCGAGCGACGATCCCTCGCTGTCAAAGGTCTCGATGACGACCGGGGCATCGCGGCCAGCCACACTGAGAGTGGCGTATTCACGGCCATCCCAGATCAGCTCGCTGCGCCGGCTCCGGGGGTGTTCGGACACCGGGCCGAGGGAACCGTCGTGTCTCAGCAACCGAGTCTTGAAAACGGAGAAGTCGTCTTCGTACCACGCGATCAGCGCGTTGGTCCCGTCCGACGCCATCGACTCGCCGGACGCGTTGCCGGAGACGAGCTGCGACGCTCGCGTGACTCCCTCGCGGCTGATGAGCGACACGGTGACAGACTGCCTGGTGGTGCGCACCGCGGGCACACGACGAAGCACCCCGTATTGATCGCCCATCACCACGGCCTTCCTGGGCTCCGAAACGGCCGGCCCTTCGAACAGTGAACGGCCTGCGTTCAGCGACTCCGGCGCAGGACCGTCCGCCGGAAACTCCGCGAAGCGAGGCGCCGTGAGGTTGTACGTACGCCAATCGATGGCCGCGCCGTGGTTCCATCCCACGACGAATCCGCGCGCCGTGCGGAGGAACTTCGGCGAGTCGTTCGTGGCGTAGTCGTCTGAAACGCTGATCGGCGGGAAATCGAATGCCCGCAGATTCCGGTCGAGCCGGATGACGTTGAGGTGCGAAAGGGTGAGGTAACTGCCGAACATCGTGACGCGCTGCGGCAATGATTCGAGGGCCAGCAGACTGACGTCGCCGTCGCATCGCAGGTGCAGCGCGTCGATCGCGCCGTCGGGACTCCAGGCGATGTCGTGCCACGGTTCGTGAACGTTGCCCGCCGCGTCGACCGACTCCGCCGGGAACCGGTTCCACAACGCGCGAACGACCACGAGCTCATCGCCCCTGCTGTCGATCGCCACCACCGTGGGCTCGTCTTCTTCCGTTTCGTAGAGCAGGACCGGAAGGCCGGCCCGGCCGTTTTCGTCGACGGAGATCACGCGCAGTTGCCGCGATCCGTCGTCACGATCCGTCCACGCCGCGACCATGAATCGCGTCGAGGACGCAGCGGCACCGAAGGGGATGGTGAACGATTGGCGAACGCTGTCGGTGAGCTCGATCCGAGCCGCGAGGACGTTGCCCGAGGTATCGAGCAGCGAGGCGGCGACGCGCCCGAAGGCCAGCCCATAGCGGAAGGTGTCGACCTCCCACCAGGTGACGAGACAGCGCCGCGACGTGCAGCGCACGATGACGTTGCGGGAGGCGAGGGGATACGAGCTGTACGACGGAAGCGTGGTCGAGGTCTGCAGGCGGAGCGCGGAGTCGATGAAGGCCGCGTGCACGCCGCCGTCGTTCCAGGCGACGAGATAGCCGTTCGGGGTGACGGCGCCGTCGCCGCCGTAGATGCCGCCCGTGGTTGGAATCGGCGCGATGGTCGAAGTAGTCGCGGTGCCGTCCGTCGCGATGCGGCTCACCGCGAGCTCCGCGCGCGACGAGTCGAAGTACGGCACCCGCGTGCGGATGGCGATCGTCTCGTCGCCGCGGCGGTCGAGTACGAGCAGGCGTCCGGCCGCGCCTTCAGCGGGCTGCGGCGCGATCTCGCCGATCGTGCGCGTGACCAGAGTGATGAGGAGGAGTGCGATCATCGCCACTGATACGACGCCGGGCGACGAGGTGTCTGGTGCGGAGTGAGGGATTCGAACCCCCGACCCCCTGCGTGTAAAGCAGGCAGGTTCTCCGTTGACTACCTTTGATCCTCGCACATTCCCTGCCTACGCCTCATCAATGGTCGTCAACGGTTGTCAACGAAGGTCAACTGCTGGACTCCGTAGACAGCGTGTAGACACCTTCGGACGGCTCGACGGAGAGCGCTGACGTGATCGCTTTTCGTGCCTTCAGCGAAGGGCGGTAGCGTTGTGTCGTGACGACGGAGGAGTGACTGCCACATGCGCTTGCGAAGTCCGCTGCGTAACGCGCGCGATTACCATGCCGACCCAAGTGAAAGCGGTAAGTGGCGTCTCTGCTTAGGAGGTACCTGAGAAAACCGCACACGCAATGAGCGGGAGGCCGAGGGCCTCCCGCTGCTGTCGTAGAGCAACTAGTGCGCAGTCAGGTTATTGCCGACGTCGAAGACAGCGTTGTCGTGCCATGCCGGTACCATGCTGCCGCCGACGCAGTCGACCAGCGCGCTGCGGTGCAACTGTGACGCATTGCTGATCCGCGTGTTGACCCAGTTAGCGACTTCAGTGCGCTGCTGGTCGGTCAGCTCCGCCAGCGCCATGAACATGCCCGAGAGTATGCGGGCGAAGGTCTGCGCCATTTCCTCCCCGTCCGGGAGATTACGGATGCCGCCGCGCTCCTTGAGCTGGCGAGCGCTCTTGTCAAACTCATTACCGACAACGACGAGTGCCAACTCAACGACGCGCTGGCATTCCCCGTCATTGTCGAGAAAATTCATGAACTCCGGAGATGCCTCGCCCGTGTCGATGAAGTTGAGCAGTTCGGCGTGCCAGCGCTCATCGACCGGTACGAGAAGCAGCTTCGAAATCTGGTACATGCATCCTCCTTGACGTTTTTGGAGAAGGGCAATCCCTTCTCGATTATTTTGGGTCCAAAACGCGTGTTGACGTGAGTGCTACCAGCGATTGTGCCGGGTATCAGAGACAGCAAAACCCCGGCCGGAACCTGGTGTGTTCCGGCCGGGGTGCGCGATAAAGTGAGGTGGCCGACGTGCTCATCTTCAGCAGGGTGAGCGCGCTTAAATCCCATCCGACTCCCGAAGATCGCGAAGCTTCTTGTGGATCCTGAACATCCTGGACGCAATCGCGGAATACGACATGCCGAATCGCTTCGCCATCTGGCGAATGGTCAGCCCTTCGATGTGGCGAGCGTTGAGAAGGATTTGCTGTTCCGGCGAGAGCAGATCGATGAAGTTGCGTATCTCGAGCGCGATCTGCTGGGAATCGGCGTTGCGCGCGCCCATCTCGGATTCGTAGCGAGCCGTGGCGGCGGGATTGTCCTCGATGAACTCTTCGCGATTGCGCTGTCCGCGAATTTTCGCCGCTTCCCGCTGCAGCATCTTGATGATGTAACGCCGCGGCGAGGTGGCGCTGGCGACCCGTCGGATGGTGTCGAGCTCAAGGAGCTTGTGAACGATGACCTCCACCAAGTCCTCCAGATCGTGCTCCGGCAGGTTAATCAACGCGTGCGCGAGTGCTGTCGTTCGTCGGTGGACCTCCGACCACACCAACAGCGTCTGGTTTTCATCGAGAGGGCCGGCATCGACGCCGAGTCGCGCCTTGACCTCCTGCTCGACCATCTGCGTCAGCGGTTTCCACTGCATTTCGCTCAGATCCATTTCGGCCTCCTCTCGCAGCGGTCGGCATCCTTTATTTGTCGGCCGCTTTGCATTCCATCGTCCAATCACTAAAGAGCGGCGAACGGGCACTTCTGTTGCGCGGCCCGTCGAAAAAATCTTCATTGCGTTGGATTGCTGTCTTTCTCCACGGCGTCGATCAGCTTCTGGATGATGTGAAACAGTTCGGCGGCTACATCGGAGAAACTGCGGCCGGCAGCTGTCGCGATCTGCCCTACCGATTGGCCCCATAGAAATCGTTCACGCAAGAGTTCGTACTCGCCTGGGGAAATGGCTTCAAAGGGGCTGCGACGCTGGTCCGCGCTCTCTCTTGGGTGAGTCGTGAGCCTATCCGCTTCGTCCTTTAAGATCTGAATGAGACGAAACTGCGGCGACGCGGCACTGGCAATCTTTTCCAGTAGATCCAGATCGCGAAGCCTCCGGAAGACCATTTCCGCCAGGTGGTCGCGATGCTGATCGGGGAGCAACATGCGATGCGCCAGCCTGTGGACGCGCCGGCGGACCTCCGCTCTCACCAATGCCAGTTGATTAGCGTCGAGACCTTCCGGGGGCGATCCGTCCGTGGCTCTAACTTCCTGTTCGAACATCGACAGGAGCCGTGTCCAAGAGATCTTCGATAGGTCCATTCGACACCTCCGTCTGGTGTCTCACCCGGATGCCTTATGAGCCTTGCCCTAGTCGTTCTATTGCAGCTCCCCTCAAAAGTTTCGGGCGAGGGGTAGGGAATCGGGCACGCATGTCACTCCCTATTCAAGGGTCGAACTTGCCTGATGCCAAACCAATGCCTGGGCTCGCATGCGTAATTTGTCGTGGCAGGAACTGCTGGAACAGTTGGCAAAAGCGATCGACAGAGGTGCGCAACGGGAAAAGACTGCGCTTTGGAGCGAAGTCGAACGTCGGCTGTGGCTTTCTGCCGACATGAATGCGCTGGCGCGCTATGGCTGGTCGAAATCAGATGTCGAGCATCAGATCGGAAGATTGATGTCCGAGATCAAACAGGGCCTTCTGGCAGGGTCTCCCAGTCCGCTGACGGACATCTCCCGCTGGCTTCAGGAAAAAGCGAGGGACTCTGCTCAGCGCGTCATGGATTTGGCACAGTCTGATGGCTCTTTAGAACCTCTTGATCACGTTCAGCGCGTGATGCTCGCCTTACCCGAGGAAGATCAACAAATGATCCGAATGCGATTTTGGGAAGAGTTGGGCCCTTCGGGGATCGCCAAAGAACTGGGAATCTCATTTTCCGAAGCCTCAGGCAGGCTGTTTCGTGCGCTGGCGCATCTCCGCGCTCAGATCAATATTCGTCAGAATTAGGAAACAATGCGAGAGTTTTGGAAGGTATTCAATGGACTATGCGAAGCTCCTGGCATCTGTTCCCGTGAAGTGGCATCAGGAATTTGTACAGTTTGTCGCCTCTGGAGACGCGTCGAAAGCATTTCTCGACTACCTCGACTCAGATACGAAAATGCAGGCAGCCGTCGAGCAGGCTCTGACAGCGCAGATCAGCGCCTTCGAGGTTCGGGTATCCAGTCGCGCAAGGAGACGCAGGGGCAGCCCTGTTCGACCGACGGTTGCCTCGGTAGGCGCCGTCAAGGTTGTGCGAAAAGATTCGCGCCGTGTCCGTCGATGAAATAGGACGGAACCTCGCGCGCCTCAGCAGTGTCGACACGAGCCGCTGGATCGCGGCGTCGTCATCGAGCATCAGAAATCGTTTGGATTTGCGGAGTGGAACATGAGGTGTCTGGTGCGGAGTGAGGGATTCGAACCCCCGACCCCCTGCGTGTAAAGCAGAAGCTCTACCACTGAGCTAACTCCGCACGAGAACGCGATCGTACTTCATTTTCCGTCGTGGCCAGCCAGTGCGTCGAGCGCGCCGCCGGTGACGCGGAACATCGTCCAGTCGTCGAGCGGAACCGCGCCGAGGGCCTTGTAAAACTGGATCGACGGCTCGTTCCAGTCGAGCACCGACCACTCCAGCCGGCCGCAGTTGCGCTCCTTTGCGATCGCCGCGAGCCGCGCCAGCAGCGCCTTCCCGTAACCGCGTCCGCGCGCGTCGGGATTGACGAACAGATCCTCGAGATAGATCCCGGGACGTCCGATGAACGTCGAGAAATTGTGGAAGAAGAGCGCGAAGCCGACCGGCATCCCGTCCTCCTCCGCGATGAGCGTCTCCGCGTACGGATGCGCGCCGAACAACGACTCGCGCAGCACCTCCTCGGTGGCGACGACCTTGTGCTCCAGCTTCTCGTACACGGCGAGCGCGCGGATCAGAGTGAGGATGAGCGGGATGTCGGTTTCGACGGCTTCGCGGATGATCATGTCGCGGGCACGATCATAACCGGCACCCCCGCGCTGCGGATGATGTCGCGCTTCACCGGACCCGGCTCGCCGGTGGAGTTCACGAACAGCATGTCGGCCGCGACGTGCTCGACGTAGCGCACGATCTCTTTCTCCACATCGGTGCCGCGCAACGTCGCGGTCCGCAACTGCAACTGCGGGAACGACGCCGCGACGTCGCGCAACTGCTCCTCGGCGCGCTTTTGATCGGCGGTCTCGCAGACGGTGATGAGGTGCAGCTCGCCGCCGCCGCGGATGGCGATCGCCGACGCGAGCTCGAGCGCGGGACGCGACATCTGCTGCGGATGGATCGGCAGCACGATCCGCTTCAGACCGGTCCGCTTGCGAATGCCGTAGCGGATCGCCAGCACCGGCGCGGGCGGGTTGGTGATGACGTTCATCGTCGTCGAGCCGATGATCAGGTGCGCGACGTGATGCCGCGCGTGCGTGGCGATGACGACGAGGTCCGCGCTCTCATCCGTCGCGACGCGGCAGATCTCCGCGCCGGGATCAGGCGCCTGGCGCACGACGAGCCGCGTGGTGATGCTGGCGTTCGCATGCTTCACCCGATTGCGCAGCGCATCGAGCTCGTACTGCTCGGCGTACTCGTACAACTTCGGATCGGCCGGAAAGCGCAGCTCGTTCGGATGCGACGTGCGCGTCATCCGGATGTGCAGGATGACCAGCTCCGCGCCGGTCGATCCCGCGATACGCACGGCATCATCGAACACCCACTCCGAGGCGGTGGAGAAGTCGGTCGGGATGAGGATGCGGCGAAACGGATACATAGCGACGAAAGCGATTGAGCTGTTGAGCCTTTGAGCTGTTCAGCTTAATCGCTAAATAGCTGAACAGCTCAACAGCTATTTACTCGCGGTCTGTACAGGAGCGGGAGTAACGATGTACCGGATCACCGTATGCGGCTCGGCCTCGGTTTCTGCGATCTGCAGGATCACCTGCTTGCCGGTCGGGGCAAGGGTATCGCCGGGGATGAACGGGTCCTGCATGGCCTGGTTCAGCGGCACTTCGAGCGTCCGCCAGTTCTGCTGCTCGGGCGGATACGGCGCCTGCGGCTGCCATGCGCGGAACTGTCCGAGATACGTGACGTAGTAGTGGTAGATCTGCGGGAACGAGTCGTCCGAGGCGAGCGTGTAGACCTCGGCGCCCGGTCCGTACTGGTTCTTGATCATCACCGTGTCGCGGCGCGTGAGGTCGTCGCGATACGCGGCCCCCGCGTACAGCGGGATCGCGCGGCTGATCGACGTCAATTCCTGCTTCACGTCGACCACCGGTTTCACCTGCGGCGATGTCGCGGTCGTGATCGGATTCTTCTGCGGGAGCTGCTCTTCGGCCGCGCGGCTCTCGCGGCCCCCGTTGCATGAGGCGAGCAGAGCCGCGGTGAGACAGGCGAGCAGGAGACGTGTCATGTACTTCGTCAACAGCAATGGATGTGCCGCTCGGTTCAATTCCGATCCGCGTCCCGTGCTTCCGCGGATGGCTGGGGGAGGCGCGTTTCGTGACGAAGACGTTCAATCGCCGTTTCACCGCCGAATGCGGCGACGATCTGCTCGTCGTACTCATCCGAAACGTTGGCCACGATGTCGAGCGAGGCGATCAGTTGCTCGGGACGCAGGCGGCGCCCGAGGAACGAGTGGGAGAAGAAGATGTCCTTGCCGACCAGGCTGAACGCGCCGAGGACGACCTCGGTGTTCAGCCGCAGCAGCTCCTGCATCATCTCGAACGACGGCTCGACGCCCTGCACGCAGAAGGCGAGGATCTCGATGACCGCGTCGTCTTCCTGGTAGGGATGGATCGAGATCTCCAGCACGGTCGAGCCGTACTTGAGGTAGAAGTCGCAGTGCTCCGCGTCGTCGAAATGCTCGTCGACCAGTTCGTCGAGGTACGACTTCACCTGACGATAGACTTCTTCCTGACACTCGGTGTGAAACTGGCGCGGGGGCATTGCGCGCGATTATACGAGGAACGATGGACCGTAAACGATTGACGCTGAAGTCGGGGAAAGAACGCGTTGCGGCGAAGCGTCACCCGTGGATTTTCGCCGGCGCGATTGGAAAGGAAAGCGGTCCCGATGACGCGCCGTTCGCCGACCTCTTCGATCCGCAGGGAACGCGCGTCGCGAGCGGCCTGCATTCGCCGCATTCGCAGATTCGCTTACGGGCGCTGACCTTCGGCGATGAAGAGCTGACGCCCGACACGATCCGCGCGCGGATCATCGCCGCGGTCGCGCGGCGCGCGCCGCTCCTCGACGACGACACGAACGCGGTGCGGCTCATTCATTCCGAAGGCGATGACCTCAGCGGACTGGTCGTCGATCGCTACGACGATCTGCTCGTGGTCGAGATCGCGAATTACGGACTGGAGCAGTTGAAGCCGGTCGTGGTCGATGCACTGCACGCGAAGCGGATCTACTTCAAGAACGACATTCCGGCGCGGAAGCTCGAGCACCTGCCGCTGGAGTCTTCGGGATCAGAGGACCCGGCCTACATCCGCGAGAACGGCTTGCGCTTTCTCGTCGAGCCGACGCTGGGGCAGAAGACCGGTTTCTTTCTCGATCAGCGCGAGAACCGGGCGCTGGCGCGCGGGTTGTCGAGCGGACGGCGCGTGCTGAATCTCTTCTCGTACACCGGCGGCTTCGGCGTCTACGCGGCGGCGGGCGGCGCGCGCGAGGTGGAGAACGTCGACGTCTCCGACGCGGCGATCGCGCTCGCGCGCACGAACCACGAGCTGAACGAGCTCGAAGGAAACTTCACGGTCGGCGATGCGTTCACCGTCGTCCGCCAGCGCGCCGCGGCGAACGAACGCTACGACTTCGTGATCTGCGATCCGCCCGCGTTCGCAAAATCGCGCGGCGAAGTCGACCGCGCCGCGCGCGGCTACAAGGACGTGAACCTCTACGCCATGCGCCTCATCGCGCCGGGCGGATTGCTGATGACGTTCTCCTGCAGCGGCCACATCGATCTCGATCTCTTCCAGAAGGTGATCTTCTCCGCCGCGCTCGACGCGGGACGTCGCGCGTCGATCATCCGGCGTTTGAGCGCGGGACCGGATCATCCGGTGTCGCTCTACGCGCCGGAAGGGGAGTACCTCAAGGGATTTCTGATCGAAGTGCGCTGACGTCGATCACTACCCGCCGCTCCGGTTCCCACTCGACGCGACCGCGTCCGCTCAGTTGCAACATCGCGCCGCTCTCGAAATCGAGGAAGAGCAGCCCGCAGTTCGGATTCACCGCGAGGTTGCCGAGCGAGTTGAACATGTTGTTGCCGCTGTAGTCGGGGAAGACGACGCGCGCGCCGTCGAACGTGACGAAGCCGGGATCGCCGCCGCGATGCGAGGCGTCGGCGCCGCGCTCCGGATGCGCCGTGGCGAGGAAGAACGTGTCGCTCGTGCGCACCCATGCCTCGGGTGACGACGTGTCGGGACGCACCGGCCGCGGATGGATGTACTGCGGGCAATTCGAATAGACCTCATTCGTCGTGACGTAGAGGTCGCGGCCCTCGCGTCGCGCGACACCGTTCACGCGCATGCGCCGGCGCGTGGCGAAGTCGATGGCGAGGATGCCGATGTCCCCCTCTGCCTCGAAATCGCTCCGCACCCGCAGCGTCCGCTCGTCATCGACATGAATCGCCCCGAAGAGCGGTGTGGCCCGGACGCGGCCGTCGTCATCGATCGTCGATGCGATCAGCAGCGTCCGGGCTTCGATGAACCGCGCCGCGACCGGCGGGATCGTCCCGCCGATGATGCGCCCGACACGCGCCGCCAGATCGGCGACGCCCGCCTTGCGCTGAACGTCGAGCTCACCCTCGTGGTACATCAGAAGAACCCGCACGTCGGACCTTCGCCCGGCGCCTTCTGCTCGCTCGCCCCGTCCGGCGCGAAGATCTCCAGCCGCGAGCCGTCCGGATCCTCAAAGAAGATCCCGCCCGACTGCCTTCCTTCCGCGTGCGGCACGATCCCTTCGTACGCGAACGTCGCGCCGCGCAGCAGCAGTTTCTTCTCCGCCTCGCGCACGCGGTCGATCGACGGGACCATGAACGAGAGGTGATGCAGCCCGGGACGGTTGTTCTCGAAGCGCCCCTCGCTCTGCTCCCAGAGCGTCACGACGATGTTCGTGCCGTCGCCGAGGAAGACGAAGCGGCGCGGGGCGGCGTCGGAGCCGCCCATCGGCGCGAGGCCGAAGACCTCGCCGTAGAAATCGCGGGAGCGCTCCAGGTTGGTGACGTTGATGCCGATGTGTGCCGTTTGCAATTTATAACCGCCAAAATGTGATTTTGACGGTTATAGTGCCTCGGACCTAATCTGTCAACGATGTCATCGTTTCTTTTCATCGCCGGTCATCCGGCCATCGACTTCCTGAACACGGAGCTCGTCCGCGACGGCGCCCCCGCGGACCTGCTGCAGACGCCCGACGACCTCCGCCGCTGGCTGGCCGATGCGAAGCTGGGGCGCGCCGAGGTCGACAACGCAATGCTGCGCAAGGCGAAGGAGCTCCGCGCGACGACGCGCCGCCTGATCAAACATCCGCGGCGCAAGGACGTCGATGCCCTGAACGCCGCGCTGGCGCGCGGCCGCGGCTCCTTTCGCGTCGAAGTGAAGAAGGACGTCATCCGCACGCACTTCCACCCCGACAATCCCGACCCGCTCTTCCTCATCGCCTCGGCGGTCGCCGACTTCCTCGCCTCCGAGGATGCGTCGCTGGTGAAGCCGTGTCAGGGGACGAACTGCGTCCTCCTTTTTTACGACACGACGAAGAGCCACACGCGCCGCTGGTGCAGCATGGCCGGCTGCGGTAATCGCATGAAGGCCGCACTTCACTATCGCCGGAGTAGAATCGAGCGCTGAGCCGTTTCAGAGCGCATCCATGACCGTCACCCCGGCCAATCCGATCCGGAAGTCGCGCGAGATCACGGTCTCGTATCTCGGCGAGCTTCTGCTTGGCGCCGGCTTCATCGATGAGAGGCAGCGCGCCGAGGTCGACAACGTCGACCGCCAGTTGCGCCTGCAGTCGAAAGGGTCGAAGGGACGCTCCGAGGACGAGCCGAGTCCGTTCAAGGCGCTCGCGGCGATGAACCTCACCGACGCGTCCGGCAGCGGCACGCGTATCGACGACTTCCTCGTCGCGCGGCTGATCGCCGAGGAAGCGCGGCTCCACTTCTTCAAGATCGATCCGCTCAAGCTCGACCTGGAGATGATCGAGTCGAAGATCTCGCGCCCCTTCGCGCGCAAGAACCGGATGGTGCCGGTCTCCGTGCGCGACGGGAAGCTCGTCGTCGCGGTCGTCAATCCGTTCAACACCGCCGCCATCGACTCGTATCGCGAGCTGACCCGCCAGGACTTCGAGGTCGTCGTCTCCGCCGAGAGCGACGTCATGAGCGTCATCAACGAGCAGTACGGCTTCCGCGCCTCGGTGACGAAGGCGGGACGCGACCTCGCGCGCGGCTCGATCGACCTCAGCAACCTCGAGCAGTTCGTGAAGCTGAAGTCGGGCGCGGAGATCGAGGCGAGCGATCAGCACATCGTCAACGCCGTCGACTTCCTGCTGCAGCACGCGTACGAGTCGCGCGCCTCGGACATCCACATCGAGCCGAAGCGCGAGAACGCGATGATCCGCTTCCGCATCGACGGCGTGCTGCACGAGATCCAGCGCGTGCCGAAGCTGGTGAACCTCGCCATCACCTCGCGCCTGAAGACGATGTGCCGCATGGACATCGCCGAGAAGCGCCGCCCCCAGGACGGCCGCATCAAGACCGAGCACGACGGAAAAGAGATCGAGCTGCGCGTGTCGACGCTGCCGACGGCGTTCGGCGAGAAGATGGTCATGCGCATCTTCGATCCCGACGTCCTGCTGCGCGAGCTCCCCGGCCTCGGCTTTTACGAGGACGAGCTGTCGACCTTCTCCGACTGGATCAAGCGGCCGCACGGCATCATCCTCGTCACCGGTCCGACCGGATCGGGCAAGACGGTCACGCTCTACTCCGCGCTGAAATCGCTGGCGTCGCCGGAGATCAACATCACCACGATCGAGGATCCGATCGAAATGGTGCACGATGATTTCAACCAGACGTCGGTGCAGGCCAAGATCGGCGTCACGTTCCCGTCGGCGCTGCGCACGATCCTGCGCCAGGATCCCGACATCATCATGGTGGGCGAGATCCGCGACGGCGAGACGGCGCAGAACGCGGTGCAGGCCGCGCTGACCGGACACCTCGTCTTCTCCACGCTGCACACGAACGATTCCGCGACCTCCGTCACGCGCCTCGTCGACCTCGGCATCGAGAAGTTCCTGATCTCGTCGACGCTGATCGGTGCGATGGCCCAGCGCCTCGTGCGCAAGATCTGCGAGGACTGCAAGACGAACCGCCCGCTGACAATCGAAGAGGCGGCGATGCTCAACCTGCAGGCGCCGGCCGGCAAGCGGATCATCGTGAAAGAAGGGGCGGGCTGCATCCGGTGCCGCAACACCGGCTACTTCGGCCGCACCGGCATCTTCGAGATCCTGACCATCGACAACGCGATCCGCGACCTCATCGACCGCGGCGAAGATTTCCTGAAGATCAAGGAAACGGCGATGAAGCGCGGAATGCGCACGCTGCGGCAGTCCGCGCTTCGAAAGCTGGCCGAGGGGATCACGAGTTTCGAAGAAGTGGTGAGGGTCACCGGCATTTAGGGCTTCGTGATCACCAGACGCATCGAGTCGATCACCTGATCGTCCTGGATGTAGACGTCGAGGTAGCGGACCTTCCGGTCGCACACCAACTCCTCGAGCTTCCGCGGATCGAGCTCGATCTTCTTCACGATCGTCGGCGATGCCGGCGTCGTGTTCGGCCGCTTCGCCGCGTTCGTCGCCACGTCCGGCCGCCCCGGCGTGACCGGCACCGGACCGGGGTCATTCGGACAGCCGGTTCCGTTCACGTAGCCGTTCCAGAGCACGACGCCGCCGGCGGTGTTGAACGGCGCCACACCGACGGTGATGCTGTCGTTGCACTCGATCGAGCCGCCGCAGCCGCGCATCGTGATCTCCAGCGTCGCGGAACAGATGCCGCAACAGAAGTTGCACGAGTCGAGGCGGAAGCTGTCGCCGAAGTGATGGTCGCACTCGCCGTTCTCATCGTAGCCGACCGGCGGAAGCGAGGGGAGCGCCGTCGCCGTCAGGAAGGCATCGAGGGCCAGGCTGCGATGCGTCGGATCAGCCGGGAGCAGGAAGTTGTCGGCGATGCCGCCCTCGTAGACGATCACCGTCGGACAGCGGCGCGGTGCGTTGGGATCGACGCGTATCTGCGCCGTCGCACTGAGAGAAGAAAGAACCGCCAGGATCAAAAGAATTCGTTTCATTTGCTACCTCCATCGAAGTAGTGACGAAACGGTCGCGCCCGTTACACCTTCAGGTGCAACGCGCTATCCTCGTTTCATCCATGCGCGCGCGTCCGGCCGCGGTTCTCCTCTCTCTTTTCTTCGCCGTCGTCGCCTCCGCAGCAGAGTGGCCCGAGGGCTACGACGCGGCGCTGCAGCGGGCGAAGGCGGAGAACAAAATCCTCCTCGTGCATTTCCGCTCGTCGTGCGGCGTCTGCAACCGCTCCACCGATCGCGCGCTGATCGAAGCGGAGAAGCACGCGCCGATCACCGCGTTCTACGAGTCGTTCGTGCGCGTCCGCGTGAACGACGGCGCGATCGTCGGGGCGATGGAGAAGCTCGTCGCGCAGAATCCGCCGTCGCCTTCGATCCTCGTGGTCGATCCGTCCGGCGCGATCGTCGTACCGTTTCAGCGCGTCGACAACGAGAACGACTACCTCGCGTTTCTGACCGCTGCCGCTTCCGCGTCGCGCGACATCGTGCAGACGAGCGCGATGCGCGCCGCGGGACACGTCGCCGATGCCGATCATCTCCTCGGGGCTGTCCTGCTCAACTTCAACCGCCTCCCCGCGGCGCGCGACACGTTCGAGCGCGCCAGCGACGGGTACGAGCGCGACGGAAATCACGAGCGCGCGGAGCTGGCGTCGATCCACGCCGACTACATCCGCTGCCTCACCGGCAGCGACGTGGAAAAGAACCGCGGGATGTCGGCGCTGCTGCGCGCGACGAGCTCCGCGTCGAAAGAGAATGCCGCCGACGCCTGGATCTGCATCGGCGGAGTGCGCAGGCAGGAAGGCGACCGCCGCGGCGCGATCCGCGCATTCCGCAAGGTGCTGGAGCTGACGCGGCCGGGATCGAATCTCGCCGCCGGCGCGCGCGCGGAGCTGGAGAAGCTCGACGATCATCCCGCCGGAGACAAGGCCGCGCCGGCGGCGGCGAGCGTGACGCTGGTGAAGCCGTCGCGCGCCTCGATCACCGGACGCGCGCAGTTCGCGGCGCGCGTGAGCGGCAACGCGTCGCGCGTCGAGTTCCTGCTCGACGGCACTCGCGTGCAGACCGTCACCACGCAACCCTTCCAGACGCGCATCGACCTCGGCAACGTGCCGCGCTCCCACACGATCAAGGCCATCGCGTACGACGCGGCCGGCAAGGCGATCGGCGAGGCGGTGACGACGGTGAACGATCGCGCCGACGCGCCGCGCGTCTCGCTGATCTCACCGGTGGCGGACGAGGTGTCGGGGAACGTGCAGGTCGAGGCCGACGCGCAGGTGCCGGCGGGGCGGACGTTGAAATCGGTCGAGCTGTTCTGGAACGAGGCGCGGCTCGCGCGCTTCGACGCGCCGCCGTTCCGCGTCGGCTTCGAGGCGCCGAAGTCGTTCGGCTACTTCCGCGCCGTCGCCACGCTCGACGACGGCACGACCGCCGAGGACACGCGCGTCGTGAATGCGGGCGGGATGGCGGAGGAGATCGACGTGCACGCCATCGCCTTCGTGGCGACGGTCGTCGATCGCGACGGCAAGCATGTCGGCGGTCTCGGTCCCGGCGACTTCGTCATCCGCGATGAAGGGAAGCCGGTGACGGCGGCGGTGCGCGAGTCGGCCGACGAGCCGGTGACGATCGGCCTGGTGATCGACGCGTCGGGGAGCATGAAGTCGTCGCTGATGAACGTGATGGAGATGACGGCGCAGTTCCTCGACGTCACGGTGACGCCGAAGGACAAGGTGTTCATGGTGGCGTTCGACGCGGCGCCGTGGCTGCTGCATCCGCCGAGCAGCGACATCGCCAGCCTGAAGAAAACCGTGTTGTCGCTCCGGCCGAGCGGGATGACGGCGACGGTCGACGGCGTGGCGTTCGGCCTCCAGCAGTTCAGCGGCCTGACCGGCAAGCGCGCGCTGGTCGTGATCACGGACGGCCGCGAGGGCGCGAGCTCGCAGACCGCGGAAGCGGCGATCCATCTCGCGAAGGACACCGGCATCCCGGTCTACGGCATCGTCACCTCGGGCCAGCAGATCGGCAACCCGCTCGTGAACATCGCCGCCGCGACCGGCGGCTCGATGTTCTTCGCGCCGCGCAAGAACGACATCGTCCCGATGTTCCAGCAGATCCGCGACGAAGTCCGCGGGCAATACCTGATCTCGTTCGTCGCGCAGGACCGCGGGAAGGCAGGGGAGTGGCGCCGTCTGACCGTGGAGGTGGCAGGGCGGGAGGCGAAGGTGCGGACCGTGAGCGGCTACTTCGCGCGCTAGCTACCGCAGTTGTCCAGTGGGGGGACAGGCGCCCTCGCCTGTCCGACGTTGCACAGGCGAGGGCGCCTGTGCCCCCACCTAGCGCCGCCCCACTACATCCAACACCGCCGGCGCGATCAGCAGCTTCGCTTCCTTCCACTGCTTCGTCAGCCGCTTCGCCTGGGCGGGCGTGAAGGGACGAATCGTCCCAAGACGGTCCATCACGCCGAAAAAGTACGACGTCAGCCAGTTCCACACGTCGGAATCGGGCTCGCCGCTCCTGATCGTCGGCGTGACCTCGACGAGCTTCAGGCCGGCGCGCTCGAACATCGCGGGAAGTTCGCTGCCGATGCTCACGTGGCCGCCGGTTTTCGCGAAGAACTTGCGGTCGGCTTCGAGGAAGTTGTCCCACTCGGCGGGACGCGGGACCATGCCGAGCGTCTCGCGGTAGTAGTCCTCGATCGCCAGGATGCCGCCCGGTTTGAGCGCGCGCACGAGCTTCTGCACCTGCGCGAACGGATCGGCGAGGAAGAGGAACACCCAGCGCGCGAAGATCAGGTCGTAGTGCGCATCGGGCAGCTCCGCCTCGGCGAGCGGCGATCGGTAGATCGTGCCGGAGCGTCCGAGGCGCCGGGCGAAGACCGGCGACGGCTCGACCGCGTCGACCGGTCCGCCGGTGCGCCGCTGCAGTTCGCGATGCAGCGAGCCCTGGCCCGGTCCGATCTCCAGCACGCGCCACCCTTTCCTGATGCCGATGCGATCGAAGAGCGCGTGCGCCGTCGGATCCCACAGCTTCGCCTGCGCGCGCAGGCGGGCGGACTCACGTTGCGAATCGCCGAGGAGGTACTTGTGTGCGGCCATCACCGAACGATAGCGGAGGGGGAGGCGATTCGGCATCCGCTTCTTGCGGTCAAACTCGCTGCTTCCGGATCACCTCGCGATAAAACTCCGCGCTCTTCTTCAGCGTCCGCTCCTGCGTGGCGAAATTCACGTGGATGATGCCGAAGCGCTTGGTGAAGCCGTGGCTCCATTCGAGGTTGTCGAGCAGCGACCAGACGAAATAGCCGCGCACGTCGACGCCGGCCTCGATGGCGCGGGCCACGGCGTCGATGTGCTCGCGCAGGTAGTAGACGCGCAGCGGATCGTCGACCGCGCCGTCGATGGCGAACGGCGGGTCGTAGAACGCGGCGCCGTTCTCGGTGATGTAGAGCGGCATCGCGCCGTAGCGGGCGCGGAACCAGGTGAGGATGTCGGTCAGGCCCTGCGGCCAGACCTCCCAGTCGGTCGTCGTGTAGATCTCGTTCGGCGGATTGACGCGCGTCGCGTGTTCCACGATCGTCGCCGGGTCGTGCCGCGTCACGCCGCGCTTGTAGTAGTTGATGCCGACGAAATCGACCGGCGCGCCGATGGTGTCGAAGTCGCTGTCCGGAAACGACGGCCACGCCTCGCCCCACATCGCCGGAAACTCCTCGGGATACGAACGGCGGAAGATCGGATCGAGGTAGTGCCTGTTCATGTAAGCGTCGGCGCGTTCATTAGCCTCAATGTCTTCCGCGGACGTTGACGCCGGATACTTCGGCTCGAGATTGACCACGATCCCGATCTGATGCGAGCCGGTCGCGCGATACGCCTGCACCGCGGCACCGTGCGCACGGAGCAGGTTGTGCGAAGCGATCGGCGCCTCGAACAGGCTGCGATGTCCCGGCGCAAGCGCGCCGTGCAGGTAGCCGCCGTCGACCACCACCCACGGTTCATTCAGTGTTGCCCACATCTCGATGCGATCGTCGAGCGCGCGGAAGGCGCACTGCGCGTATTCGGCGAACCAGTCCGCGATGTCGCGATTGACCCAGCCGCCGCGATCGTCGAGCGCCGCCGGCAGGTCCCAGTGATAGAGCGTCGCCACCGGACGGATACCCGCCTCGAGCAGCGCATCGCAGAGGCGGCGATAGAAATCGAGACCGCGCTCGTTCACCGCGCCGGTGCCGGAGGGGAGGATGCGGCTCCACGAGATGCTGAAGCGATACGCGTCGAGGCCGAGCTCGCGCATCAGCGCGACGTCGCTGCGGTAGCGGTTGTAGTGATCGCACGCCACGTCGCCGGTGTCGCCGTTCGTCATGCGGCCCGGCGTGTGGGCGAAGCGCTGCCAGATGCTCGGACCGGCGCCGTCGGCCAGCGGCGAGCCCTCGATCTGATACGCCGCCGTGGCCGCACCCCAGAGAAAGTGGCGGGGAAAACGCGAGTCAGTCATGTTGACAACCCCACATTCGGGGTGTAGCGTACCGCAAAATGTAACCGGTTACATCAAAGAGCTGTTGAGCGGTTGAGCCATTGAGCAATTCAGCGGCTGAACAGCTCAATCGCTAAACAGCTCAATCGCTGGTGTAGACATGAACGAGGCCAGAGCACGCACGCCCCGTCGCCCTCGTCGGCAATCGTCGGTAACGATTCACGACGTCGCCGCCCGCGCCGGCGTCTCTGTCGCCACCGTCTCCCGCGTGCTCAACGGCAAGCAGCTCGTCCGGCCCGAGACCGCGGACCACGTCCTCTCCGCCGCCCGCTCTCTCCGCTTCGTTCCCAACGTCGCCGCGCGCACGCTCAGCATCCGGCGCAGCCAGACGATCGGGATCGTCCTGCCCGACGTCCACGGCGAGTTCTTCTCCGAGGTCATCCGAGGGATCGACGTCGCAGCGAGAAAGGCCGGGTATCACATCCTCGTCTCCGGCTCGCACAGCGATCCGGGTGAGATGCTCGAGGTGCTCGACGCGATGCGCGGCCGTGTCGATGGCATGGTGCTGATGGCGCCCGACATGACGCTCTCTTCGCTCGCCCGCTCGCGCATCACCGATCATCCGCTCGTCCTCCTCAACGCCGCCGACGACGCGCACGACGCCATCACCATCGACAACTTCGGCGGGGCGCGGACGATGATCCGCCACCTCGCGCAGCTCGGCCACACGCGCATCGCCTTCATCAAAGGTCCCGATCACAACGCCGATGCGCGCGAGCGGCTGCGCGGGTATCGTCAGGCGATGCGCGCGGTGAAGGGCGGGGAGCGGATGGAGATCGACGGCGACTTCACCGAGCACTCCGGCCACGCCACCGCGCTGCAGATCGCGAACATGGACGCGCGTCCCACCGCGATCTTTGCCGCGAACGACTCGATGGCCGTCGGCGTCCTCTCCGCGCTCGCCGATCACGGCGTCGCCGTGCCCGCGGAGATGTCGGTCGTCGGTTTCGACGACATCCCGATCGCGCGCTACGTCGCGCCTCCATTGACCACGATTCGCGTCGACATCGCGGAGCTCGGCCGCCGCGCGTTCGCTCTCCTGAGCGAATCGCTCGGCGAAGGACCCCACGCCCGACGCCAGGAATGCATCAGCACGACGCTGGTGGTGAGGAAGTCGTGCGCCGCCCCCCAATCGCTTGCAAAAAAAAGGAGACGATCATGACTAAGACGTTCAGGTGGTTCCTGTGCGCAATGCTGGCCGGCGTGCTGGCAACCGCCGCGGCGGCGCAGACGACGACGGCGACGATCCGCGGCAAGGTGCTGAACGACAAGAACGAGGGGCTGGCCAACGCCGAGGTCAGCGCCGTCTCGACGACGAGCGGCTTCGTGCGCTCCGTTCATACCGGTCCAGACGGCAGCTTCGTCCTCGGCGGCGTGCAGCCGGGCGAGATGAACCTCGTCGTCGCGGCGAGCGGCTTCGACGCGCGCTCGGAAAAAGTGACTGTTCTCGTCGGGCAGAAGCTCGACCTCGACTTCGTCCTGACGCCGACGCAGGTGCTCACCGAATCGATCACCGTCGTCGGCAATCAGCTCGTCGAGACGCGGAGCTCCGAAGCGGCGACCAACGTTACGCCGCAACAAATAGAGCAGTTGCCGCAGAACGATCGCAACTTCCTCAACTTCGCGTCGATGGCGCCCGGCATCCACGTCTCGACCGATCCGACGCGCAAGACCATCTCCGGCGACGCGCAGCCGGCGGAGCAGACGAACATCTTCATCGACGGCGTGAGCCAGAAGAACGACATCCTGCAGGGCGGACTGGCGGGCCAGGACTCGAGCCGCGGCAATCCGTTCCCGCAGAACGCGGTGCAGGAGTTCCGCGTCATCACGCAGAACTACAGCGCCGAATACGACCACGCGTCGAGCGCCATCATCACGGCGGTCACGAAGTCGGGCGGCAACGAGCTGCACGGCCAGGCCTTCGGTTTCTATCAGCCGAAGCGCTGGGTCGCGCCGACGGCGAAAGGCTTCCAGTTCTCGTCCCTGACGACGAACTCGACCTACTCGCGCTGGCAGTCGGGCGCGTCCCTCGGCGGCCCGATCATCAAAGACAAACTGAATTTCTTCGCCTCCTATGAAGGCGACCAGGAGCATGCCACGACCGGCGTCTCCCTCGGCAACACGGCGTTCGCCAGCCAGTTCGGACAGTACGTCGGCGTCTTCCCCAGCCCGTTCCGTTCCAATCTCTTCTTCGGAAAACTGAGCTGGCAGCCGGAGCAGAACCAGGTCGTCGACCTGAGCACGAATTACCGCCGCGAGCACGAGATCCGCGACTTCGGCTCGCAGACCTCGTTCGAGTCGGCGACTGATCTCCGCAATTGGGTCTATGGCGCGACATTGCGCGATCACTGGAACAACAACAATTCGCTCAATCAGGCGACGTTGAGCCTGCAGAAATACGGCTGGAATCCGACGCCGCTCAATCCCGACCTCGTCGGCCTCAATTACGAGGGGATCATCCGCATCGGCGGCAACAGCACGACGCAGCAGTTCGATCAGCGCCGCCTCGAATTACGCGACGACTACACGTACAGCGGCGTGAAGTGGATGGGCGATCACACCTTCCAGATCGGGACGAACCTCGACTGGATGCATTACAAGGTCAACAAGAGCCTCAACGGCAATCCGCAATACAACTTCAAGAACGACGCGGCGAACGGACTGACGCTCGCCCAGCCGTACGAGGCGCTCTTCGGCTTCGGCAATCCGATCCTCAAGACCGCCAACAACGAATACGGTCTCTATGGCCAGGACACGTGGACGGTCAATCCGAATCTCACCCTCAATCTCGGCCTGCGCTGGGATTACGAGAGCCACATGCTCGACGAGAGCTACGTCACGCCGGCGAACATCGTCGCCGGACTGACGGGACATATCGATCCGAATTACTTCTCCAACGGCAATTCGCGCGAGCCGTACAAGGACGCCATCCAGCCGCGCGTCGGCTTCACGTACGACATCAAGGGCGACAGCAAGTCGGTGATCTTCGGCGGCGCGGGCCGCTATTACGACCGCCTCTTCCTCAATGCCGCACTGGACGAGCGTTATCGCCTGCAGTACCCCGTCTATCGCATCGAGTTCTCGCCGAACGGCACGCAGCGCAACGGCGGAGCGACGGTGAAATGGGATCCGTCGTATCTCACTCCCGCCGGCCTCAATACGCTGATCGCCAACGGCAGCGCGCGTCCGGAGATTTTCCTGCTCTGGAACGACACGAAGCCGCCTTATTCGAATCAGTTCAATATCGGATATCGCCAGGCGCTGGGCTCGTGGCTCGGCTCGATCAGCTACAACGGCGTCCGCGGCTATCGCGGATTCACCTGGCTGTCGGCGAGCGGCCTCTGTTGCTCGGCCATCGTGCCGGGCTTCGGCAACGTGATCATTTCCGATCCGGAAGGAAAGCGTTACTGGTACGACGGCATCTTCCTGACGTTCGACCGTCCGTATGCGAAGGGCTGGGGCGCGCACATCGCCTGGACGCACGCCGACGCGAAGCAGACCGGCAACGACCTGTTCAGTCTCGATTTCCCCTCGGCGTCGACCTATCCGAAGCACGCCGTGCCGGGAAGCGAGCGCGATCGCATCGTGGCCACCGGAATCTGGGCCCTGCCGTTCGACGCGCGCTTCAGCACGATCCTCTCGTTCGGCAGCGGCGGCGCGGCGAACCTGCTCGATTTCTCGAAAGGCTTCAGCCTGCAGAATCGCATCGATTCGCGCGCCTACGCCGGCACGCTCTATCCGAAGAAGACCTGGGGCTTCGCCGATCGCAGCGTCGACTTCCGCGTGCAGAAAGACATCCCGATCGCCGGCATGTCGATCGGCTTCACGGCCGAGGTGTTCAATGCGTTCAATTGGGCAAACTACGGCTGCCTGACGAATTTCCTCCCGCCGGAAGGGAACCCGAGCCTCGGACAGCCGAACTGCGTCGTGAACCTCGGACGGCGCGAGCAGGTTGGAGTGAAGATTAATTTCTAACCGTGAAACAACTCGCCGCCGCGGTCGCGCTCGTATTGATTGTTTCGTGCGCGACCGCGCCGCTCAATGAAAGTGCGCTGCTCGATGACGTCGAGCAGCGCACCTTTCATTTCTTCTGGGACCTCACCGATCCGAACACTCACCTGATCCCCGATCGCGCGCCGACGGAATCGTTTTCCAGCATCGCCGCCGTCGGTTTCGGCCTGACCGCCTACGGCATCGGCGCGGAACGCGGCTATGTGACGCGCGACGCCGCGGCGCAACGCACACTCGCGACCTTGCAGTCGCTCCTGGCAATGAAGCAAGGCCCCGAGCCGCCCGGCGTGTCGGGCTACAAGGGCTTCTTCTACCACTTCCTCGACATGAAGACCGCCGAGCGCTTCAAGGACGTCGAGCTCTCGACCGTCGACACGTCGCTGCTCATGGCGGGCGTCCTCTTCACGCAATCGTATTTCGATCGCAACAATGCGACGGAGAAGGCGATCCGCGACACCGCGGAGACGCTGTATGAGCGGATCGAATGGGATTGGGAAGTCATCCGCCCGAACGCGATCAGCATGGGCTGGACGCCGGAAAACGGGTTTCACACCTACGACTGGCGCGGGTACAACGAGGCGATGATCGTCATCATCCTGGCCCTCGGGTCACCGACGCATCCGGTCGATCCCGCCGCCTGGGCCGAGTATCACAAGAGCGACAAGTGGGGGACGTTCGAAGGCCAGCAGCATTTCCTCTTTGCGCCGCTCTTCGGACATCAGTACTCGCACGTCTGGATCGATTTCCGCGGCATCCAGGACGACAACATCCGCCCGCACGGCATCGACTATTTCGAAAACTCCCGCCGCGCGACCGTCGCGCAATGGGCCTACGGCACGCGTAAATACGGCGCGAATATCTGGGGTCTGACCGCCTGCGACGGCCCGCACGATTACGCCGCGCGCGGCGCGACCCATGGCGACATCCGCGACGACGGCACAATCGCCCCGACCGCCGCGATCTCCTCGATCGTCTTCACACCCGATCTCTCGAAAGCCGCAATGCGCGCGATGATCGATCAATACGGCGATCGCCTCTACAAGACCTACGGCTTCGTCGACGCGTTCAATGTTTCGGAGAACTGGTTCGACAAGGATTACCTCGGCATCGACCAGGGACCGATCATCGCGATGATCGAGAATCATCGCTCGGAATTGGTCTGGAAGACGATGCGCAAGAATCCGCACATCGTGCGCGGCTTGAAGCGGGCGGGATTTTCCGGAGGATGGTTGGAGTGAGATGGCTCCTCGTCTGTCTCCTCCTCGCGAGCTGCGCTGAACAGCGCGACAGCCGCGAGACGGTCGAATTCTGGGGCCTGGGCCGCGAAGGCGAAGTGCTCACCGACCTCGTTCCCGAATTCGAGCGCCGCAATCCGAATATCCACGTTATCGTCCAGCAGATCCCGTTCATCGCGGCGCACGAAAAGCTCCTCACCGCGCACGTCGGCAATGCCACGCCCGACGCCGCACAAATGGGCAATACATGGATTCCGGAGATGGTCGCGCTGCATGCGGTCGACGAGCTGTCGTCGCTGCACATCGACAAGAGCGACTATTTCTCCGGGATCTGGGACACGAACGTGGTCGACGGGAAGCTGTACGGGATTCCGTGGTACGTCGACACGCGCGTCCTCTTTTATCGCAAGGACATTCTGGCCAGCGTCGGCTATCCGAATGCGCCGCGCACGTGGGCGGAGTGGCTCGACTGCATGGCGAAACTGCAGCGCGAGAAGAAGAGCCGCTTCGGCATCCTGCTGCCGACGAACGAGCCGGAGCAGCTCGTCTCGCTGGCGATGACGGCCGGCGCGCATTTCCTCAATGCCGACGGTACACGCGGCGCGTTTCGCGATCCGCATTTCGTCGACGCCTTCGATTTCTACAATGACCTCTTCCGCCGCGGCTACGCGCCGAAGGTCTCGAACATCCAGGTGGCGAATCTCTATCAACAATTCGCGCAGGCCGATTTCGTCATGTGCATCACCGGGCCGTGGCAGGTCGGCGAGTTCAAGCACCGCCTGCCGCCGGGGATGGAAGGGAAGTGGGGCACCGCCCCATTGCCCGCGCGCGACGCCTCGCAACCGATCGGCGTCGGCATGGCCGGCGGCAGCAGCCTCGTGGTCTTCAAGACGTCGACGCACAAGGAAGCGGCGCGGAAATTCATCGAGTTTCTGTCCGAGACCGAACAGCAAGTCCGCTTCTCCGAATTGACCGGCGACCTCCCCGCGCGCCGCAGCGCCTGGAAAGCGCCGGCGCTGGCGAGCGACCCGTATCTCCCCGCGTTCCGCGAGCAGCTCGAGCGCGTGCAGCCGCTGCCGCAGGTGCCGGAGTGGGAGGAGATCGCGACTGCGCTGTACGAGCACGGCGAGGCGTCGGTGAAAGGGATGATGACGGCGCCGCAGGCGCTCGCGGATCTCGATCAGGTGACGGATAGGCTGCTGGAGAAACGGCGGTGGGTGCTCGAACGGCAGCGAGGAAACTCATGAAATCCGAGGCCCGCGCCGCCGCCCTGTTCCTCACGCCGGCGATGGTCGTGCTCCTCGTCTTCTTCTTTGTGCCCGTCATCGCCGGCTTCGCGCTGAGCGTCACCGACTTCGACCTCTACTCCATCGGCGACATCCACAACCTCCGCTTCGTCGCGCTGCGCAATTACGCCGCGGTCGTGCGTAACGACGTCTTCTGGACCGCGTTCTTCAACACGCTCTATTTCTCCATCGTCGGCGGACCGCTCACCGTCGCCGCGTCGCTCGCGGCCGCGCTGCTGGTCAATGCGAAGGTCGCGCGCTGGAAGGGGATCTTCCGCACCATCTACTTCGCCCCGGTCGTCACCACGCTCGTCGCGGTGGCCATCGTCTTCCGCTTCCTCTATCACCCGCGCTTCGGCGTCATCAACCGGATGCTCGATGCCGTGGGGCTGGCGCAGGTCGACTGGCTCGGCGATCCGCGCTTCGCCATGCCGGCCATCGTCCTCTTCGCCGTCTGGAAGAACTTCGGCTACAACATGATCATCTTCATCGCCGGACTGCAGAACATCCCGGAGGAGCTGTACGAGGCGGCGCGCATCGACGGGGCGGGTCCGTGGCGGCAGTTCCGCCACATCACGCTGCCGATGCTCGGGCCGACGTTCCTCTTCGTCGGCGTCGTCACCGCGATCGGCTACCTGCAGCTCTTCGCCGAGCCGTACGTGATGACGCGCGGCGGTCCGGTGAACAAGACGCTCTCCGCGGTCATGCTGATGTACCAGCAGGGCTTCAAGTGGTGGCGGATGGGCTACGCCGCGGCGATCGCCTTCCTGCTCTTCCTCGTCATCGGCGCGGCGACGATGCTGCAGATGCGCCTGCAGGAGCGTCGCCGATGAAACGCGAATCGCTCATCGTGCACACCCTGCTGATCCTCGGCAGCGTCCTCGCGCTCTTCCCGCTCTTCTGGATGCTCTCCGCGTCGTTCATGACGCGCGGCGAATCGACGACCTTCCCGCCGCACCTCATCCCGCACATCCCGACCCTCGATCAGTATCGCGAGCTCTTCGTCCGCCTGAAGATCGGCCGCGCGTTCTTCAGCAGCACGGTGATCTCCGTCGTCACCACGCTCTTCTCCCTCCTCTTCAACTCGATGGCCGGCTACGCCTTCGCGAAGTTGCGCTTCGGCGGACGCGAGCGGATGTTCGGCTGGCTGCTCACTGCGCTGATCATCCCGGCGCAGGTCGGGATGCTGCCGCTCTTTCTGATGATGAAGGCGCTGCACCTCGTCAACACGTACTGGGGCGTGATCATCCCGTCGCTGGCCAGCGTCTTCGGCATTTTCCTGATCCGCCAGTTCATGCTCTCCATCCCGCAGGAGCTGCTGGAAGCGGCGCGCATCGACGGCGCGGGCGAGCTGCGGATCTACTGGTCGGTGGTCATGCCGCTCGCGCGTCCCATCCTCGCCACGCTCGCCATCTTCACCTTCATGACGACGTGGAACGACTTCATGTGGCCGCTGATCATCCTCAGCAGCGACGCGCGCTACACGCTCCCGGTGTCGATCGCCAGCCTCTCGGCCGAGCACGCGGTCGACGTCGAATTGATGATGGCCGGGTCGGTGGTGACGGTGCTGCCGGTGCTGCTGCTGTTCCTCTTCCTGCAGCGCTACTACATCGCGGGATTGATGGTCGGAAGCGTCAAGGGATGATCGGTCTCGCGCTCGCCGCGATCCTCTGGACGGCGCATCCGTCGGATGGCGTCGCGATGAAGCTGACGCGCGAGGGCGACGTCAATCGCCTCGATTTCGATTTTCAGGGACACGGCGGCTACGCGATCGCGCGCCGCGCCGTCGACCTCGATCTCCCGCCGAATTACCAGTTCGTCTTCCGCATCCGCGGCGATGCGCCGCCGGAGAATCTCGAATTCAAACTGCTTCGCGGTGACGACGTCTGGTGGCTCAATCGCCGCGACTTTCACTTCACGCGCGACTTCACGACCATCAAGACGAAGAAGCGCCAGATCGCGTTCGCGTGGGGACCGGCGGGCGGCGGCGAGATCCGGCATGTCGATTCGCTGGAGGTCGTCGTCACGGCGGGAAGCGGCGGGAAGGGGACGGTCTGGTTCACCGATCCGGAGTTGCAGCCGATCACCGGCGAGAACGAGCTCAGTGGCCTGATCGCGGAGCCGCCGCCGTCGGCGATCTATCTCGACGGCGTGAAGGTCGAGCATCCGCTGATCGTCGGGAAGTTCGTCTGGCTGCCCGATGCCGAGGCCCGGACGATCCGCGCGGAAGGCTCGACGAAGGTCACGCGCCAGCCGCCCGAGTGGGCGCCGTCGCTCAACGATTTCTATGCGATCGTCGCGCGCGATGCGAAGCGCGGCGAGTACCCGCGCTATCTGATCGGCGAGCAGCCGTATTGGACGGTGATCGGCGCCGATGGTGCGGAGAACGAGGCGCTGATCGGCGAGGACGGCAACGTCGAGCCGTTCAAGAGCGGCGACTCGATCGAGCCGTTTCTGCACGTCGACGGCAAGCGGCTGACGTGGGCCGACGTGACGATCACGCAATCGCTCGCCGAGGGGGATCTGCCGATTCCGACGGTCACGTGGAAAGCGCCTGGAGTGTCGATGACGATGACCGCGGCGGTCAGCAGCTCATCCATGCTCCAGTTGCGCTATCGCGTGCGTGGCGACGCGGAGATCGAGCTGCAGGTGCGGCCGTTTCAGGTGAATCCGTCGACGCAGTTTTTGAACACCGAGGGCGGCGTCGCGCGCGTGCATCCCGCGGAGCTGAAGAACGTGGCGCGCCGCGGACGCGACTTCGAGATCGACATCCCGTTGCAGAAAGGCGCGAAGCGCGAGTCGTTCGAGCGCATCGCGAGCGACTGGCGGGAGAAGCTGCGTCGCGTGCCGATCGAGATCGGCGGCGCACCGGAGATCGCGGACACGATCCGCACGAGCCTCGCGTACACGCTGATCCATCGCGACGGCCCGTCGCTCGAGCCGGGCTCGCGCTCGTACGACCGCGCCTGGATCCGCGACGGCGCGCTCCTCTCCGCGATGCTGATCCGCCTCGGGCACGCCAAAGAAGCGAAAGACTTCGCGCGCTGGTTCGCGAAGTATCAGTACGAGAACGGCAAGGTGCCGTGCTGCGTCGATCAGCGCGGCGCCGATCCGGTGCCGGAGAACGACAGCCACGGCGAATTCATCTACCTCGCCGCCGAGACCGGCCTGGGCGCCGAGCTCTGGCCGCACGTCGACAAGGCCGCGCGCTACATCGAGGAGATGCGGGCGCACGATCCGTACGGCCTCGTGACCGAGTCGATCAGTCACGAGGGCTACTCCGCGAAGCCGGTGCATTCGTATTGGGACGACGTCTTCTGCCTGCGCGGAGTCGAGCTCGCGGCGCAACTCGCGCCCACTCCCGCCCGCCGCTCCGAACTAATGGCGCAGGCCGCATCGTTCCGCGCTGCGCTCATCGCGTCGATGCAGAAGACGATGGCGGAGCATCACATCGATTACGTCCCCGCATCCGCGGAGCTCGGCGATTTCGATCCGACGTCGACCGCGATCGCGATCTCGCCGTTGAATCTCACGTCGCTCATGCCGGCCGCGGCGCTGCGCCGCACGTACGATCAGTACTTCGCGCGTCTGGAAAAGCCGCGCGACGACTACACGCCGTACGAGATGCGCATCATCGGCGCGCTGATCCGACTCGGCGATCGCGATCGCGCGCTGCAGCTCATCGACCGCTTCATGAAGGACCGCCGTCCCGCCGCGTGGAACGAGTGGGCGGAGGTCGTCGGCACCGACATGCGCAAGCCGCGCTTCATCGGCGACATGCCGCACGCCTGGGTGGCATCCGATTTCGTCCGCTCGATCTTCGACGCGGTGTCGTATGAGCGCGAGGACGGGACGCTCGTCGTCGGCGCCGGCGTTCCCGCGCGCTGGCTCCCGCTGCATGTCGGTGACGTGCGGATGCACATGGACGGGAAGCGCGCGATCGTCGACCTCGCGGGGAAGTCGCGCGAGGTGATCGTGGTGTCGCCGCTCGACGCGACGAAGAGCGTGAAGGTGTCGAAGCTGCCGGCGCGCGTCGTGTTCGAGTAGCCGTCAGCTCATTCGAAGCCGGCTTCGGCGGGACTGATGCTGCCGTCGCCGTTGGTGTCGGCGCGTTTCATGAGCGTTTCGGGTGACACGCCGTCCGCATATCCGCGCATGAACTTCGGATGACGCTTCACCCACCGCGTCAGCTCCGCCAGACTGACGGCGTGGTCGTGATTGCGATCCATTTCCTCGAAACGCTTGCGCGCCGTTTTATTCGCCTCGGCGTCGTCGTTCGTGTCGGGCTTGGTCTTGTCTTTCGATGCGAAGCCACAGGCCGGATAGTTCGGGCAGCCCTCGCAATTGCACCCGAAAAAATTGCAATACATGCATGACCCGTCGCCGGTTAACTCGCAACTAAAGCAGGTGCAAGGAGTGAACCCGCAGTACTTGCACGCTGTGCAATACGCTTCCGCGCGCTGGGCCAGCAGGATCATGACCGTGAACAGGGCGGCGTAGACGTAACTGCGCATGAGAACTCCTTTGCGGCAGTATGGTGTGGCGTCACAAAATCGTCAAGGCTGAGCTCGCTACTAACCATTCCAGATTCGCGTCGTCCAACTCAGCCAAGGAGAACCGATGCGCAACCTTCTCTTCATGCTCTTCCTGGCCATCCTCGGCGTGACGCAGGAGCCGGCTTCGCTCGACTCGTACGTGGTTCATATCGGCGACTCGACGACGATCAACGGCGATTTCGACGATGACAGCGCGCTGCGGATGAAGGAGCGGTTCGGCACCCGCTACTTCTGGTTCAAGCGCGACGGGCAGGCGTACGTGGTCTCCGATGCGAAGCAGATCGAGCGGGCAGCGGCGATCATCAAACCGCAGCACGACCTCGGCATGAAACAGGGCGCCCTCGGCGAGAAGCAGGGAGCCCTCGGCGAAAAGCAGGCCGCCCTCGGCATGAAGCAGGCCGCAATCGGCTCGCGCCAGGCGAACGCGTGGCGCGACGAAACGCTGCGCGAGGAGCTCTCCCGCGAGCAGGAAGCGCTCAGCCGCCAACAGGAAGCCCTCAGCAAACAGCAGGAAGCCCTCGGCCGCCAACAGGAAAAGCTCGGCGCGGAACAGGAACGAATCAGCGAGCAGATCACGGAGCAGCTCAGCGACCTGGCGGATGACTGCATCCGCACCGGTGCCGCCAAGAAAGACCGCTAGGAGTGCGGCGGCTTGCCGCCGCCGTGGATTGCGGCAGCTTGCTGCCGCCTGACGCGCAGAGCCAAGTGGGTGCCGGGACTTAAATCGCGTCTGGCGCCCAGACCCGAGTGGAGTGCAGCGTGACAATCGCGTCTGTCGGCCAGACCCGAATGGAACACGAGGTGGAAATCGCATCTGGTACTCAGACCGACCTGCCTCGCGGACTGACAGTCGCCGCTTCTGCCCAGACTCGAGTGCGACCCCGAGTCACGCCATCGGCCAGGCAAGTGGTTCCGCGCTTTGGATGCTGACGCCGTCGTCGTTTCGGATCATCATGATTGGATGATCACGGTCGACGTTCACGAAGCGAAGAAACAACTCTTCCGGCTCGTCGATCGCGCCGCCAACGGCGAGCCATTTGTGATTGCCAAGGCAGGGAAGCCGCTCGTCAAGGTGTGCGCGGTCGATGTGGCAGTTCGAGCGCAACGTCTCGGCTTTCTCGCAGGCGAGATTGCTGTGCCGGACGATTTCGATCGGATGGATTGGTCCCGCGGCGGCAAGCCGCCGCAATCCTAGGGCGGCAGCAAGCTGCCGCACTCCTAAAGCGCGATTTCGGTTTTCGCGTCGAAGAGGTGCACGCGCTCCGCGTCGACTCCGAGCGCGATCGTTTCCCCCACACGCGGCGCGTCATTCGGGCCGAAGATCGCGACCAGCTTCTCCATCCCCGCGCTCGCGTAGACGATCGACTCGTGGCCGATCGGTTCCACCAGATCCACGGTCGCGTTGATCGGGCCTCCCGGGCGGAGGTGTTCGGGCCGGACGCCGGCGATGATTTTGCGGCCGTCTTCGAGCGGGAGGCGGGAGGGGAGGGCGAAGGATGACATCTGCAGCGACGAGCCGGAGACGACGCCGGTGAGGAGGTTCATGGGCGGGGTGCCGATGAACTGGGCCACGAACGCGTTCGCGGGATGCTCGTACACCTCACGCGGGGTGCCGACCTGCTGGATTTTGCCGTCGCGCATGACGGTGATGCGGTGGCCCATGGTCATCGCTTCGACCTGGTCGTGCGTGACGTAGACCGACGTCGTGCCGAGGGTTTGCTGGAGCTTGGTGATCTCGGCGCGTGTCTGCACGCGGAGCTTGGCGTCGAGGTTGGAGAGCGGCTCGTCGAAGAGGAAAACCGCCGGCTGGCGGACGATGGCGCGGCCGACGGCGACGCGCTGACGTTGTCCGCCCGACAGCTCTTTCGGTTTGCGATCGAGGAGTTGGGAGAGCCCGAGGATCTCGGCGGCGGAGTCGATGCGTTTGTTCGATTCCTCGCGCGGGACGCCACGCATCTTCAGGCCGAACTCGAGGTTCTCGCGGACGCTCATGTGCGGATAGAGCGCGTAGCTCTGGAAGACCATCGCGATGTCGCGGTCTTTCGGCGCGAGGTTGTTGACCACTCGTCCGCCGATCGAGACGTTGCCGGCGGTGACTTCCTCGAGGCCGGCGATCATCCGCAGCGCGGTCGACTTGCCGCATCCCGAGGGGCCGACCAGGACCATCAGCTCGTGATCGTTGATGTGGAGGTCGAGGTGCTCGATCACTGAAACATCGCCGTAACGCTTCGCAACATCGTCGAACGTGACGTCGGCCATCGGCCTAGAGTAGCGCAACCCCGACCCGGCAATTCCGTAAACCGGCGCATGAGCCTCTTACTCATGCTCTATCTCGCGCTGAAACCCGACATCGTTTGCGAGCCGCAGGTGCAGACGCTGATGCATGAACTGGTGAGCAGCACGCGCTCCGGCTTCGAGCATCGCGAAGGCGCCGCGTTCATCGTCCGCAGCGCGAGCGGCAACTTCTACTCGCTCGAATGGCCGTCGAACGGCCAGCTCGACTCAGCGCGCTGGGAAGGCGCGTTCCCTCCCGGGACGGTCGCGATTGCGCACACGCATCCGACGCATCTGCCGATGCCGTCGAACGTCGACATCACCACCGCGCGCAACGTGCACGTGCCGGTGTACGTCGTGACGCCGGCGAAGATCACGCGGACGGACGGGGGAGAGCCGGTGGTCGTTGCGGAGTGGTGAAGGGGCTGTCCGCTGTCTAACGGAGGTGGCTCGGCCGCCGAACCGAAGTCGGGTTGCGCCGGGTTCTACCTCGAGTGAGCCGGCTACTTGCGGTCGCGAGGACTGCGCACTTCCAAGGCAGATCGCTTCGATTTGGTGCGCGAGATCGTCGCCGATGCCTGAGCTTCACGCTTGCCCGAACGAGGTTTCTTGGGCAGCACAACGTCTGGCCGGTGCCAGAGAACGCGGGAACGCGGTAACGGCACCTCGCCAAAGAAATCGACGAGCACCTGCGTTCCATCGACACCTGTCTCCGGTATCTCGAGAAGCAACTGTTGAGACGTTTCTCCGTACCAAACGACCACGTACGCGCCGCTTCCCAACTGGATCAGTGCGGCCTTTGATGGTTCGCGCACTGCCCAAGGATCATCGATTCGCTCGAAAGGAACTGGCATCCACTTACGCAGTTCTCGTTCGGTGATCTGTGCAGTCATGATCGGTACTGCTCGTATCTGCAGTTCTTCAGGCTTAGCTCGCCGCATCATCAACTCGCGTCGTGTCGCTTAGTTACGATAACAGAGATTGAAACCAGCTCGTTTCTTTCCAGAACTGTTACCCCTGGACGTCCTTCGCTCCACTGCGGAGAGCCGGGCGCAGTCCCCGGATCTGGTTCGACATCTGTGAAAAACTCATACCCGATGACACCATCTGGTAGAGATCCCGACCATGCCTTCACTGCTGGCCAGAGAGTAGCGTACACATTCCGCGCCCTTCTCCCCCAGATCACACCCGAGCCGGACACCTTTTCGTTCTCCGATGGATCGAACGCTGTCCTTCGGTGGAACGGCCCGAATCTCGCGGGTAGCGAAGGATTCATCAGTGGGATCGTATCGCGAGGTTACTTGCCGACGATGAGCACTATGGCCACTCAGTTGCGCTGACTGGAACACGTCTCGTGGTCCAAAGGGCGGTACGGCCAACTCCCGGCTACCTCGCGTCCACTCTCTTCACGAACTCGATGAACCTTGCATCCTCGCGCAGCGGATCGAACGGCGGCGAGATGTGCAGCTCGGAGAGCCAGAAGTCGCGCTCGTTCCAGGCGCGCTCGAGTGACTCCATCGCCGCGTCGCGGTCGCCGAGGGCGGCGAGGGTGCCGGCTCTGAGGGCGGGGGTGCGGGCGGCGTCGCTGCCGGAGGCGTCGATCGCGGCGAGCGTCTTGCGCGCGGCGGCGGCATCGCCGGACCGGGCGTACGCGTAGGCGAGGAACGGCATCGAGACCATCAGCTTTTTGTCGATCGCCAGTTGCAGATAGCGGATCGCGGTCGGGTAATCGCCCGAGGCGAGCGCGATGTAGCCGCGCATGTGAAACGGATACGGCGCGTTGCGATCGAGCTCGATGGCGTCGTTCGCCAGCTTCACCGCTTCCTGAACCTGGCCCGTATAAAACGTCGCGTACGCGAGGTTGGCGGCGATCTGCGTGGAGAAGGGATCGAGCCGCGCGGCCTCGCGGACGTGCGGCAGGCCTTCGTTCGCGCGCCCGAGGTTCGTCAGGTAGAGGCCGTACCAATGCTGCGCCTGCGCGTAATTCGGACTGAGCTCCAGCGCGCGACGCAGCTCGCGATCGGCGGCCTTCAAATCGAGCTCGCACGACAGGTCGAGATACCCGAGCGACGTATGCGCCTCGGCGATCGACTCGTCGAGCTCCAGCGCGCGATGCGCCGCCGCTTCGCCGCGGATGCACGCCTGCTCGTGCTGCGCGCCGCCGAGTTGATTGAAGGCGATGTAGCAATCGGCCACGCCGCTGTACGCGCGTGCATACGTCGGATCGGCGTCGATGGCCTGCTGAAAAAGCGCGAGCGCCTTCGTCACGCTCTCCGCGGTCCGCTTGTTCCAGAAGTAGCGGCCTTTGAGATAGAGGTCGTACGCGACGCGATTCTCGGTCGCCGGCTGCGTGCTCTTGCCGCCGAGGACGCCGGCGAGCTCGCCGAGCATCTCGCGCTCGACGGCGAGCATGTCGGTGGCGTTGCGCTCGTAATGCCGGCCCCACAAGCGCGTGCCGTCTTTCGCGTCGACCAGCTCCGCGTCGACGAGTAGTTGCTGGCCGCTGCTTCGTACCTGTCCCGCGATGATGCCGTCGACGCCGAGCTCCTGGCCGATCGCGGGCAGATCCTTCGTCGTGTTGCGATAGCGGAAGGCGGTCGTGCGCGCGATCACGCGGATGCGCGTGGCGCGCGAGACGTCGTTGAGCAGCGCGTCGGTGATGCCGTCGCTGAGGTAGTCGAGGTTGGGGTCGCGGGAGTTGTTGGTGAAGGGGAGGACGACGATGGATTGCATGGGGGCGAGTTTTGGAGTGCGGCGCCAGAGGAGGAAGGCAGCAGCGATGATCGCGATGACGACGGCGCCGAGGAGGAGTGCGGACGTCCCGTCCGCACGGTGCGGATGAGACGTCCGCACTCCGTCCTCGAGCGATCGTAAGTCGATCGCGAGGTCGCGGGCGGACTGGTAGCGCTCGTCCGGCTTCTTGTCGAGGCATCGCATCACGAGCCGCGTCAGCTCCGGGGGCGCACCGGTGATCGGTGGCGGCTCCTCGTAGACGATCTTCGACAGCATGTCGAACTGCGAATCGGCTTCGAACGCGCGGCGGCCGGTGACGGCCTCGTAGAGGATGCAGCCGAGGGCGAAGATGTCGCTGCGGGTGTCGGCGGGACGGCCGCGCACCTGCTCCGGCGCGATGTAACCGGCGGTGCCGATGACCGCCCCGCTCTGCGCGTGCAGCTTCTCCGTCGCTTCATCCGCGGACGACGGTTGCTCGTGCAGCTTGGCCAGTCCGAAGTCGACGACCTTCGCGTAGCCGTCGGGCGTGACCATGATGTTGTCCGGCTTGAGATCGCGATGGACGATCCCCGCCGCATGCGCCTTGCTCAGTCCCTCGGCGGCCTGCGCGCAATAGCGCAGCAGGTCGCGGCGCGACACCGCACGATCATTCAGCAGCTCGCGCAGCGTCGGCCCTTCGATCAGCTCGACGACCATGTAGCTCGCGCTCGTGCCGTCGGGCAGCGTCGCCTCGCCGAAGCCGTGCACGGTGACGATGTTCGGATGATTGAGCGCCGACGCCGCCTCGGCTTCCCGGCGGAAGCGCGCCACGGCGTCGGCGTCGCCGGAGAGCGACGCGTTGATGATCTTGATCGCGACCTCGCGCTTGAGCCGCAGATCGCGTGCGCGATAGACCTCGCCCATCCCGCCGCTGCCGATGAGCGAGAGGACCTCGTAGTCGCCGAGCGTGGTCCCGGCCGGGATGCGCATGGTGTGATGCGAGCTTACTCCGGTGTGGGGACAGGCGCCCCCGCCTGTCAGTCGCGGAGCGACTACGTCGCGGACAGGCGAGGGCGCCTGTCCCCACACTGGAACTCCACGCAATCGACCGGCAGCGTGATCAGGAACGTCGATCCCGCGCCCGGCTGCGATTCCACGACGATCGTGCCGCCATGCAATTCCACAAAGCCCTTCGTCAGCGAGAGCCCGAGCCCGGTGCCCTGGCGCGCGGACGTGCCGTGCCGCTCGATCTGATAGAACTGATCGAAGATCCGCGGCAACTCCTCGGGCGGCATGCCGATCCCCGCGTCCTTCACCACGAGCTGCACCGCGTGCATATCCGGCAGATGCTTCACGTCGAGGCGCACGAAGCTGTGCGGATGCGAGAACTTCACCGCATTTGAAATGAGATTCAGCAGCATCTGCTTCGTGCGCCCTTCGTCGAGCACGACGGTCGGCAGCGATTCGTCGACGCTGGTCAGCAGCGTGACGTCGGCGGAGGAGCAGATCCCTTTCGCCACGCGCTCGATCGACGCGATCGTGTTGCGCAGATCGAACGGCTGCGGCTGCAGCTCGAGCCGGCCGGCCTCGATCTTCGAGAGGTCGAGGATGTCGTTGATCAGATCGAGCAGGTGATTGCCGGCGATGTGGATGTTCTCGATGAACTTGTAGAGCCGCGCCGGCAGCATCGCCGCCGCCGCGTTGAGGAGCACGGCGGAGAAGCCGATGATCGAGTTCAGCGGCGTCCGCAGCTCGTGCGACATGTTGGCCAGGAACTGGTTCTTCGTGCGATCGGCGGCGAGGAGGCGGATGTTCGTCTCGTGCAGCTCGGTCGTGCGCTCCAGGACGCGATGCTCGAGCTCCGTGGTCAGTCCCTCGAGGTCGCGGAAGAGCTGCGCGTTGTCGAGGGCGACGGCGGCCTGATTGGCGATCGTCGTCAGCAGGATCTCGTCGTCGGTGGAGAAGGCGTTGCGGCGATAGCTCTGCACGGAGATCGAGCCGATGACGCGGTCGCGCGCCATCATCGGCACGCCGAGCCACGACTCGGTCGGCTTGCCGTCGTCGTACGCCACGATGCCGAATGCCTTTTCCTCTTCGCTCCCGCCGAGGTTCAGCAGCTTGCCGTTGCGGACGACCCAGGAATTGAGGCCGTCGCCGAGCTGAACGCGGAACTTCGGCAGGATCGCTTCTTCGCGGATGTCGAGCTCGCACGCCAGCTCGTTCGTGCTCTCGTCGTAGAGCGCGATGGTGAAGAACGTCGTGTCGACCGCGCCGCGGCAGGCGTTGTAGATCGCCATCAGCAGCTCGTCGATGGTGAAGCGGAGGGAGATCGTCTTGCCGACGTTCGACAGCGACGCGAGCTGGTCGACGAGGTGATCGCGTGCCGCGCGCGTGACCGCGAGGTTGCGCGCCACCCAGTTGAGCAGCACGCCGGTGAAGGCCCAGCCGAGGACCGCGCCGGCGCCGAGCGACGCGTAGCTCATCACCATCAGCACGGAGAAGGGGAGCGAGAGGAGGTAGATCGTGCCGTCGGCGACCGACAGCTTGAACATCTTCTCGACGCTGTAGCCGTACGCCGCCTCGACCTGCTTCATCACCAGGTGATTGGTGAGGAGCAGCGCGATGCCGGCGAGGGCGACGCGTCCGGCTGCGGTCCAGTTCGCGACGAGCAGCGGCGCGCGGCCGCCGAGCAGCTCGTACACCGTGCCGGCGAGCATCGTCGGGACGCCGTACGTGCCGAACTGCGCGAACGCGCGGAGGTAGTCGATGACCGGATCGGCGAGATCGGATTTGTTCGGGCCGATCTGTTTGATGGCGAGGATGCGCGACGTGGCCGAGGCGATGACGGCGATCCATGCGGAGATTACGACGCCGAGGAGAGGGAGCATCGTCGTCGCGGCGATGAGTCCGAGCGCGACGAAGATGCGGTTGGTGAGCTTGAACTTGAGGAGGGAGAGGGAGAAGGCGAAGGCGACGAAGATGGCGATGAGCGGCGCGGCCGAGCCGTCGAGCGTGCGGAGGATCTGGGCGGTGGCGGAGGCGCGGAAAATCGTCAGCGCGATGAGCGCAAGGAGGCCCGTCGTGCCGTGCACCACCAGGGTGGCGAACAGCTTGCGCCTTGATGCCTTCTCGCGATCGGAGGTCAGGAGCACCATGGTTGAGGTCAGGGACCGTCAACCATGGTACGCCTGGTTAGGGGGCAGAGCGCAGTTGGCAGTTGGCAGGAGAACGGGCTCCGCCAACTGCCAACGGTCAACGACCAACGGCCAACTGACTTCTCACCGCCTGCGCAATCCGATCCGCCTGCGGGACGAACGCCTGCTCCAGCGGATACGACGCGGCGGGCGGCGCGTCCGGCCCGGTCACGCGCACGACCGGCGCCTTCAGCTTGTCGAACGCTTTCTCCGCGATCAGTGCCGCGATCTCGGCGCCGACGCCACACATCCCCGCCGCCTCGTGCACGACGACCGCGCGTCCGGTCTTCAATACCGACGACAGTACGCCCGCTTCGTCGAGCGGTTTGAGTGATCGCAGGTCGACGACCTCGGCGGAGATGCCTTCATTCGCCAGCGTCTCCGCGGCGGTGAGGCAGTTGTGCACGGTCTTGCCGTACGAGATCAGCGTGACGTCGGAGCCGTCGCGGCGCAGCGCGGCCTTGCCGATGGGGACGACGTGATCGCCGTCCGGCACTTCGCCCGGCGTGTGCAGCAAGCCGATGTCGGCGAAGAACATCACCGGGTTCTCATCGCGGATGGCGCTCTTCATCAGTCCTTTGAAATCGGCGGCGGTCGACGGCATGACGACCTTCACGCCGGGCGCGTGGACGAACCACGCCTCGATGTTGTGGTTGTGTTGCGCGCCGACCGCCCAGCCCGCGCCGGTGCGGGCGATGGCGACGAGCGGGAACGAGAACTGTCCGCCGGAGATGAAGCGCAGCTTGCCGGCGCTGTTGACCAGCTCCTCCATGGCGAACGTCATGAACGGCGCGAAGAGAAGGTCGATGACGGGGCGCAGTCCGGTCGCCGCCGCTCCCGCCGCGGTGCCGGCGATGATCCCCTCGGCCAGCGGCGTGTTGCGCACGCGCTTCTTCCCGAACTCCTCGGCGAGCTTGTATTGCTTCGTTGCAGTTCCCTCGCCGAACGTGATGACGCGCGGGTCGCGGCGCATCTCCTCGGCGAGTGCATCGGTCATGGCCTGATCAGGTGTGATGGTGTTCATTGTTTCTCCTTGTTGGCAGTGGGCCGTTGGCAGTTGGCGGGCCGCGGGCAGGAACGTTCGCTCCGGCCAACAGTCAACGGCCCACTGCCAACTGACACTCACGCGTACACGTCTGTCGTCAGTTGATCGAAATCGGGATACGGCGATTCGAGCGCGAACTCCGCGGCGGCTTCGACCTTCTTCCGCGCGGTCTCCTTCATCGCGGCGAGCTCGATCGAAGTGAGCACGCCGTCGGTGAGGAGGCGCCGCTCGGCGATGGTGATCGGGTCGCGCGACTTCCACGCCGAGAGCTCGTGCTTGTCGACGTAGGCCTGATCGTCCGGCTCCATGTGTCCGCGCGTGCGATAGGTGTAGGTCTCGAGGAGGAACGGCTTGCGATGCTCGCGGATGTACGCGACCGCCTCGCGCGCCGCGGCGGCGACCGCCTCGACGTCGTTGCCGTCGACGGTGCGCGACGGGATGCCGTAGCGCGAGCCCCACTCGCTGATGTGATCGACGAGCATCGTCTCCTTGCGATGCACGTAAGCCTGCCACTGGTTGTTCTCGCAGACATACAGGATCGGCAGGTCCCACACGGCGGCGAGGTTCACCGACTCGTGGAAGATGCCCTCGGTGGCCGCGCCGTCGCCGAAGAAGACGGCGGCGATGGCGTCGCTCTCCTGCAGTTGCAGCGAGAGTCCGACGCCGGTGACGAGCGAGAGCTCGCCGCCGACGATGGTCGAGGTGAGGATCACGCCGAGCTCCTTGACGGAGATGTGCAGGCTGCCGCTCTTGCCGCCGCAGTAGCCGGTGGCCCGCCCCTGGATCTCGGCCATCACGCGATTCGGATCGGCGCCGCGCGCGAGGAGATGTCCCGCGCTGCGGTGATTGGTGAGGATCAGATCGTCCTCGCCGAGGGCGCTCATCACGCCGGCCGCAGAGGCTTCCTGGCCGACGGAGGTGCACATGGAGGGCGACTTCCCGGCGGCTTGCAGCTCCGCCGATTTTTCTTCAAAGGTCCGGATCAGGAGCATCGTTTCGAGCGCCTGCGTCACGGATCGATCGACTACGGTTTCGACTTCGACTGTGGTCACGTGTTTCTCCTTCCGCATCGAATGTACGGTCGGAGAGAGCGCGTGATTGCTAAGAGGTTGCTAAGGGATTCTCAATTCTTCCTGCGGGAGGTGACGCGGCTCACCGGGAGTTAAGTTAAGGGTCAGGTCCTTAACTTAACCGGCCGGATATCATTAAGTATGCGCATTCGACTGGCGATCATCATGCTGGGGGCCGTTTGCAGTCTGGGCGCCACGCCGAAGGCTCCGTTGTCGGAGAGCAGCTTCTCGACGACCGGCACCAACAATCAAAAACTCCTGCAGAACATCTACGCCGGACGTTTCGAGGATGTGACCATCGAGCGGGACGACGTCTATTTCGGGTTCCTCTACGGCAAGTTCCTCTCCGAATACGGAACGCGGTGCAAGTCGAGCCTGCCCGCGAACCGGGTGCCGATCATGAAGACGGTTTGTGACGAGAGGGTGATCACCCGCAATGGCTGGGGCATTGAAGTCGGATCCCGGTGTTTGCACACGATGGAGGTCCCGACCGGCGTGTACGCCGATCCCGAGATGTACGCGGCGAAACTGGTGGTCGAAAAGAACATCGATGCGAACGCCCTGCGCCAGACGATGCGCCTGCTGGGCGGCGCCGGGAAGGATCCGTTCGCGCCGGCGATGAACATGCTGAGCACGACCGCGGACCTGGAACAGGACGCCAACCTCCTCGTGCGCCTGAACGCCTGCAGCGGTCCCGCGATGATGCGATTCCAGGAGAACCTGAAACGGTATGCGCTCGGGAAGCAGTCGATCCTGCTCAACGCGAGCAGCAAGGCGCCGGTCGCGCAGACCGCGCTGCCTCGCGACGCGAACTATCGGGCTCTGATCGAAGACCTCATCTCGGACTACGCCACGACCTGGGCGATGAATCGCTACATCAGTGGCAGCGTCGATGGCGTCGAGGTCGCCGCGGATACGGTGACGGCACGCTATCGCTACGACGGGTTCAATCCCGGGAGCGACGGCTCGGTGCGGATTACGTTCGCCGACGGACTGCCGGAGTGCATGTATTTCTTCGATGCTCCGTCGAGCTGCAAGACGCCGAACCGGAAAATCGTCGCCGCCTGGCGGGACGGAAAGTACCGCAGCGAGACCGTGCCGCCGGCATCGGCACCGGCAGCAACGGTGGAGGTGACCCCACCGCCGGAACCGGAGCGGGAAGTGCCGAAGCCGGAGGCAGCGGAGGCATCGGTTCACGACACGGACTTCGGCGACATCGGATCGTACGACGAGCTCCGTGTCCGCAAGCGCGTGCGTCTCGACATCGAGCCGCCGGACGCGATGGTCTCGATCCGAGGTGTCGGCGAGCCTTTCAAGAATCGCGGGAAAGCCGAGAAATACGCGGGCCCGCAAAGCTTCGCCGTCGATCGCGAGCCGCAGCTCCTGCTCATCCGGCGGGCGGGATACCGCGACCGTTTGATCGTGCTGACGCTCGACGAAGAGGACGGCGACGAGACGATTCGCGTCTGGCTGTTCGAGGATCGGTGATCGTTACCGTTCCACCAGCTCCACCGCCGCGCCCACCTGCAACGCGAACTTCCCCCGCCCCGTCGGCACGATCCTCACGTCGGGACATTTTTCATCGAGCCGCTTGCGCAACAGGATCAAACGCGACTCGAGGTTGTCCTTGATCGCGGGGAGTCCGAGCGACTGATCGAGGCGGAGCTCGCGGTTGGAGAACTCGGTGCGGCCGTCGCGCTGGAACTCGCCGAGGAGCTTCCAGAGGATGCGGCCGGGGACGTTGCGGATCAGGTACTCGTCGTCGATGAAGACGCAGTCGTCGTTTGCGTAGAAGGTGAAGGTGCGGCGGTTGTCGGACCTCGGTGCTGCGGCGACTGAAATGACAGGAGCGTCATCGTCGTCATCGCTCGCGGTGATCCGGTCGACGCTGAGGGCGATCTGGTTGGCGATGACGTGCAGGTACGCCTCGTCCCATTCGCCGAAGTGGAGCGGATCGCGATCGTCGGCGGCGATGACGCCGACCAGGCGATCCCCGATGAGGAGCGGCATGACGAGCGCGCTCTGCGCGTCGGCCAGTCCGGGCAGCGGGACCTCGGCGGCCGGCGTCCCGTGCTCGCGCGCGACGGTGCGGCCGTAGCGCAGCTCGGCCGAGAGTCCGCTGATGCGCAGCACTTTTCGCTCGCGCGCCACCGTGCCGATCAGGCCGTCGCCCGGCGCGACTTCCGCGCCGACGCCGCTCTCGCCGTAGCCGCGGCTGGCCATCGTGACGAGGCGCTTCGTGCAGTCGTCCACCAGCAGGATCATCGTGTGCTCGAAGCCGAAATACTGGTCGAGCGATTCGAGCACCGCCTCGAGCAGCTTCTCCAGGCAGTCGGCGCGATTGATCTGCTCGGAGATGTACTGCAGTCCGCGCACTTCGCTGCGCACGCCGTCGAGCGACGTCTGCTCCGAGGTATCGACCGCCGCCTCGGACAGAAACCCTTCGTTCTTCTCCAGGCTCTCCACTTCGAAGACGTCGGCGGCGATCAGTTTGAAGATGCCGGCCATCCCGGTGTGCGAGGCGATGGCCTGGATGCGCATCGACATCGCGTCGAAGAGCGGACCGCTCTTCTCGGAGTGCAGGAAGCGGATGCGCATGCGCCACGTCTGCATCGTCAGCGGATCGTGCAGCTCGACCCAGGCGCGCGGGTTCTCGTCGAGATTGCGGCGGGTCTTGTTGAAGAACTGGCAGGAGAGGGCGACGTGCTTCTCGTCGATCAGATAGACCTGGCTGACGTAGGTCACGTTCGGGATGCCGCGGCCGTCGCTGGTGACGACGACGCTCGGGATCACGCCCTGGAAGCAGCGGGAGATGTCGGCGAGGCGTGTCATCGGATCGGATTCCCCGCGTTCGGACCGGGCGTCTGCTCGAAGATCTCCTCGACCTTCATGTCGATGGCGAACGCCGGCCAGTGGTTGATGCCGCGCGTGACGCGGCGCGGGATGCCGATGGCGTGGAGGATGTCGGCGAATTTCTCGAGCCGGTAGTGGACGAACTCCGCTTCGTCGTCGCTCGCCAGGCGGACGCCGGTGGTCGTTCCCTTCAATTGCATCGTGCTGTGGTCGGGGGGATAGGTGCCGACGATCGCCAGGCGCTTCGTCGCGGCGACATTGGCCACGACGTCGCGGCTGGTGGCCATCGGGAGATAGACGGTGACGGTCTTCAATTGATCGGGAGAGGTGACGGCGATGGCGCGGCAGCCGGCCGGAACGCCGTCCGGACTCACGGTGCCGACGAAGACAGCCATCCCTTCGTCAGTCGGGGTTCGTCGCATAAGCACTGATTATACAAGGGTGTTTAGGGTTCAGTTAAGAAGGCGGAGGGGCGATAGCAAACATTTCGGATCGCCGTAGGGAATCGTAAGCAACCGAGTTTCGGGCCCGACCGTAGATTGCTCGGCGGAGGACAAACGAAATGAAACGCACACTCACAATCGCTGCTCTCGTGGCCCTTGGAGCGGTGGCAGCAACCCTCTCGATCAACGCGAAGAGCACCAACGTCCCGACGAAACAGCAACAGATCGCGCGCGGCCAGTACCTCGTGACGATCGGCGGCTGCAACGACTGCCATACTCCCTGGAAGATGGGAGCGAAAGGACCGGAGCCCGACATGTCGCGCATGCTGAGCGGACATCCGCAGCACGTGCCGATGCCGGAACCGCCGAAGCCGGCGGACGGACGCTGGCTCTGGAGCGGCGCGGCGACGAACACCGCGTTCGCCGGACCGTGGGGCGTCTCGTTCGCGCGCAACCTGACGCCGGACGAGCACACCGGCATCGGGATCTGGAGCGAGGAGATGTTCATCAACACGATCCGCAGCGGGAAGCACTGGGGCGTGTCGCGTCCGATCCTGCCGCCGATGCCATGGTTCAACTACGCGAAGATGAGCGACGACGACCTGCGCTCGGTCTATGCCTATCTGAGAACGATCAAACCGGTGAAGAATCAGGTGCCGGACGCGATACTCGCGCAGTAGTGGGCAGTGGGAAGTTGGCAGTGGGCAGGAGACCGAAGGCGAAATGTTGCTGACTGCCAACGGCCAACAGCCAACTGTCAACTAAACTCATCCCATGCGCCGCGCCGTCATCGTGCTCGCGATCCTCTTCACTGGATTCAAGACGGCGCCGAATACGACCACCACCTTCGTCCTCGCGGGGGAGCCGCTGCAGTTCGACGAGCGGCTCCGCCCCGCGTTCACCAGCACGCAATTGCGCAACAGCTTCGATGCTACGCGCGTCGGACTGGCGCGCTGGGCGGCGACGGAGGAGGGGCGGAAGATCATCCGCCATCTCGATCCGAAGGAGTACCGCGTGCTGATCAGCGAGGATCCGCACGAGGGAGGCGCGGGACGCGCGCCGCAGCCGGGGATCGCGACGCTCGTCGCGGCGGGCGATCACAAGAAGCTGAAGGTCTACACGATGATCCTCAATCCGACCTTCGGTCTCGATCGCGGCGTCGTAGCGCTGCCCGGACTTCCGGCCACGCCCGCCGACCTGATGGCGGTGGCCTGGGCGGGGGAGATGCTGCACATCGATTTCTACGCGCGCGGCATCAGCCTGCCGCATCACGGGCGTCCCGATTTTCAGCGGGAGTGGCGGACGGTCGCGGGCGAGCTCGGCTATCCGTCGATGACGCACGCCGACGAGCGCGAGGAGCCGATGGGGCGGCAGCCGCGGGTGATCGTCTGGGAAGATCAGTGATCGACGCGGCGCGTCCGCGGTTCCGGCGCGTGCTTCAGTGAGATCACCAGCAGCGCGCCGTCGGGCGCGGTCATGATCATCGGCCGGTGATCGGTCTCGATCGCCGCCATCCGCGCGGTTGCCAACGCGACGTGGTCGAACCGTTCGACCTGATACGGATCGGAGCCGTCGTCGGTGTACGCGCCGGCGACGACCCGCCGCACGACGACCCAGCGGTGATCGGTCATGCCGACCGGCAGGGAGAAGGTCAGTGGATCGCCGTTGGCCGCATTGAGCGCGGTCATCGCACAGTTGAAGTCGTCACACGTCTTCACGACCCAGCGGTTCTCGAGCGGGACGCAGGGGCATTCGTCGGCCGGCGTCGCCGGCACCGCGAGGAGCAGGGTGGAGAGCAGGAGGAGGAGCTTTTTCATCGTTTGCCTCGATCGAGGGCTTAGCAAGAATCGGGGCAAGAACGACAACCCCGAAGGAGGCTATGCCGACCTGCGCCGCCGGCCGGGCCGGCCGTCGAAGTCCTGCTTCGTGAAGCCGGCGGCGCGCATCTCGCGGACGTACTTCGGCGTCACCCCGTGGATCTTCGACGTGACGATCTCATCCTCGTCCAGCTTGAAGCCGAGCGACTCCATCTCCCGCACGTACTCGGGCGTGATGTTGAAGATGCGCATGGTGAGGTACTTGGCGAACGTGGTCTTGTAGCCGATCGCCTGCATGGAGCGGATGTACGCGGTCGAGACGTCGTGCAGGGCGCAGGTGAAGAGATCGTCCTCCTCGGTGTGCCCTTCGCGATGGCGGCGGCGTTCGTTGAGCTCGAAGGTCAAGCCGAGGGCGCGGATCTTGTCGATGTAGGTGCGGTCGGGGGCGAAGGTGAACTGGCCGGCCCCCTTGCCGTTGCGGAACGTCCCTTCGTACGAGATCGTCCCCGCCTCGCGGCGCATCTCGAAGTTCACCGGCGTCATCGTCGTCGCGTAGATCTGCGACGGCGTGAGGTTGCTGAACGCCGCCACCGTCAGCGTCATCCCCTGGTTGTTGTAGCTCCCGGTGGTGAGATTGAGGTTGATGTGATCGCGATCGTCGCGCATCGACGCCGTCCAGGCGCCGTCGAGGGCGAAGGCGGTTGTTGCGAATAGAGACACGACTAGCGTGAGCGTGGCGAGACGCTTCATGGGCAACCTCCGAGTTGTTGGGTTGTTGGGTTGTTGAGTTGCCGAGTTGCCGGTTGCCGAGTTGCCGGGCAACTGGTAACCGGCAACTGGCAACCGCAGTCTCACTTCTTCCTGTACTGCTCCATCTCGCGAATGAAGTCCTCATTCACTCCGGCGGCGGCGAGGCGCGTCAGGTCGTTGACCGACAGGTTCGCGTAGCCGGCCTTGGCCATGCGGCGGACAAAGTCTGCGGTCACGCCGACCGCGCGGAGGCGAGTGGCGTCCTTGCTGCTCTTCACCGCAACGCCGGCGTCCTTCATCTCGCGCAGCCATTCCGGCGTGACGTGCAGCGCCGCGAGGGTCGTCGCTTCGCGCGGCGACTCGACGGCCATGCCGGCGGCGCGCATTTGCTTCACGAAATCGGTCGTGACGCCGACCGCCTTCAGGCTGCTGACGCCGTGCACGGTGAGGCCGGGAAAGAGCTCGCGCATCGACTTGATGTATTCGGGAGTGACGCCGGTGGCGCGCAGGCGGATCAGCTCATCGACGGTCAGCTTGCGCGAGCCGTCGATCGGCTCTTCGGGCTCGTGACGGTCGCCGGTCTCGAATTCGTATTCGAACGCCGCGTCGCCCGCCATCGCCATGGCCATCGCGACCGGCGCGGGCGGCGGCAGCGGTGCCAGTGGCGCCGGTCGTCCCGGCATCGGGGCGAGTGCCGGCATTGGCGCCATCGGGATCGCGACAGGCGCGGGGACGGCCATCGGCGTCATGTGCACCCTCGGCGCGGGAGGGGCGGGCGGGACGGGCGCGATCTCCGGCGTGTCGACCTCGACCTCGACGTCGACGTCGTCGTCCGCCTCGGCGGCAACCGGCGTCCCGGTGACTTCGACGGTGGTCGTCGCCTTCTTCGCCTCTTTCGCTTTCGGCGCTTCTTCGCGCTGCGCGAGCGCGGGAAGCGACGGCACGGCGACGATGATCGCGACGATCGACAGCATCGCCACGGCCGCGGTCCAGCGCGAGCCGAGGCCGATCGACTCGGCGCGGGAGCCGGCGATGCGGCGGATGCGATCGAGGAGCGAGCCGCCGTTCGCCGCCATGGCGATCTCCGGCGCGCGCAGCTCCTCGAGGCGGGCCAGCGCGCGGGCGTACTGGATCGCGTCGCCGCAGACCGCGACCGCGAGATCGTCGCAGCAGTTCTCGCGCTCGATGCGCACGCGGTGCGACATCCACCAGACCGCCGGGTGGTAGAACATCAACGTCTCGACGACGGCCTGCAGCAGGTTGACGAAAAAGTCGTGGCGGCGGATGTGCGCCAGCTCGTGCGCGAGGACCATCTCGATCTGCCGCGGCGCGAGTCCGGTGAGTGTGGATGCGGGAAGAAGGATGATCGGACGCAGCCAGCCGATGACGGCCGGCACTTCGACGGCGGCCGATTCGACGAGGCGCACGGCGCGGCGGAGCTGCATCGCCTTCGCCAGGCGCGTGACCATGCGATGCCATTCGTCGTTGGCGGCGCGTGCGGCGCCGCGCGCGAGGCGCTGCGTCTTGAGCCAGGTCATCAGCAGTCGCGAGGAGAGCAACGCGACGCCGATCAGCCAGACCAGGACGATGCTCGGCAGCGAGTGACGGGCGGTGGCGAGGAGGCGTGCACCGAGGGAGATTTCGATTGGTGTGTCGGGCGCGATCGGGATCGCGAACGTCACCGGCGCAACGACCGCGGGCGCGGTGACGGTCGCGGTCACCGGCTCGTACGCGCGGATGCCGGTGGCGACGCCGAGGATGAGGAGGAGGGCGAGTGCGGCACAGGAGGCGACGTAGCGCGCGTTCGCGCTGCGGCGGTCGAGCAGTGCGAGCACCGCGGCCAGAATCGCCGCGACGACCGCTCCCTGCCAGATCAAATGGAGGAGCGCCCAGCCGATTGCTTCTGCTACCGGTCCATTGAGACTCATTGTCCTTCTCCTTCCAGCGTATCGAGGAGCTCACGAATGGCGTTCAGGTCGGCGGCATTCGCCTTCCGTCCCGACAGCGCCTGCATGACGAGCTTGGTGGGGGAGCCGCCGAATGCGCGATCCATCAGATCGGCGAGGAGCTGACGCTGCGTCCGCTGCTCGCTGATCGAGGAGGCGTATACGTGCGCGCGCTCCGATTCATCGCGGACGACGAGACCCTTGTCGGTCATGATCTGCAGCATCTTGAGCACCGTCGTGTAGCCGCTGTCGGTGAGCGCCTCGTGGACCTCGCGGACCGTGCTCGGCCCTCGCTCCCACAGCACGCGCAGGATCGCCAGCTCAGCGTCGGTGGGCCGGGGGAGATGTGTTCGATCGGCCATGGCGTGTCTCCTTTCCCTGGGTATACGGAAAGGCTATACGAAGGGTTTCGTAGTGTCAACGAAAGATTTCGTAGATGCGAGCGATTGAGCTATTGAGCTGTTGAGCTATTGAGCTATTGAGCTGTTGAGCTGAACCGCTGAACAGCTTAACCGCTCAACCGCTCATCCGACCCACACATCCGGCATCGTGCCGTCAACGTCGGTAAACCCGTATTCGCGCGCGAGCTGCCCCGAACTGACCGAGGCCTGGTTCCACCGGCTTCGTTGCGGGTCGGCGGCGATCGCCGCGACGGCACGTCCGACGTAGCGCGGCGACTCCGAATGCGCGAAGTCGGGCGGCGCAACCGGCAGCCCTCTCTCGCCGCGCGCCGGGTCCAGCGCATCACGCCAGTTCTCCTCGGTGACCTCGAATCCTTCGAGCATCATCTCGGAGCGCAGCCAGCCCGGCGTGATCGCCACCGCGGTTGCGCCATGCGGCGCGAGTTCGTGTCCCTGCGAATACGCGAGCCGGTTGACCGCGACTTTCGCCAGGTCGTAGAAGACCGAGATTCGGTAATGGTCCGCGTTGTACGCCGCGGTCCCGTCGGTGACTTCGACGACGAGTCCGCCGGGCGCGCCGATCAGCAGCGGCAGCAGGTAGTGCGACGTGATGATGTGCGTGTCGATGGCCAGTCGCAGGATGCGCATCCCCTTGTCGAGATCGTGCTCCCAGACCGGCGTGTTCCACTCGGACGGACCGCCCTTGAGCATCTCGCCGCCCCAGATATCGTTGACCAGGATGTCGATCCTGCCGTAGTCGGCGCGCAGGCGATCGGCGAGGTTCTTCACCTCATCGTGGACGAGGTGGTCCATCGGGATCGCGACGCCGGTGCCGCCGAGACTCGTCACCAGCTCCGCGGTCTCCTCGATCGTTTCGTTGCGGTGATAGTCGGAAAAGAGCGTTTTGGTCCGGCTCGTTCGCCCGGTGCAGATCACGGTGGCGCCGGCTTCACCGAGGGCGAGGGCGATTCCTCTGCCCGCACCGCGAGTCGCTCCGGCGACGACCGCGATGCGTCCGTTCAGGTTCGTCATGAGGCGAGTCTATCGTCTGATCACACGCCCCTGTGACGATCGCCACCTCTCCGCGTTCAAGCGCCGTGTCGTAATCCCCGCATGCAAGACGACAGCACCTTCTTTCCACGCGGCGCGATCGCGTTCTTCGCCGCGATGATGGTTTTCTACGCCGCGCTCTGGTTCCTGATCATGGGGATCATGGTGAGCAGGGGATAGCGATGCTGGAGAAACGCGTCCTCTTCGCCGCCACGCTCTTCGTGCTCTCCGTCGCCGGCGTCATCGCCCTCTCCGTGCGGATGTTCGGCATCGACCTGCCGACCTGCCTGACCGACATCCGCCCGTTCCGCGACGCGCGAGTCATCGAGCAGGGACCGAACCGCTACGAGGTGCATTACGTCGCGAAGATGTGGAAATTCGAGCCGGCCGACCTGAACGTCGAGACCGGATCGACCGTCGACATCTACCTCAGCACCGCCGATGTCACGCACGGGATGCAGATCGTCGGGACGAACGTGAATCTGATGGCCGTCCCCGGCGCCGTGAATTACGCGCGGGTGAAATTCGACAAGGCGGGCGATTACCTCGTCGTCTGTAATGAATATTGCGGCGTCCAGCATCACAACATGGCGGGACGGATTCACGTAGGCGCACGCGCGCCGCGCCCGCTCGAGGCGAACGTCATTCCTCCTGCTGCTCCCTCGGTAGGGAAAGATCTGCTGGAGAAGTACGGCTGCACCGCCTGCCACTCGCTCGACGGCACACCCGCCCCCGGTCCGACGTTCAAGGGCCTCTATGGCAGTCAAAGGACGCTCGCCGACGGCAAGACGATCACAGTGACCGACGATTACCTCCGCGAATCGATCGAGAAACCGGACGCCAAAATCGTCAAGGGATTCGATCCCGTCATGCCGACCATGACCATTCCGGAAAACGAGCTGCACGCGATCATCGAATATCTGGAGACCATCAAGTGACGCGCACTGAAATCGAGCCCGGCCTCCGTAAGATCATCCTCTTCGAGATCGCCTTTCCGATGCTCCTGCTGGTCCTCGGCATCACCACAGGCCTCCTGCAGGTGCTCTATCGCGCCGGCGTGATCCGCTCCCAGAGCTTCCTCGGGATCGAGTATTACCAGGGCCTGACATTGCACGGCGCGATCAATGCCGTCGTCTTCACGACGTTCTTCGCCGTCGCCTTCGGCCACGCGGTGATCCGCTTCTACACGCGCAAGCCGCTGCTCCTCGGGTGGGCCTGGACGTCATTAATCCTCATGACCGTCGGCACACTGGCCGCTGCAGTCCCGATGCTCACGGGCAAAGCGAGCGTCCTTTATACGTTCTATCCACCATTGAAGGCGCATCCGGCGTTCTACATCGGCCTCGTGCTGCTCGTCGTCGGCTCATGGCTCGCGTTCTTCGGCTGGATTCCGACGTACAGAGCCTGGCTGCGGGAAAATCCGGGCAAGAAAACGCCGCTCGCCGTGACCGGCATTTTCGCCACGTTCATTGTGTGGTTCATCGCCACGATCCCGGTGGCGGTGGAAATCATTTTTCTATTGATCCCCTGGTCGCTCGGCATCACGAAGACCGTCAATGTGCCGCTGGCGCGTATGCTCTTCTGGTTCTTCGGACACCCGCTCGTCTATTTCTGGCTGCTGCCGGCGTATGTCATGTACTACACCATGCTGCCGAAGCTGGCGGGCGGAAAGCTCTACTCCGATTTCGCCGGACGCTTCACCTTCATGTGGCTCGTGGCGTTCTCCGCGCCGATCGGCATTCATCATCAGTACACCGAGCCGGCGATCAGCACGACGTGGAAATCGGTACACGCGTTCTTCACGCTGCTCGTCGCCATCCCCAGTCTCGTGACCGCGTTCACGCTCGCCGCCTCGATGGAGCACGGCGCGCGGCAGCGGGGAGGGGAGGGCCTGTTCGGCTGGTGGAAGAAGCTGCCGTTCCTCGATCGCGAGCGCTGGATGTTCAGCTATCTCTTCGCCGGACTGTTCATCTTCATCTTCGGCGGCATCACCGGAATCATCAACGCGTCGTACAACCTCGACAACGTCGTCCACAATACCGCGTGGATGCCGGCGCATTTTCATCAGACCGTGGCCGGCCCGGTATTTCTCGCCTACATCGGCGGCTCACTGTTGTTGATGTCGCTCCTCTCCGGACGGGAGATCGCGTTCAAGGGACTCAATGTCTGGATCCCTTATGTCTGGACGCTCGGCATCATGGTCTTCTCCACCGGCCTGTTCATCGGTGGCGTCGCGGGCGAGCCGCGGCGGACGAACATGGGACTGTCGTACACGAATCCCGATTCGCCGCTCTATCAACCGGCGTGGAAGATCGCGAAGCTGGTCGGCACGCTCGGCGGCATCATCATGTTCACGGCGATGGTGCTGTTCTTCATCGTCTTCTTCGCCACGATGTTGCGCAAAAAGACGAACGAAAGCGCGCTCGAGCTGCCGGTGAGCGAGCCATTGCACGATGAGGACGTCCCGTCGGTGCAGAGTTTCCGCCCGTGGCTCGTCGCGGCGGCGATTCTGCTGATCGTCGCCTACACCGCGCCGTTCATCGAGCTGGCAAAGGGCAATTACCAGGGCGCGCCGCCGTACAACCCGGCGAATCCAGTGGCGGAATCGCGATGATCTTCACGCTGCTGGCCGCGCTGCTGGTGATCGACGACGGAGGCCGTGTCCGTTCGACCGACGAATGGCGCGGCACGCCGGTGATCGTCGCGCCGATGTATTGCCGCTGCCCGCTCGCCTGTCCCTTGATTGCAAAAGGACTCAAGCGCGGCATCGCCGAGTCGTCGGCGTCGCCCGCCTATTATCGCGTCGTCCTCTTCTCCATGGATCCGCGTGATAAGCCGGAGGATCTCCGCCGCTTTCGCGAGCGCCATCAATTGCCGCTCTCCTGGACGCTCGTCTCCACCAAAAACCCGCGCGCATTTCTCGACGCCCTCGGCTACCGCTACGCCGACGCCAACGGCCTCTTCGCCCATACCAATGCCGTAATCGCGCTCGACCGCAATCTGAAGCCGGTCAAATACCTCTTCGGCACGCAGTACTCGGGACGCCAGATTGACGAGGCCCTGGCCATCGCCCGCGGCCGCCGCGACTGGATCGGCCGCTTCGGCGGCCTCATGCTCGCGGGACTGCTGCTGATCGCGTTGTTGTCAGTGGTGTATCTCGTGACGCTGGCCGGCAGTCGTCCGCGACCGATCGACGCGCGAACGGTCTGAGCGATCAATCGATGATGCCCCGCCCTCCGGAAACGCGACACAAACGCCGGCTGCAGTGATCGGAATACCGGCTATAAGCAGACTTGGTGAAGATCGTCGCCAGCCGCGGATTACGCGGCCGATCGCAGATTCTCGCGAATCACGCGAGGATGCCTCGCGGCAATGCGTAACAACGCTATCGCAGGACCCTCCGGATGACGCCGGCCCTGCTCCCAGTTGCGGAGAGTGTGGACGCTAATACCGATGGCTTTGGCAAATTCTGCCTGCGTCAGGCCCACGAATTTCCGCAACATTGCGACGTCATTGCCCGATTGGAATTGCCCGTTCATGAGCCGCTTTCGTGCCCGCGCTGAGATCGCTCGATCGAGTTGCGCCTTCGTGAGTTCAGGAATCTCAGTCATTGTCTTCTCCCAAGATACTCATGAAATAACAGTCGCTCCGGCGCTTTCGCCCATCGTGCGCTGATGATTCTCACTTCATCCTCGTTCCGTTCTGTCCATACGATGAGAATGATTCCGCGCCGGATCGGTCCAATCGCTATAAACCGATCTTCAGTCTCCGAATGTTCGTCATCGAAGATCTCCAGATAGTCCATGTCGCTCGAAAAGAGCGCGCTCGCTTCCTCGAAGGACACGCCGTGCTTCTTTTGGTTCTCGACATTCTTCGCCTCGTCCCAGACCACTTTCACGGCCCACCAGTGTAAGCCAACGGCTTACCGGAGCCAAGAGCGTCGAATGTTGTTTGGTTGTGCAAAGGCGTCAGAGTTCGCCCGGCGCTTCGCTGAGAACACGGCGAAGATAGCCAGCACTTACGAAATGATCGAGTTGCAGGAGCAGAAACATGATCTTGAATGCTTGCGCAAACTCGTGGGGTTGCTCAGGTGATACCACCACTCTTAGCGGGCTGGCTTTTGGCCACTCGTCCGTGCTCCACGCGATCGTGAGCTCTGGCTTTTCAAAATCGTAGCCGATGTAAATCCCAGCGTCCGTCTCATGCCCCTCTTCGTCGAAGATGAGAAACGTGCTATCGAGCTCGCCCGCGAACAACGCAGAACGCTCCAGCATTGAAACGAACATAGCTACGAGATCCAGGTAGAGCTCCAACTCGGGTAACTCTGGCGCTGCTTACTCGTGTTCGATCTTGTTCCGAATTGCATTCAGCCGGGTCAGAGCTCGACCGCTGGCAACCCCGGCCTCGTCGAGGAACGCGTCGATCGCACATTCGATAGCCTGCTTGAGGTGAGTGACGCAGGTGTTTCGATGTAGCGGTCTATCGACATTGGAGGGCTCCACGCTCAGAACGAAGTCGCATTCGGCTGCAGCGAGATCATCGCGCGGAAACAAGTCGAAGGAGGGAAAGTCGTTTCCACGGACTATGATTCTCGCACGTTCATCGTTCCTCGCCGAGAGCAGCCCTAATGCCGTACCGCATGCCTCCGCGACCCGGTCGAAATCGCGAAATCCGACCGCATCTCCACGATCGTGTACGGATTCCACGTCGAGATCGTGTAGTAGATCGACAGCGTGGTCCCTGCGACTTTTGTGAAGCGTTCGATTAGGTAGGGGGCGTACGACGCGCCGGGGGTGGTGTAGGGGTTGTTGGCGCCGATGGTGGGGCCGTTGAGGCCGTCGCCGGGCGGGTTGGGGGTGATTGAGGGGTCGTGAATGAATTTGCCGAGGGCTCCGTCGCGCCGGGGGTTGAAGATGAGTTGCGGCGCTCGCCAGGGGCCCCAGGGTTGTTCGGCATAGGAGAAATAGACGCCTGCTGTGGCCTGGGATTGGCGGCCGCCGTCGTAGGTCATGAGCCATAGTGCGAGGTCGGGAGCGTAGACGACGGAAACGTTGCCGATGGTCGGGGTGTCATTGGGCCAGGCGGGGCCCTTGAGCGGATTGTCGACCAGTACAGGGGCGGCGTTTGATTCGGATGTCGCCCAGGTTGGTTCTCCGTTGACCAGGCCCGCGAAGTAGCGGGTGCCGGCTCCGGTGTCGAAGGTGGTTGCGGGGATCATCGCCAGATAGACGTCGCTCGCTCTGTAGGCACCGAGGCCGTACATCAGGACGTCATTTCCGCTCGCGTGCAGCGAGGTGATGATGAAGCGGCCGTTCGGCATGGAGGAGATTGTGCGGAGGAGGGTGAAGCGTCTCGACGTCTCGTCGAATCGCGTCAATACCGAATACGCATTGGCGTCCGGTTGCGGGAGGTTTCGGTCCATGCCTGAATTGCAGATGACAAATGTTCCGTTCGTGAGGCGGATGCCTGCGTTGGGGACTTCGCTGGCGCCGAGGCGCACGCCCGGAACTTTTGCGAAGTAGGGAGTCCCGTCGCTGTTCGTGAGGAAATCGAGGAAGAGGCCGGAGGCGGGATCGGTGCTGGTGCTCGTGGCGATCGTATCGGCGGCGAAATAATCCTCCGTGGGACCGATTGAGTCGCCGAACAGGAAGATGACTTTTCCCTGTGATTCGAAGGACGCGCCGAGGTCCGTGCCGAGGACTTTGCCTCGAGTACTCGTCCGGCTCGTGGTCGGCTTGCATTGACCCGTTGTCGCCTGCGCGGAGTAATCACAGTCGCCGATCATTTGCTCGACCTTGATTGAAGAACCGCCGATCCAGGTCAGTGTGAGAGCCGATCCGGCAGACGCTGTTTGCGGAGTCAGGACGGCGAGGCACACAGCACCGATGCATGTGAATCGCTTCATGGTCGTCAGTTTGACGCCGCGTACTGAATCACGCTTACATGGGGTCGTGGTACAGATGTAAGTCGTTCCCGCCGAGCTCATCCTTAAGGAGGAATAGATGTCATCTCTCTCTCATCGTGCCCTGTTCGTGTTGTGTATCGCGGCTCTCGCAATGCCGCTCCTTGCCGACGCGCCCGCGACTCTCGAGGCGTGCGTCAACAACGGCAACGGAATCCTGCGCCTCGTCGACGCGTCGACCGCATGTCATGCGAACGAGACGCGCGTGCAGTGGAGCGTCACGGGTCCCGCGGGACCGCAAGGGCCGGCCGGACCGGCGGGACCTCCGGGACCCGCGGGCACGGACAGCTCGGGCGGTCCTCCGTATGTGTGGGCCTGCACGCCGGCGAATTATTTTTCCGGAGGCAATACGAACGCATCGCTCTTCATCTTCAATGGGAGCGCGTCGACGGCGAACGTCGCGGTCAACTTCCTCAATAAAGACGGCGCGAATCTCGCGGGCGTGAACGTGCCGGGGGCGACGCCTCCGGTGGTCGGCGATCCGATTCCGACCTATCCCGGTCAGACGGGCGCGACGACCGTTCCGCTGCCGTCGGCCAACACGATGGTCGTCAGTTGGGTCACGGCGCAGGGGAATCCGGCGAGCGGCGGCAATGTGCCGGCGACGGTGCGGGTGACGTCCGATCAGCCGATCGCGGTCGGCTCGAACATCGAGTTCAGCGGCTTCCACCCCGTGACGTGCGGCTTCGTGCACCGCTGATTTTCACGTACTGGTGGGACGCGCCGGCCGTGCGAACAGCGCGGCCGGCACGCCGATCAGGAACGCGTGCACGATCACGCTGCAGACCACCCACGACAACAGGAACTTTCCCTGTTTCGCGTTCGACAGCGGGATGACGACGTAATTCATCACGCAATAAACGCCGACGCCATAGAGCGCGCCGCAGACGATCGGATGGCGCACGAGCAGCGGGATGGAGCGTGCGGCGGCCCAGTAGGTGGTCACGATCGCGAGCGCGATGAAGTAATGCAGCGCGGCGCCGAGCAAGGCAGTCGGGACTCCGCCCTGGAATGAGTCGGGCCCGAGGAGTCCGGAGGCGACGCTCTGGAAGATGCGGATGACTTTTGCGCCGCGCGGGACCCAGAAGACGATGGCGTAGGTGATGTCGAGCGTGCCGACGACGAGCGCGCCGAGGAGGACTCTGCCCATCGGCACATCGTGCAACGGTGCGCGCGGCGCGATGTGCCGATTCAGCAACGAGCGCGCTCGCTCCCTCTCCGGCGGCGCCAAAGGTAGAATCCGCTACGCGCGTCTACTTATGCGGGATGGAGGGAAATGCTCGAAGCGGCGTTGAACGATTTGCAGCGTTACCTCGACGACGCCATCCCGCCCGCGATCGCCGCGAACGCGCTCGCCACGCTGATCGCGCAGCCGCCGGCGGTGATGATGCAGCACGTCGGCAACTGGGCGGTGCAGCAGAGCGAGATCCAGTCGACGCCGGTGTCGATGCTCCTCCTCGTCGCGCTGAAGAAGGTCTACGTCGCGGGTGAGCTGCGGCTGCTCGATCCCGAAGCGGTGGCGAATTACCTCGACCGCGCGATGACGCTGGCCATCCGCATGTGCCCCGAGGCGGACCGCGATTTCCTGCGCGCCAGCCTGACGTCGATGCGGATGTCGCGCGACACGGCGCACTCGGCCGAGGTCATGCGGCTGCCGACTTACAGCGGACGCACGGTCGTCCCCGACGCCGACTCGATGACGGCGAAGCGCTTCTCGCTGATCGTCGACCGCCTGACGAAGGAGATGCAGAGCGGCGAGGGGCAGGCGCAGCCCGATTCGCAGGCGGTAGCGCAGCTTCTGACGATGGCGGCGGCGCGCTCGCAGAACGGGCAGCAGCTCAACGACTACCTCGAGCAGATCCGCCCGCTGACCGGCGGCAAGGAAGGGAACGTCTTCATCATCCTCGGCGGGGCAATGCCGTCGTGGGACATCCCGGGCGTGATGCCGGGGACCGGCGCGCGCCCGGCGCAGGCCGAGGCGATGGAGAAGATCATCGACCTGGCCGAGGATCCGGTCGTGGCGATGCGCCGCTTCCGAGAGCTCGTCGTCGCCGCGATCCAGAAGTTCAACGACGGCTCGCTCGCCGCCGCGATCTGGATGCTCGACGTGGCGAACGAGAGCATCACGGAGAAGAAGCTCGACCTCGCGGCGGTGGAGCGCGTGCGCGGCGAGGCGGCGGACGGCATCAACTCCGTGCAGCTCCGGAAGTACGTGGAGAACAAGGGACGCCACGCGGCGCTGAAGATCGCGCTGGAGTTCTTCCCCTCGCTGCATGTCGATCGATTGTTCCAGCAGCTCCGCGGCGAGCCGCGCGCGGAACGCCGGCGCACGATCCTCGGACTGATCGAGGCGCATGTCCTGGCGGGACGCGAGTACGCGCTCGATCAGCTCGACGTGGAGCTGGCGCGCGCCGACGTCGACACGTACTACCTGCGCAATCTGATCTACCTGCTGCATCGCATCCTGCGCGAGTCGGACGAGACGCTCGAGCGCGAGCTGCAGGCGCTGACGCATGCGTCTGCGCGCGGGCAGAACATCTACGTGATCAAGGAAGCGGTGACGGCGATCGGCCAGATCCGCACCGAGGCGGCGGCGAAGCTGCTGACCACGCGCCTGGCGGAGTTCGAGGCGGTGCTGCTGCGCGGCGATACGTCGCAGTATCCGGTGGCCGAGGTGCAGAAACTGCTCGACCGCATCACCGCGTCGCTCGCGCGCATCGGCACCGGCGCGGCGCTGCTGACGATCGCGCGGCACGGCATGAAGGCGAACGCGCTCGACACGCGCGCGCGACTCGCGGCGCTGGCGCAGCACGATCTGTCGTTCGACGAAGAGACGGTGAACGTCCTGCTCAAGGCGCTGCGTGACGAGATTCCGGGGAAGCTGTTCGGACGCCTGCTGCCGAAGATGCAGGCGTCGACGGTGCGGCTGATCGAGGCGCTGTCGGGGACGCGCAACGACGAGGCGGAGGAGCTGTTCACGGACATCGCGCAACGCTTCCCCGACTCCGACGTCGGCCGCGCGGCGGCGCAGGTGCTGGAGAAGTGGGCTCCGCCGAAGCCGGCGGCGCGCTCCGCGGAGCCGGTGGCGACGCTGACGGGCGAGCTCGAGTTCTTCGGCTTGCCGTCCGTGATGCAGTCCCTCGGCGAGATGCGCGCGAGCGGCATGCTGACGCTGCGCACGAAGCAGGGAGCAGCGTCGGCGAAGCTGGTCTTCGTCGACGGGAAGTTCATCAACGCGCAGTCGAATCACATCCGCGGAACGGACGCGCTCTATCAGACGCTGGAGCGCCCGATCGCCGGGACGTTCGCGTTTGTGCCGTATCCGCCGGAGAAAATGAAGAGCGACAACGCGCCGATCGAGATCATGGGGTTGCTGCTCGAAGGGGTGCGCAGGCACGACGAGCTGCAGACGATGCTCGCCCTCGTGCCCGACGGGATGAAGCTGGCGAAGACGAGCGTGAAGCCGACGCCGCACGAAGACGAGAAGGATCCGACGCTCGTGCGCGAAGTCTGGATGGCGGCGTCAAAAGGAACGACTGTGGCGGAGTGCGAGCAGCAGGTGGCGACGGACTCGTATCGAATCCGCCGCCTGTTGTCGCATTGGCTGGAGCAGGGTGCGCTGGTGGCGGCGACTTAGTTCGTGCCGCACGCTTTCGCCGGCGGCATCGCCTTCAGGTCGTGCTCGTGCATCCAATAGAAGAAGTAGTCGTTCGCGAACGTGCTCTCTCCGGGATACGCCGCGGACCACATGTGCGAGCAGACGTCGGTGCTATCGGAGCATTTTTTCTCGCTGATGAGAATCACGGCGAGGCTGTTCTTGACCGGACAGGTGCAGGTGGCCAGCTTGCCTTTCGGGTCGCGCGCGTCTTTCGTGCAGGACGCGCCGTAGCACCAGGCCCAGTTGATCGCGGTGGGGCAACTGAGGGTGCGGCTGCCGCCGTTGAATTTGTTGGAGTACGTGGAGGTGAGGCTCTTCGCGCGCTCCTCGCACGTGTTGGGTCCCATCGACCAGCCGTTCTCGATGACGCACGAGCAGCGGACCATGTTGTTCGCATCGGGCGTCTTCTCGCACGGCGCTTTGATGCAGAGCGCGTAGCGGCCGTTGCACATCGTGGCCGCGCCCTGGAAATCGGCCGGCTTTTTCGGAGCCTCGGTCGCGGCGGTGGACAGAGCTGTGGCAAGCAGGAGCACCGTCAGTATGCTTTTCATGATGGAAGTATGTTAGCTCTACTCCAGCCTGCTTCGCCAGCCTGACGAGACGAAGAGCGTCGACAGGTTCCGCACAACGCCATACGCGTACGCGCGATCGTCGGGCGTGATCACGACGTCGGTGACGCGATCGACTCCCGCCGCATCGGCCGGCATCAGCTCGCGCACGAACCGCATCTCGCCGGTCTCGGCGTTGACGCGGTAGAGCTTCGCCGGGAGATCGGCCTCGTGGTAGACGAAGATCTCGCGGCCGTCCGCGGTCCACGAGATCGGGCGGAACTCGCCCTGGAGCGGGAGCTTCCGCGCCGGACCGTTGCCGTCCGACGGCATGATCACGACCGAGCCGTCGTCGCTGCGCACGACGAGCCGCGCTCCATCGGGCGATGCGGGACGCGACGCCTGCGCGAGCCGCAGGTCGGGCGTGCCGATCGGCGACGGCGGGCCGCCCGCCGCGCTCTGGCGATAGATGCGCATCGCGCTCTTCGCCGTCCGTCCGGTGAAGACGATCGTCTTGCCGTCGGGCAGCCACGATGCGAATTCGTAGTCCTCGATGTCGCCGCGATCGACGAGCCGCGTCTCGCCCGCGCCGAGCGGCACGATCGCGAGACGCACCGGCGAGCCGGGAAGGATCACCAGCGCCGACTTGCGATCGGGGGAGAGCGAGACGCCGTAGCCGTCGCTAATGCGGACGGCGGCGTCGCCGTTCATCGGACGGATGTACGCGGAGTAATGCGGTCCGCCCGCTTCGCCGAATTCGCTGAGCAGCAGCAACTGACCGTCGGGCGAGATGTCAGAGCCGCCGGAGCCGTCGAACCAGGAGAGGTCGCGCTCGCGCTCGGCGCCGGGCGCGCGGGCCATGATCCCTTCGCGGTAGTCGTCGCGCGTGATGAGCAGCGCGCCGTTCGGCGAGATGTCGTGCAGCTTGACGAAGCCGTCGAAACGTCCGAGGAGCTGGACTCTTCCGGATGGAGTCGCGGTGCGGAGCTCGGTCGAGCCGTTCTCGTTCGACGCGAAGACGATTCGTTTTCCGTTCGGCGTCCAGGCGAGTCCCTTGGCGTTGTTCCACGCGCCGAGCTTCGTCATCTTGTTCTCCGCATCGAGCACGATGAGCCCGAACGCCTTGCCGAGGCGCGCCTCGCGCAGGCGGAAGGCGAGCATCGAGCCGTCGGGAGAGACGCGGAGATCGCGGATGCGCGTCGGGCTCTTGTAGCGGACCGACCCGAGCGGGTATTCGATCTGATACTGGCCGTTGTTCATGCGCCGCACGACCGCGAGCTTCGAGCCGTCGGGCGACCAGTCGGCGGCGACGACGTCGGTGGCGATCTCGCGCGGCGCGCCGCCGGAGATGGAGACGACGGCGAGCGTGCCGGCGATCTCGTTGGCCTTGACGACGAGCGCGAGGTTGCCGGTGCTGCTGACCGCGAGGAGCTCGCGGCTGGCGATGCCGAGGTCGCGCGCCTCGATCGAATCGACGCGCGCGGAGTAGAGCTCGTGCTGCCCGCCCTCCCACGCCGCGGAGTAGGCGATGTTGCCGTCGGGCGTGAAGCGTGCGCCCGAGACGTCGCCGCGGCGGAAGGTGAGCTGGCGGTAGGCGGGCGGATCGTTCGGCTCGAAGCGCGTCCAGGCGAAGGCGCCGATCGCGGCGATGGCGATCGCGCCGAGGGTGAACATCGCGGCGCGCCGCATCCGCCGCGCGCCGGTCCGCCAGAGCGAGACGAACGGCATGGTGATGCTGTCGGTCGAGCTGCCGAGGGCCTCGAGCGCGATCCCCAGATCATTCGAAGTCTGGAACCGGTCCTCGGGGCGCTTCTCGAGGCAGCGATCGATGATGATGTCGAGGCCGGGCGTGATCGGGATGCCGAGGTCGTGCAGATCGGGCGGGTCGTCGTTCAGCACGGCGCTGAGCGTGGCCACGGGCGACGAGCCCTTGAACGCGCGTTGCGCGGTGAGCATCTCGTAGAGGATGCCGCCGAAGGCGAAGATGTCGGCGCGGCGGTCGACCTCTTCGCCGCGCAATTGCTCTGGGGCGATGTAGCCGACGGTGCCGATGACCGTGCCGGGGAGCGAGCCGCCGACGAGCGTCGGCGAGTCGTCCCCTTCCTCGAGCATCTCCGCGACCGGCGCCATCTTCGCCAGGCCGAAGTCGAGGATCTTCAGTCCGCCGCCGCGGGTGAGGAAGATGTTCTCCGGCTTGAGATCGCGATGGATGATGCCGCGGTCGTGCGCCGCCTTCATGCCGCGCGCGATCTGAATCGCGAACTGCACGGCGCGCCGCTGCGAGAACGCGCCCGAGTTTCGCAGCCGCTCGCGCAGCGTCTCGCCCTCGAGCAATTCGAGGACGATGTAGAACGAGTCGCCGTGCGTGCCGAAGTCGAAGACGGTGACGAGGTTCGGATGATTGAGCAGGCCGAGGGCGCGCGCTTCCTGGTGAAAGCGAGCCACGATGTCGGGGCGCCCGGCGGAGGCGGTGGGAAGGACTTTGATGGCGACGTCGCGCGCGAGCTGGCTGTCACGCGCGCGATAGACCTGCCCCATCCCGCCCGCCCCGATGAACGAGACGATCTCGTAACGGCCGACCTTTTCGCCTGGCTCGAGATTCATGGTGAGAAAGGACGGAGAGCATTCTACGGGGACGGTTGCCGAGTTGGTTGCCGAGTTGCCGGTTACCGAGTTGCCGCGGCAACTGGCAACCGGCAACTGAGACCTAGCTTCTGCGCATCACGACGATCCCGGCGAACCCGAGGAGCAGCGCGAGCATCATCAGGCCGTACTCGCTCGCCGTCGGGATGTTCGCCACGTTGGCGGCGATGCCGACGACCGAGGTGTTGTTGGCGACCACGCCGTCGGCCTCGTTGATCGTGACCGTGGCGGTGTTGTTGAGCATGCCCGCGGCGGTGACCTGGCCCTGCAGGGTGATCGTCGCGCTGGCGCCGTTGAGCAGGGTGCCGAGCGTGCAGGTCACGGTCGTCGTGCCGCTGCAGCTTCCCTGCGTCGACGTCGCGTTGATCAGCGCGAAGTTCGCCGGCAGCGGATCGGTGACCGTGACGCCAGTGGCCGTGCCGGGGCCGTGGTTGGTGACGAGCAGCGTGTAGCTGAAGACCTGGCCGACCGTCACGGTCGTCACGTTCGCGGACTTCACGATGCCGACGTCGACGCCCACCGGCGCGGTGTTGCCGCCGTTGCCGGTGTTGTCGGTGTTGTTCGCGGTGTTCGGATCGGGCTCGGTGGCGGAGACGGTCGTCGCGTTGTCGAACGCGCCGGCGGCGGTGATCGTCGCGGTGACTGTGATGTTCACGCTCGCGCCGCTGGCCAGCGAGGCGATGGTGCAGGGGAGCGCCGCGCAGCCGCCGCCGCTGACGTTAGTAATGGTCAGATTTGTCGGCGTGTCGGTGACCTGCACGTTCGTCGCGGTGGAGGGACCGGCGTTGGCGACGACGAGGGTGTAGGAGATCGACTGGCCGGTGCTGTACGGGGTGGAGGTGGTCAACGTCTTGACCACCGAGACGTCGGCGGAGACGCCGGTGAGGCCGTTGTTGCCGGAGTTGTCGGTGTTGTTCGCCAGGTTCGGATCGGACTCCGTGGCCAGGGCGGTGGCGCTGTTGTCAAACGCGCCGGGGGCGGTGATCGTGGCGGTGACGGTGATGACGACGTTCGCGCCGCTGGCGATCGAGGCGATGGTGCAGGGGAGCGCCGCGCAGCCGCCGCCGCTGACGTTGGTGATGGTGAGGTTGGTCGGCGTGTCGGTGACCTGCACGGTGGTCGCGGTCGACGGACCGGCGTTGGCCACGGTCAGCGAGTACTGGATCGACTGACCGGCGCTGAACGGTCCGGCGGTCGTCAACGTCTTGACCAGCGAGACGTCGGCCGCCGGGCTGGCGTTGCCGCCGTTGCCCGTGCTGTCCGTATTGTTGCCGGGGTTCGGATCGCCCTCGGTGCCGGTGGCGGTCGCCGCGTTGTCGAACGCACCAGGGGCGTTGATCGTCGCCGTCACGTTGATCGTGACGAAGTTATCGAAGCCGGGTCCGCCCATGGAGATGCCGGCGACCGTGCACGGCAGCGCCGTACAGGCACCGCTGACGTTGGTGATGGTGAGGTTGGTCGGCGTGTCGGTGACCTGGACGTTCGTGGCCGGTCCCGGACCGAGGTTGTAGACAGTGAGCGTGTAGCTGATCGACTGGCCGGCGAAGTACGGAGCCGCGGTATTCAGGGTCTTGTCGATGGCCACGTCGGTCGCCGGGGTGATCGTGCCGCCGTTGCCGACGTTGTCCGTGTTGTTCCCCGGGTTCGGGTCGGACTCCGTTGCCGTGGCGCTGGCGCTGTTGTCGAACGTGCCGCTGCAGCAGACGTTGATCTGGCCGCTGATATTGATCGTGACGTTCGAGCCGCTGGCGATCGAGGGAATGATGCACGGCAGATTCACGCAGCCGCCGCCGCTGATGCTGTTGATGGTGAGGTTGGTCGGCGTGTCGGTGACCTGGACGTTCGTGGCCGTCGACGGACCGGCATTCGCCACCACCAGCGAGTAGCTGACGGTCGTGCCGGTGAAGTACGGACCGGCGGTGAGCAGCGTCTTGACCATCGAAACATCGGCCAGCGCGCCGGCCACACCGTTGTTGCCGGTGCTGTCGGTGTTGTTGCCGGTGTTCGGATCGGGCTCCTCGCCCGTCACCGTGGCGGAGTTGTCGAACGCACCCGACGCGATGATGGTCGCCGTGACGGTGATGGTCGTGTTCGCGCCGTTGGCGAGCGTCGGGATGGTGCACGGCAGTGCCGCGCAGCCGCCGCCGCTGACGTTGGTGATGGTGAGGTTGGTCGGCGTGTCGGTGACCTGAATGCCGGTCGCGGTCGACGGACCGCCGTTGGCGACGAAGAGCGAGTACTGGATCGACTGCCCGATCGTGAACGGACCGGAGGTGATCAACGTCTTGACCACCGAGATGTCGGCCGATGGCGTGGCGTTGCCGTTGTTGCCCGTGCTGTCGGTGTTGTTCGAGAGGTCGGGATCGGCCTCCGTCGCCGCGACGCTGGCGCTGTTGTCGAACGCGCCCGGCGCGTTGATGGTGGCCGTGACGGTGATGACGACGTTCGCGCCCGAGGCGATGGAAGCGATGGTGCAGGGGAGCGCGACGCAGCCGCCGCCGCTCACGTTGATGATCGTCAGATTCGTCGGGGTGTCGGAGACCTGAACCGTCGTCGCGGTCGACGGACCGGCGTTGGCCACGTTCAGCGTGTACTGAATCGTCTGGGCGTGGACGAACGGACCGGCGGTGATCAACGTCTTGACCACCGAGACGTCGGCGGAGATCCCGACCAGTCCGGCGTTGCCGGTGTTGTCGGTGTTGTTGCCGGTGTTCGGATCGAACTCGTCGGCCGACACGGTCGAGGCGTTGTCGAACGGACTGGCGTCGATCGTCACGGTGACGGTGATGATCACGTTCGCGCCCGAGGCGATCGAGGCGATGGTGCAGGGGAGGGCCGCGCAGCCGCCGCCGCTGACGTTGGTGATGGTGAGGTTGGTCGGCGTGTCGGTGACGAGCACGTTGGTCGCGGTCGACGGGCCGGCGTTGGCCACCAGGAGCGAGTACTGGATCGACTGGCCGAGCGTGTACGGGCCGGCGGTGACGAAGGTCTTCGTCACCGAGACGTCGGCCGCCGGAAGGGCGCTGCCGCCGTTGATGAGATCGTCGTTGTTGCCGCTGTCGGGATCGAGCTCGCTGCCGTTGGCGCTCGCGCCGTTGTTGAACTGACCTTCGGCGTCGATGGTGGCGGTGACGGTGATGACGACGTTCGCGCCGTTGGCCAGCGAGGCGATGCTGCAGGGGAGCGCCGCGCAGCCGCCGCCGGTGACGTTGGTGATGGTGAGGTTCGACGGCGTGTCGGTGACGTTGATGTTCGTCGCGGTCGACGGACCGCCGTTGGCGACGGTCAGCGTGTACTGGATCGAATCGCCGGCGTGGTACGGGCCGGCGGTGACCAGCGTCTTGGCAATCGAGACGTCGGCCGCGGCGACGGCGGTGCCGTTGTTGCCGCTGTTGTCCGTGTTGTTGCCGAGGTTCGGATCGTCTTCATCCGCGTCGACCGTCGCGCTGTTGTCGAAGGCGCCGACCGCATTGATCGTCGCGGTGACGGTGATCGACGTGTTCGCGCCGCTGGCGAGCGAGGCGATGGTGCACGGCAGCGCGGCGCAGGCGCCGCTCACGCCGGTGATCGACAGGTTGGTCGGCGTGTCGGTGACCTGGATGTTGTTCGCGGTCGACGGGCCGGCGTTGGCGATGAAGAGCGTGTACTGGATCGATTCGCCGACGTAGAACGGTCCGGCGGTGACGAGCGTCTTGACCACGGAGATGTCGGCCGAGGCGAGCGCGTTGCCGCTGTTGCCTACGCTGTCGGTGTTGTTGCCGCTGTTCGGGTCGAACTCGTTCGCGCCGACGGTCGCGCTGTTGTCGAACGTGCCGGTGGCGGTGATCGTCGCGGTGACGGTGATGGTCGCGTTCGCGCCGCTGGCGAGCGAGGCGATGGTGCAGGGGAGCGCCGCGCAGCCGCCGCCGGAGACGTTGGTGATGTTGAGGTTCGTCGGCGTGTCGGTGATCTGCACGTTGGTGGCGGTCGAGGGGCCGGCGTTGGCGACGAAGAGCGTGTACTGGATCGAGTCGCCGAGGTGGAACGGGCTGGCGGTGATCAACGTCTTGACCACCGAGACGTCGGCCGAGGCGGTCGCGTTGCCGCTGTTGCCCACGTTGTCGGTGTTGTTGCCGGTGTTCGGATCGTCTTCATCCGCATCGACCGTCGCGCTGTTGTCGAACGTGCCGGTGGCGGTGATGGTCGCGGTGACGGTGATCGAGGTGTTTGCGCCGCTGGCGAGTGAGGCGATCGTGCAGGGCAGCGCGACGCAGGCGCCGGAGACGTTGGTGATGCTGAGATTCGTCGGCGTGTCGGTGACCTGGATGTTGGTCGCGGTCGAGGGGCCGGCGTTGGCGATGAAGAGCGTGTACTGGACCGAGTCGCCGAGGTGGAACGGTCCGGCGCTGATCAACGTCTTGACCACCGAGATGTCGGCCAGGGCAGCGGCGATGCCGCTGTTGCCGACGTTGTCGGTGTTGTTGCCGAGGTTCGGATCGTCTTCATCCGCATCGACCGTCGCGCTGTTGTCGAACGTGCCGGTCGCCGTGATGGTCGCGGTGACGGTGATCGACGTGTTCGCGCCGCTGGCGAGCGAGGCGATGGTGCACGGGAGTGCGACGCAGGCACCGCTCACGTTGATGATCGAGAGGTTGGTCGGCGAGTCGGTGACCTGGATGTTGTTGGCGGTCGAGGGGCCGGCGTTGGCGATGAAGAGCGTGTACTGGATCGAATCGCCGAGGTGGAACGGTCCGCCGGTGATCAAGGTCTTGACCACGGAGATGTCGGCCGAGGCGAGCGCCGTGCCGTTGTTGCCGGTGTTGTCGGTGTTGTTGCCGAGGTTCGGATCGAACTCGTTCGCCAGCACCGAGGCGGCGTTGTCGAAGGCGCCGGTGGCGGTGATCGTCGCCGTCACCGTGATCGTCGCGTTCGCGCCGCTGGCGAGCGAGGCGATGGTGCAGGGGAGCGCCACGCAGCCGCCGCCGCTCACGTTGGTGATGGAGAGGTTCGTCGGCGTGTCGCTGACCTGAACGTTCGTCGCGGTCGACGGACCGGCATTGGCGACGAAGAGGGTGTACTGGATCGCGTCGCCGACGTGGAACGGTCCGGCGGTGATCAAGGTCTTGACCACCGAGATGTCGGCCGAGGCGGTGGCGTTGCCGCTGTTGAGGGTGTTGTCGGTGTTGTTGCCGGTGTTCGGATCGAACTCGTTCGCCAGCACCGTCGCGCTGTTGTCGAAGGTGCCGGTGGCGGTGATCGTCGCCGTGACGGTGATCGTCGCGTTCGCGCCGTTGGCCAGCGAAGCGATGGTGCAGGGGAGTGCCGCGCAGCCGCCGCCGCTCACGTTGGTGATCGAGAGGTTGGTCGGCGTGTCGGTGACCTGCACGTTGGTCGCGGTCGACGGGCCGGCGTTGGCGACGAAGAGCGTGTACTGGATCGAGTCGCCGAGGTGGAACGGACCGGCGGTGATCAACGTCTTGACCACCGAGACGTCGGCCGAGGCGACCGCCGTGCCGTTGTTCCCGGTGTTGTCGGTGTTGTTCGTCGGGTTCGGATCGGGCTGCGTCGCCGTCACGGTCGCCGAGTTGTCGAAGGCGCCGGCGGCGGTGATCGTCGCGGTGACGGTGATGGTCGCGTTCGCGCCGTTGGCGAGCGAGGCGATGGTGCAGGGGAGTGCCGCGCAACCGCCGCCGCTCACGTTCGTGATGGAGAGGTTGGTCGGCGTGTCGGTGATCTGCACGTTCGTCGCGGTCGACGGTCCGCCGTTGGCGACGAAGAGCGTGTACTGGATCGAATCGCCGGCGTGGAACGGTCCGGCGGTGATCAACGTCTTGACCACCGAGACGTCGGCCGAGGTGGAGAGCGGCACGGTCTTGCTCGAGTTGTTCGAGTTGACGCCGTCGGCATGTGCCGTCGCCGTGTTCGTCACCTGCGCGTTGAGGACGTCGGTGGCGGTGATGATGTAGGAGGCGGTGCAGGTGATCGACTCACCCGGATCGAAGAAGTTGTCGAGATCGCCGACCGTCGTGAGCGACGGGCAGGTCACGGTCGTCTTGTCGTCCGTGACCGTCACCGGTCCGTCGAGCGTGGCGAAGCCGCTGTTCGTGACGAGGTAGCTGTAGTTCAGCGTGTCGCCGGCGTTGGTGAACGTGCTCTGCGCGCAGCTCTTGACCAGCGTGAGGCCGGTCGTGGCGTAGGTGGCGAGCGAGTCGTCGGAGTTGTACGGCGTGCCGCTGAAGGTGCCGGTGGCGTGCGCCGTGTTGGTGTGCGAGCCGGGGGTGATGGTGACGGGGCCGACGACACAGGTGACGATGTGGTTGTCGTTCGCCGCCACCGCGACCGGCAGCGTGATCGCGGACCAGCCGGCGTTGCAGGTGGAGACGTTGAGCGTGTTGTCGGTGATGCTGACCGGGCTCAGAGGAACGTCGCCCGTGTTCTCCACCGTGAACTGGTAGTAGACCGGTCCGGTGGTCACCGGGAGGTAGGTGCTCCAGGGGCCGGTCGGGCTGAGGCTGACCTGCTTGAGGAGGCTGATCGACGGGCTCGGCGGATTGACCACCAGCGAGGCGCTGGCGGTGTTGCCGTTGACGGTCGCCGCGTTGATGACGTGCGAGACGACGCCGCTGGTGTTGTTGTAGGTGCCGGTCACCGGCGCCGTCACGTTGACCGTCACGGTGCAGGTGCCGCCCGCGGCGATCGAGCCTCCGGTGAAGGAGATGGAGCCGGCGCCGGCGACGGGCGCGAACGCCGGCGCGCCGCAGCCGCTGGTGCTGGCCGACGGAATCGCCGCCACGACCATCGCGCCCGGCGCGACCGGGAACGTGTCGCTGAAGGCGACGCCGCTCAGCGCGTTGTTCTGGTTCGGATTGGTGATGGTGAAGGTCAGCGTCGAGGTGCCGCCCGCGAGGATCGGCGTCGGCGCGAACTGCTTGGCGATCGACGGCGGGAGGACGGCGGTGAGCGATGCCGAGGCGACGCTCGAGGTGGTCGTGCCGCTCTGGGTCGTCGACAGTGTGCCGCTGATGTTCTGGTGCGGACCGGAGGTGGTCGCGGTGACGTTCACGCTGACCGTGCAACTGCCGTTCGCCGGGATCGTGCCGGCGGCGAAGACCAGCGAGGTCGAGCCTGCCGTCGGTGCCCAGGTGCCGGCACACGTCGTGGCCGCAGCCGGAGTCGCCGCGACCTGCACGCCGGTCGGGAGCGAGTCGGTGAAGGCGGCGCCGGTGAGCGCAGCGGCGTTGGTGTTGGTCAGGGTGAAGGTCAGCGTCGAGACGCCGTTCACCGCGATCGGATCGGGGGCGAAGGCTTTGGTGATCGTCGGCTTGACCGGCGTCGTGCAGCCGGTGAACACCATGTCGTCGTAGTTGAGCGACGCGCCGGTGGCGTCGTTGTTGGCGCCGGTGGCCGTGAGCCTGAAGATCGTATTGCCCGACGTGTTCGTCAGGCCGGTCGCATCGAAGGTGTACTGCGTGAACGCGATCGGCGGAACGGCCAGGGCGGTGGGTGCACCGAATCCGCCGCCGTTGTTGATGGTCAGGTTGTACGCGGTCGGTCCGTTCGCCGGGCTCGGATTGGAGACCCAGAAACTGAATTGCACCGCGGTGTAATTGGTCGTGTCGATGGTGAAGTCGACGAACTGGCCGGCATTCTTGTAGCCGTTCGTGCGCCACGAGGTGGTGTCGATGTGCCCGCCGGTGGCGACGATCCCCGTGCTGCCCGGGACGTTGGCCGATACCGTCGCGGTGGCGACGTTCGCCGCCTTGACCGTCGGCACGCCGCCGGTGAGATCGGGAGGATTGGCGGTGGTGCCGTTCGGCACAGACCAGTTGGCGAGCGTGATTGCGCAGAGACCGGTGCCGGGCGGCGGCGCGTTGTTCACGGTGAGCGACGCCGAGGCGTTGTGGCCGGTGTTGATGGAGTCGATGAAGAGGTTGTTCGTGGTGTTGTTCAGCACCCCGGTGGCCGTCGGCGTGACGTTGACCTTGATGACGCAGTTGCTGTTCGCGGCGAGCGTGCCGTTGGAGAAGCTGATGGAGCTCGAGCCGGCGACGGCGGTGAGCGTCGGCGTGCCGCAGCCGGTGGTCGTGGCGCCGTTCGGAGTGGCGACCACGAGGTTCGCGGGGAGGTTGTCGACGAAGTTGTAGCCGCCGAGCGTGCCGCCGTTCGGGTTGGTCAGGGTGATGGTCAGCGCGGAGACGCCGTTGATCGACGCCGGATTGGGGCTGAAGCTCTTGGAGATGTTCGCGGTGGTCGGATCGATGATGTTGGCGATGCGCGCGCCGGTGGAGAAGTCGGCGTTGTAGTGGTAGCTGCTGCCGGAGAAGTCGTAGAGCAGCGTGTTGAGCGGCTGGCTCGTGCCGCCGCCGCTGATCACTTTGATGGTGTAGGTGGTGACGACGTTGCTGCCGCCCGCCTTGAAGTCGCCGCCGACGCAGCTCCGGTAATTCGGGCTGTTCGGATCGTTCTCCCAGCCGCAGGCGTCGGCGTAGAGCTTGTCGTTCGGGTTCGGGACGTACGGCGAGTTGTCGGCCGAATACGTCGTCGAAACGGAGAGGATCTGGAAGATGGTGTTCGGGAAGTTGATGAACGCTTCGAACTGGTTGTAGCCCTGCGTCGCCGTGCCGCCGAAGAGCTGCACGACGTAGGTGTTGCCGACGATGAGGTTCATCGAGCCGCCCGGGGCGACCGAAGTGGCGTTCAGGATGGTGGTGCCGAACTTCACGTCGGTGATCGAGTTGCGGCTCTGCGAGATGAGGTGCTCGACGTAGAGGTCGCGCGGCGTGACCGTGGAGACGGTGCCGCTGAAGTCGGTGGCGGTGATGTGGTAGCGCCGCGCGGTGTCGTACGCGCCGGCGACCTGGTTGACCTCGACCTCGAAGTAGGCGTCGGAGCAGCTCCCCGCGCCGATCGACGCGATGTTGAGCGTGCTCGGCGAGCCGCTGCGCAGGCTCACGTTCGCGTTCGCCGTGTCCCACACGAAGTTGACCGCGACGTTCGTCGTGGCCACGTCGCTGCAGACCCGCGCGCCGACCGGGAAGTACTTCGGCCCGGAGGCCGGACTGTTGCTGTCCAGACCGATGATGTTCCAGGTGAGCGGGGTGGCGGTGAGGGCGGCGTGGGCGGGGACGGCGGCGGCGAAGACGAGGGCAATCAGGACAAACAGCCGGCAAAACGCAAATTTCATAGTTCTTCCCACAGACCGGTAGCGAAGCTCGGCTTCCGGCATCCAAACCACTCGAGTTTTTGAATCAGCGGACCTTGCTGATTGGACCGCGGGCATTCTGTTGGCGCCGAAGGACGGAGTCAAATAAATACGGCGTCAAAGCCGGGGGTCGCTGCTGGAAACTCAACTTAACGCTTCTTTGCGCCCCGTCACCGCTTCTTCCAGTCGCCGTCCGCCACCGTCCAGAAGTCGAATTCCGCGAGGCGGCGGTCGCCCGCGGCGTCGAGCGCGAGCGGGCCGGTGACGCCCCAGTAGCGCTCGACGTTCCGTACGAACGACGCGCGCCGCAGATCGGCGGCGTTGCGCACCTCGATCGCCGAGAGCACTCCGACCCACGCGGCGTCATACACGGACAACGAAAAGGCGTCCGGAAGAAACCCGACCTTCGCCTGGACCTCGGCACTCAACGGCTCCCACTTGCTCCGCGTCGATTCGCTCAGCGCGACCGAGGGGGCGGTGAACTTCGTCGCAGCGGCGAACGCGGCGATCGAGGCGGGCGAGAGCAGCGCGCGGCTCTGCGTCAAGCCGTCGCCGCTGTACCAGTTGACCGCGAGGTCGGGATCGAGTCGCGCATGGTCGAGGATGTCCGCCCCTTCTTCAAAGGAGGCGATGAAGACCGCGACCTTTTTCGACGGATTCGCGCTCTTCGCCGCGCGAACGGCGTTGCCGAGGGCGGTGACGGTGGCGGTGAAGTCGGTGGTGGTGGGCGCGTAGGAGACTCCGGGGGCGACGGTGCCTCCGGCGGCGGTGAAGAACTGCGACGTGCTCGACTTCAGCCCGCCGTTGCCGGCGTCATCGCGCCAGACCGGGACGAGCACGTCGATGCCGTCGGCACGCATCAGCGCCGCGATCGCCGCGCCTTCCAGCTTGTCGTTCGGCGCGAGGCGGAAGAGGTAATCGTCCGCGATCGCCAGCGACGACGCGGTGCTCGCCTGGCTGATGAGGATGATGGCGTTGGCGTTCACGTAGTCGCGGATCGCCGCCGCCTCCGCGCTCGACTGCGGCCCGATCACGATCGTCGCGCCGGCGTCCTTCAGCACCTTGATCCCGTCGACCGCGCCGGCAGGCGTCAGCTTCGTATCGGCAACGACCATCTCCACGTGCCACGAGACTCGCAGCGCGCTCAATTCCGCGTTGATGTCCCGCACCGCAAGCTCCAGCGCCGCCTGACTCGCCTTGCCCAGAGTCTCCCCGTCACCGGTGAGCGAGAAGAGCCCGCCGACCACGATCGTGTCGTTCGCACTCGACGCGCGGCGACGGTCGGCGTGGGCAGGCGGGGTGAGGAGGAGCAACGCGAGGGAGAGGAGGGGGAGGAGTCGGCGCATGGGGAGGCATTCTCACATGCGAGTCATGCAACCTACGAAGGTTTTCGTCGTACCCACTAACGTTCCCCCGTCCGCGACGTCTGATACGGGAAAGAAAGAACCTATGAACCTTCGACTGCTGATCGTCACGCTCGCAGTTCTCACCCTGCCGGCACTCGCGCAGAGCAGCGCGCCGCTGCCGGCGCGCACGTACACGCCGGCCGACTTCGCGCAGTTCGCGCCGCGCACGGCGCTCGACATGCTCAACCGCGTCCCCGGCTTCAGCATCAAGGAAGAAGCCTCGGAGCGCGGGCTCGGCGAGGCGACCGGCAACGTCGTCATCAACGGGCAGCGGCTCTCCGGGAAATCGAATGACGTCGTGACGGAGCTGAGCAGGATTCCGGCGGCGAATGTCGAAAGAATCGAGATCGTCGACGGCGCGACGCTCAACATTCCGGGACTCTCGGGCCAGGTGGCGAACGTGATCGTCCGCTCGACCGGCATCAGCGGACAGTGGGCTTACCGCCCGGAGTTCCGCTCGTACTACACCGATCCGCTCCTGAGCCGCTTCGAGGTCTCGGTCAGCGGCACGAGCGGGCCGGTGCAGTACACGCTCGGCCTCGACAACCGCGGCAATCGCAGCGGCGCCGGCGGTCCGACGTGGATCTTCAATTCCGATCACACGCTGCGCGAATCGCGCGACGAACAGTGGCGCAGCAACTCGGATCGTCCGCGGTTCAGCGGCCGCTTCGTCTTCGACGCGCCGGGCGACGCGAAAGGGAATCTCAATCTCTCCTACAGCCGCCTGATCTACGACTACCTCGAGACCGGCACGCGCACGACCTCCGACGGAGTGCGCAATCGCCTCGTGACCGAAGACCAGCACGGCAATGACTACGAGGTCGGCGGCGATTACGAATTCGGACTCGGCGGCGGACGTCTGAAGCTGATCGGCGTCGGCCGCGGCAACCGTTTCCCGGATGAGGTCACGGTCGTGAACGGATCTCTCGGCAACCGTTTCACGCAGGTCGGCGACGAGCGCGAGCTGATCGGCCGCGGCGAGTACCGCTGGAAGCACCGCGGCGCGGAGTGGCAGCTCTCGGCGGAAGGGGCGTTCAATAGTCTCGACAACACGTCGCGCCTGTTCGAGATGCAGCCGGGCGGTCAGTTCGACGAGATCCCGCTGCCGGGCGGCATCGCGAAGGTGGAAGAGGATCGCTACGAAGTGATCGGCAGCTACGGCCGCTCGATGACGAAGAACCTGACGATGAAGCTCTCGGCGGGCGCCGAATTTTCGAAGCTCGCGCAGGCCGGCGCGGGCGGCACGACGCGCACGTTCCGTCGCCCGAAGGGAGAGCTGTCGGCGGCGTGGAAGGTCTCGCCGCGCACGGACGTGAACGTCAAGCTCGCGCGCCGCGTCGGCCAGCTCAATTTCTTCGACTTCCTCGCGTCGGTGGATGTAGCGACGGACGTGGAGAACGCCGCGAATCCCGACCTGGTCCCCGAACAGAGCTGGGATCTCGACATCGAAGGCGTTCGCAACCTCGGCACACTCGGATCGACGACGCTGCGCCTCTACGGCCGCGTGATCGACGACATCATTGATTACATCCCGATCGGGACGACCGGTGAGTCGCCCGGCAATCTCGACCGCGCGACGGTCTACGGCGTCAGCTCGCGCAGCACGCTGAACCTCGACCGCTTCGGCTGGCGCGGCGTGCGTGTCGACGCGGAAGTGCAGTGGCAGGGGAGCAAGGTGAAGGATCCGCTGACCGGCCGGGAGCGCCCGATCAGCAACAGCCTGCAGGAGCTGGCGAGCTTCGGCCTGCGCCACGACATCCCGAAGTCGAACTGGGCGTGGGGAACCGATTACTCGTACCAGTGGAACGCGCAGAACTATCGCCTGACCGAGATGGGCCGCCAGTGGGAAGGCCCGATCTGGGGCGACCTGTACGTCGAGCACAAGAACGTGCGCGGCCTGACCGTGCGCGCCGGCCTGTACAACCTCGTGCTCGCCGACAGCATGTGGGACCGCACAGTGCACACCGGCCGGCGCACCGATCCAGTCGCGTTCATCGAACATCGCGCCCGCCAGATCGGCCCGATCTACTCGTTCGCCGTGCGCGGGAAGTTCTGACGAGGACGACGAGGGCGCCTCCGGCGGGCCGGCACGGCCGGCAGCGTCTGTTGGCCAAGCCCTAAAGACTTACGCTGCCGGCCGTGCCGGCCCGC